>OBYR01000004.1_pt1 | contig 334377 bp, 252 predicted proteins | sample 1495491 | NCBI WGS metagenome assembly OBYR01 (sample SAMEA2580206, study PRJEB22360) | human gut metagenome | biome: human gut; feature: human-associated habitat; material: faeces | place: Denmark | collected 2008/2010 | reverse complement strand
TTCCCCCCCCTTTGTGTATGGATAAAGAGTCGTTTCCCCGCAAGTCCCTCCCCGCCGCACGTGTGGCGGGTGAGTTGTACGGACTGAACCCGGTGGTTATCCTGGCGCAGTCTGCCATCGAATCCGGCTGGGGCGAGAGCACCCTGGCTACCCTCTACAACAACTTTTTCGGGCTGACGGGCTACGGTGTGGCGAATGCCTACTGGCATGGCGGCAAGACAGTTCCGGATAAGCCGGACGGCCTGTTGTTCCGCCGGTATGACCGTCCTGAAAACAGCTTCCTCGATTTTGCCCGCCTGATAACGACGGTCTACAAACAGGCGGCTGCCGTGAGCCATTATCCGGCGGCTTATGCCCGTGAGATTGCTTACAGCCGGTATATCAGTGAAGTGAACGGGGATAACCGCGAAGCGTATTGCAATATGCTGGAACGTATTGCACGGTCGCTGGTCCCCATAGTGTATAATCTTAATAATAAAGAAAGTGTATGAGCGAGAATGGAAACAGTAACAAGGTGAGAGGAATACTTCAGTTTATAATGGATTTGCTGGGATTCCTGTTGGGTAGGAGAAAGCAATAGAAAGAGAGGGGGAGAGCTCAATGTTTGTCAGATGTGAATGTAGCGTCGTTGGTAGGGGCGGTTCGCGAACCGCCCTTACAGGCGCCGTCATAATGGAACAGGCAGGTTCGACCGTAGGGGCGGGGTCTGCCCGCCCCTACAGCTGAACCTGTCATTTGGGTTAAAACAGACTCCATGCCACCGTCAGTCCAGCCATCACAATCGCCACCATGCTCATCAGTTTGATCAGGATATTGAGGCTCGGTCCGGAAGTATCTTTGAACGGATCGCCGACCGTATCGCCAACGACAGTTGCCTTGTGGGCTTCGCTGCCTTTGCCACCGTGGTTACCCTCTTCGATATGCTTCTTTGCATTGTCCCAGGCTCCTCCGGCATTCGCCATGAAGATGGCTAGGACGAAGCCGGTGCTAAGGCCGCCGATCAGCAGTCCGATCACTCCGGTAACTCCGAATATCAGTCCGGTAACGATTGGAGCAATGATAGCCAGCAATGAAGGAACAATCATCTCATGCTGTGCCCCTTTCGTCGAAATCTCCACGCAACGGGCATAATCGGGTTCTGCCTTGCCGGTCAGAATACCCGGTATTTCGCGGAACTGGCGGCGTACTTCCTCCACCATATGTCCGGCAGCACGTCCGACGGCATTCATCGTCAATCCGCAGAACATAAACGCCATCATAGAGCCGAGGAACATGCCCGAAAGTACTTTCGGATTCATCAATGTCACATCATAATAAATCATGAAGTCGGAGAAAGAAGCCTTCGAAATCTCCATCGTCCGTCCGTCGGCGAATGACAGGACGGTTTCTCCCAGGCGAAGCAAACCGATTTTGATCTCTTCTATATACGAAGCAAGCAATGCCAGTCCCGTCAGTGCTGCTGAACCGATGGCAAAACCTTTGCCCGTAGCCGCTGTCGTATTTCCGAGCGAGTCGAGCGCATCGGTACGTTTGCGCACTTCTTTACCCAGGCCGGACATTTCGGCATTACCTCCGGCATTGTCGGCTATCGGTCCGTATGCATCGGTCGCCAGTGTAATACCCAACGTGGAAAGCATTCCGACGGCGGCAATACCGATCCCGTACAATCCCATCCCGACATTGCTGAAATCGAATCCGGAAGCAAAAAGGAAGGAACAGATGATACCGACAACGACGGCCAGTACGGGGATAGCGGTAGACATCATTCCTAATCCCAATCCGGAGATGATAACGGTAGCCGGTCCGGTCAGTCCTGCTTCGGATACCCGTCTGGTGGGTTTATATGATTGCGAAGTGTAATATTCCGTAGCCTGTCCGATCACGATACCTACCAGCAAACCGATCACTACCGAGCAGCTGATCCAAAACCAGTTGTTCAGTCCCAGCATATAAAGTATCCCGAACGTAGAGAGTGCGATCAGCACCGAACTGAGGTTTGTTCCCGTCGCCAGTGCTTTCAGCAATTGCCGGATCGTAGCATCTTCATTGGTCCGGACGGCAAAGATACCCAGGATCGAGAGGACGATCCCGACGGCTGCGATCAGCATCGGTGCGATAACAGCCTTGTACTGCATTTCTATATCTCCGGAAGAGACAAAGGCGGCGGCACCGAGGGCTGCGGTCGCCAGTATCGATCCGCAATAAGATTCATAGAGGTCGGCACCCATACCGGCTACGTCGCCTACATTATCACCTACGTTGTCGGCGATGGTGGCAGGGTTACGCGGGTCGTCTTCCGGAATACCGGCTTCCACTTTCCCGACCAGGTCGGCACCTACGTCGGCTGCTTTGGTATAGATGCCGCCACCTACACGGGCAAAGAGTGCCTGGGTGGAAGCACCCATTCCGAACGTCAGCATGGTAGTGGTGATAATGGTCAGTTTATGAGTCGGATTCAATGCTTCATCGGGGATAAGAGCATTCAGGAGGATATACCAGAAAGATATGTCGAGCAGTCCGAGCCCCACAACCACGAGTCCCATTACGGCACCGCTGCGGAAGGCAACCTGTAGTCCCTTATTTAAAGACGAGCGGGCTGCATTGGCTGTACGGGCAGAAGCATAGGTCGCAGTTTTCATCCCCAGGAACCCCGCCAGCCCGGAGAAGAAACCGCCGGTCAGGAAGGCAATGGGAACCCATTCGTTCTGCACGCCGAAACCATAAGCCATAATGGAAAACAAGATAACCAATACAAGGAAGACCGAGGCTACGACCTTGTATTGTTGTTTCAGGTACGACATCGCACCTTCACGTACATAAGAAGCGATCTTTGCCATCGTTTCCGTTCCTTCACTCTCTTTCATCATTTGCCGGAAGAAGAACCAGGCAAATACCAGCGCCAGAACCGACGCTACGGGTACAATCCAGAAAATACTAGTTATCATAGTCATTCGATTTAAAGTGATTCAAGACCTTATTTTGTCTCCCGTAAATGTAACGAAAATAAAGAAGTGGAGAAACTTTTTCGTAAATAATAATGTTTCATTCTAAAAAAAACAGCATATTTGTCACATAAAAGAGAGAAAACATACAATGACGCAAGAATCGAACCATAAGACCTATAAACTGGGATTGGCCTTGAGCGGAGGTGGCGCGAAAGGTTTTGCACACCTGGGAGTATTCAAGTTGCTGGAAGAGTGCGGATTGAAGCCGGATGTGATCGTTGGGACGAGCGTCGGATCGTTAATGGGTACCTTGTTTGCCGACGGTTATTCGGCGGATGAGTTGAAAGAACTTTTTACCGGTCGTGAATTCTCCGAATTTGCACAGCTTCAGATCCCCAAATCCGGATTGTTTGACAGCAAACGTTTCCGGTATTTTCTGAAACGCCATTTAAGAGCCAAGACGTTTGAAGAGCTGAAGATTCCTATGATAGTGGTAGCGACCGATCTCGATAACGGCGAAAGCCATGAGTTCAAGAGCGGACCTATCGTGGATGCGGTGACTGCCTCGTGCAGTATTCCGATCATTTTCAGCCCGGTGGTCATCAACGGAGTGCATTATGTGGATGGCGGCCTGTTCCATAACTTCCCGGTATCCATTATCCGCGATATGTGCGAGAGGGTGATCGGGGTGAATGTCAGTCCGCTTGTCCCCCAGAAATACAAGCAAACGATATTTCATATAGCAGAGCGTTCCTATCACTATATGTTCCGGGCGAATACGCTGGAAGACCGCGAAATGTGCGACGTACTGATCGAAGCGGAAGAATTTGGCATGTATAAAACCTTTGATCTGGAGAATGTGGAACAGATTGCACGTATCGGCTATGATGCGGCGATCCGGGCATTCGAACTGGTGATACAAGAGAATAAATATGAAACCCTGGTGAAAGCGATTGTGGCACGAAAGAATAATATACTCTTGCCATAGTTTGGCACGGCACTGGACCGGGTAACTTTTACCGATAATTTTTAAAGTGGATAAAGCGATGAAACAAATGGATAAGATGGTCATTTATCAGGTATTTCCCCGTTGGTTCGGAAATTTGAGATCTTCGTTGGTGAAGAACGGCAGTAAAGATGAGAACGGAGTAGGTAAGTTCTCTGCCTTTTCGTCGACGGCACTGGCTAAGATCAAGGAGTTGGGCACTACGCATATCTGGTATACGGGAGTGATAGAACATGCTACCCAAACAGATTATACCGCTTATCAGATACGTAAGGATCATGCGGACGTGGTGAAAGGAAAAGCCGGTTCTCCTTACGCGATAAAAGATTATTATGATATAGATCCCGACCTGGCGGAAAATGTGCAGAACCGTATGAAAGAGTTCGAAGCGCTGGTGAAACGTACGCATGAGGCGGGTATGAAAGTAATCATTGACTTTGTGCCTAATCATGTGGCACGCGAGTATTATTCGGATGCGCGCATGTCGTATGTGGAAGACCTGGGTCAGCATGATAATACGACGAAAGGATTCGACCGTAATAACAATTTCTATTATATTCCGGGATGCCCGTTACACCTGTCGTTTGCCGATTCGCACGGCGAATATGATTATAGCGAGTTCCCGGCAAAAGTAACCGGAAATGACTGTTTCAGTCCTGCTCCCGGAAAGAATGACTGGTACGAAACGGTCAAACTGAATTACGGAGTGGATTATGTGAACGGACGGATCGGTTATTTCGACCCGATTCCGAATACCTGGACGAAGATGCTGGATATCCTGTTGTATTGGGCGGATAAAGGTGTGGACGGTTTCCGTTGCGATATGGCGGAAATGGTGCCGGTGGAATTTTGGAACTGGGTGATCCCGAAAGTAAAAGAAAAACATAAAGTGTGTTTTATTGCCGAGGTGTATAATCCGGCGGAGTATCGTAACTACATCTTTAACGGTCATTTTGACTATCTGTATGATAAAGTGGGCTTATACGATACGGTGCGTGCGGTTATGTGTAACCAGGCTCCGGCAAGTAATATCTCTTACTGCTGGCAAGGGTTGGAAGGTATCCAGTCGAATATGCTGAATTTCCTGGAAAACCATGACGAACAGCGTGTTGCATCTTATTTCTTTGCAGGCGATGCCCGCCCGGGTATTCCCGGTATGATCGTATCGGCGATGATGAATACGAATCCGGTCATGATCTACAGCGGTCAGGAACTGGGTGAACCGGGCATGGACGAGGAGGGTTTCAGCGGACGCGACGGTCGTACGACGATATTCGATTACTGGAGCGTCGATAGTTTGCGTAAATGGATTAACGACTGGAAGTTCGACGGTGCCGGCTTAACGGCTGAACAGCGTGCCTTGCGCGAAAAGTACGCTAAGATACTGAATGTGGCGAAGACAGAACAGGCGATCACACAGGGGGCTTTCTTCGATCTGATGTATGCCAACTCGAAAAATCCGTATTTTAATACGCACCGGCAGTATGCTTTTATGCGTAAATACCGCAATGAAGTCGTACTGATTGTCGTTAATTTTGATAAGAATGAACAGACCGTACGAGTGAAAATTCCTATTGAAGCTTTTCAGATATTGGACTTTGACGACAATAAAGCGGCTGTGCAGACCGATTTGCTGACGGGAGATACTTGTATCAGTACGTTGACGACGGCTTGTCCGTACCAGCTGGTTTTACCAGCCTATTCCGGTAGGATACTGCGGTTTACGTATGATAAGTAATTGACAATTGACAATTGATAATTGACAATTAAGAGTAAAGAATTATCTTAGAATAAAAGCTTCTTGTAATTGTTTTATATTTTAATTGTCAATTGTGCATTGTCAATTGTCAATTGTTTTGTACTTTTGCACCACAATTCAAATCTATTTACTTAAGATAAATATTCGGAATAATGAGTGCACAAACTCCTTTCTTGGTGTTTTCGGGAACCAACTCCCGGTATCTTGCAGAGAAAATTTGCAATAGTCTTGGTTGTCCTCTGGGACAGATGAACATTCAACACTTTGCTGACGGTGAATTTTCAGTTTCTTATGAAGAATCTATCCGTGGCCGCGATGTGTTCCTGGTTCAATCGACATTTCCTAATTCGGACAATCTGATGGAGCTTCTCCTGATGATTGATGCTGCTAAACGTGCTTCTGCACACTCTGTAATTGCTGTCGTTCCTTATTTTGGTTGGGCCCGTCAGGACAGAAAGGATAAACCCCGTGTATCTATCGGTGCGAAACTGATCGCTGATATGTTGAGTACAGCCGGTATCGACCGTTTGATTACGATGGACTTGCATGCTGACCAGATTCAGGGATTCTTCAATGTTCCTGTCGATCACTTGTATGCTTCTTCTATCTTCCTGGATTATATCAAGGGTGAACTGCCTTTGGATAACTTGTGTATCGCTACTCCTGACGTAGGTGGTACGAAACGTGCCAGCAGCTATTCCAAATATCTGGGATTGCCGATGGTTATCTGTCATAAGTCACGCCTGCGTGCCAATGAAGTTGCAGAAATGCGTATCATCGGTGATGTGGAAGGTTTGGATGTCCTGTTGGTAGACGACATGGTCGATACAGCCGGTACGATTACGAAAGCTGCTAACCTGATGATGGAAAACGGTGCTAAGTCGGTACGTGCGATTGCCAGTCATGCTGTCATGTCTGACCCGGCTTCTACCCGTGTAGATCAGTCTGCATTGACGGAAATGATCTTTACGGATTCTATTCCTTACGCAAAGAAATGCGAGAAGGTGAAAGTTTTGTCTGTTGCCGATATGTTTGCCGAAGCGATCCGTCGTGTTTGCAGTGGCGAATCTATCAGTTCTTTATATGCTATTTAATTAGCGGGATTAATGATATAAAAAGGCTGCCGTCTGTTGATGGCAGCCTTTTTTATGTTTGATCCTTGGGGTTATCCGATGTAATCTTTCAGGGCGTTTACGTAATTCTCGAAAGCCTGCCGTCCTGCGGCTGTTATCTGGCAGGTCGTACGGGGTTTCTTTCCGACAAAGCTCTTTTCTACTTCTATATAACCGGCTTCGCTCAGTTTGTCTATCTGTACACTCAGGTTCCCCGCCGTAGCCTGTGTCTTTTCTTTCAGATAGACGAATTCAGCCTCCTCGACCGAAAGGAGGATGGACATCACGGCAAGCCGTAATTGGGAGTGGAGTAGCGGATCTAGTTCTTTAAACATTGCATTTTAGCTTTATTGTTGACGATATGTCCGGGTATGATCATCATAAACACGAACGACAAACCGAAGTAAAGATACCATAAAGTGGTCGCTTTTTCACCAATCATCAGCATGGTAAGCATATAGATTGCGATAATAAAAGCGATCAGAGGTGTATAAGTCATCCAGCGCTCCTGTATGATAATGCCGGTAATGGAAACGCCGATTCCGCAATAAATCAAAGAGAGCGGCAGCATCAGAATGAAGTCGATATACCGGGCGAAACTAAATTCGATGATACCGATCGTCAGAAAAGTAACGATGAACATCCAGCCCATTACCTGCCATACTTTTGAGATGACTTTGTCGGTATAAGTCACTACTTTCGGAGGTTTTTGTCTTTGTCTGTAAGACATTATCGGCCATATAACGAACATCAGCATCCATCCCCAACTCCATATAAAGTCGTGTGTAAGACTGATCAGTGCAAATAAAACGATTGATAGGGCCGTTGTGAAATAGCCATATATTAGCATGATATTCCCTTGCCCAATCTCCATGTTCTTTTTACTGGAGTTTATCATTTGAGTGATGAGCGCTAGACTCTCTTTCTCGTTCAATTTTTTGTCTTCCATGATTTTATATGTTTTATTGTTGTTTGTAATAGGTTGATTTTACATTAATGTCATTTGTCGGACAGTCTTCTTCTCGCTCTTCTTTGATCATGTAATGACAAACTATCTCCAATATCAGATTGATGCCCCAGCCGGCAATTACCCATAGAACCCACCAGTAATGTGGGGTTGTGACATAATTTACTACTGCTAAAAAGCTGCATATAACGATATAGCGGAGGATGTTCATCTTCAGCTGTGCTGGAAATGAATTGTTTTTCTTGTTTGAGTTTACTGTTGCTTCCATTGTTGTTCTCTCTTTAATTGTTGTTTGTAAAATGGTTTATATTATAAACTATATATGGATTAAAAAAGTGCAAGGAGCTGCGCATTTCTCACTTACACACCGCAAATATAAAATGGTTTATAATATAAACCAAATAAAACAGAAAAAAAAATAGACTGATCTGGTATAAATTTATTTTTCTATCCTATCTGATTGGATTTATATGACATTCCCACAGACCTTCGTATTTGCCGCTTAATTTGTGTGGGTGATACGAAGGGGGGAGAGTTCCGGTTTCACATAATAAGGATATTGCATCACGTAAAAGATGAGTATTGTATCCACGTTTTTCACAGCGCTTCATATCCTTTTTAAACTTGTTGGAATAACGAGCGCTGTATTTCATGCTGTTAGATCTTTCCAGAGTTCATCCATATCTGTATAGGCTTTCGATACTCTTCCGGCTTTCACGTCTTCCCATGCTTCATCAAGCCCGCATTTCTTTTCTTTGCGAACCGTGATGCTTCCTCCCATGCTTTTTACCAGTTTACGTATAGCAGATACGTATTTTTCGGGAATGGAGATTTCGAATGTTTTTAAAGTTGTTGTTTCCATAGTTGTTTATATTATAGTCTGATACAAAGATTATCATAGGTATAATTATTGACAAAGGTTTATTTTCCCTCGTCGATTATCATACCGCTACCCAGGCAGAGACGGTGGTCTTTGTCGTAGACAACACCGTACTGGCCGGGGGCAATTCCCTGTATTTTGTTCTCGGACTCGATACGATACAAATCTCCGATACGGCGGATACGTCCCGGGGTAAAGTCCGGTGTATGGCGGATTTTGAAGGTGATCTCCTTCTCGTCGGTGAATTCTCCCCACGGGTCTTCGGTGATGAAGTCGAAACCGTGCAGGTTGATTGTTTTGCCGTATTGTGTTTCCGGATCGTAGCCGTTGGAGACGTAGATGATATTGCGTTTGATATCTTTCTTGATAACGAACCAGGGACCGCCGCTCAATCCGAGACCTTTGCGCTGCCCGATCGTGTGAAACCAGTAGCCGTTGTGTTTACCTAAGACTTTACCCGTTTCCAGTTCGACGATCTTGCCGACACGTTTTCCCAGGTAACGTTCGATAAAGTCGTTATAGTTGATTTTGCCGAGGAAACAGATACCCTGGCTGTCCTTACGCATGGCGCTGGGCAACTTCTGTTCGGCGGCGATGGCGCGTACTTCGGCTTTCATCAGGTGACCGATCGGGAACATCAGCTTCTGGATTTGCAGACGGGTGATCTGTCCGAGGAAGTCGGTCTGGTCCTTTACCGGGTCTTTAGCGGTAGAAAGCCATACTTTGCCGTCTATCTCAGTCGTTGTGGCGTAATGGCCGGTTGCGATCTTGTCGAAGTCTTTTCCCCATTTTTCTTCGAAGCAGCCGAACTTGATAAATTTGTTGCACATCATGTCCGGGTTGGGAGTGAGGCCGCGCTTCACCGAGTCGATCGTGTAGCTGACCACCTTGTCCCAGTATTCGTCATGCAGGGATACCACTTCCATGCGGCAACCGTATTTGCGTGCTATATAAGATGTTATTTCTATGTCTTCTTCGGCAGGGCAGTCGATATATCCGTCTTTATCTTCCATACCGATACGGATATAGAAGATGGTAGGATCGTATCCTGCCTCCTTCAACTGATGGACAACTACAGAGCTGTCCACACCTCCTGATACTAATGCTGCTATTTCCATTCTTTTCTAAGTATATCGGGTACAAAGGTACAAAATATTGGGGTGATATTCCTATGGCTTCGATTTATTCGTTACCTTTGCGGGAGAGCCTTTCGTTGTAATACTTCAGAAAAAATAAAAGAGTTATTATAAATAATATGAGAAATACAATAGTATCGCTTATGACAGTAATGGCATTGACTGCTTGTGCTGGTCCGAAAGAAAATAAAGGACAGGCACCGCAGGAGGATTTTAATTATGTGGTAGACCAGTTCGCTGACCTGCAGATTCTTCGTTATCAGGTTCCCGGATTCGAGTCTCTTTCATTGAAACAAAAACAGTTATTATATCATTTGTCGCAGGCTGCGCTGATGGGCCGCGATATATTCTTTGATCAGAATTGTCGCTATAACCTACCGATCCGTCGCACTCTGGAGACGATTTACACAACGTATAAAGGAAATCGGGAAGATGCGCAGTTCAAGGCGCTGGAGACTTACCTGAAACGGGTGTGGTTTTCAAGCGGCATCCATCATCATTATGCAGAGGATAAGTTTGTTCCCGGATTTACACCTGAGTTTTTCAAGAGTTGTCTGGAACAGGTAGACGTGGCTAATCTTCCTTTACGTGAAGGGCAGACATTGGAGCAGTTTGTCGCTGAGATATCTCCGGTGATCTTTGATCCGTCTGTATTGGCGAAGCGTACCGTGCAAAGCGGTGATCAGGATCTGATTCTGGCATCCGCCAATAATTACTATGGCGAAGGTGTTACCGAGAAAGAGGTGGAAGGCTTTTATTCTGCCATGAAAGCGGGAAAAGATACTATCACCCCGATTTCTTACGGTCTGAACAGTCGTTTGGTGAAAGAGAACGGAAAGATCGTTGAGAAGGTGTGGAAAGTCGGCGGCCTTTATTCGGCAGCCATCGAACAGATAGTCGGCGAGTTGCAGAAAGCCGTGCCTTTTGCCGAGAACGATGCACAGAAGGCGATCATCGAAAAACTGATCGAATACTATCAGACGGGCGATCTGAAAACGTTCGATGCTTATTCCATCCTTTGGGTAGAAGATACGACATCTGATGTGGACTTTGTAAACGGTTTTATCGAAACTTACGGCGATCCGCTGGGAATGAAGGCTAGTTGGGAATCTACCGTGAACTTTATCAACAAGGAAGCGACAAAGCGTACAAAGATTATCAGTGATAACGCACAATGGTTTGAAGACCATTCCCCGGTAGACAAACGTTTCAAAAAAGAAAAGGTGAAAGGTGTAAGCGCCAAGGTGATTACCGTCGCCATGCTGGGAGGCGATTGCTATCCGGCAACTCCGATCGGCATCAATCTGCCGAATGCAGACTGGATACGCCGCGACCACGGTTCGAAATCAGTTACTATCGAGAATATAACGGAAGCCTACGATAAGGCTTCGCAAGGCAACGGTTTTAGCGAAGAGTTCGTTTGGAGTGACGTTGAACGCGAGGCGTTGAAGAAATACGGATTTATCACGGATAATTTACATACGGATTTGCACGAATGTTTGGGGCATGGTTCCGGTAAACTGTTGCCGGATACGGAATCCGGAGCCTTGAAAGCGTACGATTCTACGCTTGAAGAAGCTCGTGCCGACCTGTTCGGACTGTATTATCTGGGTGATCCGAAATTAGTGGAATTAGGTTTGGTGCCGGATGCAGAAGCATATAAGGCAGAGTATTATAAGTATATTATGAATGGCCTGATGACACAACTTGTCCGTATCGAAGCCGGTAAGAATGTGGAAGAAGCCCACATGCGTAACCGTCAGTTGATTGCTCAATGGGCCTACGAGAACGGTAAAGCCGATAACGTGATCGAATATAAGAAACGTGACGGCAAAACATACGTAGTTGTAAACGATTACGAAAAACTCCGTAATCTTTTCGGTACGTTACTGGCTGAAGTACAGCGCATCAAGAGCGAAGGCGATTTTGCAGCCGGAAAGAAACTGGTGGAAGATTATGGCGTAAAAGTAGACCAAATATTACACGACGAAGTGCTTGCCCGTTATGCCAAACTGAACCTGGCTCCTTACAAAGGTTTTGTGAACCCGGTTATGAAAGAGGTGAAGAACGATAACGGAGAAGTGACCGATATCGTCCTCGATTATACCGAAGGCTACACGGACCAGATGCTTCGTTACAGTAACGATTATTCATTCCTCCCATCTTACAACGACTAAGCTATGTTGCAGGACCAATTAAGAGAAATAAGAACCCAGCTCCGCATGGCAATGAATGGTATTACATCCACCAGCATGCGCGAGAAAGGGATAAACTATAAACTGAACTTCGGTGTTCCTCTGCCCGAAATAAAGCAGATTGCCGCTATGCACGAACCCGGTTCGGAGCTGGCAGCGGCTCTGTGGAAAGAAGATATCCGTGAGTTCAAGATACTGGCATCCATGTTACAGCCTGCGGATGATTTTCCTTTCGATCAGGCAAAGCAATGGGTGAAAGAAATACCCTATTTGGAAATCGCGGAGCAATGCAGCCGTAATCTGTTTTGCAAGTTGCCTTATGTCGATAACCTTCTTTTGGGATTAATCTTCAATGTGGAAGACGAGTATGCCCGTACGGTGGCCTACCTGATTTGGGCGGAACTGTTCAAGGAGGGGAAAACTGTGGTTGCGCCGGTAAGAGCTGCATTCATTGTAGAATGTATGCGTTCTATTGCCTGGCCCGACTTCGGCGCTACCTGGAAAGAGAAGCAGGCAGCTGTAAAAGCAATGAAATTTTACGGTCGCCAGTCTGCCGATCATGCCCGGCAAATGTTAAGTGGTTTCGATGAGTTTCCGGAGTTCATGGAGACGCCGGAAGGACAGGAAATATATAATGATTTAAAATTTGAATTTGAATATTATAGCTAAGGCTTTGCGTTTAAAATAAATGCGCTAACTTTGTCGGTCGCGTAGAGTCGCAACGAAATGGATGAAAAGAAGTACATAGAGATGAAGCAGTCGTTTACGGAGTATCTGACTGAGAAAAAACTACGAAAGACGGAGGAAAGATATGCTATATTTGAATGCATATGTCGTTTCTCGGGTCATTTCGACATGTACTCACTCCAGGAAAAACTGGAAGAAACGAACTTCCATGTGAGCAAGGCAACGCTTTACAATACGCTGGACGTGCTGGAAGACGGTGGCCTGATCGTGCGGCATCAACTCAACGCCCAATCGGTTCAATACGAACTCCGGGCTTTGGCGGAAACGCATCTTCATCTGATCTGTATGAAGTGCGGGGCGATCCGGGAAATGAAAGACAGTATGCTGAAAAAGGATGTCAACAATCTGAAGATATCCCGTTTCACACCTGAGTTTCATGCGTTGTATATTTATGGGATATGCAGTAAATGCAAGTTCAAGCTTCAGCAGAAGAATGGTAAATAAGAATATTAATAGTCTATTATAAAGATAACATGAAAGTAGATGTTTTATTAGGATTGCAATGGGGTGACGAGGGCAAAGGTAAAGTTGTCGACGTGCTGACTCCGAATTACGATGTAATCACTCGTTTTCAGGGAGGTCCCAATGCAGGACACACATTGGAGTTTAACGGAGAAAAGTATATCCTTCGTTCTATTCCGTCAGGTATTTTCCAGGGTGGAAAAGTGAATGTAATCGGTAATGGCGTCGTTCTCGACCCGTTATTGTTTAAGCAGGAAGCCGAAGCGCTTGCTGCCAGTGGTCACGACCTGACCAAACAACTTTGTATTTCCAAGAAGGCACACCTGATCCTGCCTACCCACCGTATGCTGGATGCTGCTTACGAAGCGGCTAAAGGTTCAGGTAAGATCGGTACGACCGGTAAAGGTATCGGCCCGACATATACAGACAAGATCAGCCGTAACGGTCTCCGTGTAGGTGACTTGCTGCATAACTTCGATGAAAAATATGCTGCTGCCAAGGCACGTCACGAAGCAATCCTGAAATCACTGAACTATTCTTATGATATCAAGGAACTGGAAGCTCAATGGTTTGAAGCATTGGAATATCTGAAACAATTCAACCTGATCGACAGCGAGCATGTGGTAAACAACTACCTGAAAGACGGTAAGTCTGTTTTGGCGGAAGGCGCACAGGGAACTATGCTGGATATCGACTTCGGCTCTTATCCGTTCGTTACTTCTTCGAATACGATCTGTGCCGGTTGTTGTACGGGTCTGGGCGTATCTCCGCGCAATATCGGTGAAGTATACGGTATCTTCAAGGCGTATTGTACACGTGTCGGCAGCGGTCCGTTCCCGACAGAGTTGTTCGATGAAACAGGCGATCTGCTTTGTACGTTAGGGCATGAGTTCGGTTCTGTAACAGGACGTAAACGTCGTTGCGGCTGGATTGACCTGGTTGCTTTGAAATATGCCGTTATGATCAACGGTGTAAGCCAGCTTATCATGATGAAGAGCGACGTACTCGATAGCTTCGAAACGATCAAGGCTTGTGTGGCTTACAAGATCAACGGCGAAGAAGTAACGGAATTTCCGTTCGAGATCGACGATACGATCGAACCGGTATACGTTGAACTGCCGGGTTGGAAGACTGACATGACAAAGATGCAGAGCGAAGATGAATTCCCTGAAGAATTCAACGCTTACCTTTCCTTCCTGGAAGAAGAGTTGGGTGTTCCCGTTAAAATCGTGTCAGTAGGACCTGACCGTGAACAGACAATTATCCGGTATACGGAAGAATAAACCTCATATACTATTACAAAATGGCAGAAGACCACCTCTCAGCAGGCCTATCTTCTGCCATTTTTGTTTTTGGCAGACTTTTTGTAAGACATTTCTTGTATAACACTTAATTAATTAGAGCATTATGAGCATGTATTGGATTATATTTATTGGTTTTGCCTTGTTAAGCTGGCTGGTATCTTCCCGACTGAAAAACAAGTTTGAGAAGTATTCTAAGATCCCTATGCCTAACGGTATGACCGGAAAGGACGTGGCTGAGAAGATGTTGCATGATAACGGCATTTACGACGTGAAGGTGATTTCTACTCCCGGACATTTGACAGACCATTACAATCCTGCAAATCAAACGGTGAATCTTAGTGAATCGGTATATTACAGTAATAGTATTGCTGCGGCAGCCGTTGCAGCCCATGAATGCGGTCATGCGGTACAGCATGCCACTTCGTATGCTCCGCTGAAGATGCGGTCGGCATTGGTGCCGGTGGTCAGCTTCGCTTCGAATATCATGACGTGGGTGTTGCTGGGCGGTATGTTGCTGATCCATCAGTTCCCGCAGTTGCTGCTGTTCGGTATCATTCTGTTCGCATCTACGACGTTGTTCAGCTTTATCACGTTGCCGGTCGAGATCAATGCCAGCCAGCGTGCATTGGTTTGGTTGAGTAGTGCCGGTATAACGAATGTCAGTACGCATGGAATGGCGGAAGATGCTTTGCGTTCTGCTGCTTATACCTATGTGGTGGCTGCTTTAGGTTCGCTGGCTACATTATTATATTATATAATGATCTTCCTGGGCGGAAGAAGCCGTGACTAAACGGAAATGACTGCGGCAGCGGATAAAACTGGCTGCTGCAGTGAATAGGGACTGGCTGCTGCACCCACTAAAAATAGCTGCCCGAGCCATTCAAAATGACTCGGGCAGCTATTTTTATTTCTTCTTTTTCTTCTCTTGACTGAATTTTCGTTCGATATAGAGAGACCAAATAAAGGCTACGATTGCCAATATCATAGGAATTGAAAATGCTAAAAGAATGTTAGTCATAATTACTCCTCCTTTAATTTTATGAATCGCAAGCCTAGTCCAAGAAAGACGGCAACTGCGATAATTCCACTTAAATAAATAGTGATGGTATAGTCTCCAAAATCTTTTAATAAGGTGGAAACAATTACCCCAGTAATGATATATTTGGCTAAATCGGTGAAAAAACTACCGAGCTCGCCATACAACGCTTTCTTCTGTTTCTTTTTCATAGTCTTGTTATCTTTTGATTATGCTACAAACGTAATAAAAAGAAACCGGTAAAACAATCAACTTAACCGGAAAACTACGAAATTGAAACAAAATACCTACCTTTGCATTCCGAATAATAATTTAATAGATAAAAGTCGGTTAGCTCCGACGATAAACAAGAGCAAACGATATATGCAGAAGCCGTCTATACCAAAAGGTACCAGAGATTTTTCGCCTGAAGAAATGGCGAAACGTAATTATATATTCAATACGATTCGTGAAGTATATCATCTGTACGGATTTCAGCAAATAGAAACCCCAGCCATGGAAAACCTGTCGACCCTGATGGGCAAGTATGGTGAGGAAGGTGATAAACTGCTTTTCAAGATATTAAACTCAGGAGATTGCTTTTCAGGTATCACCGATGAGGAGTTGCTGGAACGCAATGCCGTACGGTTTGGCGTGAAAGCCTGCGAGAAAGGTCTGCGTTACGACCTGACCGTACCTTTTGCCCGTTACGTGGTACAGCACCGCAATGACATAACATTCCCTTTCAAACGTTATCAGATACAACCTGTATGGCGTGCCGACCGTCCGCAGAAAGGACGTTATCGCGAATTCTACCAATGTGATGGTGACGTGGTCGGTTCCGACTCGCTGATCAATGAAGTGGAACTGATCCAGATCATGGATGAGGTATTCCACCGTTTCGGTATCCGCGTTTGCATCAAGATGAACAACCGTAAGATCTTATCCGGTATTGCCGAGATCATTGGTGAAGCAGATAAGATTGTCGATATAACCGTAGCTATCGATAAGCTGGATAAGATCGGCCTGGACAATGTAAACGAAGAACTTCGCTCGAAAGGCCTTACCGAAGATGCCATTGCCCGCCTGCAGCCGATCATCATGCTGGCAGGAACCAACCGTGAGAAACTGGCTGTATTGAAAGAGCAGCTGGCAACCTCTGAGATCGCCATGAAGGGTATTGAAGAAATGACCTTCATCCTCGACCGTATCGATCAGCTGCCTATGCGTGCCGAACTGGAACTTGACCTGACATTGGCGCGCGGACTGAACTATTATACCGGAGCCATCTTTGAAGTGAAAGCCCTCGACGTACAGATCGGAAGTATCACCGGTGGCGGACGATATGACAACTTGACCGGCGTATTTGGCATGGACGGTGTGTCGGGTGTCGGTATCTCTTTCGGTGCAGACCGTATCTTCGACGTGCTGAACCAGCTGGATCTCTATCCAGCCGATTCATTAATGACAACGCAGCTGTTGTTTGTCAACTTCGGAGCCACGGAAGAGAGCTACCTGTTGCCGATTATCTCGAAAGTGCGTGCTGCCGGAATCCGTACGGAGTTATTCCCGGAAGCGTCCAAGATGAAGAAACAGATGGGCTATGCCGATACGAAGAAAATCCCGTTTGTCGCCATCGTCGGTGAAACGGAAATGAACGAAGGCAAGATCAACCTGAAGAATATGATCACAGGCGAACAGGTCCCTGTCACTGTGGAAGAGCTGATCGCCCGGTTCTAATAAAAAAGCCGGTGATAAAAGTCTGTAAATGGCACGCAGATGACACAGATTAGGTGGATTGACACAGATAAAGTATTTATTAATAATAACAATCAGTGGTCATCTGCTCAATCCGCGTCATCTGTGTGCCGTTTACAAACTTAGATACCACGTTTATCCTTATTTATCATGAAAGCATATCAATTAATTCTCACATTCGCATTATGTCTTTCGGCCTGTACTATCCAACCGCGTGCATCGTGGGTGACAACGACCGAAAACGATCAATGGGTGGAACGCCCCGACCTGGTATCGGCCTCTGTAGATACCATTCCCGACATCGACGCCGTTGTCCATACCGGAAAGAAACTCCAAAAGATAGACGGCTTCGGTGCCTGTTTCAACGAACTGGGCTGGATCTCTCTGAGTAAACTCGACCCGACAGTCCGTGAAGAAATCCTCGAAGAACTCTTCTTCCCCGAGATAGGGGCAAACTTTACCATCTGCCGTATGCCGGTAGGAGCCAATGACTTCTCCCGCGACTGGTACTCGTACAACGAAACCGACGGTGATTTCGACATGCAATATTTCACCATCGCCAACGACCAGCAGACGTTGATCCCTTTCATCAAAGGTGCGCAAAAATACAATCCCGGTCTGAGTATCTGGGCTTCCCCCTGGTGTCCTCCATCCTGGATGAAACACAATAAGCATTACGCCTCCGCCTATACCGGCGAAGCCTATAACGAGAAATACCGCAACGGCCTGCCTGCCGATAAAGTCGGTTACGAAGGCACGGACATGTTTATCCAGGATTCGCTTTACTTGCAAGCGTACGCCCTTTATTTCTCCAAATTCATCGAAGCTTATCGCGAACAAGGCATCGACATCTTTGCCGTCATGCCGCAGAACGAATTTAACTCGGCACAGATATTCCCCAGCTGTTGCTGGACGGCTGCCTCGCTGGCTAACTTTGTCGGCAACTACCTCGGTCCGGCTATGAAGGAGCTGGATGTCAAAGTCATGTTCGGAACCATGGAGCGTGCCAACGAAGCCCTGGTCGATACTATCCTGACTGATCCGGCAAGCGGAAAATATATCAGCGGTGTCGGTTTCCAATGGGCGGGGAAAGGAGCCATCAAAGGAATCCACGAACGCTATCCGGCTATGAAACTCTACCAGACGGAGCAGGAATGCGGCGACGGTAAGAACGACTGGAGCGGTGCCGTCTATTCCTGGAACCTGATGCGTCATTACCTGGATAACGGAGCCTCGGCATATATGTACTGGAATATCTCGCTCGACAAAGGTGGCATCAGCCGTTGGGGATGGGCGCAAAATTCGTTGGTCGTTGTCGATCCCGATACGAAAACCTTCCGTTATACCCCCGAATATTATGTCATGAAACATCTGAGCCATTACGTTCAGCCCGGTGCCCGGAAGCTCGAAACCACCGGCCGGTACAGCAATCTGATGGCTTTTGTCAATCCCGATAAAAGTATAGTTGTCGCTTTGGCAAACGAGGGGAATGAAGACCGCCAGGTATCTGTCGAAATCGACGGTCGTGTTTACCAACCCGTACTGCCTGCGCATTCCTTTGCCACGCTGCAGATAGACTAAATATTACTAGCTTTAGGTTAAAAGGTGGTTACTTATGAACTACCATACTGCTACTTTTGTTCTAGTCGGGAAGCATGGAGGGCGGAATGTATAGTCATCCTGTCAGTCATGTCGGTGTATCTACCGGTCTGTTTATGCAAAATTGTCAGTCTTTTTCCTGTCAGTAAATTTGGCACAGATTTCGCATAGGAGTAAACGTGAATTAGAAATTCATAGTAAAACATAATATTATTAACATTAAAAATATATCAAAGATGAACATTAGACCATTAGCAGACAGAGTGCTTATCAAGCCGGCTGCAGCAGAAGAAAAGACACTTGGCGGAATCATTATCCCTGATTCAGCAAAAGAAAAACCTTTAAAAGGTGAAGTTGTTGCCGTAGGTAACGGAACAAAGGATGAAGAAATGGTTGTGAAAAGTGGCGATACTGTACTGTACGGAAAGTATGCAGGAACAGAGATCGAACTGGACGGTGAAAAGTATTTGATCATGCGTCAGTCTGATATCTTAGCTATTATCTAATTCATTAACGGACAATAAAAAAATAATATAATCATGGCAAAAGAAATTAAGTACGATATGGATGCCCGCGACCTTTTGAAGAAAGGTGTGGACGAACTGGCAAATGCAGTAAAAGTAACATTAGGCCCGAAAGGCCGTAACGTGATCATCGAAAAGAAATTCGGTGCTCCTCACATTACAAAAGACGGTGTAACGGTTGCAAAAGAAGTTGAATTGGCTTGCCCGTTCGAAAACATGGGTGCACAGTTGGTTAAAGAAGTTGCTTCCAAGACTAACGACAATGCAGGTGACGGTACTACTACTGCTACTGTATTGGCACAATCCATCATCGGTGTCGGTCTGAAGAACGTTACAGCAGGTGCTAATCCAATGGACTTGAAACGCGGTATTGACAAAGCTGTTGCCAAAGTGGTTGAAAAGATCGCCGACCAGGCTGAAGAAGTAGGCGACCAGTTCGAAAAGATCGAACACGTTGCTAAAATCTCTGCCAACGGTGACGAAACTATCGGTAAGCTGATTGCAGAAGCTATGCAGAAAGTGAAGAAAGAAGGCGTTATCACAGTGGAAGAAGCTAAAGGTACTGAAACTACAGTAGACGTAGTGGAAGGTATGCAGTTCGACCGTGGTTACATCTCTCCGTACTTCGTAACAAATACAGAAAAGATGGAATGCGAGATGGAAAATCCGTATATCCTGATCTACGACAAGAAGATCTCTGTATTGAAAGACCTGCTTCCTATCCTTGAACCGGCTGTTCAGAGCGGACGTCCTCTGTTGATCATCGCTGAAGATATCGACAGTGAAGCATTGGCTACATTGGTAGTGAACCGTCTGCGTGGTTCTCTGAAGATCTGTGCAGTGAAGGCTCCGGGCTTCGGCGACCGTCGTAAAGCCATGTTGGAAGATATCGCTGTCCTGACAGGCGGTGTTGTTATCTCCGAAGAAAAAGGTTTGAAGCTGGAAGGCGCTACAATGGATATGCTGGGTACTGCCGAAAAGATCACTGTAGACAAAGATACTACTATCATTGTTAACGGTGCAGGCGACAAAGCTGCTATCCAGGCTCGTATCGGTCAGATCAAGACTCAGATCGAAAACACTACTTCCGATTATGATAAAGAAAAACTGCAGGAACGTCTGGCTAAGATGGCAGGTGGTGTAGCTGTTCTTTACGTAGGTGCTCCTTCTGAAGTGGAAATGAAAGAAAAGAAAGACCGTGTTGACGATGCTTTGCATGCAACCCGCGCTGCTATCGAAGAAGGTACAGTTCCTGGTGGTGGTGTAGCTTACATCCGTGCTATCGAAGCATTGGAAGGAATGAAGGGCGAAAACGAAGACGAAACAACAGGTATCGAAATCGTTAAACGTGCTATCGAAGAGCCGTTGCGTCAGATCGTTGCCAATGCTGGTAAAGAAGGTGCCGTTATCGTTCAGAAAGTAAAAGAAGGTAAAGGTGACTTCGGTTACAATGCCCGTACAGATAAATATGAAAACCTGTGCGCTGTCGGCGTAATCGACCCGGCTAAGGTTACTCGTGTTGCTTTGGAAAATGCAGCTTCTATCGCTGGTATGTTCCTGACAACAGAATGCGTAATTGCTGAAAAGAAAGAAGAAGGTCCTGCTATGCCTCCGATGAACCCGGGTATGGGTGGCGGAATGGGCGGCATGATGTAATCTCTTCCCATAAGATAAATTATAAACGGCTGCTTCCGAAAAAGGAAGTGGCCGTTTTTTTATTATATTTGTTGCGGTTTACATATATAATAATGTATAGTGATAAAGATTAAAGAAGGATTCAAAGGAGAACGATTCGTCTCTTTGCCGGACGAGTTGCTTGAAATGTATAGTCGCGAACCGCTTATAGGCAATTTGTATGTCCGTAAGATCGGTTTCTTCCCGAAAGTCAAGTACCATTACGTACAAAAGGATAAGGGATGCAACTATGCCATGCTTATCTACTGTACGGAAGGGGAGGGCTGGTATACGGTTCATGGAAAGACGTATCCCGTCAGGCAGAACCAATACATTATTATTCCCCCGAATGTTCCTTATTCTTTCGGTGCTTCGGAGACTGATCCGTGGACTATTTATTGGGTTCACTTTATGGGAGAACTGAGTGACCAGTTTCTGCCGTCCACTCCTATACCCGGATCGATCCTTCCGGGGGAATATTCACGTCTCCAGGATCGGATACAATTGTTCGAGGAGATATATGCCTGTTTCTCGATGGGGTATATAAAGGAATATATGGTTTATTCTTCCATGTGTCTTTATATGTTCCTTACCTCTTTTTTATATCTGGAACAGTATCGTTATATAAATTTGCCTAACCATAAGGAGTATTCTTTTGCTTCGCGGGTGATCCATTATATGAATGAGCATGTCGAGCGAAACCTTACATTGGATCAGCTGGCGGCCTATTTCAAGTATTCCCCGTCTCATTTCTCCATGCTGTTTCAAAAGGAAACAGGCGTGGCGCCGATCAGTTATTTTATCCGGCTGAAGATCCAAAAGGCTTGCCAGTATATTGTACTGACTGGCTTGAAACTGAATGAGATATCTACTAAGCTTGGTTTTGAAGAGCCCGCTTACTTTTCGCGTACTTTCACGAAAGTGATGGGCCTCTCGCCTTCCGAATACCGGAAACGGGAGTCGGAACACGGGATAGTTTGATAGGAATGATGAAGGTTGTACGTGAAAACCTATCATTTGTCCTTTTTAAGCTTGGTATAGGATAAGAAAGCAAGGTTAAAGGGAAAAAAAGATATCAAAAAAATAGTCTAACTAAAAAAGATATGTATCTTTGTGCTATGTTTTTGGTGCGAAGTATGCACCGATGGGATTAAATGATATCCGTTGTCGAGCTTTATTTTTATTATAAGATAGATTTATTAGAACTTTATATTTTATTACTAATTAAATTATTTGATTATGAACAAAAAGTTTTCTACTCTTTTTGTCGGCGCCCTGCTGACAACTAGTCTTGGAGCTTTCGCGCAAGGTACAACTGCCGTACATACCAATGTAAATGAAATTGGTCACGGTATTGAACTGCGCCCAACTGCAACTGCCAGCGCTGAAACAGGTGATGGTGTTAATCGTTTTGATACAAACAAATTGTATCAGTTGACAGACGCAGATGCAGATGGAAAAGTATTGATCCAGACTCGTAATTACACTACCGGAGAATTGAATTTGAAGTTGGTTGCTGTGGAAGATGCTCCTATCAATGCTTCTTTATGGTCTATAAAGGTAAAAGGTGACCTCACTAGCGGTTACAGCTATACTTTTGTAAACAAAGAAACAAACCTTGAACTGGTTTATGCACATGTTAATGCAGCAGCATTTGATGGTGATGCTCCGAAAAAAACATCTGACACAGATGAAGCAACAAGTATTCTTGAAGGTTGTCTGACAGATTGGAGTTGGTATACAACGGATGTGCAGACTGATAATTTCAAATTAGCTCCTGTTTATTCTTATTTTAACAATCAGGATTCTGTTGTTGTATTGCAGAAAAACCAGGATGATGAAATTGTCGCAGTTAAATATTCTAAGAAAGTTGCCGGTGACCGTGTAGTATCTATCACTGATGCTGTAACGTTGAAACCTGTATTAGCTGGTGGTATCGTTTTGAAAGCGGCTGATCTGAACAATGTAGTTGATTTCCAGTATGGTGGAAAATTCACTATTGCTTCTGCTGTTGCTCCTAAAACAGTTAGCCCGTTCTTAGCGAATGCATTTACTGCAAAAGATTATAATGACACGGATTTCCCGAGTGTTAATACTGCAGTAGGTGTTGAAGCTAATAGAAAGAAATTAGGTCTTTCTGATGATCCGGCTGTAGGGTTATATGCTGATCATTTTGTTTATCTGACAACTGGTACGAATAAAGTACTGAGCGTTGGTACAGAATTCTTCTCTAGTAGTAGTAAAGAGTTGCCAATGGTTTTATTGGAAGGTCTTCCTAAAGATGTAGATAAACCTGTCGCTTCTATGAGTGATGCAGCATGGGAAGCTCGTAGCTTGTTCAAATTTACTTATTATCCTTCTCAGGATAGTCTGGTTGTTGAACCGATGAATGCTTTATCAAAGAATCCTACTAGCGATGTATGGCAGAATGCTGATTATGCATTTAACTCTACAAACAATAACGAAAATGCAATACATGTAGACGCTACGCCTACTGAGGCTGATTTGAACAAGGATACTTATGGCGAAGTTGTTGTTCGTATCGCTTATTTGACAGACGATCAGGCTGTTATTACAGCTAAGAACACGGAGTTGAATGGTTATGATATGCCGGGTTCTCTGCAGACTAAGTTTAATTTCAAAGACAGAACTTTCAAGTATCTGACTCGTACGAAAGTTGATCAGGGTTTGTATTTCATCAAAGATGTAGCAACTGAAAAGTATGTTGTTGACAATTTCGTTGGTAAACTGATGCTGGATGCTGAAACAGCTGTTCAGAATTATAATGATATGCCGGCTACTATGTGGGTTGTTAAGACTACAGGTTGCGGTTTAGTTCCGACAGTTGCTGTTTACAACCGTGAATATGCAGACGAAGTATACGAAGGTCAGCTTTATTCTAATGAAGATGGTAGCGTTTACTTTATCAATCAGAACTTTGATTCTTTCACAGATAAACAACTACTGCATACTGACAACTATAAGTTTAATACTGTTGCAGACGGTGAAGCTACAACTAGCGTTTACCATGGTTACGGACATTTAACTTCTGATGATCTGCTTTATACTAAGTATTATCTGAACTATAACTTGTTCGCTAATCCGAACTTGTATCTGAATGTAACTGCTACTAAGAGCTTTGCTCCGACTGAAGGTCAGGCTACTACTTATGAGTTGACTGAAGCTAAGAATGTATTTGACGTTAATGGTACTGCTATTGATGTTCCTTTCGGTTACGGTGCTCAAATCGGTTTACCGCAGTTGATCAGAACCGGTTATGTATTGAAAGTTAGCGATAAAAACTTGATCGATAACGATAAGGTTTATGTATATCTGGTTGAACCGAAAGGTAAGACTCCTTACTACAAGGCTATGACGAAAGAGGAAGCTGCTGCTGCTACGGATGAAAATCCGAAACTGGCTGTATTCTATCTGAAGGCTGACCAGCGCATGCATAGCGATCTTGACACTCGTGCTTATGTATTGATTGACATTAACAATGGTACAACTTTGGATGTTAATAACGGTTGGATGCAGGCTAACTGCGAAGATGCTCCGGGTGATATGACTTACCTGCGTCTTGACAACATGGCTCAGGAAAGAGCTACAGCATTCTCTATCAATATTGATCCTCGTCCATTATATATGGATCTGGGTGAAATCGGTAAGAACATCAACATCTTCCGTGGAAGAGGTACTGGCGCTGAATATCTGTTCGAAGATACTAACAACCAGAGCAACGCTCCGCAAGTTGTTAAGGGTTTCGGTTACCTGGGTATGACTGCTGAAAAGATCAAACCGATCGGTGAAGGTAAAACAACTGCTTTGTATGCTGATTATGTGGTAAGTTCTACAGACCGTATGCCTCAGTATCTGTTTGTTGTGCGTCCGGATTCAGTGAAAGACGGCAAATGGTGTAACACTCACGGTTACAACCCGAACTGCGAACATGAAATTGATTACAACGGTTACCTGGCAGGTAGCTTCTTGATCAATCTGACTGACTCTATCGAAGGCGGTACTAACATGTTGAACAATCCTGACGTTTACAAATGGCAGTCTTACACTCGCCTTGGATTCGTAGAAGGTGTTCACCAGGTAGAAGGAGAAAATGAATATCTGTATATCCTGAAGAACGGTCTGAAGTTGGCTGATCTGAAGAATAAAGACGGTGTTCTTGATCCTCGTGACCTGTACGATGCCAGCAAGTTCGAAAAGAAAGAACTGACAGGCTTGCACAAAAACTATGCATTCTCTCTGCGTTACACAGACGACGATCATAAAGATTTCTTACTGGAATCTAACAAGGTAGGTGTATCACACGTAGCATCATTCAAGGGTGCATGGGTGAAAATCCACAACGGAGTTCCTGTATTGGCTGAATACGAAGTTGATAACGGTAACCACCAGGATGATGACGATAAGATGAAAGAACTTATCAACCAGGCTCAGATCTTCAACCTGGAAGATACTGAAGATTTCGCAACATCTAACGAAGGTGTTTCTACATCAACAGTTAGCGTAATCGCTGGTGAAGGTGTTATCACTATCACAAATGCTGCTGGTAAGAAAGTTTCTGTAAGCAACATCCTTGGTCAGACAGTAGCTACTCAGACTATTTCTTCTGACAACGTAACAATCTCTGCTCCTGCAGGTATCGTGGTTGTTTCTGTTGACGGTGAAGAAGCTGTAAAAGCTATCGTTAAATAAGTAGGACAATTCCTGGTAAACCGTTAGGTTGACAGGTTACATACAACAAAGCCCCGCTGGTTATCCGGCGGGGCTTTTTGCGTATCAGAGGACAGAATCGGAATATTGTACAACTCAATCGGAATAATATGACTTGCCGGAATTGCAGAAGATTGCTTCTTCCAAACGGACGGAGGTTGTAGTACAGAGCCAGTGTACGAAATAGCAAGTCCTCTGTACGCCTTTAGAGTCTTTCCGTTTCCCGGCTTCTGAACTATTGAAAGGAGGCTCTATGACTCTTGAAATGTCCTCGGAACCTAATTATTCGTGGGGAGTTGAATAAATACCGGAGAAATAATCGTGGTATCCTTTCAAATGAAAGGGTGTCACGATAAAATATTCTCGAAAAATAATTGCCGGATATTTTGTTTTATAAAAAAAAACACTACCTTTGCACCGCAATCACGAGAGATTGCTTACCTGAAAATGATGAATTGCCCAGGTGGCGGAATTGGTAGACGCGCACGTTTCAGGTGCGTGTGTCGCGAGGCGTGCAGGTTCGAGTCCTGTTCTGGGCACTTCCGAAAGCGGACAACTGATAAAGTTGCCCGCTTTTTTTATGTCCGTATTTTTTTATATATTTGAGCCAAAATGGAGAGGATGCAGCAATATACGGAAGATGAAATAGTAGAACAACTGCGGGATCCGGCCCGGCAAAGGGATGCTTTTGCCAGTGTCGTGAGCCTTTACGGGGAAAAGTTGTATTGGCAGATACGAAAGATGGTATTGAGCCATGACGATGCAAACGATCTTTTGCAGAATACTTTTCTGAAAGCCTGGACGAATATCGACTATTTCCGGGGTGAAGCGAAGTTATCTACCTGGCTGTATAAAATTGCCATCAACGAGTGTCTTACCTTTCTGAACCGTCAGCGGAATATAAATAATGTATCGATCGACGATACTGATGTCTTTTTGCTGGAACGTCTGAAAGGGGACGAGTACTTTGACGGTGATGAAGCCCAGTTGAAGTTGCAGAAAGCAATTCTCACCTTGCCGGAGAAACAACGTTTGGTGTTTACCATGAAATACTTTGACGAGATGAAGTATGAAGATATGTCGGATGTTCTTGGAACCTCTGTCGGAGCCTTGAAGGCTTCTTATCATCATGCAGTCAAAAAAGTCGAGGAGTTTTTAACTAAAGACATTTAAACCTTTTGGCCCGAAGCTCGTCAAAGGTGTATTAAAACGGAAGAGTATGGAAAAAGAACAAAACAATCTGGATCGTTTTAAAGGAAAGAATCCTTTTAGTGTGCCTGATGGGTACATGAAGGATCTCACGGCTAATATTATGAGCCAGCTGCCGGAGAAGCCGCATGTGGAGGCAAAGAAAGTCTCTATGACGGACCGTATCCGTCCGTGGTTGTATATGGCTGCAGTATTTGCCGGGCTGGGATTGTTCTTTAAAGCAATAGTCGGTTTCGACGGTGAAAAGAGCCAGTCTGATACGCTGTTGGTGCAGTCGACAGATGCATCGGAAACTAAAGCTGCTATATTGGAAGCGGAAAATGAAGAATATCTGGAATATCTGGAAGCCCAGTATACAGATTATCTTTTAGCAGAAGAATTGGGCAATTACGAATAAATTGACGAAAAAAAGAAGTTATTAGCATATTTTTGTAATAATAATTGTATGAGCAAAATATTTTTTATTACATTTGTGGCGATTTCAGTTTTATTCTCTTCGGGAGTGTTGGCACAGGGAGATAAACAACATCGACATTTTGACAAAGAGGCCTTTCAGGCAAAAAGAAATGCCTTTATTACAGCTGAAGTAGGTTTGACACCGGAAGAAGCTGAAGCTTTCATTCCTTTATGTAATGAATTGCAAGAAAAGATGTTTGAGGTTGGTCGTGAATGCCGTAAACTGTCAAAGGAACTAAAGCACATGAAATCTCCGACAGAAAACGATTATTCAAAAGTAAATGATGAATGTATCGGAGTGAAAATGAAGGAGGCTGCTTTAGAGAAAGAATATTACGAAAAATTTAAAAAGATACTATCGCCTGAGAAACTTTATAAATACCGGCGTGCTGAATACAAATTTGCACGGAATTTTATGAAAGGTCCGGACGATAAGAAAGAAGAAAACAAGAAAAAATAAAATATTATCATTATTTGTGTTTTTTGTTTAGATTTAGTTTTGGCGTTTAAGTTAAGGGAGGGGTGGCGACGTGATGTCGGTTCCCCTTTTGTTTTTTTATAGGCCTTTCGATTTGGCTTCATTCCATATTTTATCCATTTCTTCCAAAGACATTTCTTTCAGTGAACGGCCTTCTTTAATGGTATGATCTTCCAGGTAATTGAAACGGCGGATAAATTTTTGGTTCGTACGTTCCAGTGCATTGTCCGGATTGATCTTGTAAAGGCGGGCAGCGTTGATCAGGCTGAAGAACAGATCTCCAAATTCAGCTTCCATCTTGTCTGCATCCATCTTATCGATCTCCTCTTTCAGTTCGGTAAACTCCTCATGTACTTTATCCCATACCTGGTCACGTTGTTCCCAGTCGAAACCGACATTGCGGGCTTTATCCTGGATACGGTGGGCTTTGACGACAGAGGGGAGAGAAGAAGGAACACCTTCCAGAACGGTTTTGTTTCCGCCTTTTTCTTTTAATTTTATCTGTTCCCAGCTCTGCTCTACTTTTTGGGCAGTGTCGGCAGAAGCGTCGCCGAATACGTGCGGGTGGCGGAAAATCAGTTTCTGGCAAAGACTGTCGCATACATCTTTGATGTCGAAAGCTTCTTTCTCTTCACCGATCTTTGCATAGAAAACGATATGAAGAAGCAGGTCTCCCAATTCTTTCTTGATGTTGTAATTGTCATTCTTCATGATTGCGTCGCACAATTCGTAGGTTTCCTCGATTGTGTTGGTACGCAGGCTCTCGTTTGTCTGTTTTCTGTCCCAGGGACATTTCACCCGGAGTTCATCCAGGATGTCGAGCAGTTGCCCGAAAGCTTCCATTTTTTCTTCTCTTGTTGCCATTGTAATAATATGCCAAAATGTTAATGCCAATGTGTTAATATGCCAATGTGCCAATTAAATACTCCTGTACTATGGACAGGGGTTCTTTATTGGCACATTGGCATATTGGCAAATTGATTAATTATTTATTTTGCTCTTTGAACGCTTTCAATCCGTTTTCAAGGAATTGTATATATTTTGATACGTCTTCGTTGAATGCATATGACGGACCGAGCGGTTTGCCTTCGTCATTCAGCAGAATGTAGAAAGGTTGTGCATTGGCTCCGAACTTGCTTCTCTGAAGATAACTCCATTTGTCACCGATTGTTTTCAGTTTACGCACTTTGCCGTGTTCTTCGATTTCGATCGGTTGAGGCAGTTTGGTCTTGTCGTCTACCATCAGAGTAATCAGGACGTAATCCTTTTCAAGCAATTGTTTTACTTTCGGATCGGTCCATACGGATGCTTCCATCTTACGACAGTTAACACAACCGAAGCCGGAGAAGTCGATCATGACTGGTTTATTCACCCGTTTGGCATAAGCCATACCGCTTTCATAATCATCATAAGGGGCATGTACCTCGTCGTTATACAGGCTGAAATCCTGTGTATACAAAGGTGGAGCGAAAGCGCTGATCGATTTCAGAGGTGCACCCCAAAGTCCCGGAACCATGTAAACGGCGAAACCGAACGAGATGATCGCCATGAAAAGACGCGGTACGGATACATACTTAACATCGCTGTCATGGCTGAATTTGATCTTTCCTAGCAAGTAAAGTCCTAACAGGAAGAATATCACGATCCACAGAACGATAAATACTTCGCGGTCTAGCAGACGCCAGCCGTAAGCCAGGTCGGCAACAGAAAGGAACTTCAGTGCCAGTGCCAGCTCCAGGAAGCCTAATACCACTTTTACCGAGTTCAGCCATCCGCCGGATTTAGGCATACTTTGCAGCATATTCGGGAAGATAGCGAACAAACTGAACGGAATGGAAAGTGCCAGGGCAAACCCGAACATTCCGATAGCCGGGCCGACTGCCGTACCCATGGATGCCGCCTGTACCAGCAGTGTACCGATGATCGGACCTGTGCAGGAGAATGATACCAGTACCAGCGTAAACGACATGAAGAAGATACTTAATATACCAGTCGTAGAATCCGCTTTGCTGTCCAGTTTGGTTGTCCAGGAAGCAGGTAATACCATTTCAAATGCTCCGAAGAACGATATGGCAAATACGACCAGCAGTAGGAAGAATATAATATTGAAGATCGCATTTGTCGACAGGTCATTCAAGGCACTAGCTCCGAAAATACCTGTGATAAGCAATCCCATCACCAGGTAAATCACGATGATGGACATTCCATAGGTGAGTGCATCGCGGATCGCTTTCTTCCGGTCTTTGGTACGTTTCAGGAAGAAACTAACCGTCATCGGGATCATCGGCCATACGCATGGAGTCAGCAAAGCGATCAGTCCGCCCAGGAATCCGGCGAAGAAGATGAATAGCCAGGAAGTATCCGTTGCCGTAACAGTCGTGTCTCCATACGCTTTCAGGTCATCGATAACCGGTGTCCATAGAGCGGCATCGTTTGTCAATGCGTTAGCGATCTTTTCCGGATTGGCGATAACCGTTTCTTCTTTGGCGACCGGATCCGGAGTGGTCAGGGTCTTCCCTTCTTCCGCTACTTGATTGGTGTCCGGCTGTTCTTCGGTCACATCGTCTTTCTCTACGACGGGTGCATCGGCCGGCAATGTCAATTTTGTATTTTTACTGTCAAAAGCAAAGCTGACACGGTCGGGCGGCAGGCAAGTTTCGTCGTTGCAGACCATAAATTCTACTTCACCTTCGATCTTGAACTTTTTAGGATTGAGGATTTTTACCTTTTGGGTAAAAGTTACGGCACCTGGAAACCAGCGGAGATCCATTGCGAACTGTTCGTCATATACAACGGTCGGCTTGATGTTGGATACCGGCTGTCCTATCAATTCTGCCCCTTGAAGTGTCTCGAAGGTGAACGAGGTTGATACAGGTCCTCCTTCCGGCAGATTCATATCGTATAAATGCCAGCCTTTATCGATTGTGGCGGCGAATACGATTTCTTTCTCGGCAGACTGGGAGTCTTCCAGTTTAATTTTCCACTTGACAGGCTGATGGATTTGAGCCTGTACAGCCAGTGTTACGAACACCAGCAATAAGATGCTAAAGAGTTTCTTCATTACAATGTTTATATTTCAGTCTAGTTTATTTAGCTAATGAAACGAAAGCATCCGGAATACGCGTTTCAAAACGCATCTCTTCTCCTGTCTCCGGATGAATAAAATAGAGCCGTCGGGCATGAAGCATCAGCCTTCCGGCGGGATCGGTTTCTGCGCCGTACTTGTAATCGCCGGCAATCGGGTGTCCGATAGATTCCATTTGGACGCGTATCTGGTTCTTACGACCTGTTTCCAGATCAAGCTCCAATAGAGAATAATGGCCGTTACTATGCAAGACGTGGTAACGGGTGATGGCTTCCTTCCCTTCACCTTCTGCTGTTATATACACCTGCATCTTTGCGTTTTCAACCAGGTTGGAGACGATCAGGTCAGAATCTTTTTCCGGACGACCTTCTACGACGGCTACATACGTACGCTGTGTGATTGCCGAGTTCCAGTTTGATTGTAAAGCCTTTTGCACACGTTGGTTCTTGGCAAACATCATCAGTCCGGATGTGTCACGGTCAAGACGATGCAGGACAAAAATTTTGCTTCGCGGATCATTCTTCTTGACATAATCGCTGAGCAGGTGGTAAGCGGTACGTTCCTTTACACGATCGCTGGAAACAGACAGGAGCCCGTTCTTTTTGTTGACAACGATCAGGTCGTCATCTTCCCACACGATGTGTAATAGAGGATTGCTGAACTCCACCTTTCCTCGTTCGTAACTGATCTCGACTTCGTCTCCCGGCACTAAAGGAGCGTTGAACTGGGAAGTGACTTTCCCGTTTATCAAGATTTGTCCGTGGGCAAGTAAGGCCTTGACGGAACTTTTGCTCTGTTCGCTCAACAATTGGAACAGAAAAGGAAGCAGTGTATTCTCTTCCTTCACCGCAACTTTGCGTCCGCGAGGGGCTTTTTTTAGATTTGTGTCTTTGTAACCTGAGCGTCTTCTCATTTTATTATCATAAATAATTCACAAAGATACTGGCATTTGCGGAATGTTGCAAGCTGTGTTTCATAATCTTGGGGTCTGTTTAAATTTTATTCAATAAACATTGTATTGACTTTTTCCCGTTTGTGCAAACATTCATCTTTTCAAACATAGGTGTTTTGTCGTTAAATCATATATGTTTTGATAACAAAAGACGTATGTTTGGCCTGTTAAATACATAAGTATTTTCTGCAACCGCTCGGCGGCTTTTTTCAAATGGGTAGGCATCGCTTTATTCATGGATAGGTACTCGTTTTCAGGCTCTGTTGTTTGTTGATATTTAGTCTTTAATCGGAGTCACTATATGTATACATGGTACTTAGATGATGATATTCAACAATTAATGGATGACGCCGGAGGCAGTTTCCGGCGTCATCCATTAATTGTTGAATATCAATCTGTATACTCTGCGTTTTAAAAAGTGACGCCCAAAATCGATCGGAATACATAAAGCCGGCTGGCTTCTTAATCGTCGGCGATGCTTTTCTCGCTTGGTTAGTGAGTTGCAGCAGTCAACCCGTTCATTGTTTCAACCAACCGGATAAATTCCCGTTTGTAACCCTGGCGGTCATTTACCAGTCCGCTTTGTGCCAGAGAGATCACCTGATTATATGAGCCTGTTCCTTTGTATTCGGAGTTGCGCAGTAACTGGCCGAACATGGCGACAGCCGATGCAAAATAGAAATCGGGGGAAAGCTTGTTGTTGCCGCTTGCTTTCAATTTAGTCTCGATCAACTGGCTAACGTCGCTGTCAGGAGCTTTGTAGCGCAGGCGTATAGCCAGTAACTCCGGTTCTGCAAACTGCATGGTGCGGGGAGCATTGTTCGGCTTTATTTCGTAAAAAGCCGTTACCGTATGTCCGGCACCCATTTCACCGGCATCTTTGGTATCGTCGTTGAAATCCCTGTTATTCAATAAGCGACTTTCGTAACCGACCAGACGATATTCCTGTACCTGATCGGGATTGAAAGCGATCTGTAACTTCACGTCTTTGGCTACGGCATACATTGTACTACCAAACTCATGGACGAGTGTTTTGTTTGCTTCCTGGATATTGTCGATATAAGCATGGTTGCCGTTTCCTTTTTCGGCAAGAACCTGCATCTTACTGTCTTTATAATTCCCCATACCATAACCCAGAACGGTTAGGAATACACCGCTTTTACGTTCTTTTTCGACTAATCGTTCCAATCCTTCGGAAGATGATACTCCCACATTGAAATCGCCATCGGTGCAGAGTATCACGCGGTTGTTTCCTTCCCGGATATAATTCTTCCGTGCAATATCGTAGGCAAGTTGGATACCGGCACCACCGGCAGTCGAACCTCCTGCCGTCAGTTCGTCGAGTGCTTCACGTATTTTTTGCTTATTACTTCCGGAGGTGGATGGTAGTACCACACCTGCTTCTCCGGCATATACCACGATGGCTACGCGATCTTCTTCCCGCAGATTATTGATCAGGAGTTTCAGGGATGACTTAACCAATCCCAGGCGGTCCGGCCCATACATAGAACCTGATACGTCTACGAGGAAAACCAGATTGGAAGCCGGCAGATTTTCAGAAGGAATCTCTTTCGCTTTTAACCCGATACGTACCAGGCGATTTTCTTTATTCCAGGGACATGGTCCTACTTCGGTGGTGATATTTACAGGATCTTTTCCTCTTGGTTTCTCGTAATTGTAGGAGAAATAATTGATTAATTCTTCTACGCGGACAGCATCGGCCGGAGGATTTTGCCCTTCATTGATATAACGGCGGATCGTCCCGTAAGAAGCGGCATCGACATCGATCGAGAAAGTAGAAAGCGGTTCGTTATTGACTTTCCTGAATTTGTTTTCTGCCAATTGGTTATATTCGTTCCTGTTTGTCTCCTGATCGTAATCATAGGATGAAGATGTGGTCACCAAAGCTTCGCAGCAAACGACTTCTTCTTCTGCAATGATGGGAGCTGCGTCTTCAACGATAGAGAGAACCTCTGCCTGTGCCTTCGCTGTTTTCTGTGTTTGTGCCTCTGCCTGTGTCGGATGCGGAACCGGAGGAGGCGTACAGATTAACGGCTTTTTTACAAGAAGAAACAGACCGCCAGCCAGGATAGCTGCCGTAAGTAAGCTGATGATTGTTGTTTTCGTTTTCATGACTGATCCTGTTTAATGATTAATGAATTGCTTTTACCTGATAGATGCCGCGATAAAGGGGAATTCCATAAATGTTTCGGACTTTTTTGAGAAAGATTTTAATTTAAAGTTTACATTTGTAGAAAAAACGAGAACAACTTGCTGTTTTTCAGACGTAACATATCAACCTATTCAGATAGCGAATTGCTGCAATTATATAAGGAAACCGGGAAAAGCGATTATTTCGGTGAACTGTATAATCGCTATATCCCATTGCTATACGGGTTGTGTCTGAAATATTTGCAGGAAGAAGAGAAAGCACAGGATGCTGTCATGCAATTGTTCGAAGACTTGCTGCCGAAGCTTTCGCGTTACGAGATACGGGAGTTCAGAACCTGGATTTACAGTGTGGCAAAAAACCATTGCTTCCAGTTGTTACGAAAAGAAAATCCCGAGATAGCAACCGATTTCGACCGGCAATTTGTGGAATCGTACGATTTATTGCATCTATTAGATAAAGAAGAAACGAGTGACGATACCCGTACGGTAGCTCTCATGCACTGTCTGGAGATGCTGCCCGAACCTCAGCAACGTTGTATCCTGTCTTTTTTTATGGAAGAAATGTCGTACGTCGATATCGTAGAGCAGACCGGGTATCAGCTCAAAAGCGTAAAAAGTTATATTCAGAATGGCAAACGCAATCTGAAAAGTTGTATTGAAAAGAGAATGGCGCAATGAGAAATCTGTTGCAATACATACAAGGTTCACGAAAAGGCAAGGAAGCCCATCGTCTGGAAAAAGAGGCGATGAAAGATCCTTTCCTGGCCGACGCACTGGATGGTTTTCAGACAGTGGAGGGCAACCATGTGGAAAGTATCGAAGCAATGCGCCGCCGTATCTCCCGCCGTACCCGTTCTCAAAGAGATCAGATCGCGAAATGGAGTATTGCTGCCAGCTTGTTGATCTGTCTGGGATTTGGCAGTTACTTTTGGTTCAACAGAGATGCCGCTATGCCGAAAGAGTTACAGTCGATGGTTATACAGGAAAAAGCTGTGACACCGCCGCCACCTCCTGAACCGGCGATCGCCCAGGCAGCTGTTACCCCTGAATTACAGGAAGAAACGGAAACAATGCAAAAACAAGCACCGGTAGCTGCAAAAAAGCCCGAAGCTAGAATGCGGCAGGCAACACCTACGCCGGCCCCTTTGGCTGCTGCTCCTGCGAGTGCTGAAGTCTTGTCTATCGTTGAAGATGATGCCGATGTAGCAGAAATGATCGTGGCGGAAGAAGAAGTCGCGATGGATGCAACTATGGCTCGTGCCCCGATACACCGGCCGGAACCTGTTATAGGCTATAAAGCCTATGAAGAATATTTGCGTAAAGAATTGATTCACCCGCAGGACTCAACCTGTAAAGGGGTGACCGGAACTGTCGTTGTTGCATTCCATATCAATGAAAAAGGCCGTCCGGTCGATCTGGAAGTCAAACGAAGCCTGTGCGCATCAGCAGACAAGGAAGCGCTTCGCCTGATCGAAAAAGGTCCGGACTGGAAGGTGGATACGACCCAGGTTATTGTTCCTGTCCTTTTCGCTCCGTAAAGGATATTTCTATTTTGTTTTCGCTTGTAGCGTCTATTGATGCAATATACGAATTGTCAAAATGTCATTTTGATAATTAATCTCTTTGAGAATGTTGTATAGACGGCTGGTTGCTCAATCTGTTTTGAATAATGCTGTGAAGTTATAGTTGTTGAATGATATTTAGAAAGAAAAAAGGCAGAAAAGGTAGCATGCTGCTTTTTTGTTAGAGATTATCCGGATGGTAAATGAGAAAGGGGATATTTTCCGACTTCTTTCTGCATAAAAATGTTAGGTGGAAAAAGTGTTTTCTGTAAATGCTTCCAGAGAGAATAAGTTCCTTTTTTTTACAATCTATGGTTGTTTTTGAGGTTTCATCTTCAGAAAATCATTTATCTGCCGGACTTCTTTCCATTACCCGGCAGCTAATCCCAACTGTCTCGGACTTTATAACAATTATCTCGGACTTGAGTGTTGGTTTCCCGGCAGGTAATATTTATTAGGACGGACTTTATCTCGAAAAATTACTGTAAACGAACTGATAAATGGCTGGTAGAGATGTTTTGTCAGTTAGGATAGTTATGTGAAAAGCGTATATGCTTTCATTTTATTTTTATTTATTACATATAGATGTTTATGTGTTATTGGGGAAGTTCTTGTTGTGATGTCTTATTAGAAGAGAAAATACATTAATTTTATCCGATTGCTTAAAAGTTGAAATAATATATTACTTTTGCTAATAGGGAATAAGTATATAAATATGAATTATATTCAAAGTGATTTTGAAAGGATATATAAGTTGTACTATCCGAAGATGTTTGGATTTGCCAAAAACTATGTTTTGGCAGATGAAGACGCCGAGAATATAGTACAGGATGTTTTTTTGGTGCTTTGGGAAAAAAAAGATGAACTTGAAATTACTTATACATTAACCACCTATTTATTTACCCTTGTTAAGAATAAGTGCCTTAGTTTTCTGCGACACAAACTGATAGAGGAAGAATATAATCTTCAGATGAAGGAAGAGCTAAGTTTCAAACTGTATGCCTTGGAATCGTTGGATTATTCTTATCAATCGGAAACGGAATTGCAGGAAGCCATAAAACGGGCTCTTGATGCCCTGCCGGAGCGTTGCCGGGAAGTCTTTATTAAAAGTCGTATAGAAGGATTGAAGTATAAAGAAATATCGGAAGAATTGGGTATTTCTGTAAATACTGTTGAAAATCATATAGTCACAGCTTTAAAGAAACTACGTGTTGAACTAAAAAATTATCTGCCCCTATTATTATTCCTTGTTAAATAATATTTATTTCTGATTGGCTTATAGTGGTCTTTCCAGAGATAAGAGTTTAACTTATATATAAGGAAGAAATATGTTGGATTTATTATCAAAGTATTTGACGGGAAATATCTCGTCTGAAGAAAAGCAAACTCTTTTCCGTCGATTGAAAGAAGATGTCGGTGACAGGAAGGAAGCTGCTGATATGCAAAATTTATCAGCACTTGTTTCTATGGCTAAGGAAGATCGTATGGCTTCCGATATGCAGTATCGTTCATTTGTCAGTTTACGAAGAAAGCGTACGTTCTTTTTAGGTTTCAGGAAGATTGCTAGTTACGCAGCCATAATGATTTTTTCTGTCTTGTCGACTTATTTATTGATGACATATACGGGGAATATGAAGGATGAATTGGTTCGTTATCAGGAATTTTCAACGCCAGCAGGACAGCGGGCGAAAGTTTTGTTAGCTGATGGTACGGAAGTCTGGCTGAATGCTAATTCCAGATTACGTTACCCTGAACATTTCGATTTGAAACAACGGGAAGTCGAACTGAATGGGGAAGCTTTCTTTGAGGTCGAAAAGGATACGGGAAGTCCTTTTATCGTAAAAACGAATAAGATGGATATAAAAGTGACTGGAACAAAATTCAATGTGAGTGCATATGATTCTGAAATGTATTTTGTAACGTCCTTACTTGAAGGAAGCGTTTCTGTATCCTGTGTAAATGATAGGAGTCGTAATTATGCACTACGTCCGCAGCAACAAATAGTTGTGTCCGATCATTCATCGGAAATTTCTTTATTTACTAATACTGATTTTATGTCTTGGAGGGATGGCGTATTCATTTTTGATGATATGCTATTAACTGATATTATAAAGAAATTAGAGCTTTACTATGATGTCTCAATTATTGTGAAGGATACAAAACTCGGTAATTTCCGCTATACGGGGAAATTTCGACAAAGGGATGGGGTAGAAAGTGTTTTGAAAAAGTTGCAAATAGTATATCCGTTCACTTACACCAAAGACGATGATCGTAATCAGATTCTTTTGCAATAAATAATTTCCAAATTTCCATATGGAGGAGTTAACTATATAAATACAGGAAAGTATGTGTAACCTTAAAAATAATATGCCTATGGTTTAAAAATAAGAAATCTTTTTATAAATAAAGAGCTGACAGGTGTTCCACCACCTGTCAGCAATACATCTAACACTCTTAGTCGAAAAAGTATTAAACATTTAATTATACAAAGGTATGGAAAAATATGCTTTGTCAATCTTATTATTTCAAAGAAAACACTTTAAGAAGTTTTTTAATATTATGAGAATTTCAACATTGTTCTTGTTTGTCTGCTTGTTTGCATCTTATGCGTCGAATGTAAATTCGCAGACGGCAAAAGTAAACATCGCAAACGGTCGTATGACAATCGGGACTTTTATCAATCAGGTTGAAAAGGAGACCGACTATCTGTTTGTCTATAATAAGGGAGAAATTGACGTAAATAAAACAGTTTCATTGAATGAAGGCGAAAATGCTGTAGCCGATTGCTTGAACCGTATTTTTAAGAACTCGGGTGTGTCATACGTTTTCGAAGACGATTATATCGTGTTGACAAAACGGGTGAAGATACAGGGAGAGACTGTCGCTCAGCAATCAGGAAAAGTTATCCAGGGAATTATTACAGACGAGGCAGGGACGTTGATAATTGGAGCGAATGTGTTTGTGAAAGGAACAACAATCGGTACGGTGACAGATATCAATGGAAAATTCTCATTGGAAATACCTTCGGAGAATGCATCTTTAGTGATCTCTTACATTGGCTATGTGGAGCAACAAGTTCCGGTGAAAGGAAGGAAAAACTGGACGATTACTCTGAAAGAAGATTTGCAAAGTTTGGAAGAAGTCGTCGTTGTCGGATATGGTACTGTGAAAAAAGGAAATCTGACTACAGCAGTAACTGCTGTTAAAGCAGATGTTTTGACTAATAAACCGTCTCAAACGATTACAGATGCTTTGCAGGGAGCCGTTCCTGGCTTGAGTATCGTACAATCAGGTCGTCCGGGTAGCGCTTCATCCATGCAGTTACGCGGGGCTACATCTTTGAATGAAAGCGGATCTCCTCTTTTATTAGTGGATGGAGTTCCGAGTGAATTTAATTATTTGAATGTAGAAGATATAGAAAGTGTAACTGTTTTGAAAGATGCTGCATCTGCTGCTATTTATGGTTCTCGGGCAGCTCATGGCGTTATTTTGGTAACAACAAAACGTGGGCAACTGGGAAAACCTACTTTTCGCTATAATGGATATGTCGGTGTAAATACTCCGACTGATATGCCGGAAATGGTGGGATCTGCCGAATATGCTAGAATTTATAATGAATCTCAGCGTAATATAGGACGTAGTGATGTCTATTCAGAAGATGATATAAGAAAATTTGCAAGTGGCGAAGATCCGAACCGTTATCCAAATACCAATTGGTTGGATTTGATGTTTCAGAATAGTATTACAACCCGCCATTCGATTGCAGCAACTGGTGGAACAGAAAGTGTAAAATATTATTTGAGTGGAGGTTTTGACCATCAGACAGGTGTGATTCCTGAAGTAGAACATGATGTGTTCAACGTGCGTTCAAATGTGGATGTTCAGGTAACGAACAAGTTTAATATATCTTTTGATATGAGATATATTCTACGTAAGAAAGATGAAGTTATCTCAATGGATAACAATATTATAGATGTATATAAAATGAATCCGACCAACATCGCTTACTATACTGATGGAAGTTATGGATATAATCCGAAAGCAATTATAAATCCGATTGCTTATATACATGAGTTTGGGCATGATTTGTGGGATAAACATGATGCTTCCGGTATTTTTAAGATGAGTTATGAGTTTATTGACGGTTTGAAGTTGACCGGACTAGCCAATGTAAATTATATCTTTGGTAAGACTTCGACGTTTGGGCGTGAAATTTCTTTTACGGATTTTTTCACACAGGAGGTGACTACCAAGGGGATCAATTCAATGAAAGAAGAACGTACTTCTACTGCATATTATAATTTGCAGGCGTTGTTGACTTATCAGAAAACATTTGGAAAACATTCTATTGATGTTTTAGCCGGTTATCAGCAGGAAAATCAGCGTTATGATTGGATCAATGCTTATCGGGATGGTTATCCGACGGATATCGTACATGTTTTGACTGGAGGATCTAAAGATAATTGGAGTAATGATGGGAATGCAGAACATTGGGCAATTGCTTCTTTTATCGGAAGTATGAATTATGATTATGCGGGTAAATATTTATTGTCTTTGAAGGTGCGTTCTGATGGTTCTTCTCGTTTTGCCAGTGGCCATCGTTGGTCAACTTTCCCTTCTGTTTCAGCTGCATGGCGTATTTCAGGGGAAAACTTCATGGGGGTGACCTCTTCATTTCTGGATGATATGAAAATTCGTGCTTCATGGGGTAAAACCGGAGCTTCTTCCGGATTAGGATTGTATCCGAGTTATACAACGATAGCGATGGGAGGAGTCGCATTGAATAACTCTTATGTACAGACTGCCTATTTGAAAACGTTGGGTAATACCGATTTGGGTTGGGAAAAAACGACCATGTTCGATGTGGGAACTGATGCTTATTTTTTGAAAAATCGCTTGGGAGTTACATTCGATTATTATATCAAGAATACGAATGAAATTTTGATCGGTTTACCTGTCCCGATGGAATATGGTTTTGGAAAACCGAATGTGAATATCGGAGAAGTAGAGAATCGTGGTTGGGAAATGGAATTAAGTTGGAACGATAAAGTCGGTGAAGTAAGTTACTCTATCCAAGCCAATCTTTCAAATAATAAGAATAAAGTTTTGGATTTGGCAGGAACAGGTCCTTGGAAAGATGGTTATACGGCTGAAGGACTGCCGATGAAATCTATTTATGGATATGAAGCATTGGGTTTTTTCGAGTCGGAAGAAGATATTGCAAATTCTCCATTCCAAAATGTGAAAAATAAACCGGGAGATATCAAATATAAGAATCAGAATAATGATGACAAGATCGATGGAGATGACCGTGTTGTTATAGGTGATCCTAATCCGCATTATTTGTATGGCTTGCGTTTGAATGCTGCTTGGAAAGGCTTTGATATAAGTATGTTGTTTCAAGGTATTGGGAAGAAGGATTATATTATGAGTGGTCCTGGTATCCAGCCGTTAAGCGATGGAGGAGGAGGCCCGGTGTTTGTGCACCAGTTGGATTATTGGAGAGAGGATAATCGAGATGCTGAATATCCGCGTATTTTGACTTCCGATCAAGCTTCTTTCAATTATGAAAAATCGGATTTTTGGAAAATCAATGCAGGGTATTTTCGTATGAAAAATTTGCAAGTGGGATATAATTTCTCTAATGATTTGTTGAAGAATTCAGGCTTTTCTAATTTGCGTCTGTTTTTCTCAGCTTCTAATTTGTTTACGATTGATAATTTTGTTCCGGGCTATGATCCGGAAACATCCAATGCGTATACATATCCTTTGTCAAGAACCTATTCTTTTGGTTTGAATGTTCAATTTTAATAAAGTACAGTCATGAAAAATATAAAATATTATCTGATATTGCTGGGGATGATTGTTTTGACAGGTTGTGATGATTTTTTGACCACGCCTCCTCTTGATCAAATAACGGAAGATGATTGGTGGAAAGATGAAAGCCAGGCAAAAATGATGGTGGATAATTGTTATGTCCATCTGTATAATGATGATGGGGATAATCTTCTTGTTTTCCGGGATGGATTTACAGATAATGCTATTTGGAGCGGGAATGCAGTGATGGCGGACGGTTCCATGACGGCTTATACCGGAAAAGTGAAAAATGAATGGAAATATTCTGAGATCGCTAATTTGAATTATGTATTGGAAGGATTGGAGAAAGCGAAAGAATCCGTAAGTTCGGAACAGTATGATCACATGCGGGCAGAAGTTCGTTTTATTCGTGCTTTCTTGTATTACGATATGTTATTCTACTTTGGTGATATTCCGTTAGTAACGAAAGTTTTGACAATTGATGAATCCAGACAGACCTCTCGTCAGCCACGTGAAGAGGTGTTGAATTTTATTTTGACAGAATTGAATGAAGTCCTGGTTGATATTCAGAAAGATACTTCGTCTGAAACAGGACGTGTCAATGAGAATGTTGTGAAAGCTTTCTTGGCTAGAATTTATTTGCATGAAAAGAACTACGATAAAGTTTTGGAATATACGAAGGCGATTATCGATTCTGGTAATTATGGCTTATACCGCGCATTTGATGGAAATGCGGACAAGAATAGTTATGAAGAATTGTTCCGCCCGCAGGCTGATGGAAACAATAATGAAATTATTTTTGAGAAACAATATTCGGCTCCATTGAAGGTACATGCATTAAATCGTAATTTGTCACCCGCATCTTCTGTATATTTGGGTTGGACTGGTCTACGCCCTCTGCAAAGTCTGGTAGATGAGTATGAATGTTTGGGTGGTCATGCAACAAGTGAGTGTGAAAGATTGGACTGTAAGTATGTGCAAATGAGAGAAGAGGTATCGGCAAATGGTGGATATGGAGAATATGAATATCGGGATCCCCGTTTGAAGTCTACTATTATAACTCCAGGCTGGGAGTGGAAAGCGAATGGGACGGTTAGATCTGTATTTGGTGTAGAAGATCCGAACAGTAAAGATTATATCCAGAAAAATCCTTCTTATACTGGCTTCTTGGTTACGAAATATGTCGATTTGGAAGGTGAAGAGGCCGACCGTACTTTAGGTGGTAAGAATCTGAGCATAATTCGGTATGCAGATGTGTTATTGATGCGTTCTGAAGCTTTGATTGAGAAAAATGAAAATTTGGATGAGGCGGTTGCTTTAATTAATGATGTGCGTGATAGGGCAAGGTTGCCGAAAAATGTACAAGTAACGAATCAGAGTGATTTGCGTGACAAATTGCGCCATGAGCGTCGTGTGGAATTTGCTATGGAAGGATTGCGCTATTATGATATTATCCGTTGGAAAATTTGTGATAAGGTAAGAGGAGGCGATGCCTATGGTTTTGCTAAAATGACAGAATCCGGTAAGCGGGAGAATATCTTCATGGAAACAAGAGTGTGGAAAGATCACATGTATCTGTGGCCTGTGCCTCAAGATGCCCGTGATTTGAATGAAAATTTGACACAAAATCCCAATTGGTAATTTGATTGAATTGAAATAAAAATGTCCCGGAATTCGTTGATAGGATCCGGGATGTTTTTTTAATCATAAAGTAAAAAAATGAGATCGATAGTTATAGTATTATTGTGTCTGCTGACGGGTATTAACTGGGGGAAAGGAAGCGAATCTCGATTTTCAACTGCCGGATTTTATGAGTTGACTAATAGTGGTAGGTGTGTATATAATATGAACGTTGCTTGGCGCTTTCATAAAGGAGATATAGCCAATGGAGGTGCTCTAGAATTGGTGGATTCTACTTGGGCGGTCGTTTCTTTGCCTAATGGAATAGAACTGTTGCCAGAAGAAGCAAGTGGAAATATCAATTATCAGGGAAAGGTTTGGTATCGCAAACATTTTTTGGTTGATGCAGAATGGAGAAATAAAAAAGTAATGATCCATTTTGAAGGGATTATGGGAAAATCTGAAGTTTGGATAAATGGTCAATTGATCAAAAAGCATTATGGAGGATATTTGCCTGTCATTGCAGATTTAAGTTCTTGGTTGAAGTATGGGGCAGAGAATGTGATAGCCGTATGTGCTGATAATAGTGATGACTCGTCTTATCCTCCCGGAAAACCGCAGCGTGCACTTGATTTTTCTTATTTTGGAGGTATATATAGGGATTGTTGGCTTATAACACATGATAAATTGTTTATTACTGATCCGAATTATGAAAAAGAAAAAGGTGGCGGAGGTATCTTTATTTCTTATCCGGAGGTAAATGAAGAAAAAGCGAAAGTGGATATTAGGCTTCATTTGAGAAATGAATATAAACAACTTCGGAAGGGGATGGTTTCTTATGCATTGACGGATAGAGAGGGTACAGTGGTTGCTACCGGAAAGAATGCTTATCGAGTGAGTTCGGGAGAAGCGATCGTGGTTCAGTCGAATTTGCAGGTAAGGAATCCCTCTTTATGGTCTCCCGAATCTCCATCCCTTTATTGGCTCAACGTTTATGTGAAAGATGAAAAGGGGGTGGTGATAGATGGTTATAAGCAACGAATAGGGGTTCGTTGTATCGAAATGAAAGGTGTTGAGGGCTTGTGGCTAAATGGCAAACCTTATCACCGAAAGTTGATTGGCGGAAATCGTCATCAGGATTTTGCCGTGATTGGGAATGCTTTGCCTAATTCGTTACATTGGCGAGATGCTTTTCGGTTGAGAGATGCAGGTATGACAGTGATTCGGGCTGCCCATTATCCGCAAGATCCAGCCTTTATAGATGCTTGTGATGAATTAGGTCTGTTCTATATTGAGGCGACTCCTGGGTGGCAATTTTATAATAAGGATTCTATCTTTGTGGAGCGTGTATATGATGATATTCGGAATATGGTTCGTAGGGATCGAAATCGTCCTTCTTTACTTTTCTGGGAACCGGTACTTAATGAGACAGGTTTTCCTTTGGAATTCGCTTTGCAAGCCAAAAAGTGTGTGGATGAAGAAATGCGTACTCCAAATGCTTATTCTGCTATTGATCCGGGTTCAAAAGGAAGTGAATATTTTCCCGTGGTCTATACTCATCCGCTAAGCATAAGTCCGCAAAAAAGTAGTGTCAGTGTGGATAAGGCTGATCCGTCGAAAGTTTATTTTACACGTGAATTCGGTGATAATGTGGATGACTGGAGTGCCAACAATTCTTCAAGTCGTGTTTGTAGATCTTGGGGAGAAGTGCCGATGCTGGTACAAGCAGAACATTATGCTGCTCCTTATTATTCTTCACGTTTTACTACGATAGAAGCACTTTGTCGTGCGGAGAGTAATCATTTGGGAGGAACTCTTTGGCATTCATTTGATCATCAGCGTGGATGTCATCCGATCGCTTTTTATGGAGGGATAATGGATGCTTACAGGCAACCTAAAACTGCTTATTACATGTTTAAATCCCAACGTCCGAATATAATGAATGACTTTTCTCCCGTTGAAAGTGGGCCAATGGTTTATATAGCCCATCAGATGACTCCTTTTTCTCCGGCTGATGTGACTGTATATTCTAATTGTGAAGAGGTGCGACTGACTGTTTATGAAGGGGGGAAGCAATATGTGTGGAAGAGATCTTCCTCTTCTTTAAAAATGCCGTCACCCATTATTACTTTCAAGAATGTATTTGATTTTATGGATACTAAAGCGCTATCGCGGGCTGGAAAACAAAAAGATGTTTATCTACTGGCAGAGGGATTGATTGACGGAAAGGTTGTGGCTACTTACAAACGTTCTCCTTCGCGTAAGCCTATGAAAATAAGATTGCGGATGGATAATGACGGTGTTCCTCTAATATCGGATGGATCGGATATTGCTGTTGTTGTTGCGGAAATAGTGGATCATAATGGCATAGTGAACAGATTGAACAACTTTGCTGTCCGTTTTTCAATAGAAGGTGAAGGGCTTTTATTGGAGGATGAATCTATTGGAGTCAATCCTGTTCGGGCTAATTGGGGGAGTGCACCTATCTTGTTGCGTACCACAATACGTCCCGGGAAAATACGGATAAAAGCGGAAATCTTTGGTGACGGAGTGAATGCTATCGAGCCCGGAGAGTTGGAAGTTGAATCCGTACAACCCTCAATGAAGTTTATTTATAAACCTTCTGAACTTATATCGATGAAAGTAGCAAGCAAAGATGTGACAAATACTAAGATCCCGGAAGGTTCAGATGTACAGATGATGAAAAAGGAAATATTACGATTGCAGAAAATAATATCTGAAAAAGACCTGGAGGATGTTGAAATCCAACAGGAGAAGTTCGGAGAGAAATAATAAGTAGATAGGGAGACCTCTTGTAAATAGCAAGAAAAATAACAGATGCAGTTCGGAATTAGCATTAATGATTAATTCTGAATGTGAGGAAATATAAAATTTAGCATTTACGGGCTTATCTATATTACTATTATTTTTGTACTTTTGCGTCTGAAAAATGACGGACTTTTTTGTCTGTATTGAACATAGATATAATTTGAATAAAACAATATGGAAATTGCAAGTAAGTACAATCCCGCAGAAGTAGAGGGAAAGTGGTATCAGTATTGGTTGGATAACGGCTTTTTCAAGTCGAAACCGGACGGTCGCGAACCGTACACAATCGTCATTCCGCCTCCTAACGTCACCGGCGTACTTCACATGGGACACATGCTTAACAATACCATTCAGGATATCTTGATCCGTCGTGCCCGTATGTTGGGTAAGAATGCTTGCTGGGTACCGGGTACCGACCACGCATCTATCGCTACCGAGGCAAAGGTGGTGAACAGACTGGCACAGCAGGGAATCAAAAAGACCGACCTGACCCGCGATGAATTCCTGAAACATGCCTGGGAATGGAAAGAAGAACACGGAGGTATCATCCTGAAACAGTTACGTAAACTGGGTGCATCCTGCGATTGGGACCGTACGGCTTTTACGATGGACGAAAAACGTTCGGAAAGCGTATTGAAAGTTTTTGTCGACCTGTTCGACAAAGGCCTGATCTATCGTGGCGTGCGTATGGTAAACTGGGACCCGAAGGCCCTGACTGCTCTTTCTGATGAAGAAGTAATTTATAAAGAAGAACATAGCAAACTGTTTTACCTCCGTTATAAAATCGAAGGGGAAGACGGTTACGCCGTTGTTGCAACTACCCGTCCGGAAACGATCATGGGGGATACCGCCATGTGTATCAATCCGAACGACCCGAAGAACCAGCACCTGAAAGGTAAGAAAGTGATCGTTCCGCTGGTAAACCGTGTGATCCCGGTTATCGAGGACGATTATGTAGATATCGAATTCGGTACAGGTTGCCTGAAAGTAACTCCGGCCCATGACGTAAACGACTATATGCTGGGCGAGAAATATAACTTGCCTTCCATCGATATCTTCAACGATAACGGAACACTGAGCGAAGCCGCCGGCTTGTATATCGGTATGGATCGTTTCGATGTTCGTACACAGATCGAAAAAGACCTGGAAGCTGCCGGCCTGTTGGAAAAGGTAGAAGCATACGAAAATAAGGTAGGTTATTCGGAACGTACCAATGTGCCTATCGAACCGAAATTGTCTATGCAATGGTTCCTGAAGATGGAACACCTGGCACAGATCGCTTTGACTCCGGTTATGAATGACGACCTGAAGTTCTATCCGCCTAAGTTCAAGAATACATACCGTCACTGGATGGAGAACATCAAGGACTGGTGCATCAGCCGTCAGTTGTGGTGGGGACATCGTATCCCGGCTTATTATCTGCCGGAAGGCGGTTATGTGGTAGCCGAAACACCTGAAAAGGCATTGGAACTGGCGAAACAAAAGAATCCGGCACTGACAATGGCCGATCTTCGTCAGGACGACGACTGTCTGGATACCTGGTTCTCTTCCTGGTTATGGCCGATCTCTCTATTCGACGGCATCAATAACCCGGATAACGAAGAGATCAACTATTACTATCCTACCAGCGATCTGGTAACAGGGCCGGATATCATCTTCTTCTGGGTAGCCCGTATGATTATGGCAGGTTACGAATACAGAGGCGATATGCCGTTCAAGAATGTTTACTTTACCGGTATCGTTCGCGATAAACTCGGACGTAAGATGTCGAAGTCATTAGGAAACTCTCCCGATCCGTTATTGCTGATCGAACAGTACGGAGCCGACGGCGTTCGTATGGGATTGATGATGGCAGCACCTGCCGGAAACGATATTCCTTTCGACGAAGCTTTGTGCGAACAGGGACGTAATTTCAATAACAAGATATGGAATGCCTTCCGTCTGATCAAAGGTTGGACGGTCGACGATACGATTGCACAGCCGGAAGCATCGGCTACTGCTGTCAAATGGTTCAAGATGCAGTTGGATAAGACGATTGCTGAGGTAGACGATCTGTTCAGCAAATACCGTCTGAGCGAAGCGATGATGGTTATCTATAAACTGTTCTGGGATGAATTCTCTTCCTGGTATCTGGAAATGATCAAGCCGGGCTATCAACTGCCGATCGATAAGGTGACTTATCAGGCAACACTCGGTTTCTTCGACGCGTTGCTTCGTCTGCTCCATCCGTTCATGCCGTTTATTACGGAAGAATTATGGCAGGCTCTCGAACCGCGTAAAGAAGGAGAAAGTCTGATGGTTGCATTAATGCCTGAAGTTACGCCGGTGGATGCTGCTTATCTGGAATCATTCGAGATCGTGAAAGAGATTGTGAGCGGTGTCCGTACGATCCGTCTGCAGAAGAATATTCCGAATAAGGAAGAATTGACTTTACAGGTATTGGGCGATCATAACGATGCTTTCAATCCGGTAATCGCTAAGATGTGTAACCTGTCAGAGATAACAAAGACTGACGATAAGGCTGCCGGTGCTGTATCCTTCCTGGTTCGTACCACGGAATATGCTGTTCCTCTGGGCAGTATGATCAATGTGGAAGAAGAGTTGGCTAAATTGCGTGAAGAACTGAAATATCAGCAGGGCTTCCTCGCTTCCGTTATAAAGAAACTGAGCAACGAAAGCTTTGTAAGCAAAGCCCCGGCTAAGGTAATCGATATGGAACGTAAGAAACAAGCCGATGCCGAAAGCAAGATCAAATCGATAGAGGAGAGCATTGCTGCATTGACGAAATAAGGAAGGTACCTTTACACATAAAAAACATCCATGTTTGTCTCTGTTTGGACAAATATGGATGTTTTTGTTTTATTTTGTGACGTAAAAGAACAACAGAGTTCTTTTTTTGCTAACTTGCAGCCATTGAAATATATGCAAGAGCTATAAAAAATGGGGGAAGTGAAAAGTTGGTTGCTGATCTTTTCTTGTTTATTGTGGGGATTGGGTCTCCCTTTAACTTTATATGGTACCGAAAGCAAGGATACGACATTGTCGTTGGATTCGCTGTTTATTCTGGCACAGGCACATGTGCAGCAACAAAAAGGTTTTGACTATACTACGCAGTTGCTGGAACGATCACGGAATGAGAAGGATCGTTATCATGAAGCAAGTGCCATGTTCTGTTATGTTCGGTATTATTTCTCTAAAAATCCGGATAGTATGTATTTCTGGATGCAAAAGGCATTGCCTCTTTTTAATGAACAAAAGCGGTATGTCGAGTATTTCCGGATGAAGGCATGGTACATTTATGTGCTGACCCGTTCAAAAAAGAATGAAGAAGCACTGAAATATGTTACCGGTTTGAAGCAGGAAGCTGAGAACTTAAAATTTCCGGAAGGACTGGAGATGGCAAATCAGGCACTGGCTGACTTTTATTTATCCAATAACTTAGGTGAAGAGGGCGTCGCTTTATATGAGGAAGTCCTGAAAAGCATGGAGATGAGGAATGCTCCTTTGATTAAACGTATTAATATTATCCGGCAGTTGATGAACAAGGCGCATACTTCGGACTTGAAAATGAAATACACCAGGCGTTTGGATGATTATGTAAAGATATGCAAGGACAGGAAGATAACCTGGCTGGACGAAGAGATGCCAATTTACTACCTGGAGTATGTGGTACACAGGCATTATGCTTTAGCCTATATAGACAGGAAAGAGTTTCGGGAAGCTTTGGTGCATCTGCAAAAAGCTCAGGCTCTTCTGAATAAATATGAAATGTATAACTACGGGAGCGAATTGAAGACAATTTATGCGGCTTATTATAAACAGAATAAAGAATATGATAAAGCTTTAGCCATTTACGATTCGTTATTGCCTGTCTGGCGCATGAGAAACTCAATGTCTCTTTATCTTGAAATGTTAAAAGATAAGGCAGATGTCCTGTTGGATGCCGGAAGAAACAAGAGTGCTTCGTTGGCTTATAAAGAGTATGCTGCTCTGAATGATTCTTTGTCGAAAGTTCATTTTTACAATGAGCTGGCAGAAATGAAAACACAGCATGAAGTGGACAAGCTGGAGTTGAAGAATAAGCAAATGGACCTGGAGGTTTCGCAGACACATTCCCATTTGTTATTAATGGGAGGAGGAGTTATATTTTTGTTCGTTTTGTGTTGTTTGTTGGGATATATTTCTTATAGCCGTCACCGGTATGGACAGCAACTGAAACTGGCTAAGGAGAAGGCTGAAGAAGCGGATCATTTGAAGTCGGCTTTCCTGGCGAACATGAATCATGAGATACGGACACCGCTGAATGCTATTGTCGGTTTTTCCCAGGTGCTGGTCGATGAGGAGGATGTCGAAACCCGCCAGGAATATGCCAATATTATTCAAAGTAATAATGAATTGCTCCAACGGCTGATCACGGATGTACTGGATCTGTCAAAGATCGAATCGAATACAATGGCGCTTCATTACGCTGATTGTGAGCTTTCTGTCTTGATGAAAGAAATTTACAATGTCATCCTGCTACGCATACCGGAAGGAGTGGAACTACAACTAAATAATAGTCCCCAACAACTTTTTTATACCGATCGTAACCGTCTTACGCAAATTCTTACTAACTTGCTGACCAATGCAATCAAGCATACGGAAAAAGGTTTTATCCGTTTGGGTTATGAGGTGACGGAGACGGATGTCGTCTTTTCTGTGGAAGATTCGGGTGAAGGTATTCCCGAAGATAAGTTGGAAAAGATATTCAGCCGTTTCGTCCAGCTGAATGACTGGAGCAAAGGGGTAGGACTGGGGTTAGCAATTTGTAAAGGACTTATTTCTCAGATGGGAGGAACAATCAGCGTTTCTTCCCGGTTTGGTGAGGGATCTACCTTTATTGTAGTGCTGCCCTTGAAGAAACCGTAACATATTTTATATACATTATTATATACCATGGAGAATTCTAGAAGAAAATTTTTTAGACAAGGGCTTGCCGGCGCTTTATTGTTAGGATCGGCAGGTGTAGTAAAAGCCGGTTTGCCGGACCGGATCATTCCTAAAGCGGCAAAGTCGATTAATCCTTGGCGTTTGGGTATGGCAGGCTATACATTTGTTAATTTTGACCTGGATACCACTTTGAAGACATTGCAGAGACTCGATATTCATTATCTTTGCATCAAGGATTTCCACTTGCCGATGGATAGCACCGATGAACAGATTAAAGCATTTCATGATAAATGCGCTGCCCATAAGGTAACAGGTTATGCCGTTGGTCCTATATATATGAAGAGTGAAGCGGAAATAGACCGTGCTTTCGAGTATGCGAAACGCGTAGGTGTAAAACTGATTGTGGGCGTTCCCAATTACGAATTGCTTCCTTATGTGGACAAGAAAGTAAAGGAATACGACTTTAATTATGCGATCCATCTGCATGGTCCCGATATTAAAACGTATCCGGATGCGACAGATGTCTGGGAACATACGAAAGATCTGGATCCGCGTATCGGAATGTGCCTGGATATCGGTCACGACCTGCGTAACGGATGCAATCCGGTGACGGATTTGAAGAAGTATCATACTCGTGTGTTTGACATGCATATCAAAGATGTGACGGATGCTTCGAAAGCGGGTGTCGGTATCGAAATCGGACGGGGTAAAATAGACTTCCCGGCATTGATGAAGATGATGCGTGAAGTGAACTATACCGGAATGTGTAGTCTTGAATATGAAAAGGATATGAAAGATCCTTTCCTTGGTATAGCTGAATCGATCGGCTATTTCAAGGCTGTGAGTGATATTGTATAATTAGGGGCGCAAATCAGTGCGCCTCCTTTAATAGTAAGAGTGATGAGAGTTGCCTGTTGTTTGTTAAGTGTTTGCTTTTTAGCCTCCTGTAGTTCAGTGAATTATGTGGGTATAGAGACTTACAATCCTGCCGAGATTACCTTTCCTGGTAATGTCGGTAAGATCCTGGTAGTGAACAATGCTGTCCATCAGCCGGATGATGTCGGGTGTGAGTTCACGTTATTTGGTGATAAGGTGGATACTTGCAGGGTGAAGGCTGACAGTGCTTTGTTCTATGCTTGTAGTGGTTTAGGGAAAGCAATGGCTGATATCTCTTTCTTTAATGATGTGCTTCTCTATCATGATGCTGTTCGTAAAGATGATGTCTACTATGAAGACAAGAAACTGACGCAGGATCAGGTGCAGGAATTGTGCGACGAAACCGGGACAGACGCGGTGGTTTCCATCGACCGTTTGTTATTCGAATCGAAGAAAAATATCATGGCTTATGCGGAAGGTTATGTGGGAGGTGAGATTCAGGTAAAGATATCGGGAGTCGTGCGCGGTTATCTTCCCGGCAGACCGAATCCTCTGGCTACAGTCTATGTGGCCGATAGTGTCTTTTTTAATGAAGAGGCCCCTAATCTGATTCTTCTTGATAAGTTCCTGCCTTCTTCAGAAAACGCGTTGCGTGCGTCTGCGGAATATATAGGAATGAAAACCAGTCCGAATTTTGTCCCTCACTGGAATAATGAGACACGGTGGTTTTATACCGGCATGGGAACGAAATGGAAAGAAGCTTCGGCTTATGCCCAGTCCGAGAAATGGGATAAGGCGGTTGAGTATTGGGAGCATTTATATGAAAAGTCAGGCGGTTGGAAGGCAAAAGCAAAGGCTGCATCCAATATCGCTTTGGGCTATGAAATGAAAACAAAACTGGATGAAGCCTATGAATGGGCGAATAAATCGGCTGAGTTATTTAAAAAAGGAGAAGGCGAGGACGGCAAGAATACCAAACTTTTAGCGCTTTATGTAGAGGTGTTACGTAACCGGGTACGTTCAGATAAAAAACTTAACATGCAATTTGGAGAATAATATCATATATTCTCCGAATTATTATTACTTTTGACAGACGATTCGAAAAAAGAATAAAAAAAGAGTTATGAGTGCAAATAATGCAAAGATTCAGTCTGTCCTGGAGACAACATTTACTTCTGCCATTAACAAATTGACTGCAGAAGATTCTACCGGCTATTATAGCGATTTATATGTCCAGGCTGATCCTGAAAGCGGGGAATTGCAAATCTACGACGAAGAGGAACGATTACTGGATAAAGTAATTGTTTTTGATTGGGTAGGTTGTCCCTGTGAAGAAGAACAATTCAATAAGCAGGTAGCCAACACCGTAAAATCTGTGCTGACTCTTTTGGTTGCGAAAAATGCTTTTGACAGCCCTCATATAATGAAACCTTTCTCTGTCAGCTTGACGGATGAGGATTTTGTTGTAATAGAGGAGCTTCTCTTCATTGACGACGAGCTTTTACGGGCGGATGATCCGTTGTTGAAAGATTTGGATGCAGATTTAGATGATTTTTTGACAAAACTTCTTTCAGATGTCGAATAGAGTTTTTATCTTTGTGCCCGGATTGAAAAACAAGTAACAATAGCAATATAGTTTGTTGCCGAAATAGCTCAGCTGGTAGAGCAACGCATTCGTAATGCGTAGGTCGCCGGTTCAAGTCCGGCTTTCGGCTCAATAAAATAAAAGCAGCTGTCTTTGGGGATGGCTGCTTTTTGTTTTTTGATGAGGTGGATGTTCTTGCCTGGTGAGTATTCTTTTTATACTCTTAATTGGAATGTTTTGTTCGAATCTTTCGCCAAACCTATCGATTCTTGTTATATTTGTAACTTTATTTATCATTATACAGACAAATAACAGCCAAGCAAATGAATGAAACCATACTGAACGGACTATTGAATCTATTTGCCATCTTTGCTTCTTCCGTGCGTATTGAAAGGGAGCAGGCCAGTCGTGCCGTTCATTCGTATTTGTCCAGTCATTTCGGGGTACGATCCCATAAAGAATATATCGAACTTTATAATGCGTTGCGCGATATGTACGACGATTCTCTCTTTGTGCTCGACAAGGAACAGATCGTGCGGAATATCTGCGAACAAATGAAGGTGAAGTTGCGGGCAGAGGAACAGTTGCTTCTGTTGATCCGCTTTGTTGAATTTGCCTATACGAACAGCAAGGAAGCGGATGAGCATATGGCTCTTTTCCGTCTGGTAGCGGATATCTTTGCTATTTCACAGGAGGAATTTGATGATTCGCTGGCCTTTATCACAGGCAAGCCATCGTCGTCGTTATTGACGATCAGCGGTGAAGAGGAAACTGACGGTAACCATATCAGGCGGAAAGGCATGGAGGGAATGATCCGTGTGTTCTTTATCCGCCGGTTTGATAAGCAGATATTTACATATCATGGAAGCGGGCAGGTCTTTATGAACGATATTCCCCTTTCACCGGATATGTTTTATGCCTGGCAGCATAGCAGTGTACTCAAGGGGCCATTGTTCCTGCCTGTTTATTATAGCGACCTGCTTACTGTTTTCAACAAGAATGAGCAGAAAGAAATCGTTCGTCTGGCGGGACGGGATATTGATTTTACTTTTAAGAACAGCCGTAACGGACTACATAATTTCTCTTTTAATCTGGAATCCGGGCAGCTGGTTGCCATTATGGGAGGAAGCGGAGTCGGTAAGTCTACGTTGTTGGGCATTATGAATGGGAATATCCGTCCGGACCAGGGAACAATTACTGTGAACGGGCATCTGCTCGATTCTCCCGAAGCACGCCGGCTGATTGGTTTTGTTCCGCAGGATGATTTGCTGATCGAGGAACTGACCGTTTATCAGAATCTTCTGTATACAGCCCGTCTTTGTTTTGCCTGTCTTTCCGATCAGGAGATCGGAGAACGGGTGGATACCGTATTGAAAGAGTTGGGGCTGGAGGAAATAAAGGACCTGGAAGTCGGTTCCCCTATCCGTAAAACGATCAGCGGGGGACAACGGAAACGTCTCAATATCGCTCTCGAACTGATCCGTGAACCGGCTATCCTGTATTTGGATGAGCCAACTTCCGGACTTTCATCATCGGATTCGGAGAAAGTGATCATGCTTCTGAAAGAACAGACACACCGTGGTAAGCTCGTGGTAGTGAATATCCATCAGCCTTCTTCTGAAATTTACAAGTTGTTCGACCGTTTATGGTTGTTGGATAAAGGGGGGTATCCCATTTACGACGGGAATCCGATAGAGGCTATTACCTATTTTAAGCAAGCGGCAAAATATACGGATCCGGATATTAGTGTGTGTAGTGCCTGTGGTAACGTAAATCCAGAGTTGATTCTGAATATCATCGATTCCAAGAAGATCGACGATTCGGGTAACCAGACTAATATCCGTAAGTTTACTCCGGAAGAATGGCATGAAGAATATCTTCGTTCACGTCCGTCTTTTTCTCCGGTAAGCGAAGAAGAGTTGCCGGAGAATCTGCAGAAGAAACCATCCTGGTTCAGGCAATTCATGATTTTCCTGGAAAGAAATATCCGGACGAAGCTGGCTAACAAGCAATACCTGGCCATCACTTTGCTGGAGGCTCCGTTGCTGGCGCTGATCGTGGCACTTCTGACGCGTTATGTGGATGATGGCGAATATGAGTTGCTTACCAATAAGAATTTTGTATCCTATATCTTTATGGCTGTGATCGTAGTGACTTTCATGGGGCTGAGTATCAGTGCCGAAGAGATAATAAAAGACCGGACGATCCTGAAGCGGGAACATTTTCTCCGGTTGAGCCGTAGTAGTTATCTGACTTCCAAGATGATCTATCTGCTGTTCGTTTCCGGACTTCAGTCCTTGTTATTCATAGCTGTTGGAAATGTAATCATTGGGGTCGGGGGAGAGATGTTTTTCATCTGGTGGAGTATCCTGTGGGCTACTTCTTTCCTGGCGAACCTTACAGGTCTGATTCTGTCGCAAACCATGAGTTCAGTAGTTGCCATCTATATTACGATTCCGCTTTTGCTGATTCCTCAGATATTGCTTTGTGGCTTGGTGATCAAGTTCGACGATCTGAATACCCGTGCTTCCGATGAGAACATTGTGCCGTTGATCGGAGAACTGATCCCTTCGCGCTGGGCTTTCGAGGCTTTGATGGTCGAACAGTTTTGTGATAATGCGTACAACCGGACCTATTTCCCGATTGAGAAAGAAAAGTATTTGGCTCAATATTATGAGAATGTACATTTGCCGGAAGTCCGGACGCTGGCGGAACAGCTTGCAACCAGTGATGATCCTGTAAAACGAAAAACAGTTGAAAATGAGTTGGCTGTGCTTGCCCGTGCTGCCCGTATCGAACCACATACGGAAGGGGAAAACTATTCTGCATATTTGGATAAGGCGGCGGCAGCATTGCATCAGCGTGCACATAATTTTACGGCCTATCTGGATCAGGTACAACGGGAACAAAGCCGTGAAAATGGTTCTGAATGGCTGACTGCACAGAAAAAGGCGCACCATAATATGGCGATAGAAGACCTGGTAATGGGGACAGGAAACCGTCGCATGTATAAAGAAACGAACAACCGTATTTACCCGCTTGTCGGTACTATTTATGTGGAACCCGACAACTACTGGGGGCGTGCCGCCTTCTATAGTCATGAGAAAAACTGGGGCGGATTTTATTTTTCTACCTATAAATTTAATTTATTGGTTATAGGTTTCTTTGCATTATTAGCGATTATCGCTATATTCGCAGAGTTTCCCGGACGTTTTTTTAAACAGGACGAAGGATGAGGTTTAAAATAATAAATTATTAAATTATACAATATGAAAAAGAGTGTATTAAGCATGCTCGCCGTAGCAGCATTAGTGTTTGGAATGACTTCCTGCAACGGAGCCAAAAAATCAAACGAACAAGCCCAAGAAACTGAAGAAGCTGCTGTTATAGCAGGTCAGGCTCCTAAAGATCTGTTAACCGAGGAGTTGAAACAAGAAACAATCAATTTGCTGAAAGACATGCCGGATTCTGAAATCCCTTATCGTCTGACCAGCGGTGATGTAAAAGTAAACGTAGGTGATGTAAAATATATGTTGCCGACAGCCAAGGCTGCTGAACTGAGTACACCGACACAGAAAGCCCGTGCATTGGGTATGTATATGGCTGACTATAACGTGTTGAAAGGAATGGGACAACCTACTGCTGAAGTTGAAGCTGTAATTGCTAAACTGGCTACCGACCTGAATATCTCTTTCGTTCTGGATATTTTGAAAGAACAGGCTCCGAAAGATGCAACAAAAGAACAGGTACAGGCATTCCTGCAATCTCAGGAAGATAAGATTATTGAAAAGATGGCTGCAGAAGACAAAATTGACGTTGAAGTTGAAATGTTAGGTGCTGCTTCTGCTGAATATGCCTGTCTGATCGCTAATCCGACATTGGTAGTAAAAGGTGATGCTACATCTGCCGGTCTTTCTGCCAATATGGAAAAACGTGTCAGCATGCTGGAAGAAGTGGTTGCCGACCTGGCTAATTACTATCCGGACCTGAAACAACTGGGTGAAACTATTTCTCCGTTGAAAACGAAAGTTGCAACTATTCAGGATGCAAGAGCTGCCAATGCAGACATCACTGCTATCCGCGATTCATTGCTGAAATAAGTTGTATATAATATAATGTATAGAAAAAGGCTGTCGGAAGACAGCCTTTTTTATTGTTATCCTTTGTATGAGATCGAGAGTAATGTTATATCATCTGATTGTACGGCGTCTACAACAAATTCGCCTACTGTTTCGGTAATCTTATCTACTACCTCTTTCGGTTCTTTTCCCGCCAGTTCCCGGCAGTTATCGAGTAGCCGGCGTTCGCTGTATAGTTCATGTTTTCTGTTCATAGCCTCTGTCACTCCGTCCGTGTAAAGGAACAGATTATCACCGGGAGCAAGTTTCAACTCTTTCTCGTGATAGGTGGCATCGCTCATGGCACCCAATATCATGTCGTTCGTAGTCGGGACTTTTGAAACCGAACCGTCTTTCTGCATCAGGATGGGCGGATTATGTCCGGCATTGCAATAAGTAACAACTCCCGTGCGGATATTCAGAATGCCGTAAAAGACAGTGACGAACATATCATTCACACTTTCCTGGCAGAGAATGCTGTTGGAACGTTGCATACACAAAGCGGCGGAGTTCTCAGTGAGTGCAATGGCACGTATCACCGTACGACTGATTGCCATAAATATGGCTGCCGATACTCCTTTGCCTGATACATCTGCGATCACGAACCCCAAACGGTCTTCTCCTATGCGGAAGAAATCATAGAAATCGCCTCCCACATATTTGGCGGCACTCATATAGGCATACAGGTCGAACGATTTCAGGTCCGGGAACGGAGGAAATGTCTTTGGAAGAATAGTTTGTTGTATTTCCTGTGCCACATGCAGATCGTTTTGGATGGATTCCAGTTGTGTATGTTCCTTTTGGGCCTGTTTGATGAAAGCGATTTGTTCGGCTGCTTTCTCGATGGTCCGTTCCAGATCCTCCAGGTTGATCGGCTTTGTTGTGAAGTCGAACGCACCCTGGTTCATGGCGCTTCGGATATTTTCCATATCGCCGTAAGCCGATACCATAATACATTTGAGTGCCGGGTTACGCATCTCGTTGATCTTGGTGAGTAAGGTCAGACCGTCCATTTCCGGCATATTGATATCGCTCAGAATCACATCGAAGTCCGGTTTGGCAAGCAACATCTGAAGTGCTTCCAGTCCGTTATGTGCGAACGAGAATTCATATTCGCCTTTCTTTATCTTGCGGCGGAAATATTGGGTTAACAGTATTTCCAGGTCCAGTTCGTCGTCTACACTTAATATTTTTATAGCCATAGCAGCATTGTTTCTGTAATTATTGAATCGGAATAGTGATAGTAAAACGGGTAAACTCGTTAGGTTGTGATTCCATTTCTATCGTTCCGTTATGTTTTTGTTCGATGATCGATTTAGTGATGGAGAGACCCAGACCAGTTCCTTCGCCCAATGGTTTGGTGGTGAAGAACGGAGTATAGAGTTTCTTTTTTACTTCTTCCGTGATGCCGGAGCCGTTATCTTCGATGGTAAGACAGGCTTTATCCCCGTCTTTTTTCAGGCTTACTTTGATAGTCGGTCTGTAAGGCGTTTCGGTCGCCCCTTTTGATTTGTTGAATACGGCGTAACAGGCATTGTTCATCAGGTTGAGTACTGCACGGCTGAAATCCTGCGGGATTACCTTGACCAATTGGAGTGTTTCGTCGTATTCTTCTTCAATGGCAACATTGAAACTCTTATTGTTTGCCCGCACCGCATGGTAGGAAAGCCATACATATTCTTTCGTGAGCTGGCAAAGGTTGGTTGGGATATATTCATCATCCTTTCCGCGGGAGTAGAGTAGGATACCCCGGATCACGCTGGATGCCCGGTTGCCGTTCTCTTCAATCTTGATCATATTGCCTTTCAGATCCTCCATGATTTCCCGGAGTTCTTCGTCGGCATCTGCGGGCAGCTTGTCGTTCAGCTCGTCCAGCACTTCTTCCATATCCTGCAGCAACTTGCATGATAGTTTACTGAAGTTGATTACGAAGTTGAGCGGGTTTTGTATCTCGTGTGCAATACCTGCGCTTAACAGTCCGAGTGAAGCCATCTTTTCCTGTTGGCTGACTTGTTTTCTCAGACGTTCAATTTCTTGTTTGCTGTTATCACTCATTGTTGCTCTTTTGATAAATAGGAATAGTAATCATGAACTCAGTGAAGTTGTCCTTCTCACTCTTTACGATGATGGAACCGCGGTGGTTCAGGATAACTTCCCGGCAGAGGTACAAACCGACACCAGCTGCTTCGGCGGTGGGTTTCGTAGTGAAGAACGGTTCGAATATCTTATTCTTGATATTGTCTTCGATGCCGATACCGTTGTCACGGATACTGAGATAAATCGTTCCGTTCAGCCTTTTCTCCACCTGGATCGTGATAACCGGGGAGAATTCTACTTTCTGTAACTTTTTAAGCAATGCATAGATACAGTTTTTCAGTAGGCTGAGCATCACCTTGTTCATCTGTTCGATATCGATTTCTGCCATGGCAGGTTCTGCCGGGCACAGGATATCGATCTGTATCTGTTTACTTTCAATTTCTTCTTTGAACGCTTTGCGGATCACGTCTACGTTCACTTTACAGAGTTCGCAGATATCGGTCGAAGTGACATTGCCGTTCCGGTCTTTCAACAGTTCCTCCATGGCCTTCACGATCCGCACGGTGTTACAGCCATGTTCGTTGATCTTTTGCAGGTTACTGTTGATCATGTCGAGTATTTCGATGCTGTCGGCATAATTTTCTTTCGACATGACTGTCTGTTCCTCCATGATGTTTTCTTTCAGGTCTTTGATCAAATTGGCGGAAAGTCCGGCGAAGTTATTGATGTAATTGATCGGGTTCAGGATACGGTCGACCAGTCCTTGTGTCAGTTGTCCGACGGTAGCGAGCTTTTCCTTGCGGACAAGTTCGTCCTGTGCTTTAGCCAATGCATCCAGGGCATCGGAAAGTTTCTTGGATTCGTTTAATACCTGGTCGCGCTGGATGCGGAGTTCGATGGTCCGTTCTTCTACGATCTTTGCCAGATATTCTTTTTGCTTCAATTGTTTGCGAAACCGTCCTTTAATGATATAGAGGATGATAATTGTTACAACCGCGAGACCGGGAATTGTCTCCCAGTCATAATAAAGCCCCAGGATGATTATGATCCATCCCGCCAGTGTCGCTTTCTCAATGATCCGTAATTTCAGTTTGAGCGCGCTTATCTCTTTGATGTCGAAGTCTGCCATATCAGTGAATGTCTTTTGTCATTGTGAGTATATTTTTTCCTGATGAACGGGTATAAATGACTTCTGTCATCAGTTGTTTGACCAGATAGATACCGAGACCGCCGATAGGACGTTCTTCCGGAGGAAGGCTAATGTCAGGCTCTTTCATTTCCAACGGGTTGAAAGCTGTGCCGTTGTCAGTAATGACGATGGTCAATAGTTCATCCCTGTAGTTCATATCAATGCGTATATCCTGATCTTTTTTATCCGGGTAGGCGTATAATATGACGTTGGTCACAACTTCTTCAAGAGCCAGTTTGATTTGCATCGACAATTGTTCTTCCAACCCGTAAGTAGATGCTTGCAGGTCTAGAAACTCGTACAAACGGGTGAGCTGTTCCAGTTCGTTCTTTATGTGTAACGTGTTTATCATCTGCCGGTACGGGGCGCTTAGGATTCGATGGTAAGGAAAGAAGAGAAACCGGTGATATTCAGGATTTCTATAATGTCCTGTTTTAGGTTTCTTAGCCGGAAAGTTCCGTTTTTCGCTTTCATCCCTTTTTGTAAGGTCAGCAATAAACGAAGTCCGGCGCTACTGATATAAGTGAGTTCCGTTCCGTCGAGTACTACCGTATGTACATCCTCTGCAAGTATTTTTGTGATCTCTTTTTCAAAATCAGCAGAAGTAAGCGTATCTAACTGGCCGGAAAGACCGATGATCGTTTCGTTTCCGTTTTTTACTGTGATCTTCATATATTGTTTTGTTCTGATTTCTATTACAACAAAAGTATAGATAATCATTTAGTTGGACAAGTTATTTAGGGCTTTTGTACGGATCATAGCTGAAATCGACAGAGGGTGTATAGGCTGGTCGTATCGATATGCCGATATGTTTCACTTTTCGTTGTGATAAAAGTGTTTTGCCACAATGATGGCAGAGCCTTGCCACAGCGATGGCAGAGTTGTGCCATCACCGTGGCAAAGTCTTTTCTTTAGGCTGAAAATCCTTATAGGTAAGGAGTCCGGCCTGATAATACTATGTACTATTTCCTGATCAACCGGCTGATACCTCTCGCTATCTCTCCGATCCAAAGAACCAGAGAGCTTAAACCGATAATGATACCCCAGTCTTTCAGGGACAAAGGCACTACGTTAAACATCTCTCCGCCGAACGTAACGATCAGATACTGACCGATAATGATCAACAGGGCGACAAACAGGAAGCTTTTGCTCTCTTTCAGGTTGGCAAAAGCGGAACGGCCTTCCATGAACGCTTTCGCATTGAACATATTCCAGAACTGAAGCATTACGAAGAAGCTGAAGAACCAGGACAAGTCGTGCGGCGTTAATCCGGTCTGGGCATGGAAGTAATATAATACCCCCATCAGAATTACAACGAAAGCTATACCGACTCCGAAGATATTGTAAGCCATCGGGCGGGTAATGATAAAGTCGCCATCTTTACCGCTACGTCGGGGTTTATCTTTCATCACCCGTTCGTTGGGAGGTAATGAAGCCAATGCTCCGGCGGCAAATGTATCCATGATCAGGTTTACCCATAACATCTGTGTGATGGTAAGCGGTGATTCGGTCCCGAACAGAGAGCCTAGCAATACGATCAGGCAGGCCGCCACGTTGATGGTAAGCTGGAATAGAAGGAACTTTTGTATGTTACGATACAGGGAGCGTCCCCACATGACAGCACGGGTAATACTGCCGAATGAATTGTCCAGGATTGTTATATCGCTGGCTTCTTTGGCAACAGAGGTACCGTCACCCATAGACAAACCTACCTGAGCGGCTTTCAATGCCGGGGCATCATTCGTTCCGTCGCCGGTTACTGCAACGACAGCACCTTTCTTCTGTAGTAATTGTACCAGACGCTGTTTGTCGGTCGGACGGGCGCGGCACATGATCTTCAGATCGAGAACGCGGTCGAGTGCTTCTTCGTCTGTCAATACTTCGAATCCCGGGCCGGTAATGATGTTACGGTCGGTATCTTCCGGTTTCCATGTACCGATCTGACGGCCTATTTCGCGGGCAGTTCCCGGTGTATCGCCTGTGACGATTTTGACATCGATACCGGCATTCAAGCAACTTTGTACGGCTGCCGGAACATCTGCGCGGACAGGATCGGAGATGGCTACGATTCCTAAATAGGTCAGGTCGGTCCCATGCAAACGTCCGTTGACGAAATAAGCATCATCCTTCCCGCCTTCGATGATTTGGTAGGCAAAGCCCAGTGTACGCATCGCCTGGTTCTGATAATCCAGTAATTGTTTCTCGATATCAGCTTTACAAGATTCAACCGTTTTGTATGTACCGTCGGCTGCTACCCGCTGGCTGTTGGCTAGGACGATTTCGGGAGCACCTTTTACATATAATACTTTTTTACCTAACAGGGGAGACTGCACCACAGTGGCCATGTATTTCCGTTCGGTAGAGAACGTAAGCTGTGCCAGCACCAGAGCTTCTTCCCGTAATGTCAGATAGTTCTGATTCTGACTGTTCAGCCAGAGCAATAAGGCTGCTTCGGTCGGGTTACCCAGTGTTTTCACCTTTTCTTCCGAGAAGTCGAGATAGGCAGTCGAGTTAACGGAAATGCCTTCTTTGATCAGATTGCTCAACTCGTCGTCTCCCAGTTTCTGGTCTTTGAGGTTGTAGAAGTTTGTCCGGTAAACCTGCATCTGGTTTTGTGTCAGCGTACCTGTTTTATCCGTACAAATAACCGTTGTAGCCCCCATTGTTTCGCAAGCATGCATCTTACGAACCAGGTTGTTTGTCTTGAGCATGCGGTTCATGCTTAGGGCAAGGCTTAGGGTTACACTCATCGGCAGACCTTCAGGTACGGATACGACGATCAGCGTTACTGCTACCATAAAGATATTCAGTATATGTGAGATCAGATCCATCACCGGCATATCACCGGAAGTCATCAATAATTTAGCCAGTAAGGCGACAAAAGTAAGTCCGGCAACTGTATAGCCCCCTTTACTGATGACACCGGCAAGCCCTTTGAGCTGTATCTGTAACGGTGTTTCCACATCGCTTTCTATCTGCGAGCCTTCATATACTTTCCCGTAGCCGGTAGCATCGCCCACCAGCTCGACTTTCATCACCCCATGTCCGTCGACAACCGTTGTGCCGCGCATCACCCTGTTAGAAGGATAGGTAGCTTCGTGATCGAACTCGGCTTCGTTGGTCGTCTTGCTGATGATCGGTTCTCCGGTCAATGTCGATTCGTTGATCTGTAGAGAGATAGCTTCCAGCAGGTAGCCGTCGGCAGGAACTTCCTCCCCGGTTTCCAGTACGACAATATCACCGACAACGACTTCTTTTTTAGTCACCTGGCAAATGTTTCCTTCACGGATCACTTTGACGAGCGTATCGTCGTTTACGGTATTCAATACGTCGAACGCTTTGTTGGCTTTCATTTCAAAAAAGAAACCGACACAGGATGCCAGCATGATGGCAAAGAAGATGCCGATCGGTTCGAGGAAGGCTGTAAAACCTTTCGCTTCCGGTCCCCAACAATGTACGCCGGCAATAATCATGGATAGCAGCCACGCTACCAGCAGAATCTTAATGATCGGATCATTAAACTTTTCGAGGAACTGGCTCCAGAGAGAGGCTTTCTCCGGAGGAGTGAGGATGTTTTCGCCATGAAGGCGCCTGCTTTCTTCAACTTCTTGTTTGGTTAATCCCTGATACTGATGTTTTTTCTCCATAAATTTGTTTAATCTGATTCAAAAAATGAGTCAACAAATTACGTAAAGTTGCAGGACATACGCAAGTGCTTTGGTTTTTAATTGATAGTAGCATTTATTAATTTATGTACCAGATCCTTTGAAATGTCACCAGGTAATGGTTTGTTAACTATTTGTTGTGTTAAATTAACGGGTTTGGGATAAACTTTTGGCTTTCGTAATTGTCTTATATATAAAGGAGAATTGTGTGTTAGTATTTAAGGTTATGAAGAATGTTAGGTTATTTTGGTTAGTGGGGATTGTCCTTCTGTTAGCGGGGCAATCCCTTTATGCTCAAAGTAAAAAAGAAAAGAAAGAGCAGAAGGCGAATGAAGTAAAAGAATTAATAGATAGTAAACGGTTTACGGTAGATGTAGACCGTGCGATACCCATGGGAGGACGGTCGGTCAACCTGACTTCTCCCTACTCTTTGGAAATGCGCGGTGACTCGGTTATTTCCTGTCTTCCTTATTTCGGAAGAGCATATTCGGCTCCTTATGGTGGCGGTGACGGGTTACGTTTCGAAGGATCAATTACCGATTATCAATGTTCTTTTAATAAGAAAGGAACCGCTCAAATACAGTTTCGTACCCGAAGCGATGATGATACATTTGCATTCAGTGTGCAGGTATTTTCAAATGGCTCCGCGACAATCAATGTGACACCTGTCAATAAACAGAACATCACATTCTATGGGGAACTGGCTCTTGAGAAAAAGGAATAAATAACCGCCCTTGCCGTGCATTTCTTTCGGCAATACGCTTATTGACTTTCGCTGTGAATTCGAAGTTTTTAAGTCCCCAGTCAGGAGCGATCAGAAGCTCTTTGGGGGATTGCGATACAAACCTCTCTACTACAATAGAGGGGTTTAATTTTTCTATGAAGTCGATCACGAGGTCGATATATTCGTCGGCAGTGTACAGATGGAACTCTTCCGGATGTTCGGCATATTCCTTTGCCATACGGGTGTTGCGGATCAGTTGCAACTGATGCAGTTTCAGGGTTGTGACCGGCAATGCCGATAACCGGTCGGCATGATGCAGTATTTCTTCCCGGCTTTCTCCCGGCAACCCGAGGATCAGATGGGCTCCTGTATAAATACCTCTCTCTGCTGTCCGGCGGATGGCAGTTTCCGATTCTTCGTAAGTATGTCCGCGATTGATACGGATCAATGTTTTATCCAATGTACTTTCCAGCCCGTATTCTATCATTACGAACTTCTCTTTGGATAAGGCTGTAAAATAATCCAGCAAAGCTTCCGGCATGCAGTCCGGACGTGTCCCAACAATCAGTCCTACCACACCGGGATAAGATAACGCCTCCTCATATTTCGCTTTCAGCGAACTTAGTTCATCATATGTGTTGGTATACGCCTGGAAATAGGCCAGATACTTCATCTCCGGATATTTGCGGGAAAAGAAACGGATACCTTCTTCCAATTGTTCGGTCACACTCTTCTCTGTATGGCAATATTCCGGACTGAATGTCTGGTTATTGCAGTAAGTACAACCTCCCCATCCCTTCGAACCGTCGCGATTGGGACAGGTAAAGCCGGCATTTATGGAGATTTTCTGTACTTTATAAGGGAATACTTTCCGTAGGAAATCTCCGAAATCGTTATAAGGTTTTACGTTTTCCATGACGACAAAGGTAATTTATAATGGTTAATGGTCAATGTCCGGTGGTTAATTTAACGATAAAATATCCGGTAAACTCCGGTCGGGTACATAATTTACCTTTAACGGCTAAGGGTTTACCATGATAAAATACTACCTTTGCAGCCTATTCAAAATAAAATAATAGTATTCATGAAACGATTGGGTGTTGGTTTCTTGCTTTCATTGGCGATAATTGGAAGCGTATCTGCTCAGAGTGGGAGCAAACGTGTCGATTTAAAAGAAATTACAGATGGTAAGTTCCGTCAGGTAACCGCTATTGGTGAAATGCGGTCGTTACCGGATGGCGAACATTATACGGCAATGAATAAAGACCGTAGTATGATCATTAAATACTCCTATCGCACAGGAAATCCGGTGGACACCTTGTTCAATGCCCGGACGGCCCGTGAATGTACGTTTGATGATTTCGACGGCTATGATATCAGCAGTACCGGCCATCATATTCTGGTTTGGAGAGAGACCGAACCCATCTACCGCCGCTCTTTCAAAGCGATGGTGTACGATTATGACGTACGTCGTAACTATGTCAAACCTGTTTCCGACTCAAAGAACAAACAGATGATCCCGACCTATTCGCCCGACGGACGTATGTGTGCCTATGTAGTGGATAACAATATTTGGATCCGCAAGTTCGACTATGATACGGAAGTGCAGGTGACTAAAGACGGCGAACTGAACAAGATTCTGAACGGTATCACTGATTGGGTGTATGAAGAAGAGTTTGCCGTTACAAACCTGATGGCATGGTCTCCGGACAGTGAATACCTGGCGTATGTCCGTTTCGATGAAAGCGAAGTGCCGGAATATTCCATGCAGATGTATGGCACCGGTTTATATCCGGGATATTATAATTTCAAATATCCGAAAGCCGGAGAGAATAACTCAAAGGTAAGCGTTCATTCGTATAGTGTCGCAACGAAAGATATCAAAGAATTGAAAATGCCTGTGGATGCGGACAGCTATATTCCCCGGATCACTTTCACGACTAATTCCGATCAGCTGGCTGTCATGACTTTGAACCGTCAGCAGAATCTTTTCAATATGTATTATGTGAATCCGAAGAGCGGTGTATCCCGCCTGATCCTTCGTGATGAAAACAAATGCTATGTAGATTCCGAATGGCTGACTTCCATCCATTTCAATCCGAATGGGTTTACCTATGTGAGCGAGCAGGATGGCTATTCACACATCTACCTGTATTCGCCGACAGGGGTCATGCAGCGTCAGGTGACAAAAGGTAACTGGGACGTAACCCGCCTGATCGGTTATGACGATGCAGCTAAGGTTGTCTATTATGAATCGGCAGAGGAAAGCCCGTTGCGCCGTTCTGTCTATAAAATAGACCAGAAAGGTGTGAAGACAAAGCTGTCGGAAAACGAAGGAACGAACAGTGCCGACTTCAGTGCGAACTATGCCTATTTCGTGAATAACTATTCAAATGCCAATACACCGGCCGTTATCACCGTAAATGAAACGAAGTCGAAGAAAGTATTGCGCGTGCTGCAGGATAATGCTGCCTTGCGCGAAAAGCTGGCAAGTACATCCTTCTCTAAAAAAGAATTTTTCAAAGTACATACAGCCTCTGATATAGAGCTGAATGCCTGGATCGTAAAACCGGTAAACTTCGATGAATCGAAGAAATATCCGGTACTGATGGTTCAATATAGTGGACCGAATTCGCAACAAGTACTGGACAAATATGGTTTTGACTGGGAACATTACCTGGCTGCGAACGGAATCATCGTGGTCAGTGTGGATGGCCGGGGAACCGGTGCGCGTGGTGAAGCCTTCCGCAAATGTACATACCTGCGGATGGGCGATTTGGAATCCAGAGACCAGGTGGAAGCCGCACAGGCTTTAGGCAAGCTGCCGTATATCGATGCAAAACGCATTGCCATCTGGGGCTGGAGCTTTGGCGGATATAATACATTGATGTCGATGAGCGTGGGTAACGGCACATTCAAGGCCGGTATCGCTGTCGCTCCTCCGACAGACTGGAAATATTATGATTCGGTATATACCGAACGTTTTATGCGTACGCCAAAGGAAAACTTCTCGGGCTATGCTGCAACTTCACCGATCCGGCTGGCAAAAGACTTACAAGGTAAGCTGTTGCTGGTGCACGGAACTGCTGACGATAATGTACACTTCCAGCAGACGATGGATTATGCAGAAGCATTGGTACAAGCCGGTAAACAGTTCGATATGCAGGTCTACAAAGACCGTAATCACAGTATTTACGGAGGAAATACCCGTTATCATCTGTATACCAGGATGTCTAACTTCTTATTTGATAACTTATAATGTCAGAACATGTGAGAAAGCCGGATTGGTTAAAGATCCGGCTGGGTGGGAACGAGCAGTTTACAAAGACGAAAAGCATTGTTGAGTCTCATTGTCTGCACACCATTTGTACGAGCGGCAAATGCCCGAATATGGGAGAATGCTGGAGCCGGGGAACGGCCACGTTCATGATAGCGGGTGAGATATGTACCCGTTCCTGCCGCTTTTGTAATACGCTAACAGGCAAGCCGCTGCCGCTGGACCCGAAAGAACCGGCCAATGTTGCGGAAAGTATTCGCCTGATGAACTTAAAACACGCAGTGATAACGTCGGTCGATCGTGACGATCTGCCCGACCTGGGAGCCCGGCATTGGGTTGATACGATCCGGACAATCAAAGAAGTAAACCCGGATACGACGGTAGAAGTCCTGATTCCTGACTTTCAGGGACGCCTTGATCTGGTCGATCAGGTAGTGGCTGCCGCTCCCGAAATCATATCGCATAATATGGAAACAGTGCGGCGTATCAGTCCGCAGGTTCGTAGTGCCGCCAAATATGATGTCAGCCTGGCTGTCCTGTCACGCATTGCAAAACAGGGTGCTACGGCAAAAACCGGTATCATGGTCGGCCTGGGAGAAACACCCGAAGAGGTCTGCTGCCTGATGGACGATGTGCTGGCGGCAGGTGTTTCCGTATTAACAATTGGTCAATATTTACAACCTTCCAGAAAAAATATTCAAGTAACTGAGTATGTCACCCCAGAACAGTTTAATGTCTATAAATCAATCGCTTTGAAAAAAGGATTCCGTATGGTAGAGAGCGCTCCGTTGGTCCGTTCCTCCTATCACGCTGAAAAGCATGTTTAATTACGAAAACTTTTAACACATTGGGTTGTTATATATTTAAAGTGCGAAGAAAGGGGGAAAGGGTATGAACAAAGTTAAGAAAGGATTGGACAACCAAGCCATAGGCTTATTGCCATTGTTGCTTTTTATGTTCCTGGATAATTATTTTTCTTATCTGTTGTCTTTCATTATCGGAGTTACCTTTTGTTTTGTATGTATTTTTCTTTATCAGGTATTGAGTAAGGATAAAGTGTATCAATTTTTATTGTTACCTTCAGCGATTACGCTGGTGTTGTATTCTATCTTTCTCTGCTTGAAACTGGAACCCGTGTTATTCATTTATTCTCCGTTGATTACGGAGGTGTTATTGGTGGTGGTACTTGCGTTTATCGGTTTTAGCCGGCGCTCTGTACTGAAAAAGATAAGAACATCGAAACACCCGACTTATAAACGGACATTGATGCGTACGACGTTGAATGAATTTTATTTCATTGCCCAGCTGGTTCAGAATTTGTATACATTACATCTGTTTGCCATTTTGGTGTATAGTATCCTGCCGGATACGATGCAGAATGTGCATACGGAGCGGTTCCTTTACAGGGAACTGGGGGTATTGATCGGGGTGCTGATCATTCTTTATGAGCAAATACGCTTATCGTTGATGCAAGGTAGTTTACAGAAAGAAATGTGGTTGCCGGTATTAAATGACGGAGGGAAAGTTATCGGTTGTATTGCGCGTTCGGTCAGCCGTTCGTTACCGAAAAAATACTATCATCCGATCGTCCGAATAGCCGTTATCCATAATGGAATGCTTTATTTGATGAAAAGGAGTAAAGATGCATTCGTATCACCGGATACGATCGATTATCCTTTCCATAGTTATGTACTGTTCAGGCACAGTATCGAAAGTACGGTGCGTGAATCGGTAGGTGAACTTGCTGAACAGCAGGATGTGAATCCTCGTTTCCTGATACGTTATACGTTTGAGAACGAGAAGGTGAAACATCTGGTATCGCTTTACGTGATCTGTCTTCGTACGGAAGAGCAGCTGAGTCAATGCAAGCGGGCAGGCGGAAAGCTTTGGACTGCCAAGCAAATAGAAGAGAATCTGCAATCCGGTGTATTCAGCGAATACTTCGAGCAGGAGTTCTCTTATCTTCAGAATACGATCTTGTTGGCAGAGAACTTCTGCTGTGGTAAGTAACCGGGTATTCTACCGGATACCCAGTTCGATCACTTCGAGATCTTTTATATTTTTGCCGTCGATGACGAAGCGGACCAGGGTACGAACCTGGTGGAAACCGCTTTTGCCGGCAGCGCCCGGATTGATATACAAACAATTCAGGTACTTATCAAATGCAACTTTAAGAATGTGCGAATGACCCGCTATGAACAAGTTCGGGCGGGTATCGTACAATTCTTTGCGGATAGACGGGTTGTAACGGCCCGGATAACCGCCTATATGCGTCATCATCACATTTACTTCTTCTGCTTTGAAATGAGCCACTTCGGGATATTCCAGCCGGAGTGATTGCCCGTCTATATTTCCGTATACAGCCCGGAAGGGTTTCAATGCTGCCAGCCGTGCTGCCAGTCCGTCCGAACCGATATCGCCTGCATGCCATATTTCATCACATTCTGCGAAGTATTCCGCATATTTATCATCCCACCAGGCGTGAGTATCCGAGAGAAGTCCAACTTTAATCATAACAATTTCTTTTATTCTACAAAAGTATCTATATTTACGCAGCTAAGAATAGAATACGATGGAGAATTCATATAAATACTTTAAGCGCGACGTTAGTTGGCTCTCTTTCAACTACCGGGTTTTACTGGAGGCGGAAGACGACGCACTGCCTATCTATGAGCGGATTAAATTCTTGTCTATCTATTCTTCCAACCTGGAAGAATTTTACGAAATACGTGTGGCGGAACACCGTGGAGTGATCATGAAGAAGAACTTCACCGAAGAAAGCGGTGCTGAAGCCGAAGAAGTGTTGACCGAGATAACCAATGAAGTGAACCGCCAGCAACGGGAATATTACCGTATCTTTTCGGAAAAGATATTGCCGGAGCTGAATCGTCAGAACATTTACCTGTATCAAGGAAGCGAACCCGAACCTTTCCATGAAGAGTTCGTGCATAACTTCTTTAATGAAGAGGTCTTTCCGTTCCTCTCGCCTGTCATGATACAGGCGGGCGATATCCGTACCTTTATCCGTGACCGCCGTTTATACCTGGTGATCCGTATGGTAAAGAAGAGCAAGCGGAAGCCGGAGGGCGATACGGCTCCCGAATATCATTATGCCCTGATGAAAATACCCTATGCCAAAGTGCCCCGTTTCATCGAGTTGCCAGCGCACGAAGGGAAGTTTTACATTATGTTTATCGATGATATTATCCGGGCGAACCTGGCGAATGTATTTCCGGGATATGAGATAGACAGCTGTTACAGTATCAAGATATCCCGCGATGCCGATATCTACCTGGAGGATGAGAAAGGAAATATCGTGGAAAGTATCCGCAAGAAAGTGAAGAAACGGAAGATCGGCGCGCTGAGCCGTTTCATGTACGACCGGGCGATGCCGGAGGACTTCCTTTCTTTCATATGCGATGCTTTCGGTATTACCCGCGACGACCTGGTGGTAGGTGGTCGTTACCTGAATTTGCAGGACCTTGCCAAGCTGCCCAATCCGAAAGGGAAGGAGCTGGAGCAGAAGATTCCGACACCGATGCGGGTTCCTTATCTGGATGAGAAAGGGTCTGTGTTCCGGGCGGTGAAGAAGAAAGATATTATGTTGCATTTCCCTTACCAGTCGTTCGATTACCTGATCCGTTTTCTGATGGAGGCGGCTTTCGATCCGAAGGTGGACGAGATAAAGATTACCCAATACCGGGTGGCGGAGAACTCGGCTGTCATCAATACGCTGGTGAGTGCTGCGCAGAACGGAAAGAAAGTGACGGTTTTCGTCGAGCTGAAAGCCCGTTTCGACGAGGAGAACAATATGAGTACGGCTGAACGGATGGAGAAAGCCGGCATACGTATTATTTATAGTATTCCCGGACTGAAGGTACATGCCAAGGTTGCGGTTATCATCCGGAAAGATTCGGAGGACGGCAATAAACGCCGTGACTTTGCTTATCTCAGTACCGGAAACTTCAATGAGAAGACCGCCCGTATCTATTCGGACATGGCGTTGCTTACCTGTAATGACGAGATCATTACGGATATAAATAAGGTGTTTGCCGTTTTGGAGGGGAAGATGTCGGAGCCGACTTTCCGCCATTTACTGGTGGCGCGTTTCAATATGGTTCCCGAACTGACCCGTATGATCCATCGGGAGATCGAACATGTAAAACAGGGGCGTAAAGGACGGATCGTTTTGAAGATGAACGGACTGCACGACCAGAATATGATCAATGAGCTGTATCATGCCAGCGAGAAAGGGGTGGAGATAGACCTGATCGTACGGGGCATCTGCTGCCTGGTTCCCGGTCAGCCTTATAGTGCCAATATCCGGGTGACGCGTATTGTGGATATGTTCCTGGAGCATTCCCGTATCTGGTATTTCTATAATGACGGCCGGGAAGATGTCTTTCTGACATCGGCAGACTGGATGCGTCGTAATCTGAACCGTCGTATCGAGACAGCCTTCCCGATACTGGTACCAGAGATCAAGCAGGAAGTGATCGATATACTGAAGATACAGATGCGCGATAATGTGAAAGCCTGTCTGATCGACGGACAGTTACATAACAACTTCAAGCATAACGACGATCCGGTGAAGGTTCGTTCGCAACTGGCTATCTATGAATATCTGAAAAATAAATCATGGAAGAGTTGATATTGTTCTGTTTCTGCTGGGTGGCGCTGATAGCCGGTGCCGTATTGGGATATATTATCGGTATCCGTATGGCACGCAGCAAAGAACGCCACCGGCTTGTCAAGGAAAAGATCAGGAAGAATAAGGTTGCCATTTATCATTATCAGAAAGAGAAATACGATTACATCGAACAGATAAACCGCCTGGAGGCCGATTTGCAAAACCTGGCGGAAGAATCGGAACTCTATAAAGAGCGTGTCGCCGATCTGGACTATTACCAGCGGAAGGTCCGTGAAAGCGAACAGATCATCGAACGCCTTTCTGCTGTATCGGAAGAGACGATCGAGTTGTCGGCGGATGCCTTTTCTTTATTGATCCAGCTCAAGCAGGACCCTGTCCGTACGAATCTGACCAAACCGGAGTGGGCGGAGTTGCTCCGTATCACCGATCTTCTTTTCAACAATTTCCTGACGGAGCTGAAGGAGAAGTCAGGTATCACCCGTCATGAGGAAGAAATCTGTTGCCTGATCAAATGGAACTTTCCCCGTAAGGATCAAATGGCTGTCTTCAATAATACCACCGATGCTCTGACTAAGTCGAAGAGCCGTCTGAAGAAACGGTTGCAGCTGGACGAGAAGACGGATTTGGATCAGTTTATCCGGCTTTACTGAAGAGAAAAAATCAAAAGAACTATCATACTATCATTTTTGCAATGTACTCCTTGAATATTAGTACTTTAGTTTATGATAGTTCTTATTTTGATCTATCATTTATCTATCACACAACTATCATAGCCTTGTCTTGAAGATTGCCGGATTACTATATAATTTGAGTAAGTATATGACTTAAAATCAGTGGAGTAGTGATATATGTTGTCTGACATCCGGGTCTGAATGAGGTTTACATCCGGGTGTGAGCATCGTCAAGATCCGGGTGTGAAAAGGGGGGAGACGGGCATCCTGGCAACAAAAAGTAAGTACTCCAGTGAAAAAAGGCTATAGTATCGTTGAAAAAAGGTGGTAAGGAGAAGTAAATAATCACGCAACACTCGTATCCCTGAGATGGGAATTGTCCTGTTAAATGGTAGTTTAATGGATTGTAAACAGGGTTATGGCGTTGTTGCATAGTTAGTTATGCTTGTGCGCATTTGTCCGGTATGCTTCTTTCTTCCCTTTCTTTTTGTATTCTATCTTTGCTGCCATAAACAATTAACTCTGAAATAGAATAAAGAATAATGCTTATGAGAACACAATGTCTATGTATCGTTTACCTGTTAGGTTTGCTTACTTTAATGAGTTGCAATAGCTCCGTAGTGGAGAAACGTGCGACCGGTCTGCCTTATGAAATTTTGGTTGTTATGAGCAAAGAAGTAGGAGAGAGCGAGGTCGGTGAATTGGTAAAAGAGCAGCTGAACTCTTCGGTGGCAGGGCTTCCGCAACCTGAACCCTCCATGCGGGTTACTTTCGTTCCCAACGAGACCTTCGATGGTCTGTTGAGATATGTCCGTAATATTCTTATTGTAGATATCGATCCGACGAAATATACGATGGTGGCATTGAACGGGTATAAGGATGAATGGGCTAAGAATCAGGAAGTAATAAAGCTCAATGCTCCGTCAATACAGGAACTGGTGACGTATCTGACGCTGCATGACTCCGATCTGGTGAATCATTTTTGCAGCATAGAAAAGGAACGTCGTGTGGCTATTCTGAAAGAACATTACAGCAAGCTGGCAATGGATAAGGTGCAGGAGAAATTCAATATCAGTCTCCATGCTCCGGAAGATATGACTTACTACAAGGATACTACCGATTTCCTGTGGGTATCGAACAATGCCAATACGGGGCGTGTCGATCTGTTGGTGTATTCTTTTCCGTATACGGATGAAAATACATTTACGGAAGAGTATCTGGTGGCTAAACGCGACTCGGTTCTGAAATGCAACCTGCCCGGTGCTTTCCCTAATTCGTATATGGCAACAGAAACGCGTGCCGGACTGACTTATGAACCGATCATGCTGAATGAAAAATATTGCGGTGTGTTACGTGGCCTGTGGAAGATGGTAGGCGATAAAATGGGAGGACCCTTTGTCAGTCATGCTTTCCTGGATACGAAGAAACAGCGTGTGATTGTTACCGAAGGGCTTGTTTTTGCTCCGGAAACAAACAAACGGAATTATATACGTAAGATAGAGGCGTCGCTTCATACGGTACGTCCGATGGTGAAGTGATCGTTTTGCCTGCCCATGCAAAGGTATTTTGCCTTACTGGGCAAAGGGTCTTTGCGTGAGCAGGCAAAGAGGTTATGGAAATAGCAGTACCTGTTCAGGAAGGTAACTGCTGCGAATCCTCCATTCCTGCGGATAAAGGTTGTTTGCACGGTTTCCCAAATGTTTGACAAAACCGAGTGGGAAGCCTTTGTAACAGACTAATACATATCCTTTTTCTATCTCTGGAGGAAGGACCAATGCTTCTTTTTTCAGGTATTTGACGGCTTCTTCCCAACTGATCTCTACGCAGGTAAAAGCCGTTTTGTCCAGTGCCGTGCTCAATGCCAGTGAGTGAGCCGGTAAGATGTCTTTCCCTTTCAGTTCGCCTACGCGTATGCCGGCGGATACGATACGTAACTGACCGGACAGGATTTGCCAGGTGTCATGATGGGCGGCAGGCAGGGCTTGCAGGATGTCGCCCGACACTTCTATCCGGAACGTCTCCGGATTCTGTATCCAGTGGCTTACCTGAGGCGGGACGGCAGGAGCTGCTTTCCCTTTCTCTTTCTTGCTTTTTCCTTTCGGACGAATTTCTTCTATCTCGCCGGGGGCTTTGCGCAAAACGGCGAGGAAGAAACCTTCCCCTTTTGTTTTGTGCGGGAAGAAGCGGTAAACCGGATGGTCGTAATGCAGAGGACCGGTGATCTGCCATTCTTCTTTGACCGGAATAGTCAGGGCTTCCGCTCCCAATTCTTCCTGTATGTAATGTATATTGTCCTCGTCTTCCTCGGTGTTGTACGTACAGGTACTGTAAATGAGCAGTCCGCCGGGCTTGAGTGCATTCCAGATATCGTGGATAATGCGGCGCTGGCGGGCGGCACACAGGTTTACGTTTGCCACACTCCACTCGCCGGTGCTGTCGGTATCTTTGCGGAACATGCCTTCGCCGGAGCAGGGTACATCGGTGACGATGACATCGAAGAGATGTGTCAGACGGCCTATCTCTTCCGGGTCGTTGTTGGTAACGATGCTGTTCGGATTACCCCACTTAGTGATATTTTCTGCCAGGATATTACTGCGTGTACGGATCACTTCGTTGCTGACCAGCAGGCTTCCTTCGGGTAAAAGACTCAGCAGATGGGTGGATTTACCGCCTGGTGCAGCACAGAGGTCCAGACATTTGACCGGTTCGCTGACAAACGTACGGATGGCTTGCTCCAGGAACATCGATGATGCTTCCTGCACATAATAGGCTCCGGCATGAAACAGCGGGTCGAACGTAAACGAAAGACGTTGGGGCAGGTAATAGCCGGTTTCGCTCCAGGCAACCGGTGGGGTTGCGGGTGCCCCAGTCCCTTTGCGCTGATTGATACGGATACTGACGGGAACGTCCGCTTGCAATGCGGCTTCCAGTTTGTCATATTCTTCGCCTAGTAAAGCACGGGTGCGTGCGATAAATTCGATAGGAAGTGCCATCTTATTCTGTTTGTTTGGTGCAAAAGTACTAACTTTGCAGAAAACTAACAGTATGCAAGCATCGCTTTTCCTTATACCGGTTACATTGGGGGATACCGAGCATCGTCGGGTCCTGCCGGAATATAATCGTGAAATAATCCTTCAGATCAGACATTTTATTGTTGAAAATATACGTACTGCACGTCGTTTTCTGAAAAAGACGGAGCCTTCCATTGTCATTGATGACCTGACTTTTTATGAGTTGAACAAGCACACTTCTCCGGAAGATGTGGCGGGTTATCTGGCTCCTTTGGCGAAAGGTGAACATGTGGGGGTTATTTCGGAAGCGGGTTGTCCGGCAGTTGCCGATCCGGGAGCGGATGTGGTAGCGATTGCGCAGCGGAAGAATTATCCGGTCGTGCCGTTGGTGGGACCGTCTTCCATTCTGATGTCGGTAATGGCTTCCGGTTTCAACGGGCAGAGCTTCGCTTTTCACGGGTATCTGCCTATCGATGCGTCGGAGCGTACCAATACGATCAAGAAGCTGGAGGGCCGCATCTATTCGGAAAATCAGACACAGCTTTTTATCGAGACGCCTTATCGCAATAACAAGCTGGCTGAGGAGCTGATCCGTACCTGCCGTCCGTCTACCAAGCTGTGCATCGCTTCGGATATCACGTGTGAAGATGAATACATTCATACGCGTCCGGTAAAAGATTGGGCAGGGAAAGTACCCGACCTGAGTAAAAAACCGACTATTTTCTTAATCTATAAATAATCTCTTATGGCAACTTATCAGGCACACGAGACAGCAGTGATCGATTCCGGCTGTACGATCGGGGATGATACTCGTATCTGGCATTTCTCACATATCATGTCGGGTTGTACGATCGGCGAACGGTGTAATATCGGACAGAATGTTGTTATCTCACCGGAAGTTGTTTTGGGAAATAACGTGAAGGTGCAGAACAATGTGTCTGTTTATACAGGGGTGACTTGTGAGGATGATGTTTTCTTAGGTCCCAGCTGCGTCTTTACGAACGTTATCAATCCCCGAAGTGCCGTCAGCCGGAAAGACCGGTATACGAAAACACATGTCGGTAAAGGGGCGACTATCGGGGCGAATGCTACGATTGTCTGCGGACATAATATAGGGGCGTATGCTTTGATTGGTGCAGGAGCGGTTGTGACTAAGGAAATTCCGCCTTATGCCCTGGTTGTTGGTAATCCATCCAAACAGATAGGCTGGGTGAGTGAGTATGGTCATCGGCTGCATTTTGACGGAGATGGCTTTGCTGTCTGTCCGGAAAGCGGGGAGAAGTATCAGTTGAAGGATAATCAGGTAATTCGTATCAAGTAAAAATGAAAAAGGCGAAAGAGATTCCGCCTTTTCTATATCTTATTTCTTGTAAATCATTATTTCTCATGCAACCATCTTTGGCCTTTAGGTGTCAATAGCCAAATAAAGAAAATTATACATGGAACAGTTAGTGTAATACATAAATAGACAAATCCCATAATTTACTCCTTTCCTTTTAAAAATAATAATAGACTAAGACTTGTAAGAACTATAACTGCAAATAATCCGAATACAAAGATAATCATTTTATCAATATTAAAACTTAATACATTCGTTAAAATGATACCTCCGAATATCAACTTGGTGAGGTCGCTAATGTATTTGCTAGCTTCCAAATAGATCGCTTTTTGGGTCTTTTTGTTTACTTTGGGAAGTAAACCGGATGTGTTAGGCATCTTCCGCCGATGAATTGTTGTAATATTTTTCATAGTTGATAGTTGTTTTGTTAATACTTTGGCAAATATATAAAAAGAAAGGCGGATAATCATCATCCGCCTTATAAAAAATCTCTTAGCAAGCCTTTAAACTCATGTCGAGACTCTTGACTGAATGGGTCAACGCTCCGACAGAGATAAAGTCGACACCGCATTCAGCATAGTCACGCAGTGTATCGAATGTGATACCGCCGGATGATTCTGTCTCGTAGCGTCCGCCGATCATTTCGACTGCCTTTTTGGTGTCTTCGATATTGAAGTTGTCCAGCATGATGCGGTCGATACCTCCAACGTTCATTGCTTGCTGCAATTCGTCGAAGTTACGTACTTCTATTTCGATCTTCAGGTTTTTGCCTTTTTCTTTCAAGTAGTTCTGTGCACGGGTAATGGCCTGTTCGATGCCACCGGCAAAGTCTACGTGATTATCTTTCAACAGGATCATATCGAAAAGTCCGATACGGTGATTAACGCCGCCGCCGATCTTAACAGCATCTTTTTCCATCATACGCATACCCGGTGTTGTTTTGCGGGTATCCAATACACGGGTTTTGGTACCTTCCAATGCTTTAACATATTTACGGGTAGTCGTAGCGATACCGCTCATGCGTTGCATAACGTTCAGCATCAAGCGTTCTGTTTGCAACAGCGACTGTGTTTTTCCTTCTACTGTAAAAGCAATGTCCCCTTTCTTTACTTCTGCACCGTCATTAATAAAGATAGTCATTTTTAGTTCCGGGTCGAAGTCATGGAAGATACGTTTTGCCATCTCTACGCCGGCCAGAACGCCATCTTCTTTAATGATAAGCTGGCTTTTTCCCATAGCTGTTTCGGGAATACAGCATAAAGTTGTATGATCGCCGTCGCCGATATCTTCGGCAAACGATAATTTAATTAAGTCGTCAATTAACTGATCCATTTGTTATTCTATTCTGATTGATTGTATAATCGCTTTGTCGCCGTCGGCACGGTAAGTGATGTTCACACGATATTCACCGGAGGCTGTCGGAAGTTTACCGACAAAGAAGCCGGCATCTTTTTTATCTGCGTGATGAACTACGGAAAAACCTGTAGGTTTATTGCTACCAAAGAACGTAGAAAGCATCTTAACAGCTTCGCTTCCGTTGCATTTCTTGGAAGAGCCGGGCAAGGCTATGTCTACTTCCTGGTCCATCGCTCCTGTTAGTGAAGAGGCATTTCCTCCTTTGAAGGCATTTGATATAGGAGTAATATCGGCTGCCATGACGCTCAAAAATGAGAGTATCAATGCCAATGTAAGTAATAATCGTTTCATAAGCTATCTCCTCTTTTTATGAGTTTTCTGATGCAAAGGTATGTATTTTTCCTGTAAATTAGCGCCTTCAATACTAATAATGTAAACGAATGAAAATTGCACTGGTCGTAATAGGTAAAACGGATGCCGGCTATTTTGTGGAGGCAATCAATGAATACAAAAACCGTTTAGTCCATTACATCCCATTTGAGATGGAGGTTATTCCGGATATAAAGAACGTGAAGAATTTGTCGGAATCGCAGCAAAAAGAAAAGGAAGGAGAACTGATTTTAAAGGCATTACAGGCTGGCGATCAGTTGGTTTTGCTGGATGATAAGGGTAAAGAGTTTACTTCGATGCAATTCTCTGCTTATATTGAAAGGAAGATGCATACGGTTTCGAAGCGCCTGGTCTTTGTTGTCGGCGGCCCTTATGGATTCAGTGAGGCTGTTTATAAAGCCGCTTCAGAAAAGATTTCATTAAGCAAAATGACCTTCTCGCATCAGATGATCCGTTTAATCTTTGTAGAACAGGTTTACCGGGCAATGACAATCTTGAATAATGAGCCTTACCATCATGAATAGTTGCCAAGTGACAGTTGACAGATAAATTTCGTATTCGAGTTTCAAACTGTCAATTGTCACTTGTCAACTGTCTTACTCTCTTGTTTTTTGGAGCAACAGATAATCTAATAGCGTCATTGCCGTCATCGATTCCACAATGGGAACGGCGCGAGGCAGGACGCATGGGTCATGACGTCCGCGAGCTTTCAGGATAGTATCTTCACCATCCATATTAACGGTTTCCTGTTCCATAAGGATGGTTGCTACCGATTTGAATGCAACACGGAAATAAATATCCTGACCGTTGGAAATACCTCCCTGTATACCTCCTGAATTATTTGTACGGGTATTGATATGTCCGTTGTCATTAAAGAAACGGTCGTTACGTTCGGAACCGCGGTAAAGAGCTGCATTAAATCCGTCACCGTATTCGAACCCTTTCACTGCATTGATTGTTAGCATGGCGTGTCCTAAAGCCGCATGCAGCTTACCAAATACAGGTTCTCCCAGTCCGACAGGCGTACCTTTTACCACACAAGTAATTACACCACCGATCGTGTCGCCTTTCGACTTCACTTCTGCAATCAGCTTTTCCATTTCGGCTGCTTTCTCCGGATCGGGACATCTTACTGCATTTTCTTCTGTCAGATTCAGATCATAATCTTTATAAGTACCATCCAGTTTGATAGGGCCGACCTGTGAGGTGAATGCCTGTATATTTATGCCTGTCTGGCGTAGTGCAAGCTTGGCAATTGCTCCGGCAACACATCGGGCTATCGTTTCACGAGCCGACGAACGTCCGCCTCCTTTAGGATCACGGATACCATACTTCATCTGATAAGTATAGTCTGCATGTGAAGGGCGATAAACCGTTTTCATATTGTCGTAATCAGACGAATGCTGGTTTTTATTCCAGATAATGAATCCGATCGGTGTACCGGTAGTTTTTCCTTCATAAACACCGGATAGGAATTGTACTTCGTCGTCTTCCTTACGCGGGGTTGTGATCCTTGACTGGCCTGGTTTACGACGATTCAACTCTTGCTGGATAAAGTCTGTATCCAGTTCGATACCAGCCGGACATCCATCTATAACACCTCCGATACCCGGACCATGTGACTCGCCGAACGAGGTTAATCTGTATATATTTCCGAATGTATTCACCTTAGTAATTGAAAATTGAAAGTGGAAAATTGAAAAATATAAAGAAGCCAAATTGATAACACAAAAAATGGAAAAGTATCATATCACAGATAATTTTCCATTTTCAATTATCAATTTTCAATTATTTAGTGGCAGCTACCACATCCGCAACCACCTTCGTGATTGTGATCACCGCAATCGCTTCCGCAGTCGTCGCATCCGCAACCACATCCACCGGCGGGAGCTGACAAAGCTGCAATTTCTTCTGCTGTCGGTTCGTGAACGTCGATAACTTCACCGCTGAAGTGTAGGGTTTCGCCTGCCAACGGATGGTTGAAGTCCATCACAACAACATCGTCTTTTACTTCAAGAACAGAACCGTTCAGGCGGTTGCCGTTTGAATCCATCATAGGAACGGTGTTACCTTCCTTGATAACCTCTGAGTCGAATTTACCTTCAACTTCAAAAATGTTTTTCGGCAGATCCAATACATGATCTTCCACATATTCTCCGTATGCGTCAACCGGAGCGATAGAGAAGTCGAACTTGTCGCCTACTTCCAGGCCTTTCAAAGCATCTTCGAAAGCCGGAAGCATAGCACCTGTTCCGAAAATGAATTTTAAAGGAGTTTCAGGCACTGCTCTTTCCATCAACTCACGCTCTTCACCTTCTCCTACGTTCAGGTCGTATGTAACCGCAACGAATTTATTTGCTGTAATTTTCATTTTTAATTGTATTTGTAATAAATAAAACGAGGACAAATTTACGTATAATTTCCGACTTATCTGGTTATTCTTTAAAAAATAAAGATATGTAATGTTTTCAGAGAGAATATAATTATCTTTGTCCCATGAAATAAAAGATGTTGTACTTACTTCTATGTGACAGTGTTTGCCGATAGATAAATAAAAGTGTTTACTAAATGTGGTTTTCTAAATTGACTAACTATTTCTTTCCTGACGGATCGGAGAGCAGGAAATTGATAGGTTTGTTTTTTGTTTTTTTGTTTCTGAAGTTTATGTGGCTTAATTTGCTTTGGTGCATGCTGTCTACATTTACTCCATTTTCTAAAATAGAAACTTATCTGGATACTATACTGGTCTCTTTGATTTTACTGTTACCCTTGATTTGCTTTCGTGCGGTAAAGACAACGTTGGTCATATTCGTTTTACTGGATGGTTTGTTTGTTGCAAACCTGATGTATTTTCGTACTTATTTTACAGCAATACCCCTGGATAGTTACCTTTTGGTCAGTAACTTGTCTGATTTCTCCAGTAGTGTTATTGATTCCTGCAGAGTGGTTGATTTGTTCTTCCCTTTGTCGACGATTGCCGCCGGTATTTTGTGGTGGCGTAATTTCCGGAAGCCGGAGGATAAACAGGTTAGAAAGGAGCGAAAGAGATATTCGATTGCCCGTTACGTACTCCTGATTCTTTTGGTAGCATTGATTCCGGCTATTCGTCTTTGGAGTCAGAACGGATTTAAGGCTGCTTATGAAAGATTGCAGGATGCTTATTTGCATACCTGTAATGTACCGATGTATACGATATTCGGCTCTCTTTATTATGATTATACCTGCGATCAGATCGTTTATACGGAAGATATCAAAAATGATATCGACTCCTGGCTAGCCAGGAAGACGGATTGCAAATCCGTCTTGCCCCACGTGTATGCGAAAGATAATTGTGTTATTATCCTGGCGGAATCGCTGGAAAGCTGGGTGTTGAATAAGACTGTCGAAGGACAGGAGATCACGCCGAATCTGAACAGGATACTGCGAGATTCGTCGGTTATTTATGCACCTCATGTTTTATCACAGGTAAAAGGAGGTCGTTCTATTGATGCCCAGCTATTGATGTGTACAGGACTTTTGCCTATTAATTCCGGCCCTTATAGTATTAAGTTTCCGGAATCATATTATCCTTCCCTCGTAAAAGCCTTTAAAGAGAAACATAAGAATGCCCGGGCATACAGTTTGACGGTGGATAAGCCTATGGTTTGGAACCAATGTATAATCGCTCCGGTGTTGGGGTATGATAGCCTGATTTCGAAAAGCAGTTTTATACAGGAAGAGCCTGTCGGTTCGCGTAAACAGGTAGGCGACCGTGCTTTCCTGCGTCAGTGTCTGAGTAAAATGAAGAAAAATGAAGTTTGGAGCGATTCCGGGAATACACTGGTTCAATGCGTAACCTATTCCGGTCATAATCCTTTTATTTTGCCGGATTCGTTGAAGAAAGTCTTTTTTTCTGAGGATGTACCCGATGTATTGAATCGCTATATGACGATGGCCAATTATACAGACCGTGCTATAGGAGAGTTTATATCCAGGCTCAAATCTGATAAGCGTTTTGAAAATACGTTAGTTGTGATCATGGGAGACCATGAAGCTTTGGGTACGGTTCGGAAAGAACTGTGCAGTGATCCGGTGGGAAAGAATATCCTGTCGGATAAGGCTTTTGTTCCGCTTATCATTTTGAATGCGCCGTCTAATATGTATTACGGAAAAGTGATGGGACAGATAGATGTCTATCCGACATTGCTTGATTTATTGGGATTAAACGATTATTGGTGGAAAGGACTCGGCGAGAGTATCTTTAATCCGCAGAAACCGGATTTCGATGTCGACTCTCAGTTGAATATAGTAGGAGATACGGCGGGCATCCCGGACGAAGAAGTTCGTATGGCTAAAAAAGCCTGGGAGATTTCAGATTTGATTATCCGCTATGACTACTTGGGACGGAAGCTGAATGTGAAAGAATGATCTATCTACAGATATATGAAAAACCCTGTTTTCTACATGCTAAAACAGGGTTTTCTTCATAGAATATCTACCTTTTTTTTTATTTTTTATCGACCGCTTTCTTCAATGCATTCAGTGCTGTTTCGAGAACGGAACGAGGACAACCTACATTTAGGCGCATATGCCCTTCACCGCCCGGTCCGAACATACTTCCGTCATTTAATAATAGACCGGCTTTATCCTGAAACAGGTTGACCAGTTGTTCCTGGCTCAGTTTCAAGTCGCGGCAATCCAGCCAGACAAGAAATGAAGCTTGCGGAGGATATACCTTTATCTTCGGCAACTTCGTTTTAAAGAATTCGTCTACGAAGCGGACATTCTCCATTACATACATGCGCATTTGTTGCAGCCATTCGGCTCCGTAGGTATAAGCCGCTTCGGTTGCCGTGTAAGCAAAGATTGTACCGTCGCCTAATTCCCCGGCTTCCAGGAATTCATAAAACTCTTTCCGGATCTTATCGTTAGGTACAATCGAATAGGAAGTGACGATCCCTGCAATATTGAAAGTCTTGCTGGGAGCCATAAAAGTGATGCTGCAATTGGCTGCAGCTTCTGAAACAGTGGCAAAAGGATGATGTGTGAATTGCGGATAAGCCATTTCCGCATGTATCTCGTCCGAAATCACCAATAGATTATGTTTGGCACAAATATCAGCCAGTTTAACTAAGGTGTCTTTCTTCCAGACGATGCCGCCCGGATTATGCGGGTTGCAGAGGATAAGGACTTTACAATGTTCATCGATCACGGATTCCAGTTGTTCGAAATCCATTTCGTAAGCGCCGTTCACGAGTTTGAGTGGATTGTTGACCACTTCACGTTTCATGCTTTCCGGTACGATACGGAAAGGGTGATATACGGGAGGTTGAATGATTACTTTGTCACCGGGTTTGGTAAAACATTGAATAACAAAACCGATTCCTTTGACGATTCCCGGAATATAGCTGAGCCATTCCCGTTTGATCTTCCATTTTTGTTTATAATCTACCCATTCAATAATACTGTTGTAGTAAGAATCTGAGCCGAAAGTGTAACCGAATATCTCGTGCTCCAGGCGTTTCTTGATTGCGTCGACAATGAAGTCCGGGGTCCGGAAATCCATATCGGCAACCCATAGAGGAAGAAGATCCTCCTTACCATACCGCTCTTTCAGGCCGTCGTATTTGACGCAATTGGTGCCGCGGCGTTCAATTACTTCATCGAAGTTGTATTGTTTCATTTTATATTAGTTCAGTTTTTGTCGATTGATCGGGGGCAAAGATAATAATTATATATGCAAAAACATCAAAAAAACATCCACAGCTCTTTTTCAGCTTTTTGCAAGCGGACAATTGGCATTATCTCTTGTACGGAACTGATTGGTTTGTGGTTTTTTATTTTGATATTTCTGATATTTTTCGCTACTTCGCATTAGTTATGGAATTACCAGAGGAGAGACATATTTTAGAGGAGATCGCTGAAGGAAACGTAAATGCTTTCGAACGACTTTTTTTCTGTCATCAGCCCAGGTTGGTGAACTTCCTTGTCGGTCTGACGCACGATAAGGAGGTCAGTCGTGATATTGCCCAGGATTTGTTTCTTTCATTATGGAAAGAGCGTGAAAAACTGAAGGAGGTAAACTCCTTTTCCTCTTACCTTTTTCAGATGGCTCGTTTTACAGTGTATGACTATTTTGACCGTTTGGCTGTATCGGAGAAGTATACGAATGAATTTTTATTAGAAGCTTCCATTTCTCAATCGGACGAGGAAGCTATCTTTGCACATGAACTACAAAATATTATCAACAAGACTGTCGAACAAATGTCTCCCCAGCGAAGACGGATCTATCAGATGAGCCGTGAACAAGGTTTGTCGAATGATGAGATTGCTTCTCATTTGGGGATCAGTAAACGTACTGTGGAAAACCATCTGACAGCAGCCCTTGCCATTCTTCGCAAGGTTCTTTATCTTTTTTTTCTTACTTATTTGAGTTAAGAGACTACGACCCTAAAACTGTTTCACCCTAGTGAAACAGTTGTTTCATTACGAAGAAACACTTGTTTCATTAGGGTGAAACACTTTCAACGATGCTACCCGTTAGTTCCGGAATCAAAATATTTTCAAAAAAAGTTCATTGTTGATTGTGTGTGTCGTTGCCGTTAACCTACTTCAATATAAAGACGGATATTTTATGGAAGAAAACAACAAGACAAAACAACTCATGCGACTATATTTCGGAAAACATTTTTCCCGATACGGACGTATCTTGTTTGGGCGTTGGCTGAAAGCGGATGATGAAAGATCGCAAAAGCTGGAGGCGTTGCAGGATATCTGGAAGGAAACAGATGCGGAAGCGACAGAATCTACGCATCGTGACTGGATGGCTTTGCAAAAACAGTTGTTGACAGAACCGGCTCAAAAACGTACAATCCCTTTATACCGTCAGGTATTTAAATATGCAGCTGTTATTGTACTGATGTTGATGACTGCCGGTACGACTTATTGGGCGACCGATCGTTTTAAGCCTGTCCGTCATGTAGAAATGGCTCAGATATTTGTTCCTTACGGGGAAAGTAAAGAGGTTTTATTGCCCGATGGCTCAAAAGTGTGGGTCGATGCCGGTTCTTTGCTGGTCTATCCGAAAGATTTTACAGATACTGATACACGTACGGTTTATCTTACGGGCGAAGCAGCATTTTCCGTTCAAAAGAATCCGGCACAACCATTTATAGTGAAAACAACTTATCTGGATGTGCAGGCACTGGGAACTGTCTTTACTGTAGAAGCTTATCCGAGCGATTCCTGCTCGATGACTACGCTGGAAGAAGGGAGTGTGCTTGTTTCAGTCAATGATGAAGGCATAGAACCTACTCTGTTAAAGCCGGATCAGCAATTGATCTATTCCCATACGGCTCATACCGTAACAGTTCATGCTGTCGATGCATCCATATATCATATGGAAAGGGATGGTTACCTGATTTTCGAAAATATTCCGTTCAATCGTCTGATGGCTTCTTTGGAGCGTAAGTTTAACGTGACGATCCATTATAATTCACAGAAGTATGCCGGTGAATGTTATAATGTGAAATTCTCTCCGAATGAGAATCTGGACGATGTGCTGAATGTGCTGCGGCAATTGGTTGGCATACGTTATACGGTGAAAGGGAAAGTGGTATTTATAAACTAAAAATAGAGGAGGATACAGATATGAACAAAAGAAAACCGGAAAGACAGAAAGTGCGAAAATCCCTCTTTCCGGAATTCGAAATCGAATCTTGAACATCATTGGATTGACGAGTAAATCGTCTGGTTTTATTAATATTCAATTTTCAAATGTACAAATATATGAAATTAACTAATCTAATACCTATAAATAACAGAAAAAGTATATCTAAGCTGTTATTGGTAACAGCTTTATCTTCTTGCAGTTTTTGGGGCTATGCACAGCAACAACAGGTGCGCCTGACAGGGAATAATGTAACATTGAAGACTGCCTTCAAACAGATAGAGCAACAAACAAAATTGTTTGTAGACTATAATACTCAGGAAGTAAATGATTCCCGTCTCATTTCAAAATTACCAAAGAACAGTAGCGTGAAAGAGGTTATGGAACAATTGCTGGAAGGAACCGGCTGTTCGATAGCGTTTAGTAACGGACATATCATTATTACAAAACAAGCTAAAGCAGTATCTGAAACTAAAAAGATCTCAGGTATTGTAAAAGATGAACGGGGAGAACCTGTTATAGGAGCGAATGTCGTGGTGAAAGGAACCACAAACGGAACTGTTACGGATATGGACGGAAAATACACCCTGGAAGTTCCGGCTGGTGGGGTGTTGCAAATATCCTACATCGGCTATAACACCCAGGAAGTGAAAGTCGGGAGTGTAAATGTCGTAAATATATCTCTCAGGGAAGATTCCGAAGCACTGGATGAGGTCGTGGTGATCGGTTATGGTACGGTAAAGAAAAGCGATTTGACAGGAGCTGTCGGTTCTGTACAGATGAAAGATGTGAGTCAGGTGGGCATTACCAGTGCCGACCGTGCTTTGCAAGGGCAGATTGCCGGTGTGCAGGTAAATGCCAGGACTGGTCAGCCGGGCGAAGCGATGATGATCCGTGTTCGTGGTAGCAACTCTTTGGCAGGTGGTAATGAGCCGCTTTATGTTATCGACGGCATGCCGGTAGAAAAGATGAATTCAGATATTAATCCGGAAGATATCTTATCTATGGAGGTGTTGAAAGATGCTTCTTCTACAGCTATTTATGGTTCGCGTGGAGCAAATGGAGTTGTTATGATTACAACTAAAAGAGGTAATACAGGAGCAACGACAATCGACTATAACGGATATGTCGGTGTTTCCATGTTGAGAAAGAAACTGGATTTGCTGGGTAAAGACGATTATATCGCAATGGTGAACGAAGTTTCTCAAAACGATGGAAAAGGTATTGCTATTACTCCGGACGAGGCAGCCTCGCTGGCTAATAATGATTGGCAGGATTTGGTGTATCAGACAGCTCTGACACACAGTCATCAGGTCTCTGTCTCAGGTGGTACCGAACAGACAAAGGTGTACTCTTCTTTGAACTATATGAACCAGGAAGGTATTATAAAAGGTTCTAATTACAATCGTTTTGCATTGCGTATCAATGGTGATCAGAAATTATCGAAGAAATTGTCGTTAAGTGCAAGTATCGCTTATTCATACGGAACTCAGAACACGGCAAACAGTAATGCCGATGGCGGTGGTGCTATAGCTTATACTGCTATGGTGATGCCTCCGATACAGGAGGTTAAAGATGCTGATGGAAAATATACTAATTTTACGGGAACTCCCTGGGGAGGAACTAACCCGGTAGGTATGTCTGAATTGTATAAAAGGGAAATTGTCAACTCCCGTCTGTTAGCTAATATGGCGCTTACTTATAATATTATCGATGGATTGACCTTTCGTGTGAATGCCGGTGCAGAAGTGAATTCCGAAGGTATCGACCGATATATTCCGATCGGTTTGTCCGCCGGAGGCAAATTGGATGGAGATGCTTCTAAAGAGAAAGCGAATTATTACACTATTATCAATGAGAATATTCTGACTTACGATAAGAAGTTTAATAAGAATCATGCTTTGAACCTGATGGGAGGTATCACTTTCCAGACATATCAATATGATAAGTTGACAGGATCGGGAACTGGTTTTCTGCGTGATGTATATGAAACCAATAATTTAGGGGTTGCTTCAACTCCCGGAACACCTTCTTCCGGTTTTAAAGATTACCGGATGGTCTCTTTCTTAGGACGTGCCAATTATAATCTGATGGAAAAATATCTGTTGACTGTAACGGCTCGTTATGACGGCTCTTCCAAATTCAGTAAGAATCATAAATTTGCCTTTTTCCCTTCTGCTGCATTAGCCTGGCGTGTTTCGGAAGAAGAGTTCATGAAAGAGATCGATTGGCTGAGCAACCTGAAGTTGCGTGGCAGTATCGGACAAACCGGTAACCAATCTATCGATCCTTATCAGACTTTTGCCCAGTTGGGGACATCTGCACCTATTTTTGGCAATGGCAAGGATATAGGTTTTAATTTGTCTTCCATGGCAAATGATAATCTGAAATGGGAAACTACCACACAAACTGATATCGGGGTTGATTTTGGATTTTTCTCTAACCGTTTGAATATCGGATTTGACTATTATTGGAAACAGACACGTGACTTGTTGTATAAAGCAACGTTGCCTCCTTCTTCCGGTTATTCTTCTATGTTGAGGAATTTAGGACGTATTGATAATAAGGGATTTGAAATTTCGATCAATACGATCAATATGAAGGGAAAAGTAAACTGGACCACTAATTTGAACATTACATCTAATAAATCGATTGTAAAAGATTTGGGTACGGATGTATATGGAAACAAAATTCAACGAATCGATGCTCCTATCAGTGGAGGAAACTGGTTCCCTTTGTTTGTCGGGAAAGCCCCGTTCCAGTTGTATGGATATGAGATTGAAGGTATTTATCAAACTGACGAAGAAGCTCGTCTGAATGGAGAGGCTACCAAGAAGGCCGGCGATTACCGATATAAAGACACCGATGGGAAGGCCGGTATTACAACAGGTGATAAAACCATTATTGCTAACACACAACCTAAGTTTACTTTTGGTTTGACCAATACGATCAATTGGAATAATTTTGAGTTTTCTTTCCTGATGATCGGTAGTATAGGTGGAGATATCGTAAACGAATTTAACAAGAGTATCACAAATATTGGTGGAACATGGAATATCCGTAAAGACGTATGGGAAAATCACTGGACGCCGGAACATCCGAATGCTAAATATGCACGTGCTTCTGCTTCTACAAAAGATTATTTGGCTTTTGGCGATCCTAACTCTATTTGGGTGGAAAATGGTTCGTATCTGCGATTCAAAGATATTAAACTGGCATATACATTACCGACACAGTGGTTTTCCGGTACACATAAACCGAATATTTCGTTGTATGTGAGCGGACAGAATCTGATTACGATTACAAGCTATTCACATTATGACCCGGAAGCATCGTGGATGTCTTCTGCCGTGAACGGATGGGATAGAGGCGTTTATCCGTCTTCGAAATCATTTACTTTGGGTTTACAGGTTAAATTTTAATACGTATTATAAGTATGAAAACACTGATTAAAAATATATTACTGGCTGTGCCGGTTATTTTATCTACTTCTTGTTCCAGTTGGCTGGAAGAAGAACCGAAAACATTTATTGCTCCTTCTTCTTTCTATAAGACAGTGGAAGATTTTGACGGAGCATTGAAAGGTTTGTATCCCCAGGGACAAAATCTGAATCTGACGGAAGTTTTTGCCGATTATAATGATAAACCGGAATCGGCAGAACAGGTCGGAGATATTTGGGCGAATAATCCGGGATATGGTTTTTATGCATTCAGAAATGCGTGGTCGGGACCTTATGGTACGATTAAAAATACGAATATGATATTGGAGTCGATAGTCGATAAAGACTTTGCAGAGGAAACCAAGAATCGTATTATCGGTGAGGCTAAATGTTTGCGTGCCTGGTCTTATTTTACGTTGGTCCAGTTCTTCGGAGATGTGCCTTTACGTGATAAAGTCGTTACCAGTGATGCGGATATTGCAATAGACCGTACGCCTCAGGCAGATATTTATAAATTTATCTTTGATGATATTCTGGATGCCGAACAAAAGGTGCCGGAAGAAGCACAGGAAATGGGGCGTGTCGATAAGTTTGTGGTGAAAGCCATGATGGCTCGTATGTATCTGACTTCGGCCGGTTTTCCGATGAATCAAAAAGAGAATTATGCAAAAGCGAAGGCAAAAGCGTTGGAAGTAATCAACAGCGGTAAATATTCTTTGATGCCGACATTCGATAAGGTATTCAAAACCGAACGTTACACGGCTGAAACTATTTGGGCACAGTTGTTTTCTGCTCCTGACAGTTATAGCGGCATGCATAAAGAATCTTCACCGATTGGAAGCCAGACCGCCTTGTATTTGCCGACGGATGCTTTTATTGCCGGTTTTGATAAAGGGGATATGCGTAAAGAGTGGGGAATTAAGCCTGAATATGTAAATGCTAAAGGGACTAAGGTGATCAGCCGTACTTATTATAATAAGTATATTAATGAAGAATATCTGGAACAGGAACTTCCGGCTTCAAATACAAGTATCCTGACATGGCAGACGCAATTGATCCGTTTGGCAGAAATGTACCTGATCGCAGCTGAGGCTGAAAATGAAATGAACGGACCGGCGGATGCTTATCAGTATATTAACGCTATTCGTAAACGTGCCCGTGTCGATCAGAATGATCCGACAAATGTACCGGATTTAAGCGGACTTAGTCAGGATCAGTTCCGGGAAGCTGTTTTGCTCGAACGTCAGCACGAATTGTACGAAGAAGGTTTTGCCTGGTTCGATATGAAGCGTACCCAGACTTTTGATAAGGTGCAAAAAGCACGTGGCGATAAAATGAATGTTCCTATCGGAGCTTACAATAATACCTGGTTAATACCTGACACGGAAATTCTGAACAATAATATTCCTCAGAATCCGGATTACAGATAATTAATGTAGAATACATGAAGGGCCGGTCTGATATATTTTATGGATTGGCCCTTCTTATATCCATATAGCGAGAATGAAAAAGCAGTTTATTTATTTTTTGTTTGTATGTACAGCCTGTTTACTGGCTTGCAGTAATCCGGTCGATCCGAACGCTTTAGAACTGAATCCTTCGGAGATTAACCGTTTGATCCCTTTTCGGGGAGAGTTGAATAATGGCGTACGGCAGCTTTATCCGGAGGAACCTTATAAAGCTTTCTGGGCTGAGAACTGGAATACTCCGGAACAGTCGATCGTATGGAAAGTGAATACCGGCGGTGAAGAGTATCAGGCAGCTATGCTGGTTTCCGTCAATCATCTTGAAAAAGGAGAGGAAGCTGTATTGACGCTTTCTAACGGAACGGATAGTGTCGTTTGCCGGATAGGGACGACCGGATGGCAACGTTGCCGTTTTTCACGACCTTTACATTTTAATAAAGGCACTTCTGAATTGTCATTAAAAATCAGCAAGCCGGGGAAAAAGGATGATTTTAATGTGTATCTCTATTCCCTGGAAGTCGTTAAGCCGGAGACTTATAAAAGATTGCAGGCTGAAGCGGCTTCATTACGCAGTAATACGTCGTGGATGGCTGATTTGCCTTACGGGTTCTTCTTTCATTGGAATTCGAAAAGCATGCCGCAGGCAGGCGAGCCGTTAGCTTATGAGGATGCTGTAAATCAATTTGATGTAGAACGTTTTGCCCGGACTGTTCATGAGTGTGGAGGAAAGTTGGTTTTCTTTACGACTTCGTGGGCTGAATATTATTTCCCGGCTCCGATACAAACTATTGATTCGATATTACCGGGGCGGACCACAAAAAGAGATCTTGTTGCTGATCTGTCAGAAGCATTAGGTAAGTATGATATCCGTTTGATCCTGTATTACCATGTAGGGCATGGAGATAAAGAATGGTGGGATAAACAACACTATACACGCAATAATGCCGGAGATCTGTTTACAAATGTGGAAAAGATCGTCAGTGAGATCAGCCAACGTTATGGCAATCGTTTGGCTGGTTTGTGGATGGATGACGGTATTGGTTATTATCCGAATGGCGCATCCTTTGAAAAGATCGCTAAAGCCGCAAAAAGTGGAAATAAAGATTTGGTTATTTGTTTCAATCCCTGGATATTACCGAAGTTGACAGAGTTTCAGGATTATTATGCCGGGGAGTTAGGGTTGTCTTTAGCCAGTGCCGGGGTAAACGATCCTTATCTTCCTGAAGATGGAGACGGTCTGTTTCATGGCGGACCTCAGGATGGTTTGCAAGCCACTTTTTCCGGTACATTGGAACCGGGCGATTGGACTCATATTTATAAAGATTCTATTATCGGTGATCCTGTTCTTTCCATCGAAGAATTGACACAAGTAGTGAAAGAATCCAACAAGCGGAAGAATCTTCCGATGATTAATGTACGTATTTATCAGGACGGCACGATTTCGCCGAAGTCGGCAGCTTTGTTGAAGGAATTGAACAATCGAATTAGCAAGGATTGATAACCGGGAGGTTTCAGATCTAAAGTAAACAGGTGTTCAGGAATAAGAATTCAACCGCTTGAGGGATGGTTCTCTGTTAAAATGCAAGATGAACCATCTCTTTTCTTGATAAATGAAAGAAAAAGTAAGATTTTTCTTTTAAATCCTTTGCTCATATAAATTATTGTTCTACATTTGCAGCGTCAAACAAATTAAAGACGATAAGAAAAGATGATGAACAATGTATTACATATTATTCTCGTGGTGGTCCTTCTAGTCATTAGTAGGTAAGGAGAAAGGTGTGTAAGAAGTTGTGAAGTCGTAAATGATATTTCTTAAGCCTTTCTCCATATAGAGAAGGGCTTTTTTATTTACCGTGGTACGGGCGATTCGCGAATCGCCCATACATAAAAAAACAGATATGATGAAGAATCCGTTAAGAAGTTCATATAGCACAGAGGGCAGACGCATGGCGGGAGCCCGTGCTTTGTGGCGTGCCAACGGCATGAAAGAAGAACAGTTCGGCAAACCGATTATAGCCATTGTGAATTCATTTACTCAGTTTGTCCCGGGACATGTGCATTTGCACGAGATCGGACAACAAGTGAAAGCGGAGATTGAAAAACTCGGTTGCTTTGCCGCAGAATTTAATACGATCGCTATCGATGACGGTATCGCTATGGGACACGACGGAATGCTTTATTCCCTTCCTTCACGCGACATTATTGCAGACAGCGTTGAATACATGGTAAATGCCCATAAGGCTGACGCTATGGTTTGTATCAGCAACTGCGACAAGATCACTCCGGGTATGCTGATGGCTGCGATGCGTTTGAATATCCCGACAATCTTTGTTTCCGGGGGACCGATGGAAGCCGGAAATCTGGACGGACGCGCACTCGACCTGATCGATGCAATGATCGAAGCTGCCGATGATTCTGTAAGCGATGAACAGGTTGAGAAGGTTGAACGTTCGGCTTGTCCGACCTGCGGATGTTGTTCCGGTATGTTTACTGCTAACTCGATGAACTGTCTGAATGAGGCGATCGGTCTGGCTCTTCCCGGTAACGGTACAGTAGTGGCAACGCATGCCAACCGTACGCGCCTGTTTAAGAAGGCAGCTAAAATGATCGTGGATAATGCGTTCAAATATTATCGTGACGGCGATGATTCTGTATTGCCCCGTAGTATTGCCACCCGTCAGGCATTCCTGAATGCGATGTCACTTGATATTGCAATGGGAGGATCTACCAATACAGTCCTTCACTTATTGGCTGTTGCTCATGAAGCGGAAGCTGACTTCACCATGAAAGATATCGATATGCTTTCCCGTAAAACTCCTGTCATCTGTAAAGTGGCTCCAAGCTGTTCCTATCATGTGGAAGATGTGAACCGTGCAGGAGGTATCATGGGGATCATGAATGAATTGGTAAAAGCCGGCCTGGTGGATGATTCGGTGAAACGTGTGGACGGACTGACCCTGGGGCAGGCGATCGACCAATATTGTATCACATCCGTAAATGTAACGGAAGAAGCAATCAATATTTACAAAAGTGCTCCGGCACACCGTTTCAACCTGGTGCTCGGTTCACAGGAAAGCTATTATAAGGAACTCGATACGGATCGTGCAAACGGTTGCATCCGTGATGTGGAACATGCTTATGTAAAAGACGGTGGTCTGGCTGTTCTCTACGGAAATATAGCGCAGGATGGTTGTGTTGTCAAGACAGCAGGGGTAGATGAAAGCATCTTCCGTTTTGCAGGTCCGGCAAAAGTTTTCGATTCGCAGGATGCCGCTTGCGAGGGCATCCTTAAAGACAAAGTCGTCTCCGGCGATGTCGTCGTTATCACCTATGAAGGTCCGAAGGGTGGACCGGGTATGCAGGAAATGTTGTATCCGACCTCTTATATAAAGAGTAAACACCTGGGAAAAGAATGTGCATTGATCACGGACGGACGCTTCAGCGGTGGAACATCAGGTTTGTCAATCGGACATATTTCTCCCGAAGCTGCTGCAGGCGGAGCGATTGGCTTAGTGAAAGACGGCGATATTATTGAAATTAATATTCCCGAGAGAACCATAAACGTAAAGGTAAGCGATGCCGAACTGGCAGAACGCCGCCAGGCAGAAGAAGCCCGCGGACCGAAAGCCTTTACACCTCCTTTCCGCCAGCGTACGGTATCGAAAGCACTGAAGGCATACGCCAAGATGGTTGCTTCGGCCGATAAAGGCGGCGTTAGGGTAATTGACAATTGACAGTGGACAATTGACAATTATGAAAAGTAAAAGACATAATAAGCAGGAAACATTAATAATAACATTCAATTGTCAATTCTCAATTGTCAATTGTCAATTAGAAAAGAGATGGATAAACAAAAGATAACCGGTTCGGAAGCTTTGCTGAAAGCGCTGATCGCTGAAGGAGTAGATACTATCTTCGGTTATCCGGGCGGGCAGGCAATTCCTATATACGATAGTTTATACGACTATAAAGATCAATTGAAACATGTTCTGGTACGCCACGAACAAGGTGCGACACATGCGGCTCAGGGATATGCCCGCGTTTCCGGTAAAGTGGGGGTAACGTTGGTTACTTCCGGACCAGGAGCAACAAATACCATTACCGGTATTGCCGATGCATTGATGGACAGTACGCCGATGGTTGTAATTGCCGGACAAGTTCCGTCTCCACTGCTGGGTACCGACGCTTTTCAGGAAGTCGACGTAATCGGTATTACACAACCAATAACTAAATGGGCTTATCAGATTCGTAAGCCGGAAGAAATAGCCTGGGCCGTATCTCGTGCTTTCTATATCGCATCGACGGGACGTCCCGGTCCGGTAGTACTTGACCTGGCCAAAGATGCACAAGTAGGTTTGGTGGATTATGAATACGAAAAGGTAAATTATATACGCAGTTATCAGCCGGAGCCGGATATCAAACAAGAACGTATTGAAGCCGCTGCCGCTCTGATCAATAGTGCAAAGAAACCGTTCTGTCTGGTAGGCCAGGGGGTTATCCTGGGTGGGGCAGAAGAGGAATTGAAAGCCTTCTTGGAGAAAAACGATATACCTGCCGGTTCGACCGTGTTAGGATTGTCGGCACTTCCTTCCGACTTCCCCTTACATAAAGGTATGCTTGGTATGCATGGAAATGTAGGACCTAACCGGAAGACAAACGAATGTGATGTGCTGATCGCTATCGGTATGCGTTTCGACGACCGTGTGACCGGCGATTTGAAGACATACGCCAAGCAGGCAAAAATTATCCATCTGGATATCGACAACTCGGAAATCGGAAAGAATGTACCTGTTGATATAAAGGTATTGGGGAATGCAAAACATACCATTCCGATGATCACCTCTTTGCTGGAAGAACGGAAGCGTCCCGAATGGAATGCCGAGTTCGAGCCGGATGAAAGGGAAGAAGAAGAAAAAGTGATCCGTAAGGAACTTTTCCCTACCGAAGGGCAGTTGAAGATGGGAGAAGTAGTACGTAAAGTATCCGAAGCAACCGGCAATGATGCTATCCTGGTTACCGATGTAGGTCAAAACCAAATGATGGGTGTCCGTTACTTCAAATATAAGCAAACCCGTAGTGTGGTCACTTCAGGAGGTCTGGGTACGATGGGCTTCGGTCTTCCCGCTGCTATCGGAGCCAAACTGGGTGCTCCCGACCGTACGGTTTGTTTCTTTACCGGCGACGGTGGTATCCAGATGACTATCCAGGAACTGGGAACCATCATGCAGGAAGAACTGAATGTGAAGATCATCGTTCTTAATAATAATTTCCTCGGTATGGTACGCCAGTGGCAGGAATTGTTCTTCCAGGAACGTTATTCGAACACTATCATGAAAAATCCGGACTTTGTCGCGATAGCCAAGGCTTTCGGTATTGCTTCACGCGCTGTCGACAGCCGTGAAGAACTGGACGGTGCAATAGAAGAAATGCTTAACCATGACGGCGCTTACCTGTTGGTTGCCAACGTGGAAACCTGTGGAATGGTATATCCGATGGTTCCGGCCGGAGGAAGCGTTACGAATATGATTTTAGGTGCTAAGTAAGGAGGAACAATTATGAATACGAAAAAATTATATACCGTTATTATCTTTTCAGAAAACACAGTAGGTCTTCTGAACCAGATAACCGTTATCTTTACGCGCCGGCAACTGAACATTGAGACGCTTTCTGTTTCTCCTTCCGCCATAAAGGGAATACATAAGTTCACAATTACTACCTTTGCCGACGAGGATATGATCGATAAGGTCGTTAAACAGATCGACAAGCGTGTGGATATTCTGAAAGCCTATTATAATACGGATGAAGACTTGGTTTACCAGGAAATAGCTCTTTACAAACTGAGTACCGAACTCTTTATCAAGATGGGTACGGTAGAAGATCTGATCCGTAAGTATAATGCCCGTATCCTTGAAATGAACGAGAGCTGTGTCGTACTCGAAAAGAGTGGTCATTATGATGAAACGCAAGCCTTGTTCAAAGAACTGAGTGAGACGATCGGCGTGTTGCAATTCATCCGTTCCGGTCGTGTTGCGATTACGAAGAGTAAGGTAGAGCGCCTGAGCGATATGCTGTCCTCGATGGAAAAGAAGTTGCAGGATAAACATTAATACAAACAGAAGGACTTCGTCCCTTATAAAAAGAAGAGTATGGAGAAGAACAAAGTAGGAGAGTTTCATTTCGTAACCGAGTCTTATCTGATGGACTTTCGGGGGCGCATCACTATTCCGATGATCGGAACTTATTTGCTGCACGCCGCTTCCTGTCATGCCGCCGACCGTGGCTTCGGTTATAACGACATGACCGAAAGGCATACCGCATGGGTGCTTTCCCGCCTGGCAATCGAAATGACTTCCTATCCGGCTATGTCCGAGTCCGTAACCTTATATACCTGGGTCGATGAAGTCGGAAAGTTATTTACCAGCCGTTGTTTCGAACTGGTGAATGGCGAAGGTAAAACATTCGGCTTTGCCCGTTCCATCTGGGCGGCTATCGATGTGGAAACCCGTCGTCCGACTTTGCTCGATGTAGAAGGGCTGAGTGCTTATGTCACCGACCGTCCTTGTCCGATCGAGAAACCCGGTAAGATCTCCCCGGTAGAAAACAAGGTGCCCGGTGAGCCCTATCGTGTGAAATACAGCGACCTCGATGTGAATGGACATTTGAACAGTATCAAATACATGGAACACCTGCTCGATTTATTCGACATCGGCATGTTTCGTGAAAAAGAAATTGGCCGTTTTGAGATCGCTTATCAGTCTGAAGGTAAATATGGCATGGAGTTGACGCTCCATAACCAAGAAGTATCCGAAGGCAAATATAATATGGCAATATGTAACGATGGCAAAGCAATATGCCGCGCCGCTGTCACCTGGACATAGATGCAAAATGGCACACAGATGACGCAGATTGAACAGATGGGCACAGATTTATATTGTGTGAATAAATTATTATCTGTGTAAATCTGTCTAATCTGCGTCATCTGCGTGCCATAGTGAGACTTATATAGAAACAAATTATTTTATATACATTTTAATAGTAAAAAGAAAATGGCAGTAATGAATTTTGGCGGTGTTGATGAAAACGTAGTAACCCGCGAAGAATTTCCGTTGGAAAAGGCAAGAGAAGTATTGAAAGATGAAACTATCGCCGTGATAGGTTATGGCGTACAAGGTCCCGGCCAGAGCCTGAACTTGCGCGACAACGGTTTTAACGTAATTGTAGGACAACGTAAAGGTGGTAAAACCTGGGAAAAAGCCGTTGCTGACGGTTGGGTGCCGGGCGAAACACTGTTCGATATCGAAGAAGCTTGCGAAAAAGCAACAATCATACAGTATCTGCTTTCAGATGCCGCACAGATTGAAGTATGGCCGCGTATCAAAAAATACCTGACTCCGGGTAAGGCATTGTATTTCTCTCACGGTTTCGGTATTACTTATAAAGAACGTACAAACATCATCCCTCCTGCTGATGTAGACGTAATCCTGGTTGCTCCGAAAGGATCGGGTACTTCACTTCGTCGTATGTTCCTGCAGGGCCGTGGCTTGAACTCAAGCTACGCTATCTTCCAGGATGCAACAGGCAAGGCATGGGATCGCGTAATCGCATTGGGTATCGGTGTAGGTTCAGGTTACTTGTTCGAAACAACTTTCAAGAAAGAAGTATATTCCGACCTGACTGGCGAACGTGGTACTTTGATGGGTGCAATCCAGGGATTACTGCTTGCTCAGTACGAAACACTGCGTGAAAACGGTCACGAACCTTCTGAAGCATTCAATGAAACAGTAGAAGAACTTACTCAGTCGTTGATGCCGTTGTTCGCAGAAAACGGTATGGACTGGATGTATGCAAACTGTTCGACTACAGCACAGCGTGGTGCTTTGGACTGGATGGGCCCGTTCCACGATGCTACAAAACCGGTCTTCCAGAAACTGTATAGCGAAGTTGCCTGTGGTAACGAAGCACAGCGTTCTATCGATACAAACAGTAAGCCAGACTACCGTGAAGGTCTTGAAAAAGAACTGGCTGCTCTTCGTGAAAGCGAAATGTGGCGTGCAGGTGCTGTTGTTCGTAAACTTCGTCCTGAAAACAACTAATAGTTGGTGCGATAAGTAAGCTAAACATTTTTGTGATATAAAGCGGTAATCCGGTATGTTCCGGGTTGCCGCTTTTTCTATTCCGTTACCGGTTAAGCATAAACCTCTGACTAATTAAGTCTTACCTCATGACTTATTAATACAAAAGTCCTTACTTATTAAAGCTACCCTGTACACCTTGGCTATCCATCCTGTACACCCTGTCCGGCTACCCTGTACAGGGTAATAATAATAAGTAGGGACTTTTGATTTAAAAACTCCCTAGCTATGCAATAAAAGGTGCTGGAAAGGGATATAGTGGCTACCTGTGTGACTGCTTTTAGCTAAGTAAGTTTTCTATCATAAAGTTTTCCGAATTTATCTGTCATCTGCAACAATTACCTGTATTTGTTTGGCTATTAGGCTATAAATGGTTGCAGATAGTTGTTTTTATCTGCAACCTTATCTGTCATCTGTCACCGGTATGAAACATCACCGTGTTATATGTTAAAACCCGTTATCGGCGAAATTGGTTTATCGATCTCTTATGCTTATTGTATTTGATCGGTTAGGAGTTTTTACCGGATTACTTTTCTTAATTTATGAATGTTAAATAGTGAGGAATAAAGTATTAAATATATATTTTTATGCTTGTAGTTATTAATGATAGATTATATTTGTTGAAGAAAGTATAGTGTGTGTAATCAAGATGAGTAGATCGAAATGTTGTGTGTAAGAAGTTGTGTGTCTTGATTTTGTGAACTTTATTTTAGAACGTATGGACCTAGGCGCTTTTTTGAGGAGAGAAGCGCAACCTCTAATGAAATGAACGCTATTATGATTAAAATTATTTAATTAAAGTCTTGAATTTAACTATGTGGACAGACTCAAAACTAATTAAATCACTAATGTTTTCTGTATTGTTTGGAGCTGCGGGAACTGTAGTTGCAGCTATTCCAACAAGTCCCGAAACGATGGTAGTGCAACAGGGAAATAAGGTCTCAGGCCTTGTCTCTGACGATATGGGGCCCGTAGCCGGTGCTTCTGTCGTAGTAAAAGGAACTTCTGTCGGTACGATTACCGATACCGACGGCCGATTTAGCCTGGATAATGTCCGGCGGGGATCGGTTATTGTAATATCTTTTGTCGGCCTGGCTACGCAGGAGATTACCTGGAATGGGCAAGCCAACTTACATGTTAAGTTGAGCGATGCGACACAAGATTTGGATGAAGTTGTAGTTGTAGCTTATGGTACGGCTAAGAAATCGACCTTTACCGGATCGGCCTCTGTTGTGAAAGCAGAGAAACTGGAAAAGGTGATGGGTACCGGTTTTACGGAAGCATTGCAAGGTATGTCAGCCGGTGTGAATGTGGTAAACGTACAAGGTAATCCCGGTGCCGAAGCCCGTGTCGAAATTCGTGGTATTTCTTCTATGTCCGGAAAGGCTGATCCTTTGTATATTGTGGACGGTATGCCTTACGATGGCGGTCTTAATCAGATCAATCCGACGGATATCGAATCGATGACGGTCTTGAAGGATGCCGCGGCAACCTCTTTGTATGGTTCGCGTGCTGCGAATGGGGTTGTGATGATTACTACCAAGAGGGGTAAATCAGCTAAGCCTCAGATTAATTTCCGTGGGGCATGGGGGACTTCCGACAATGCGGTAAAGAACCCTAAAAAGGCGAACCCTTATCAACAGTTGGAGAATACCTGGTATGCATTGTATTACGATGCATTGCTTTACGATGGCATGGATGCGAAGGCAGCCGGCGATTATGCATCTTCCCAGGCATTGACCAAGCAGGTGAAAGCAACAAGAAATTCAAAGGGAGAAACTATTTATGTGACCCCGTTTAGATATATCAACGAAGATTATGTTTTGCATGACGGTAACGGCAATCCTTACATGAATCCTAATCTGGAATATGTATGGGAGGAAGACGACTGGGATGTTTATAAAGCCATTTTCTCCCGAAAACTACGTCAGGATTATAGTGTGGATATAAGCGGACAGACCGGAAATGGTAAGACTTCATATTTCTTCTCCGGTGGTTACCTGGATGATCAGGGATATGGAAATCGCCAGTATTACAAACGGTATTCTTTCCGTACGAATTTAAGTACGGAACTGTTCGACTGGTGGAAGGTGGCAGGTAGCTTATCCTACTCCCGTCATCGCCAAAATGTATCGGGAGGTGCCAGCCGTGCTGCCAACTTTACGACAACACTGTCGTCTCCCTGGTTGCGTAACGAGGATAATACGGGATGGGTGGTTTCGGAAAAGACCGGAAAAAGAATGTACGACTATGGCAAATACACCAATAACTTTTTCGGAGCACATGTCCTGAACAATTCGGGTGACTATTGGGATAATGAGAATGATGATAGTTTCGATAATAATATGGGACACATTCTCTCGGCTCAGTTTAATACAGAGTTTAAGTTGCCGTATAACCTGAAGTTCCGTTCAGCTTTGAATATCGACGATTACTGGAGTCGTTCGATGGTGTATACATCTGCTGTACATGGTAGCGGCCAGACTGCTCCTTACGGTATTTCTATCCTGGCGGACGGAGGTTATGCCAGCCGTTATGATTTCAATAAGCGCTCTACCACCTGGAATAATGTGTTGTCGGGCGACTGGTCGATCGGCGATCATAATATCTCCGCTATGGCTGGTCACGAGTGGTATACCTGGGATTCCCACTATGAGCAAGGTTGGGGTGAAGGTATCATGGAATTAGGTAAATACGAGTTGTCGAATACGACCAAGAACTTTGGTGTATGGGGAGGCCGTGATAAATATTCTCTGTTGTCATTCTTCGGAAAGTTAGATTATAATTTCCTGAATAAATACTATCTCTCTGCCTCGATTCGTGAGGACGGTTCTTCCCGCTTCAGCTCCGATAACCGTTGGGGTACATTCTGGTCGGCCGGTGCTTCCTGGAGAATATCGAAAGAAGGCTTCCTGGAAGATACGAAATGGATTGACAATCTGGTGCTTCGTGCCAGTTACGGTACGACCGGTAATGATAAGTTGATCGTACGTAATGCCAGTAACGGTAAAGCTGGGGACGAAGTACTATACGGTTATCAGGGAACTTACGAAAGTGATGACCTCTATCTGAAGTCTGGTCTGAAGCCTTCTACTACTCCGACTCCGGATTTGAAATGGGAGAGCAATAAACAATGGAATATTGGTTTGGACTTTTCTTTCCTCAGCCGTCTGAGCGGTACGGTGGAATATTACTCCCGTACGTCCAATGACCTGTTGTATTATAAGGAATTGCCTCTGTCGGCCCAGGTCGGTGCAGCTTCCGGATATAATATGAATATCGGTGACCTTCGTAATAGCGGTGTTGAAATAACGATCAATGCCAACATCTTTACTTCAAAAGATTTCAGATGGGATATCGACGCCAATATGAGTACACTGAAGAATGAGGTTACTTATCTGCCGACAGGTGCTTATACCTATGCAGGTACGGCTTGTACCTATAAAATGGAAGAAGGTAAGTCTATCTACGAGTTTATCGCCCCTCAATATGACGGTGTGAATCCTGAAACAGGTCTGCCCGGTTGGTTGATCCGCGATGGCAACGGCGGTTGGGTACGTACGGAAGACCAGGCGAAAGTAACTACCGATGATTTCGTATACTGCGGTTCTGCCATTCCTAAAGTATTCGGTTCTATCACCAATAATTTCCAGTTTAAAGGGATCGACCTGTCGTTTATGTTCTATTATTCTTATGGATCGAAGATTTCCGACTATACTTACAAAGAACGTATCATGAACCGTCCGGGTGTGGGTGTCGTACAGGAATTGGTAGAAGACCGTTGGAGACAGCCGGGTGACGCGGGAACGCTTATTCCCCGTTGGTCGTATACTCAGTATGGTGCAACGGTTAAATATGCCGACAACTTTGTATTCGACAATCATTACTGGCGTCTGAGAAACCTTACTTTAGGCTATACTTTACCAAAGAATATCAGCCGTAAGGCATTGGTGGAAAATCTGCGTGTGTATGTGACAGGTAATAACCTGTTGACTTTCGGACCGGCAAAGAAACGCTTTACAGATCCCGAAACAGGTGTCATGGGTAACAGTTATAACGGTAACGCTGAAACGGATAACGGTATTCAGGGTTCGAGAAGACTGTATATGGTCGGTATTCAAATCACATTATAAATGCAAAAAAGATATTTATGAAAAGATTATTTATAAACATATCCTTCCTGTCCCTCGCTCTTGTAGGTTTTATTCTAACAGGATGTGATGACGATCTGACAACTAGTTCGTATGTGAAAGTGAATGATACGGATGTGCTCGAAAATATATCCCAGCTGGAAAAAGTATTGACTTCGGCTTATAAACAGTTGTATTTTAATACGGATAAAGGCGATCGTGTGTATGCCGGGCTTCCGGGCTTCCAAATGTATGTCGATGCAGGCGGTGCGGATATCGTGAGCCATACCAATATGGGTGGCGACCAGGTAACGGCTTATCAGTATTCGAACTCAAAGACGCAGGCGGATGGAAATGCATCCAAGATATGGTCGATGTGCTATAACGTGATCAACCGTGCCAACATTATCCTGACCAATGTGGATAATGCCAGCGGAGATGAAACGCAAAAGAAACATATCAAAGGGCAGGCGTTGGCTATGCGTGGAATTCAATACTTCCATCTGATACAGAATTATCAGCAGACGTATGTTATTGCAAAAAATAAACGGGGTGTGATTTTGCGTACCTCTTCCAATGATGAAGCTCATAAAGGCTTTTCAACGGTGGAGGAAATATATACGCAGATTGTGTCTGACCTTACCACTGCAAAGTCGTTGCTCGCTGATTATCATCCGACAGACTTATGGTTAATTAATTCGGAGATTTGTTCCGGTATCCTGGCCCGTGTATATCTGGTGATGCAGAACTGGGAAGGGGCTTACAACGAAGCGAAGATCGTTTATGACAACCATAGCCAGTTGATGACGCGCGAACAGTACCGTTCGGGATTCGACGATATGATCAGCGGCAATTATCCGGAAGTGGTTTGGGCGATGAAGTATACAGCCGATAACAACCTGGGTGGTAGTACGCAGTTTAACTTTTGGTATAATCAAGATGAAAGTTATGGCGAAGGCTATGCGGATGGTCCGATCTATTCTTTCCTGGATTACTTTGTAGATGAGCAGTTTGTAAAACTGTTTGAGGAAAAAGAAGACCGGTATCAGTTTTGGAAACGTACAAGGAATGCGAACAAGGAAATCAATACAAAATGGGCTTTCGACAAGTATAAACATTACGGAGAAGATGGAGGAAGTGTGATCCAAAGTGCTACTCGTCCTGAAGTGTGCCTGATGCGTGGTGCTGAAATGCTGTTGATCATGGCGGAGGCTGCTGCTCAGAAAGGAAGTACAGGAGAGGCTCTGACTTTATTGAATCGTTTGCAGGTAGCACGTAATGCGACTCCGACAACCAACGGAGGTGGGGATGCATTATTGGAAGATATCTACAAAGAACGGCGTAAAGAGCTGATCTGTGAAGGACAGGCTGGTTTTTATGATCTGGTTCGTTTGCAGAAGCGATTGATTCGTTATGGCGAAACAGCTGCAAATCCTGCCGGACATTATGTGTGGGGCATGCAATATCTGAATGGTTATAATGTCAGCGATCCTCAACCTGTGGGAATTCTGGAATCGAACGATTACCGTTTCTTCTGTCAGATTCCTCAAATGGAAATCCTTAATAATGATGCAATCTCAGAGGCTGATCAGAATCCTTGGAGCGGGCAGTAAAAATTCATTCATATTATAATAGAAGGAGCTTTTAGGAGCTCCTTTTTTTGTGTTGAAAATACCATAGTCTCTATAGAACTCTTGTTATTTCGCGGTCAAATATAGTAATATTATTTAATTTGGATTTAAATATACTGTTAAAATGTTATCGTTTACAAATATTAGATCAATAGATTAAAAAAAGGAGTATTTAGTAAACAAAGCCTATAATTCTTATTTTCAGATACATATATCCCAAGTCGTCTAAAAAAAACTTTTTATAGTCCCCTTCAAAAACAAGGAATTTAACGAGGCAAAATCAATATCAGAGAAATAAGTAGTGAGTTCTATAGAGACTATGGCATTACATAAAAAAAGAACAAAACTAAATTCTAGTTTCGATAAACTTTTGGTATGGTCAAAATATTCAATGTGACAATGTTTAAATGCATTTGATAAATACTATTTGAAGTGTATTTTTCTTGTGGTTAGAAAGACTTAATTATTTAATTGTAAAATTTAGCTTATGTTGACAAATTCGAAACTGGTTAAGACCTTAGTGCTGGCTACTGTATTTGGTACAGTGGGGACTATTGAGGCATCAGTGATTCCGACCTCACTAGGTGCTACGATCACACAACAGAAGAGCAAAGTTGCAGGTTTTGTTGAAGACGAAATGGGACCGGTAGCAGGTGCTTCTATCTCTATCAAGGGGACTTCCAACGGTACTATTACCGATATGGATGGTAAATTTGAGTTGGACGGTGTACAAAAAGGGAATGTTCTTGTCATTTCATTTGTCGGATTACAGACACAGGAAATTACATGGAACGGACAAAGTTCGATAAAAGTAAAATTGCTTAGCGACACACAGGATCTTGATGAGGTTGTAGTTGTTGCGTATGGTACGACGAAGAAGTCTTCTTTTACAGGTTCTGCATCTGTTGTTAAGTCTGATCAATTGGAAAAGATTTCTGCAACTAGTTTTACAGAAGCTTTGCAAGGTATGAGTGCCGGTGTAAATGTTTCTAATAATGAAGGTAACCCGGGTGGCGAAACTCGTATCCAAATCCGTGGTATCAGTTCTATGTCAGGTAAGACAACTCCGTTATATGTGGTGGATGGTATGCCTTATGACGGTAGTATAAATTCTATTTCACCTTCAGACATTGAGTCAATGACTGTTTTGAAGGATGCTGCTGCTTCTTCACTGTACGGTTCACGTGCAGCAAACGGAGTCGTGGTTATTACAACTAAAAAGGGTAAAGTCGGTAAGCCGGTTATAAATTTCCGTGGTGCCTGGGGTACTTCCGACAATGCGGTAGCCAATCCTAAAAAGGCAGATCCCTACCAGCAATTAACCAATTTGTGGCGTGGTATTTATAATGACAAACACTATGTAGAAGGTCTGGATGCAAAGACGGCCGGTGATTATGCTTCTGCTAATCTATTGGCACGTGCTGTCAATCCGCGTGTAAACTCAAAGGGAGAAACTGTATATGTCACTCCGTTTAAATGGACAGGCGATGCTTCCAATTATGTTTTACATGACGGTGAAGGTAATTGCTGGACTAACCCGGACCTGGAAATGGTGTGGGATGAAAGCGATTATGACTGGTATGGTGCTTTGTTCTCACGAAAATTGCGTCAGGATTACGGTATTGATGTCAGCGGTGCTACACAAGATGGCAAAACCAATTATTTCACTTCTTTATCTTATTTGAATGATAAGGGATATGCTAATAACCAATATTATAAACGTTATTCATTCCGTGCCAGTGTCACTACCGAGCTGACAAACTGGTTGAATATGGGTGGAAGCCTGGCTTATAGTTATTCACGTCAGAATATCTCCGGTGCGACTCGTGCTACGGTATATTCTAACACATTAAACTCTCCTTGGTTGCGTAACGAAGATAATACTGCTTGGTATACTTCTCAGAAGACCGGAAAGCGTATCTATGATTTTGGTGAAAATTCAATGAATTTCTTTGGAATCCATTGTTTGGCTAATTCTGGTGACTATTGGAATAATCCCAACGATGATGATTTCAATAATAAAGAAGGTGGCATGTTGACAGCCCACTATTTTGCAGGTCTGAATCTGCCCTTCGATATAAAATTCAAGACGAATGTAAACCTGGATGATATTACGGAAACGCAATATCAATATGGTTCGGCTGTTCACGGACAAGGACAACAGCAGCCGTACGGTGTTACGGTGCTTACAAATGGAGGTTGGGCTTCCCGTACTAATTACAAGACTCAGTCTGTAACCTGGAATAACTTGCTGACCTGGAATAAATCTTTTGGTGAACATAATCTGGATCTTATGTTAGGTCATGAGTTTTATCACTATAACCAACAGTATGACTATAGTTATGGTGAAGGCATCATGCAGATAGGTCAATTTGAAACGGCTTCAACAACTAGCAACTGGGAAATTAACTCCTGGCGCAATCGTTATTCTTTGCTGTCGTTCTTTGGTAAGGCGGATTATAATTTCCAGAACAAATATTACTTGTCGGCTTCTTTTCGTCGTGACGGATCTTCCCGTTTCAGCAAAGAGAGCCGCTGGGGTAACTTCTTCTCTGTAGGTGCATCCTGGAGAATCTCTAAAGAAGAATTTATGGAAAATACAAGCAGTTGGCTGGATAACCTCTCTCTTCGTGGTAGCTATGGTACGTCGGGTAATGATAAGTTATATCCTCGTAATGCAGGTAACGGACAGGCTGGAGATGAAATACTGTATGCTTACCAGGCTTATTATACAAAAGAAAATCTGTTTGGTGCAGCTGGTTACAAGCCGATGACTATTGCCACTCCAAACCTGAAGTGGGAACGAAACGAACAATATAACATTGCAGTAGACTTTTCTTTCCTGAATCGTCTGAGTGGAACAATCGAATATTATTCACGCAGTTCAAAAGATTTGTTGTATTATCGTGACCTGCCGTTGTCGGCACAGGTTGGGGATGCTGCCGGTTACAATACGAACTTAGGTAATGTCCGTAACAGTGGTTTTGAAATTACTTTAAGTGCTGCCGCTATTAAGAATAAGGAGTTCCAGTGGAATATCGACTTAAACTTCTCTACTTTGGACAATGAAGTAACTTATTTGCCTGGTGGTGCTTACACTTATGCAAACCGTGGTGCAACCTATAAACTGGAAGAAGGACATTCATTGTATGAATTCTACATGCCGAAACATGCCGGCGTAAATCCGGACAATGGTAATCGTCTTTATCTGATCAAGGATGGTAATGGCGGATGGAAAACAACTGAAAACTATTCGGATGTGACCATGAATGATTACCAATGGTGCGGATCAGCTATCCCGACTGCTTTCGGATCTATTACCAATACATTTAATTATAAAGGATTTGACTTGTCATTCATGTTCTATGCTTCGTTTGGAGCTACTATGTACGATTATACCTGGTTGGAACGTACAGCAGGTTTGGATGGCGTAGGTATGATTCAGGACCTGGTGGAAGGAAAACGTTGGGAAAAACCGGGTGATCAGGCTGAGTTCTCCCGTCTGTCTTCCGCAAATGCCAGCTTGAATGTGAAACGTACGGATTTCTTCTTGTTCAATAACGACTTCCTGCGTTTGAGAAACGTTACATTGGGCTATACGATTCCGAAAATGTTGACTCAGAAACTGGGTATTGCCAATGCCCGTGTTTACCTGACAGGTGACAATCTGTGTACATTCGGACCGGCTGCTAAACGTCACAGCGAACCGGAAACCGGTGTGTTAGGTAACAACTACAATGGTAATACCGAAACCGATAATGGTGTTCAGGGATCAAGAAGAGTTTATATGGCAGGTATTCAGGTAACATTTTAATTAAGTCGAAGTATGAAAAGATTATATAGAACATTTAAATTTACAGCAATTGCTTTATTGGCGATCTCTCTGAGCAATTGTACGGGGGAGTTGACTACCAATTCATCAACGGATGTAGATGAATCGACCATCCTGTCCAGTACGACGGGATTGAATATGTCGTTGACCGGTACTTATAAATATTTATTATTAGGTGAATCCGGTGCCGGCAGTCAGAACGATGCTTGTTATGCCGGTGTTACCGGGCTGTGCATGGGATATGATTTGCTGGGTGCAGATATCCTGAGTACAAAAAATTACGGTGGTTCGGTAGAAGATCACTATCGTTTTAGCGAAGGTCGTACGCAATCTGCGGGTGACTATGCAAAACGTATCTGGACAAATATGTATAAGATTATCAACCAGGTAAATGTCATTATAGATGCACTTCCCGAAGCAACAGGTACTGAAGAGGAGAAAGCTGAATTGAAAGGACAGTGCCTGGCCATGCGTGGTATCGCTTATTTCAATCTGCTTTTGAATTACCAGCAGACTTATGCTATTGCTAAAGATAAACGTGGTGTTATTCTTCGTTTGTCTTCTGAGGATCCTGATTCCATGCCTTTTTCTACTGTAGAGCAAGGTTATCAGCAGGTGATCAAGGATCTTAAAGAAGCAGAATCTTTGTTGGCTTCTTTTGAACGTATTGAAGAATGGCGTGTGAATGCTGAAGTTGCTGCCGGTTATCTGGCTCGTGTATATCAGGTGATGGGTGACTGGAATAATGCACTGACGGAAGCAAAGAAGTTGTATGACAATCATTCTTCATTGATGACCAAAACGGAATGGTGCAGTGGATTTGATAATCTAATCTCAGACGGATGTAAGGAAGTTATCTGGGGAATTAAGTTTACAAACTTATCTAATATTAGTTCCAATACAGAGTTTAACTATTGGTATAATCAGGATCCGAGTTATGGTGAAGGTATGACCGATGGTCCGATTTATAGCTTCATCAACTTATTTGTTGATTCCAGGTATGTACAATTGTTTGACGATACTGATTTCCGTGGCAGTAAATGTACTAAAACAGAAGGTGTGACAGATGCAGATGTGAAACCCGTTATGTTCTGGCATCGTACTGCTAATGGTAATGAGGAAACAAGAGCTAAATGGGCATATAACAAATTCAAATATTATGGTGATGCCAATGGTTCTCCTCAGGGACATACCTATCCTGAATTTTGCTACATGCGTAGTGCTGAAATGTTATTGATCATGGCGGAAGCTGAAGCTAACCTGAACAACCTGGGAGCAGCTTTGTCTCATCTGAATACGTTGCAAAACGCTCGTGAAGTGGCTAAACCGACCACGGCAGCTGATAAAGATGCACTTTTGGAAGCTATTTATGTAGAACGTCGTAAGGAATTATTAGGAGAAGGTGTTACAGGTATGTATGATTTGATGCGTTTGCAGAAACCGCTTTATCGTTATGCTGCAACCACGGAAGATCCGGCAGGCCATTTCTCTTTGGGCTTGAATTTCCTGGATAACTATAATCCGACCGATAAAGCTCCTTACGGTTATTTGCCGTCTAATGATTACCGCTTCCTGTATCAGATTCCACAATTGGAATTTACACAGAATACTGTTATCAGTGAATCTGAACAGAATCCGTTCAAGGGAAATTAATTTGTAAATTATAGTAAGTAAAGACGAGAGGCGTGTCCGCGATGGATATGCCTCTTTTTTTATACTACTTATTTTCTTGTAAAGGAGCGATGAACTGAATATCTTTGTAAAATTCAAATCATTAATAACTTAAAATAATACCATGAACAAGATCAATCTTTTCTTTCTCTTTTTATTATTGGCTACTCTTCCGGTCTTTTCACAGGATGACATCCAAATCACCCATGCCCCTTATCTGCAAAATTTGGGTGAGAATGAAGTGACAATCGTCTGGACGGTCAATAAACCATCGGTAGGTTGGGTGGAACTGGCACCGGATGACGGGACACATTTTTATCAGACGGAGCGTCCGAAGTTCTTCAATGCAAAGAACGGAATAAAGCAGACATCTACCGTTCATGCGGTTCATCTGAAAGGATTGAAGGCGGGTACACGTTATCGGTATCGGGTATATTCACAGGAAGTCCTGAGCCATGTCGGTTGGCGGGTGATATATGGGAATGTGGCTGCCACCTCTGTTTACGGGAAACAACCATTAGAGTTTCAAACCAGTGATCATAGCAGGCAAACGGTGAACTTTGCGATGGTCAATGATATTCACGGCAAGAGTGATCTTTTGGAAAAGCTTGTATCACATTGTGACCTGAAAACAACCGATATGTTCCTGTTCAATGGAGATATGGTATCTATCTTCAATAGTGAAAAAGAAATATTCGAAGGCTTTATGGATAAGGCAACAGAACTTTTTGCTTCTGAAATACCGATGTATTATACCCGTGGTAATCATGAAACACGCGGATCTTTCGCTACGGCTTTCCAGGATTATTTTTCTCCCAAGCAGGAACATATCTATTATATGTTTCGCCAGGGACCTGTCTGTTTCGTTATTTTGGATAGTGGTGAAGATAAGCCGGATTCGGACTTGGAGTATGCCGGAATAACTGTCTATGACCAATATCGTACGGAACAGGCTGAATGGTTGAAAGGCGTACTTGAAAGCAAAGAATATAAGGAAGCACCATTCAAAGTGGTTGTTTGTCATATTCCTCCTTTTGGCGGATGGCATGGCAATGAGGAAGTGGCTGAAAAGTTTATGCCATTACTGAATAATGCAGGTGTCGATATTATGCTTTGTGCTCATCTTCACCGTTATATACGGAATGACGCGAAAGAGGGCGTTCGGTTTCCAATTATTGTAAATTCCAATAATACCATATTGAAGGCTGAAGCTGATTCCAGGGCGTTGAACATAAAAATACTGGATACGGAAGGAAAGGAGATCGACAAGCTGACGATAACCAAATGACGGTACATTTTATCATTCTTGAACTAATGAATTATAGATTCAATTGTATTTCCTCTTTCAGTTTATAAGAAAAAGCGTATAAAAAATATCGTTTTATATTTGGTGGTTTGGAAAAAGGCTGTATCTTTGCAGCGTTAAATAAGAAAAGACAATGAAACAGAACATAGCAAATAGTCTCATTATTTCTCTAAACATTATTCTACTCTGGGAACGGGATAGGAAGTGAGACTGTACGTGCTTTTCTGATGCATGAAGATATTAAAGAGCCTTTCTCACTTCCTTGTGAGAAGGGCTTTTTTTATGGATACAAACAAGAATATAAACAAATTTAAGAGTATAAGATTATGTCAGACAGATTATTTATTTTCGACACCACGTTGAGAGATGGTGAACAAGTTCCGGGTTGCCAGTTAAACAGTATTGAAAAGATTCAGGTAGCTAGAGCACTCGAAGAGCTGGGCGTGGATGTGATTGAAGCCGGTTTCCCTGTATCGAGCCCGGGCGACTTCAATAGTGTGGTTGAGATATCGAAAGCTGTCACCTGGCCAACTATCTGTGCGTTGACCCGTGCTGTCGAGAAAGATATCGATGTTGCCGCCGAAGCATTGAAGTTCGCTAAACGCGGACGTATCCATACAGGTATCGGAACTTCCGATTATCATATCCGTTATAAATTTAACTCTAATCAAGACGAGATCCTGGAGCGTGCCATCGCTGCTACTAAATATGCAAAGAGATATGTAGAAGATATCGAGTTTTATTGTGAAGATGCCGGACGTACTGATAACGCCTATTTGGCGCGTGTGGTTGAAGCCGTAATCAAAGCCGGAGCGACAGTGGTCAATATCCCTGATACAACCGGTTATTGCCTGCCGGACGAATACGGAGCGAAGATCAAATATCTGATGGAACATGTGGACGGCATACAGAATGCGATTATCTCTACACACTGTCATAATGACCTGGGTATGGCAACAGCCAATACCGTGCAAGGTGTCCTGAATGGAGCACGCCAGGTGGAAGTAACTATCAATGGTATCGGTGAACGTGCCGGTAACACTTCACTGGAAGAAGTAGCCATGATCTTCCGCAGCCACAAAGAACGTGGAATCGAAACCAATATCAATACCACAAAAATCTACGGTATCAGCCGTACGGTTTCCAGCCTGATGAATATGCCGATCCAGCCGAATAAAGCCATTGTCGGACGCAATGCGTTCGCTCACTCTTCCGGTATCCACCAGGACGGTGTATTGAAGAATCGTGAAAGCTATGAGATCATCGACCCGAAAGATGTAGGTATCGACGATAACGCCATCGTGCTGACTGCCCGTAGCGGACGTGCTGCCCTGAAACATCGTCTGAGTGTATTAGGTGTGGAACTGAGCCAGGAAAAGCTGGATAAGGTATATGGAGAGTTCCTGAAACTGGCCGACCGTAAGAAAGATATCAACGACGATGATGTATTGATGCTGGCAGGAAAAGACCGTACAGCTACACATCGCATCAAACTGGATTACCTGCAAGTGACTTCCGGTGTCGGTTTACAGTCTGTTGCCAGCGTGTGTCTGGACATCGCAGGCGAAAAATTCGAGGCAGCCGCTTCCGGTAACGGTCCGGTAGACGCTGCTATCAAAGCGGTCAAATCTATTATCCATCGCACGATGACCATCCAGGAGTTTCTCATTCAGGCTATTAATAAAGGTAGCGACGACATGGGTAAGGTACACATGCAGGTGGAATACGATGGAAATAACTATTACGGTTTTGCAGCCAACACCGATATTATCGCAGCTTCGGTAGAAGCCTTTATCGATGCAATCAATAAGTTCGTAAAATAACATAATACATAATTAGCAATGAGCAAGACATTATTTGAGAAGATTTGGGAGAAACATGTGGTGGACACACTGCCCGACGGAACGATCCAGTTTTATATCGACCGTCTGTTCTGCCATGAAGTAACCAGTCCGCAGGCATTTGCGGGGTTACGTGCCCGTGGTCTGAAACCATTCCGTCCGGAACAGATTACTTGTATGCCGGACCATAATATTCCGACATTGCATCAGGAGAAACCGATCGAAGACCCTGTGTCTAAGAACCAGGTAGATACGTTAGAAAAGAATGCCAAGGATTTCAATCTGACTTATTACGGATTACAACATCCGAAGAACGGTATCATCCATGTGGTAGGTCCGGAAACAGGTCTGACACAGCCGGGCATGACGATTGTTTGTGGCGACTCCCACACTTCTACCCACGGCGCTATGGGTGCCATCGCTTTCGGTATCGGTACCAGCGAGGTGGAAATGACATTGGCTACTCAGTGTATTATGCAGCGTAAGCCGAAAACGATGCGCATCACCATCGACGGAAAACGTAAACCGGGCGTGACGGCAAAGGATTTTGCTCTTTATATCATCAGTAAAATGACAACAGGAGGTGCAACGGGTTATTTCGTTGAATATGCCGGCGAAGCCATCCGCAATACAACGATGGAAGAGCGTCTTACCATCTGTAACCTGTCTATTGAAATGGGTGCCCGTGGCGGTATGATTGCTCCGGATCAGGTGACTTTCGATTATCTGAAAGACCGTGAATTTGCACCCCGTGCCGAAGCGTGGGAAAAGAAACTGGCTGAATGGCGTGAATTATACAGCGATCCGGATGCTCAGTTCGATAAAGAGATCGTGTTCCATGCGGAAGACATCGATCCGATGGTGACTTACGGAACCAACCCGGGCATGGGCATGGGCATCCGTGAAAGCATCCCGACTATGGAAAGCGTAGACGAGGCTGGTCGCATCTCTTATAAAAAATCGCTTGACTATATGGGCTTTACTGCCGGTGAACCGGTATTAGGCAAGAAAATAGATTACGTATTCCTGGGAAGTTGTACGAATGGACGTATCGAGGATTTCCGTGCTTTCGCCTCTTTGGTGAAAGGGAAGAAGAAGGCCGACGATGTGATTGTATGGCTGGTTCCCGGTAGCTGGCAGGTAGAACGTCAGATTCGTGCGGAAGGTATCGATAAGGTTCTGACAGAAGCCGGTTTTGAATTGCGTCAGCCGGGCTGTTCGGCTTGTCTGGCCATGAATGAAGACAAGGTACCGGCCGGTAAATATGCCGTATCTACCTCAAACCGTAACTTCGAAGGTCGTCAGGGACCCGGTGCACGTACCATCCTGGCCGGTCCGTTGGTGGCAGCAGCAGCAGCAGTAACGGGAAAGATCACCGATCCGAGAGATTTAATGTAATAAGATTACGAACTGAAAAATCAAAAGAACGAAATGAAAGAAAAATTCACGATAGTAACATCCACCTGTGTACCTCTTCCTCTGGAAAATGTAGACACAGACCAGATCATCCCGGCCCGCTTCCTGAAAGCTACCACACGCGAGGGCTTCGGCGATAATCTTTTCCGCGACTGGCGTTATGACAAGGCGGGCAACCCTAATCCGGACTTTGTACTGAATCAGAATACGTATAAAGGCGAGATCCTGGTAGCCGGAAAGAACTTCGGTAGCGGTTCGAGCCGCGAGCACGCTGCCTGGGCGATTGCGGGATATGGTTTCCGTGCGGTTGTCAGCAGTTTCTTCGCCGATATTTTCAAGAACAACTCGATGAACAACGGGCTTGTTCCGGTTGTTGTTTCTCCTGAGTTCCTGGCAGAGATATTCGCATCTGTCGAGGCTGATCCGAAGGCGACGCTGACGATCGATCTCCCTTCGCAGACGATAACCAACAACGCAACCGGTAAAAGCGAATCCTTTGACATCAACGCATATAAGAAAGACTGTCTGGTAAACGGTCTTGACGATATCGATTACCTCTTGGCTAATAAAGAAAAAATAGAAACATTTGAAGCTAATCGATTGTAAATGGCACACAGATGACACAGATTAAACAGATGGGCACAGATTATTTATTTAAAGAAGAAACGGAAGGGATTATACGTGCGTTTTATGACGTATATAACTCGTTAGGATTCGGCTTTCTGGAGCGAGTGTATCAGAATGCACTTTATTTCGAGTTATGTCATCGTGGATATACTTGTGCGGTTCAACAGCGTATAAATGTGTATTACCGAGGTAATCTTGTCGGAGAATATTTTGCCGATATAATAGTAAATGGGCATATCATTTTGGAACTGAAAGCTACTGAAAGTTTAAATGATGAGCATGAGCTACAACTACTTAATTATTTGAAAGCAACAGAGATTGAAGTCGGTTTATTATTAAACTTTGGTAAACACCCTCAAGTAAAGCGTAAGATTTTTACAAACAATAATAAAGAAAATCTGTGCTCATCTGTTCAATCTGTGTCATCTGCGTGCCATAATGAAGCAAATAATAAATAAACAGAATATGGTAGAAATAATGGATACAACCCTTCGGGACGGGGAACAGACATCGGGTGTCTCCTTTGCGGCTCATGAAAAACTCAGCATCGCACAAATGTTGTTGAGCGATTTGGGAGTGAACCGTGTAGAGGTAGCCTCGGCACGTGTATCGGACGGAGAGTTCGAAGCCGTGAAGCGTGTGGCTGCCTGGGCCGAACGTACCGGAAATCTGCATAAGCTCGAAGTCTTGGGTTTTGTAGATGGCGACGCCTCGCTCAACTGGATCGAATCGGCCGGTTGTCGCGTGGTAAACCTACTCTGTAAAGGTTCGTATAAACACGTAACCGAACAACTCCGCAAATTGCCTGAACAGCATATTGCAGATATCCGTTCTGTTGTATCGCTGGCTACCGAAAAAGGTATTGATGTAAATATTTATCTGGAAGACTGGTCGAACGGGATCAAGAATTCTCCCGATTATGTATTCCTCTTGGTCGATGCGTTGAAAGACCTTCCCATCCGCCGTTTTATGCTGCCTGATACATTGGGTATTCTGAATCCCGGAAATACATACGATTTCTGTAAGCAGATGGTGGATCGTTATCCTGACCTGCATTTTGATTTCCATGCCCATAACGATTACGACCTGGCTGTGGCTAATGTCTACTCGGCTGTGCGGGCGGGAATACACGGTATACATACCACTATCAACGGCTTGGGGGAACGGGCAGGAAACGCACCGCTCAGCAGTGTGATCGCTGTAATAAAAGATCAACTGGGAGGGGATACTCCTGTCAGAGAAGAAAAAATCAATGCCGCGAGCCGTCTGGTAGAAACCTATTCCGGCATTCATATTGCCCCGAACCGTCCGATCATCGGAGAGCATGTCTTTACACAATGCGCCGGTGTACATGCGGATGGCGACAGCAAAAATAATCTGTATTGCAACGACCTGATCCCCGAACGTTTCGGACGTGTACGCGAATATGCACTCGGAAAAACATCCGGTAAAGCCAATATCCGTATGAACCTGGAATCGCTCGGAATAGACGTCGACGATGAATCCATGCGTAAGATCACCGAGCGCATCATCGAGTTAGGTGATAAGAAAGAAATGGTAACAACAGAAGATCTGCCTTATATCATCAGTGATGTCCTTCACCATGATACGATGACAGACCAACGTATCCGTATATTAAATTATTCATTATCTTTGGCACAGGGACTGAGGCCTGTAGCTACGCTGAAAATAGAGATCGACGGTGAAGCCTACGAAGAATCAGCTTCCGGCGACGGACAGTACGACGCTTTTGTACGTGCCCTTCGCCGAATCTATTCAGACCTCGGCCGTCCGTTCCCGATGTTGACGAACTATTCCGTATCCATTCCCCCCGGCGGTCGTACCGACGCATTCGTGCAGACGATCATCAGCTGGAATTATGCCGGAGTAGATTTCAAGACCCGCGGCCTCGATGCCGACCAGACGGAAGCCGCTATCAAGGCAACGCTGAAGATGCTGAATAAGATCGAACAATAAAAATAGGAGGTATTAGTTATGAACAAAAGATTGACCATTGCGCTGGTAGCGCACGATAACCGTAAAGCAGACATGGTAGAATGGGCTGTACACAATGCAGAATTCCTTTCTCATCATCATTTGGTATGTACCGGAACGACCGGTGGACTGATACGCAACGCTTTCGACGAGAAAGGCGTAGGTGCTGAAATTACTTGTATGCATTCCGGTCCGTTGGGCGGAGATGCCGAAATAGCAGCAATGGTAGTACGCAAGGAAGTGGATCTGGCGATCTTTCTGATCGACGACCTAAATCCGCAGCCTCACGAAGCCGACATCCAGATGTTGCTTCGCCAGTGCCGTGTTCATAACGTGCCCATCGCTTGTAACCGTTACAGTGCCGACCTGATGATTACGAGCACTCTGTGGGATGACGACAGTTATGTCCCCACGGAACCCAAATATGTGCTATTTAAAAGAGACTAAAAGAACAATTATTTATATGAAATTAAACATCGCAGTCCTTCCCGGCGACGGTATCGGTCCCGAGATTGTAGAACAAGGCATGAAAGCCGTAAAAGCTATATGTGAGAAATATGGCCATGAATTAAGTTACAAACATGCTTTAGTGGGAGCCGTTGCCATCGATGAAACAGGCAACCCGTATCCGGACGAAACGCACGAACTCTGTATGCAGAGCGACGCCGTTTATTTTGGTGCGATCGGTTCTCCGAAATACGATAATAACCCGTCTGCCAAGGTTCGTCCCGAACAGGGATTGCTGGGTATGCGTAAGAAACTGGGACTTTTTGCCAATATCCGTCCGGTGACGACATTCCCTTCGTTATTGCATAAGTCGCCACTTCGTGCCGAATTGATCGAAGGAGCAGACTTTATGTGTATCCGCGAATTGACAGGAGGTATGTATTTCGGTCGTCCGCAAGGTAGAAGCGAAGATGGAAATACGGCTTACGATACTTGCGTGTATACCCGCGAAGAGATCGAACGTATTGTCCGTCTGGCTTACCAGTATGCACAAAAACGCCGTAAGAAAGTAACCGTTGTCGATAAGGCGAACGTATTGGCAACTTCCCGACTATGGCGTCAGGTTGCACAGGAAATTGAAAAAGAATATCCGGATGTGGAAACCGAATATATGTTCGTGGACAATGCGGCGATGCGCCTGGTTCAGTGGCCGAAGAGCTTCGATGTGATGGTGACGGAAAACATGTTCGGTGATATCCTGACAGATGAAGCGTCTGTGATTACAGGTTCACTCGGAATGTTGCCTTCGGCCTCTATCGGTGTACATACTTCTGTATTCGAACCGATCCACGGTTCTTATCCGCAAGCTGCCGGAAAGAATATCGCAAACCCGTTGGCTACTATCCTGAGTGCCGCCCTGATGTTCGAATATGCTTTCAACCTGATGGAAGAAGGTGCTTTGATCCGCGAAGCAGTTGCCGCCTCTATGGAAGCAAACGTGGTAACGGAAGATATCGCAGAAAACGGCAAGGCTTACAAGACCAGCGAAGTAGGGGATTGGATTGCTGAATATATTGCAAAGAAATAACTGATTACAACATCCGGTGGGGCAAAACATCTTTCGTTCCATCGGATGTTTCGTTTGGTATGCTTTTATTGCTCCAGGTTTCAGTTACCTTATGCCGCATCTTTATTTATCTCCATAATGATTTTTTGCTGAAACAACTGTAACAGTTATTTTCTCTTCTTCTATGGTATAGATCAAACGATTAAATTTGTCAATCCTTCTGCTCCAAAAACCGGACAGATTACCTTTTAGAGCTTCAACCTGTCCCGTTCCTGTGGTGGGGTGTTCTCTTAATTCTAGGAGCAATCTTTCAATTTTGGTTATTACAGCCTTATTCCCTGATTTTTTAAGTTCAGCTATGTCTTGTATGGCTTTTGGTTCAAATACGATAATATATGCCATTTCATAGACTGTTTATGAAGTTTGTAATATCTTCTGTAGATTGTAAAACTACGGTAGATTTAACTTTTCCCTCTTTGTGCGCTTTTACCCGTTTTTCCACTTCGGCCATATTCTCTGGATCATCAAACCACGGGTCACCGCTTGGACTCGGATTGGTTGAAACTTCTACACTCAGGGAATTTGCTTTGGTTTCCAAAATGTTTTCTATGAAAGCCTTTACGCTTTTACCCTGTGAAGCAGCCATAATGGACAGCTTTTTCAAAGTGTCCACAGATAAATCTATATTTTTCCTTTTCTTTTCAATTGCCATTGTTGCTATAATCTTTCGTATTTTCCACAAAGGTATAAAATATACATCATATACACAATGTATATATATTGGGTGGCTGAATATATCGTGAAGATATAGGTCGTAACCAATTGGAGCTGATATAAAAAGCCGGAATTAAGGAATGCAGGTTACGCGTTCTTTAATTCCGGCTTTTGACTTTTCCGGGTGATGATCATTCAATCACCGGGCGATCGTCTTCCCTTTCTTCTCCGGGAAGATATGCGGTTTCAGCACTGACTTGTTGGAGGAAGCCAAAGTCTTCTTCGGTGTGGAGTTGTTTTACATTAAGCGTGTTTATTTTCTTCATGATATTGGTTTGTCTGCGTTACACCTTTAGCAAGCCAATTACTTTCTACTATAAACAGGCTCTTAGTAAAACGGCATTTAACCGTTCATCGTTCACCTTTTGTGCAATTTCCTTTGATAATTAAAGGATGATGGGTGAATGGTCGGGGTGAACGGTTTCGTAAAAAGGTGAACGGTTGGCATAAACCATTCACCTCTGCCTTTTTAAGGCTCTTTATGTTTAGCATGTATGTTATTGATCACTACGTGGAAAGTCCGGACTGACTAAGCCGGATGTCATAATCTTATAGCTTAGCGACCTCCGTCGTTAAGCTTGTTGAGCGACGTCGCAAACCTTAACGACCTTGGTCACAAAGCTTGACGATGGTGGTGTACGGATTTGTAAGTCGTAACTACCGGGTTAGTTGGTAGTAGGTTTGATGGTAAAAGATACCGTGTGCAAAGATAGTTTTGGGCTGCCGGATAGGACAACTATTTTATAAGAAGGTGAACGGTTTAGAGGCAACCGTTCACCCTTTTACGAAACCGTTCACCCAACTGTTCACCTGTAAGCCGGTAATAATCAAAGGGCGACTGTGAAAGGTGAATGGTTGAAAGGTATATTGCTCAAATTTGCTAGTATGGGATAATTATAGCAACCAGGAGCCCCGTCGGGGCGAGCCGATGTTGAAGGAGTACACCCCTCTTCAAATATCGTTTAAAGAGGGGGGAAACTTTAGTGATAAATTCAAAACAGTTTCTTAAGAAACGGTTTGTTTATTTCGTCATCTTCATCAACTCGTCGACAACAGCCTGGTCGTATCCCATCTCCTGTGCTTTCAGGAAATCCTGTGCGGCAGATTCCTTTTCATATTGGGCGAGCTTCACTTTGCCGCGCAATATATATAAGGAAGCACTGGGCGTACTTTCTACAAAAACCTTGTTGATATCCGCCATAGCGCGGGCATTCTTACCCATCATAAAGTAAACGTCGGCACGGCCTTCGTACAAAACCCAGTCGCGCGGCATCTGGCTGATCAGGTAATTGAAAATCTTTTCGCTTTCTTCGTAGTTGCCACGCATCTTTTCCAGGATGGCATGTCCCAGACGGGCGCGTACCGACTTTTCGTTGATCTCCATGATCTTGTCGAAATCCTGTTCCGCCCACATATAGTTCTTTTTTTGGATATAGATCAGTCCGCGGCAGTAAAGAGCCTCTTCGTTTGTCGGTTCAACGATCAGCAACGCATTGTAGTCGTTCAGTGCTTTCTCCGTTTCACCCAGTTCGGAATAGAGGGAAGCCCGGTTTTCCAGGATCGTCGGGTTGTTGGGGCGCCCGCTAAGTGCAGCCGTATAAGACAGCAGGGCATCTTCCAGTTTCCCCTGGCGGCGTTGTATGCTGCCCAGGTTGGTGAGCAACGCATAATTCATCGGGTTACCCGGCTCCTTGCGCATGGCTGACCGCAAACTTTCTTCGGCCGACACCAGGTCTTTCTTTTCCAGGAAATCGTAACTTTTGTCGATCAATTCTTCATATGACTGAGCGAAAACATGGGCTGTTGCCAGCATGAAAGTGATGAATATCAGTAGTAATCTCATTCTGTTGTTTTTATCTGTTATTTGATCGCCGCAAAGCTACGCAAATATCTTCTTTCGCCGACGGATTAAAAAAACTTTATACCTTTGCCACACTTTATAATACTTTTAGCGGCTTTGGTTGTTATAAGATAAAAGTGTTTAACTTAAAATGATAGATTTATGATATTATTAGATGTGTTGGCTTCCAGTCCGCGACTGGAAAAAATGATCAATTCCCTGGTCGAGCAGGGGAGCCATTTAGGCTGGACGATTATTAAGGCGATCCTTGTATTTATTGTGGGACGGTTCGTTATCCAAATGATTAACAAGCTGGTTCGCCGTATATTGACAAAGCGTGATTTTGATCCTTCGGTGAAAACATTTGTGGGAAGTCTGGTGAATGTCACTTTGATGATCCTGTTGATCATCTCCGTTGTGGGAGCACTGGGCGTACAGACCACATCGTTTGCAGCCTTGCTTGCCTCTGCCGGTGTGGCTGTCGGTATGGCATTGAGCGGAAACCTGTCGAACTTCGCCGGTGGTCTGATCATCCTGTTGTTCAAGCCTTATAAAGTAGGCGACTATATCGAGTCGCAGGGTGTCGGTGGTACGGTACGGGAAATTCAGATATTCCATACTATCCTGCTTACGGCTGACAATAAAAATATTTATATCCCGAACGGTTCCCTGAGCAGCGGAGTCGTTACGAATATCGGGAGAGAACCGACACGCCGTGTGGAGTGGACGTTCGGTGTGGAATACGGCAGCGATTACGAGCTAGTGAAACGTGTTATCGAATCCGTTTTGGCACAGGATGCACGCATTCTGAATGAACCGGCTCCTTTCATAGCCCTGAGCGCTTTGGCAGACAGCAGTGTCAATGTTGTCGTTCGTGCATGGGTGAAAAGTCCGGACTACTGGGGCGTTTACTTCGATACGAATAAGGCTATCTATGCCACATTCAATGCCCAGGGGATTGGATTCCCGTTTCCGCAACTTACGGTGCATCAGGCTAAAGACTGATTTTGTCCTTAAAAGAAATCTTTTTGTTCAATAACCGACAGGGTTCGTCTGCCGGATGATAAACAGTTAAAAAGTTGGATAAAAAGATTTATCTTTGTCTATCAATTTGAAAAAAAGAAACAACAGAGAATGTTTTTAAGGTAAAAATAGTAAGAACTTTATTTCATTACTTTAGTATTAATTTATTGATTATAAACAATGAAAAAGGCTCGTCGTTAATGGCGAGCCTTTTTTCTTATGAATTGAGACGGTCTACCGTCTTGACACCTTTTACAGCCTTGATCTTTTTGACCAGCTGGTTCAGTGAATTGGTATCCCTGACGAGTACCGCAAAATTACCCTGGAATATCCCGTCCACCGAATCGATATTCAAGGAGCGAAGCGTCACGTTGCTTTCTTTCCCGATAACGGACGTAATATTGGTAACGATCGTAATATCGTCGCGCCCGATCACCCGCAGGGTAACGACATAGCCGTTATCTCCCTTTCCGCTCCATTTGGCACGGATGATGCGGTAACCGAAGCGGCTGAACATCTCCTGCGCGTTCGGACAATCCAGACGGTGTATCTTGATTCCTTGCGTGGATACAAAACCGAACACATCGTCTCCGTAGATCGGGTTACAGCATTTCGCCAGTTTATATTCTATACCGGTCAGGTTTTTATCGATAACGAGCACGTCCTTGTTGGTAGAGATTTCTTCTACTTCGGTCGTCGTGATATATTCCCCCGCACTGCGTACTTCCGAACGCTCGTTGGCTTCGGTCTCTTTCCGGACATATTCCTGATATTCGTCGATTACGTTGTTCGGGTCGAGACGCTCTTCCGCCAGCTCTATGTAGAAGTCGGTAACGGTTTTGAATCCTTTCTTTTTGATGTAACGCATCAGGTGCGCTTCCTCCATCTCGATCTTCCGGTTTTTGAAGCGGCGCTGGAGCATCTCTTTGGCAAAGTCGACAGCCTTTGCCGTCTCTTCGCGCAATGCCTGCTTGATCTTTACACGGGCCTTGGAAGTAACGACAATATTCAGCCAGTCACGCTTGGGGCTCTGTGAAGGAGAGGTGACGATCGAAACAGTGTCTCCGTTATGAAGTACATATTTAATAGGTACGTTCTTCTCGTTTACTTTGGCCGACACACATTTGCTGCCCAGCTTCGAGTGGATGGCAAAGGCAAAGTCGAGCACAGTAGCTCCTTTGGCTAGTTTGATCAGTTCGCCGGTAGGGGTGAAGACATATATCTCATCTTTATACAGGTCCATCTTGAAGTCCTGCATCAGGTCCATCGGATTCTTTTCCTTCTCTTCGAGGGCGGCACGGACGGTATTCAGAAATTCGTCCAGTCCGCTTTCTGCCTTTACGCCTTTGTATTTCCAGTGGGCGGCGAGACCGCGTTCGGCTATCTCGTCCATCCGGCGGGTACGGATCTGCACTTCTACCCATTTGTTCTGCGGCCCCATGACCGTGATATGCAGACTCTCGTATCCGTTCGTTTTCGGAATGGATATCCAGTCTTTCATACGGTTGGGATTCGGCTGGTACATATCGGTGATGATCGAGTAGACCTGCCAGCATTCCGAGCGTTCTTTTTCCAGCGGCGTATCCAGTACGACACGGATGGCGAACAAGTCGTATATGCCTTCGAACTCGATCTTCTGCTTCTTCAGCTTATTATTAATGGAATGGATCGACTTGGTACGTCCTTTGATATCGAAATGCAGCCCGGCTTCCTTCAGCTTCTTTTCGATAGGCGCAATAAATTGGGCGATATAAAGGTCGCGCGAACGTTTTGTCTCGTTCAGCTTCCGCTTGATGAAATCATATTGTTTTCGGTCAGTATATTTCAAGGACAAGTCTTCCAGTTCGCTCTTGATCTTATACAAACCGAGCCGATGGGCGAGCGGTGCATACAGGTAAGAGGCTTCCGTCGCCAACCGCAGGCGGTCGTCTTCCTTCAGTTGTTTACCCAGGCGCATCAGACAGAGACGATCGGCAATCATGATCAGGATGACTCTTACATCTTCTGCGAACGAAAAGAGCAGATGGTGGAAGTTTTCGGAATTGACAGCCGTATTGCGTGCATAGAGGTCGGACGTTTTCAGCAGGCGGTGGATGATCAGGGTTACGTCTGCGTCGAATGTCTTTTCCACCTCTTCCATGGTGATCGCTTTTTTCAGAACCGGACGATAGAGCAGGAGGGCAATGACGGAAGTCCGTTTCAAGCCGATTTCCGTGGTAGCTATCAGAGCGGTGTTTATATTACGGATCAGTCCGTTGATGCCATTCTTGTCTCTCCCGTAACAGTCGAGTGCGACAACGCGTTGCATCAATTCTCTCATTTTCCGTATGTCCTCTTTCTGCAAAAAGGAGTAGAGGCTGCGTACTAATTGTCTGTATTTCGAAAAGAAATCTTTTCTCTCTTCTTCTGTAAAGAAAGGTTGTATATCCATAGTTGCGTCTTCTTTTTACTGCCCATTTTAGGACAGGCCGTAAAACTTACCGTAAAAGTATCTTTTTTCTTGGAATATCAATACGATTCTAATGGTATTTTTATACATTTGCGAGAAGCATACGCAGAAAGCACTATGTTACAAGACAAAGAATACTAATTTTAAAAGATATACTATGTTAAACGCAAACGATTTAAAGCAACTGGCTGACAAAGGCATCAGCGAACAGCAGATTGAAGAACAACTGGCTTGTTTCGTCAAAGGTTTCCCTTATTTGGAAATAGCAGCTTCAGCATCAGTAGAAAAAGGAATCAGGGTTATATCGCAGGAAGACCAGGCAACCTATATGGGTGCATGGCATACTTACCTGGCTAAAAATAAACGGATCTTGAAGTTCGTTCCCGCCTCGGGGGCTGCCAGCCGTATGTTTAAGAATCTCTACGAGTTCTTGTCGGCTCCGTACGATGTGCCGGCCAACGATTTTGAAAAGAAGTTTTTCAATGAGATAACGCACTTCGCCTTTTATGATGCATTGAATGCTGTTTGCCTGGCAAACGAAGACAAAGACATCCCTGCTTTGGTCGCTGCCGGCAATTACAAGGCTGTCGTTGCCAACCTGCTGGAAGAAAAAGGCTTGAACTACGGGCAATTGCCTAAAGGCTTGCTGCAGTTCCACCGTGCCGGCGATTGTGTACGTACGGCGATGGAAGAACATTTGGCTGAAGGTGCCATGTATGCCAAGAACAATGCCGGCGAGGTCAATATTCATTTTACTGTCTCTCCGGAGCACAAGGCTTTGTTTGAAAAGCTGGTATTGGAAAAGAAACCGGCGTATGAAGAGAAATTCTCTGTCGGCTACGATATCTCTTTCAGTGTTCAGAAACCGAGTACCGATACGGTTGCTGCCGATATGGAGAATAATCCTTTCCGTGACAAGAACGATAAACTGTTGTTCCGTCCCGGCGGTCATGGTGCGTTGATCGAGAACCTGAATGATGTGGATGCCGATGTGGTATTCGTGAAGAATATCGACAATGTCGTTCCCGACAGTTTCAAATGTTCGACGGTTATTTTCAAAAAGGTGATAGCCGGTGTATTGGTTACTTTACAGGATCGTATCTTTAATTATCTGAATCTGATCGAAACTGGCAAGTATACACACGATCAGGTAGAAGAAATGATTCATTTCCTGCAGGACGACCTGTGCATCAAGAATCCGGACACCAAGCTGTTGGAAGATGCCGAACTGATCCTTTATATTAAGAATAAATTGCTGCGCCCGTTGCGCGTATGCGGTATGGTGAAGAATGTCGGTGAACCGGGCGGCGGTCCGTTCCTGGCTCAGAATCCGGACGGAACGGTCTCTTTGCAGATCCTGGAAAGCTCACAGATCGACCTGAAAGATCCGGCAAAGAAAGCGATGTTCGAACAGGGTACACACTTCAATCCGGTTGATTTGGTTTGTGCATTGAAGAACCATAAAGGCGAAAAATATAATCTGCCTGATTATGTGGATAAAAATACTGGCTTTATCTCTTACAAGAGTAAGGACGGACGCGAACTAAAAGCCTTGGAGCTTCCCGGTTTGTGGAATGGCGCAATGAGCGATTGGAATACGGTGTTTGTAGAAGTTCCTATCGAGACTTTCAACCCGGTAAAGACTGTTAACGACCTCTTACGTTCTGAACATCAGTAACGACACAGGTCGATAAGTAAATGAACGTATAGAAGAGGCAGGTCCGGTTTTTGGACCTGCCTTTTTTGTTATAAAAATATAATATTGAGCACTATTCCAAAAAAGGAAAGTAAATTTGCATCTGTTTTTGAGTATGAGAAAAGTAAAGATTATTCACCCAAAAAGGAACAAAATGAAACTGACGCGTTTATTAAGCTGTCTATTTTTATGTATAATAGGGATGTCATGTATCCAGGATGAAGCGCAGAATGCGGAAGCGGATATTGAAGATTGCATAGTCCCTGCCGATATATTACGTCGCGATCCTATTATTACAAATGATAAGGTAACATTAATGGTTAAGGCAGATACCGATTTGTCCAAACAATCCCCTGAGTTTACATTGACACCGGGTGCAACGATCTCGCCTGCCAGTGGAACAACCCGTGATTTCAGCGAACCACAATATTATACGGTCACATCAGAAGATGGAAACTGGAAGAAGCGTTACGAAGTAACTTATATCGTGACAGGTATCGGTACTGAATATAATTTTGAAAATGTAAAACATGCAGGTACTGCCGGTTATGATGTCTTTTATGAAACGGACAAGAACGGTAATACCATCATGGACTGGGCAAGCGGTAATCCGGGGTTTGCTCTGACAGATATGAATGCCAAACGTGATACCTTCCCGACACTTTCATCCTCTAATGGATATAAAGGTAATTGTGTGAAGTTGGTAACTCGTTCGACAGGTGATTTTGGATCACGATTGGGAATGCCTATTGCTGCCGGTAACTTGTTTATGGGAACATTCGATATCCTTAGTGCTGTGACAAATGCCTTGAAGGCTACCAAGTTCGGTATGCCGTTCGAGTATGTTCCGACTTATCTGACCGGCTATTATAAATATAAGGCAGGTCCGGAGTTCTCCGAATCGGGAAAGATCGTTTCCGGTAAAAAGGATATGTTCGATATCTATGCCATCTTCTACGAAACAACTGATAATGTGAAGATGCTGGACGGAACCAATAAGTTCACCCATCCGAACCTGATCTCCATCGCACGTATCGAAGACCCGAAAGAGACGGATGAATGGACACAGTTCTATCTGCCGTTCAAGACCCAGCCGGGTAAAACGATCGACAGAGATAAACTGAAAGCCGGAAAGTATAACGTGGCTATTGTATTTTCTTCCAGCGTGGAAGGCGACTTGTTTAATGGAGCAGTCGGCAGTACATTATATATAGATGAAGTTGAACTGATCCATTCTTTGGAAGAATAAATAGAAAGCAGTATGAAAAAACAATTAATCATAAGTATCCTGGGTTTATTACTCCTGACTTCGAACAGTCTGTTTGCCCAGAAAGACCGGAATGCCGGGATCGTTAATTCTTATTTGGTTGGATTGGAATATGAAGTAAAGGCAGGCTTGGGTATCGGTGGTACAGCCCCGCTGCCATTGCCGAAGGAGATACGTTCAATCGACAGTTACAAACCGGGATTGCAGATCGCTATCGAGGGGAATGTGACGAAATGGCTTAACCCGGCGCGTACCTGGGGGCTGATGCTTGCCTTGCGTTTGGAAACCAAAGGTATGAAAACGGATGCCCGCGTAAAGAATTACAGCATGGAGATCATCGGTGATGCCGGCGAGCGTATGAAAGGATTTTGGACGGGACAGGTGAAGACGAAAGTGAATAACTCTTATCTGACTGTTCCTGTTCTGGCTGCCTGGAAAGTTTCCCCGCGTTGGAAATTAAATGTAGGGCCGTACGTGTCTTACCGTATGGAGGGGGATTTCACGGGTGATGTATACGACGGTTATCTGCGTGAACTCGATCCGACGGGCAACAAGGTTATATTCGATAATGGTAAAAGTGCTCCTTACGATTTTTCCAAAGACCTGCGCCGTTTCCAGTGGGGTATGCAGTTGGGAGGGGAGTGGAAAGCATTCAAGCATCTGAATGTATATGCCGATCTGACCTGGGGTATAAATGATATTTTCAAGAAAGATTTCGATACGATTACTTTTGCCATGTATCCTATCTATTTGAATGTAGGTTTTGGTTATGCATTCTAATAGAATACACCATCATAGAGGCGGGAATATTTGATCGAATATTCCCGCTTTTTTTTATGATTTATAATAAATTCCATACATTTGCGGTATTAGATTTTAAGACCAATTTAATTTAATACCATGAAAGAAAATGAGAAGAAAGGAATCTCCCGTAGAGAGTTCCTCGGTTTGTCCGCATTGGGACTAGCCAGTTTTACAATCCTTCCCAGCTGGTCGATCAACGGCATTCGTATTGCGCCAAGCGACCGTGTAGTACTCGGTTTTATCGGATTGGGTCAGCAGGGACTATCCGATTTTACCAGTTTTTCCAATTGTCCGGGCGTGCAGGTGGCTGCCGGTTGCGATGTAGATTCCATGAAGCGTGAACGTTTTGCCCGCAGGATCATGGCATGGCAGAAGAAACAGGGCGTAGCGCAGCGTTGCGATAGTTATGAATTTTATGAAGATATGCTGGAACGCAAGGATATCGATGCTATCGAGGTGGCAACCCCCGACCACTGGCATGCGCTGACAACGATCCATGCCTGCCAGGCAGGAAAAGATGTGTATTGCCAAAAGCCGTTGGCTTATACCATTGCGGAAGGACTGGCGATGGTGAAAGCCGTTCGTGACAACAAACGGGTGTTGCAGGTGGGCAGCCAGCAGCGTTCGAGTGAAGAATTTCAGAAAGCGATCGAACTGGTCCGCAATGGCGCAATCGGTCATATCGAGAGAATATACGCCCGTGTCGGTGCGCCTCCCAAACCATTGGATTTGCCGGAAATGCCTGTTCCCGGCAATCTGAATTTCAATCAGTGGATGGGACCGTTGAACGATCCGAAAGTTCATTATCATCCCGACCTTTGTCCTCCTATCTCGCTTGATCCGGAACAGAACGAACAGTTATGGGGTGCGTGGCGCTGGTATCAGGAGACGGGTAACGGCTATACGGCGGACTGGGGTGCCCATATGTTCGATATTGCCCAGGCGGCTATCGGTATGGATGGTTCCGGGCCGGTTGAGTTCGCGCCGGCTGGCTATAACGGACAGAAGTATGCTTCAATGAAATATGCGAATGGCATTGTAATGACCGAACAGCCTTATCGCGAGGATAACGAGAACGCGCAAGGATTGCAATTTATCGGTGATAAGGGTTGGCTGAAAGTGGCACGCGGTTATATCGAATGCTCTGATCCGTCGCTGTTGAAGACTAAAAAGAAAGAAGTGGGCAAGGGGGAATATGAAGTGAGCTCTCCTCATATGCAGAACTTTATCGATTGCGTCCGTTCGCGTGAGAATCCGATTGCACCGGTGGAAGTGGGCTGTAGTACCAATACCTTGTGCTGTCTGGCGAATATTTCCCGCGAACTGAATCGTCCGGTGAAATGGAATCCTGCCACATTAAGCTTCGTCGACGATAAAGAAGCTGCAGCACACCGTTTATACTGGTACCAGTATCGCAATCCTTATACGTTGCCGTATTGGAAATGAATTTAGCAAGATATGAACTATCTATCCAGTTTGTATTAAGGAACACAGATGACGCAGACGAGCGCAGATAAACGCAGATAATATATTGTTTTAAAGAAAATAAAAAGTCTGCGAGCATCTGCGTATTCTGTGTCATCTGCGTTCCCTAATACGATCTGAATAGGTTCAAATTTGATAAATATTGAATCTACCCTTTTCCTGCCTCTGCATTATTTCGGTATTGCGATGGGGGCATTCCTTTGATCTGTTTGAACATCGTGCTGAAATGACGGGGGTATTCAAATCCTACGGCTTCGGATATTTCTGTGATATTCATCGTTGAATGGAGCAATAACAGTGAAGCCTTTTCAATACGGATCATATTGATATAATCATTTACTCCCATATTGGTCAGCGCCTTTAGTTTGGCATAAAGCGGCGTGCGGCTCATTCCCATTTGAGTAGTCAGGAACTTGACATCCAGTTCACGGGAAGATATATTGTCATGGATCAGCTTATTCAGTTTCAGCATGAATTCTTCATCCAGGTTATTGGTCTGTGCCGGGATCGCTTCCGCCAGATGCAGATGGCTCTCTTTGTATTTCTGTTTGATCGCCTCCCTGTTCTTTAGCTGGTTGACGATAATAGCCAGCAACAGTTCCATATCGAACGGCTTGGCAAGGTAAGCATCAGCCCCGAGTTTGTATCCCAGCGTCGTACTGTCGAGGTCACCTCTTGCCGTGAGCAGTATCACCGGAATATGGCTGGTCGCCATGTCTTCCTTGATCCTTTTGCATAACTCATATCCGTTCATCTTCGGCATCATGATGTCGCTGACGATGATATCCGGATGCTTTTGGTTGATTATTTCGAGCGCTTCCTCTCCATCGCCGGCTACATAGATGTTTTTGAAAGAATCGAGCAATGCTTCTTTCAGGAAAGAACTTAATTCCTTTTTGTCCTCTACGATGATGATGGAATAATTATTGGTAGAGAACGTTTCGGACTCGGATGATGTTTCAGCGGGGGACCATATATCCTGAAGGCTCTCTTCGTCTGTCTGTTCCTCGCTAGTTCCGTCTATCGGAAGTTCAAAGAAGAAAGTCGCACCTCCGTCGGCATTGTTCATTGCTCCGATGCTTCCGTTATGCTTCTCTATCAATAGCTTGGCAAAAGAGAGACCGATACCGCTTCCTGATTGCTCATGATTCCCCTGATAGTAGCGTGTGAAAAGTTTGTTCGCATCCAGATTACCCAGACCGATACCCTGGTCGGCCACACTGATACGGGCTTTGCCGTCTTCCAGTTTGCTGGTAATCGTGATTGTCGTATCGGGCGAACTGAACTTCAAGGCATTCATCAGAAGATTGGATAAGACGGTGGTACATTTGGCTCCGTCGAATGTGACCTGATGAATATTCTCGTCCAGTCGGTATTCTATCCGGATATGGCGTGCTTCCAGTTCACTTTCAAAATCTTTCGCAACGGAAATGATCCATTCGTTGAGCTGGTGAGGTGTCTTGTGCAAAGCCGTCTTTGTCTCTTTCAGGCTATTCATGTCCAGTACCATATTGATGGTATTTCGCATATCCAGCACCTGTTTGTATATGCCGGACAATTGTCCTTTCATGTTTTCCGGATCGTTCCACCCTTTTTTGTCGAGTATTCTTTTCAACGGGGCATAGATCAGCGTGAGCGGCGTGCGAAGTTCATGGCTTATATTAATAAGGAAGTGCACTTTCTCTTCATTGATCCTGCTGGCATGTTCTTTCATTTGCCACTGCATTTTTCTGTTTCTGCGCCGGCGTGATACGTGGTCGAACCAAAAGAGCATCAGGGTCAGCAGAATAATAAAAAGGACAAAAACATAAGGACGCTGATACCAGGGTGGAGTGACTGTGATATGAAGCACTTCGGTCGGTTCACTCCATTCCCCGCTTTTTGAGTTACAGGAAACCAGGATGGAGTAATCACCGGGTGCCAGCATGCGTAGGGAAAGGATATGATTGTATGTTTCAGTATATTGATTATCCGTACCGTTGATCATGTAACGGTATAGTTTGTTCCTGAACACATCTTTCTCCATAGAGATTACTTTTATTTCTATCGAGCTGTGTGTATGAGGAATGGTTATCCGGTTATTTCCACTGGATTCCAACTGGTCGATACATGAATTACCGTTCAGCAGGACATCCATCAGCCTTATTTCCGGTAAAGGTTCTTCTTTGGTAGATATGTTTTTATTGATACGAAGCAATCCGGAAGCTCCTCCCAGATAGATGTAGTCGGAAATGGAAGAGACTTGATATTTATAAATAAACTCATTCGTGGTATAGCCGTCCGACTCTCCCCAGGATGCAAACCGTTTCTTTTTCAGGTCGTACGAGAATAACATATTACGCGCACCGATCCAAAGTCTGTCCTGATCGTCCAACAGCAAGGTAGAGACACTGTTGAAGAGTTTGGTCTCGATCTTGGTGAATACCCTGGTCTTTGAATCGAAATAGCCGAAGCCATATTCCGTCCCGATCCAAAAGATACCGTTTTTATCGCGGGCAACCGCCTTGATGGCTTCATGTTCCCCTATGCTGAGAAGCGTATATAAGGTATCGTTGCCATGGTGAGCCTCATACAGTTTATTGCTTTGAATGATAAAAGCCGATTGGTCGTCGGTACAAACCATCTTCATCGGCCCGGTGGCTAACCTGCCTCCGTCGATTTTGAGGAACGAGTATTTGCCTGTCCGGTGATTATGGGTGATGGCGTTTTTACCGAGGTAATAAGACCACTCGTCTGTGATCCGGTAAGCCATCGAAGCATTGCCGCTATGGAACTGGTCGATTGTGGTAGCTTCGTTGATGACATAGAAAGGACGGCTATAGCGTCCTGTTTCTTTGTTGAATAGGTAAAGACCTTTTGTATAGAGTGATACAAGTAATTCGGAATCGGAATAATCGGTAATGGATACGATTTTATCCCCGTAAGTAGCCGGATAGTGTTTGAACGTATCGGTGTAGGGATTGTACTGGTTAATACCGCCTCCGTCCGTGCCCAGCCATAAACGTCCTTTCTTGTCTTCGTGGATACTGCTGACCGATATATCACTCAGTCCGTTGGTGTTGTTACGGGGTACATCTTTATATGTTTTCATGAAAACCTCCTTGATGCCGATCATGCCGCCCCGTACGGTACCTACCCAGATATTTTCCTGTTTGTCTTTATAAATACATTTGACGGAGTTTACCGGCAGAGTACTCATGTCTCCCGGCGTATGCATGATAGCGGTAATATCGGAAGGATGATCCATATCCATGATATTGATGCCTCCTCCGTCGGTCGTGATCCAAAGTTTATTGTTTATCTCCATGAAATCGAGGACCAGGTTCGTGTTTAGTTTGGAGTTTTCCGCATGGATATCGTAAAGTTTTTTTCCGTTTGGGGCGTAGCAGACAAAACCTTTGTTATAGGTAGAGAGATAAAGTCTTTTCTTGCTGTCCAGGTAAGCCGCGTTCAAATTTTTCTGAACCGGATAGTTTGTGTCGGATATCTGTCCGGAAACCGGATTATATCTGAGGACTCCTTTACTAATGGAAATAAGGAGTAATTCTTCTTTATCCCAGCGTTTTATATAATGGGGAGAAAAATTGGAGGAATCTTTCGATAGAATCTGTCTTTTACTGAATGTCTTCTTTTTATAATCATAAGAGAATAGTCCGTCGTTGGTTGTAAACAGGATGGAGCCGGAAAGCGGATAAAATGAGTTCGACAGGATTGGTTTGCCTTCGAATAATAGGGGGCGAAACGAGTCACTGCTTTTATCGTATAGGGTCAATCCGTTATTGGTCGAAATCCATATATTGTTGACAGAATCTTCTGCAATGAAATAGATGGTATTTCCGGGTAGAGAGTTTGGATTGTCCTTTTCATGGTAATAACTTTTCATATCATACCGGTCGAAACAGTTCAGACCGGAAGCAGTGCCGATCCATATTAATCCTTTGTTATCAGCCAGGATACAATGGACGGTAGTTTGCGACAGTCCTTTGTCGAGACCCAACTGCTGGAAATAGTAGCTGGGATTGGCCCCCCGTCCATAACCGATGCAGGTGAAAAACAAGAACAAAATGTATAATATCCTAAAAATAGAGTTGTTTCCCATCGTATTCCATTCTAATATCCGCAAATGTACTAAAACATGTCCAAAGATGAAAGTATTCGGCATAATCAGAACTTTAGGATGGTTTTTGACATGAAAAGTACATTTGTTGACACCGGAGCAGGACGGAAAATGCAACTTTGCCTTTGCAATTATTAACTAATGAAGGCCGCTAATGGAGTGAGTTATGAGTTGAGTTATTTTTGGAGTGGAATGACCACTATTCTTTATTTGTCTTGAGAACTTTATTTTATTATCATTTAAAATTAGATTTTATGAAAAAATCCCTTGTAACATTGTTACTGATGTTATTCTGTTGTGCAGTTTATGCGCAGCAAAATGTGAGTGGTGTTGTTATCGAAGAGGCAACATCGGAACCCTTGGCCGGGGCCGCCATTCAGGTGAAAGATTCACAGAGTGGTACGATTGCAGATGCGGAAGGTCGCTTCACGCTTTCTGTATCGCCCGGACAAACGTTACTGATATCCTATATCGGTATGATTCCCCAGGAAATTCTGGTGAAAGGAAATATGACTAGTTTAACTATTAAAATGCTTAGTGACGCAGTGGATATAAACGAAGTAGTAGTGGTAGGCTATGGTGTACAGAAGAAAGTGAATCTGACCGGTTCGGTTTCTTCGGTGAAAGGCGAGGCGCTGGAGCTTCGTCCGGTAGCTGATGCTGTGCAGAGTCTGCAGGGAATGGTGCCGGGGTTGCTGGTTAGCAATTCCAGTGGCGGTCGTCCCGGAGGTACCGGTACTTTGACATTGCGTGGACAAGGAAACCTTGACAATAACGCTGCACCTTATATCTTGGTGGACGGTGTGGAAATGAGCCTTTCGGATGTGAACCCCAGCGATATTGAAAACATATCGGTATTGAAGGATGCGGCGGCTTGTGCTATCTACGGTGCGCGTGCAGCTTACGGGGTGATCCTGGTGACTACCAAGAAAGGGGAAGAAGGTAAAATGCGTATCAATTACCAGGGAACGGTAGGTTGGAGTTCGCCGACAGTATTGCCGGATATGGTTAATTCGTACGATTTTGCTCAATACTGGAATGCGGGTGTTACAAATGCAGGTTCACCACGTTTGTACAGTGACGAGAAACTAGGTCTGCTGCAACAGTATATTAATGATCCGAGCAGCGTAAATCCATGGTTCGAACTGCCTGCCAACGCTAATATGAACCCGGCTTTCGAAAACTCGGAGTCAGGAGTAGGTAATGTGAACTATTTTGATCTGCATTATAAGAACTGGGCTTTCAAGCAGAATCATAACATCAGCCTGAGCGGTGGCGGTAAAGCGGCACAATATTATATCTCAGGAGGATATTATTCGGAAGACGGTATCCTTCGTTATGCCGACATGGATTATAAACGTTATAACTTTGCGGCTAATATCACTTCACAGCTGACCAGCTGGATGAAGTTGAAAGTAAATTCCAAATTCATGCACTCCGACCAGAATACCCCGTTCGGTGACGGCGGTATTAGCGAAGGTTTCTATCATTCGCTGGCACGTTTCCGCCCGACGGTTTCGCCGATCGACCCGAACGGAAACTTTACGGAGCTGACAATGATCCCGTACCTGCAGAGCGGTACTTATACGAATACACAGCGTGATAATATGAACCTTACCGCCGGTCTGGAAATCCAGCCGATGAAGAACTGGTTTATCTTCTTCGACTATACGTATAAAATGGGTAACAAGGAATATGAAGCCCTGAACGTCAGCCCGCTTATTTATGGAGCCGACGGTGTGAGTACTTCTAAAGGGGTACGCTCGGAGTTAGGTATGTCGCCTGATGGTAAATTTACCCGCAGCTATGACCGCTCACGTTATCAGTCGATCAATTTGTACACAAATTACCTTTTCAGCATTGCTGAAAAGCATAACTTTACTGTAATGGCTGGTTTCCAGGAAGAAGATTATGACTATAGCCTGATGAAGAACTCCATTACAGGATTATATTCAACCAGCAACCCGAACGTGGGAATGGGAACAGGCGACAAGACCGTTGTCGATACTCGTAACGGCTGGGCTACCCGTGGTTTCTTCGGACGTATCAATTATGATTACGATGGTCGTTACCTGGTTGAAGTGAACGGTCGTTACGACGGTTCTTCCCGTTTCGCTTCCGGCAACCGCTGGGGATTCTTCCCTTCCGTATCGCTGGGATGGAATATCACGCGTGAAGAGTTTATGAGCTCTGTTACAGATGTGTTGTCTAACCTGAAACTACGTGGTTCTTATGGTTTGCTGGGTAATCAGGCAGGTGCTGCCCTCTATACTTTTGCGGCAACCATGTCTTTGAACAACGGTTTAGGTAATTATATCTTCTCCGACGGACGCCATATCTTTACAAAAGCGCCGGGTGTAGTAAATCCGAATACAACCTGGGAGAAAGTGGAAAGTAAGAATATCGGTATCGATTTCGGTTTCTTAGGAAACTCTTTGACCGGTACGTTCGACATTTTCCAGCGCGATACGAAAGATATGTTAGGCCCTGGTGTCGACTTCCCTGATTTCTTCGGAGCCGATGCTCCTAAAACAAATAATGCACGTATGCGTAACCGGGGGTGGGAGTTGGCTTTGAATTATCGCGGACAAATCAACGGTGATATTCTATATACTATCGGCGGTTCAATCTCCGATGCCACTTCAGAAGTGACCGAATATGCTAACCCGACCGGAACGAACCCGAATGACAATTGGTATACAGGTAAGAAAGTGGGTGAAATCTGGGGTTATCGTGCCGACGGTCTGATACAGACACAGGAAGAAGCCGACGCTTATAATGAGAAATATGATATGTCGTTTATCAGCGGACGTCCCTGGACACCGGGCGATGTGAAGTATCGCGACCTGAATGGCGACAATAAAGTTAACAAAGGAACCAACACATTGGATGATATGGGCGATATGACGGTGATCGGTAATACGACCCCGCGTTATCAATATACAGTGAACGGTTCTATCAGTTGGAAGGGCATAAGCCTGAGCATGATGTTCCAGGGTGTAGGCAAACGTGACTGGAATCCGGGAACAGGTGCTTATTTCTGGGGAAGCGGTCCGTATGCACAGGTAACTGTGTTCAAGGAACATCTGGATTACTGGAGTGAATCGAATCCGGGTGCTTACTATCCGAAGCCCTATATCCATACGGCAGGTGGCGTTGTACCGTTCCGTGATAAAACGATGACGACCAGCGATCGGTATATTCAGAGCGGTGCGTATTGCCGTCTGAAAAACCTGACAGTAAGCTATGACCTTCCTGCAATCTGGACGAACAAAGTCGGTTTGCAGAAGGCGCAGGTATTCTTCTCCGGTGAGAACTTATTGACTTTTACAAAGTTGAAAGGCATGTATGATCCGGAAGCGATCTATACAAAGAATGATTATACCAGTGAAGGTGGTAAGAACTATCCGATGAACCGGGTAATATCTGTGGGTTTAGTTGTTAACTTATAATTTAGAGATCTTATGAAAAAAAGAAATATATTTTTAGGCTTGATCCTGGCTTTCAGCCTTACATCTTGCTTTGATTTAGATAAAATGCCGGAAGGTGTGCTTTCTACTGCACAGCCTTTCAACAGTACCGGCGAAATGAGAAACTACCTGGATCAGTTCTACCAGACAGGTGCAGCTTATGGTAGCGGCCTGCGTGCGCAGGATTTCGGTGCCGGTGGAGGTGGTAATATTGCCGGGTATGATACACACAGTGATAATATGTCGTCCAGCTCGGTAAGTTCCCGTCTGGCCGGGGAGACCACATTGAGCGGAGCTTCCAAGTTGTCGAACTATACAGGTATCCGTAATCTGAACTTTTTACTTAATAACTTAGGTAACTGCGCAGAAGAGGGAACCTCGGAGTATAACCAGTATGTAGGTGAAGCCTACTATTTCCGTGCCTGGTATTATTATCAGATGTTTGTGAATTATGGTCCCCTGACATGGGTCAGCACGCCGCTCGATCCGGACGAAGGTGCCATGCAACTTCCCCGCGACAGTCGTACGGTCGTAGCCGACAGTATCCTGGCGGATCTGGATAAGGCGATCTTTTATCTGAACGAACAGAATAACAGTGGCTCGATGCGTGTGCACAGAGACGTAGCCCGTGCCCTGAAGAGCGAAGTCGCCTTGTTTGAAGGAACCTGGGAGAAATATCACAAAGCAAAGGGGGATAAGTTTTATGATCCTTCGGTAACGGACGAAAAGATAAAGAGTTATTTCACACAAGCCATAGCTGCTGCCAAAGAGGTGATGGATCGTGGTGTATGGAAGATTTATACAACCGGAAATACGACGAACGATTACCGTCAGATGTTCCAGACAACAGATTTATCCGGTAACCCGGAAGTCCTCTGGTTTAAGATGTATGACGGCGACCAGATCGGAAACAACGTGAACCGTTACCTGAACCAGGGTGGCGGAGGTGTCGGCGTGACAGCTTCATTGGTAGACGATTACCTGACTATCGACGGAAAGCCTTTTGTGGGTAATGCACTGATAGAATCTAAGAAGGTATTCGGAAACGAACTATTGCCAACCGTTCGCGACCCGCGTCTGGTACAAACCATTTGTGCACCGGGACAGCAACTTCGTCCGGACGATGCACCTCCATATTACGTGGTTCCGCCGCTGATCGGTTCCTCTGCCTATAACCAGAACATGACCGGTTATTCTTTATTGAAGCATGTGCAGATCGATTATACCGGTAGTCTGGATGCAGAATTTAAGGGGGCAACGCCTGCTATTCAGTTCCGTTATGCCGATATCCTGTTAAATTACGCAGAAGCGATGGCTGAATTGGATGGAGCTGCCAATTCTCAAAATATTATCGTAGCTTTGCAACCGTTGCGTGACCGTGTTGGTATGCCTGCCGTTGACTTTGATCGGGAATATAATCAGGAATCCGATTATCCTTTCCGTCATTTGAATAAATATATTCAGGCTGTGCGCCGTGAACGCCGTATTGAAAAAGCTTGTGAAGGCCGTCGTCTGGAAGATATCCTGCGTTGGGCTGCTGCCGATGAACTGATTGTCGGTAAGTGGGCGAAAGGTGCTCTTTTTGTAGGAAGCAACTTGCAGAATCATCCGGAGTTTGATGGTAAGCTGGTGTATGACCAGCCTTCCGGAAATAATCTTTATCTGACAGGAAAGCCGGGTGATGCTTTACGTTATGTAGTGCCCAGCAATCCGGCCGGTTACGAGCAAGGATGGAAGTTTAATGTCGGTCGCGACTATCTGTTACCTATTCAACCTCGTATGCTGTCGCTGACAGGAGGTAAATGGGAACAGAACCCAGGGTGGTAAACTCATTTATATAAGCAAGATATATGAAAAACGTTAGATCTACAGTATTATTTTCTTTAACAGGAGCAGCGATGTTGGCATCGCTGCCCTCCTGCAAGGAGAAAGAGGAGAACAAAAAGCCGATGAACATCCTCTACATCATGTGTGATGACCATTCGTACCAAACGATTAGTGCGTACGATAACCGGTTCATCGAGACACCTAATATTGACCGTATCGCCAAAGAAGGGGTCCGTTTTACCAACAGCTTTGTTGCCAACTCGTTAAGCGGCCCGAGCCGTGCTTGTTTGCTGACCGGTAAGCATAGCCATAAAAATGGCTTTACCGACAACACACATACTTTCGACGGTGCACAGCAGACGTTCCCTAAACTGTTGAAACAAGCTGGTTACCAGACTGCTGTCGTAGGTAAATGGCACCTTACTTCCGATCCGACCGGATTTGACTATTGGAATATCCTGACCGGACAGGGAGACTATTACAATCCGTATTTCATCGACAACGGTGAGAAGAAACAAATTGAAGGATACGCCACCAATATAACGACCGATCTGGCAATCGACTGGCTGGATCAAAAGAGGGATAAGGAGAAACCGTTCTGCCTGCTCCTGCATCACAAGGCTCCGCACCGTACCTGGATGCCCGATACTTGCGACCTGGAGTTGTATAAGGACGTTGTTTTTCCTATTCCGGAAACATTCTATGACAAGTATGAAGGCAGAATCGCTGCTTCCCAACAGGAAATGAGCATCATCAAGGATATGGATCTTGTCTATGACCTGAAGCTGGCCGACAAAGAGAATGAGATCCATTCTAATCCGGGACTGGAAAAGGCCGGCCGTGCAATGTACAACAAGCTCAATGCTGAACAAAAGGCTGCCTGGGATAAACATTACGATCCTATCATCAAGGAGTTCAAGGAAAAGAAACTTTCCGGTAAAGCGTTGGCAGAGTGGAAATACCAGCAGTATATGCTCGACTATATTCGTGTGATCCATTCTGTAGATCGCAATGTGGGCCGCGTACTGGATTACCTGGAAAAGAACGACATGCTGGATAATACGATCATTGTTTATACTTCAGATCAGGGCTTCTATATGGGTGAACATGGCTGGTTCGACAAACGTTTCATGTATGAAGAATCTTTCCGTACACCGATGCTGGTTCGCTATCCGGGTGGAATAAAGGGTGATATACCTGAAATGGTTCAGAATATCGACCATGCTGCTACTTTCCTGGAACTGGCCGGTGCTCCGATACCGGAAGATATCCAGGGCGATTCTTATCTGCCGTTGCTGAAAGGCGAACATCCGAAAGACTGGCGTACCTCTTTGTATTACCATTATTACGAATTCCCTGCGGAACATATGGTAAAACGTCATTACGGAGTACGTACGGATCGTTATAAGTTAATGCATTTCTACGACGATATCGATGTATGGGAATTGTATGATCTGCAAAACGACCCGATGGAGATGAATAACCTCTATAACAAACCGGGTACGGAAGAAGTAACCAAGCAGTTGATGGACGAACTTCACAAGCTGCAGAAACAATACGACGACCCGATCGAATCGGAACTGGCAAAGAAGAGCTGATTTTATAACTGTAAAATAAATGTGAGAGGATGTCCCTGAGTGGGCATCCTCTTTTTGTTTTCTTATCTATTATCGGATTAAATACAAAAAAAGAGGCTCACTTTATCAGTGAACCTCTGCATGTGTGCTTTTCCGTGGAGCATATCGGACTCGAACCGATCACCTTCAGACTGCCAGTCTGACGCTCTAGCCAGATGAGCTAATGCCCCGGGTTTGGTTTTCGAGTGCAAATATAGAGGTTTTCCTGATATATTCGCTATCTTTGTGTAAGAAATTTGGAGAAAAAGAATATGATCGTTTATAATACAACATTCAATATAGAGAATGATATCCTTACCGAGTGCATAGAATATCTGAAAAAGAGTTATATACCTCGTGCTGCAGCCAGCGGATTTTTAAGAACACCTTACTTACGCCGTATCTTACAGGATGAGACTGAGGATGCGAGCAGTTACTCGGTGCAGTTCCATGTAAAGAATCCGGAGACACTGGAATACTGGATGCAATCGGAAGGCCGTGCCCTGCAACAGGAGTTGATTACACGTTTCGGAACCAAGATCGTTGGGTTCAGTACCTTACTGGAAGAAATAGACTGGGAGAATGATTAAAGACCGTGTTATATTAGGTATAGACCCCGGAACGATCGTGATGGGATACGGTGTCCTGAAGATCGAAGGGAATAAACCTAAACTTGAGGCTATGGGCGTACTGCAACTGAACAAGTACGAAGATCATTACCTGCGCTTAAAGAAGATATTCGAACGTGTACTGGCGCTTATCGACCAATATCATCCTGACGAATTGGCAATCGAGGCGCCGTTCTTCGGAAAGAATGTGCAGAGTATGCTGAAGCTGGGAAGAGCACAAGGCGTTGCCATGGCGGCAGCTTTGGAACGGGAAATCCCGATCTTCGAATACGCACCGTTGAAGATCAAAATGTCTATTACCGGTAACGGGAATGCAGCGAAAGAACAGGTGGCAGGAATGCTACAACGTTTCCTGCATATTCCCGAAGAGTCGATGTTACCCCAATTGGATGCGACCGACGGATTGGCAGCCGCTGTATGTCATTATTTCCAGACGAATAATCCTATCTCGGAGAAGAAGTATACCGGCTGGAAAGACTTTATGGCAAAAAATCCCGGTAAGGTGAGGAAATAAAAAACTCCGGTCCCTGTTAAACCAAGGATCGGAGTTTCTTTATTATGGAAAGAAATTATCTTTTGCCAAGCTTATGATCCAAAAGAATTGCATGATGTTCTCCATACATTTTCAGTTGGTCTACAATTGCCTTTGCCGATGATTCTTCTTCTACCTGTTCGCGAACGAAACCATATAAGAAGTCTTTGGCAGCATGATCGTTGTCGGCTTCGGCGATGTCAACCATCTTGTCGATCAACTCTGATACATGCACTTCGTGTTTGTAGACATGTTCGAATACTTCCAGCGGAGTACCCCATGCAGTCGGAACGACATTAATCTGATTTATAGTGATGTCACCCCCGCGGTCGATAGCGAAATCGATCATCTTGTGGGCATGTTCCATTTCTTCTTCTGCCTGTTTTCTCATCCAGTGCGCACAGCCGTTCAAGCCTGCTTTCTGGAAATAGATTGACATTGACAGGTACAGGTTTGAAGACCACATTTCTGCTTCTACCTGTTCATTGAAAGCTTTTGATAAGTTCCTACTTAAGATCATAATGTTTACTTTTATTGAGTTGTATTTGTATAAAAGTAATTACAAAAAGTGTGCCATACTTTATTATACAATACCTTGCGCCATCATAGCTTTGGCAACTTTCATGAAGCCGGCAATGTTGGCACCTTTCACATAGTTCACATAATTGCCGTCCTTACCGTGAGCAAGGCATTGCTCGTGGATAGCACCCATGATCTGATGCAGTCTGGCATCCACTTCTTCGGCAGTCCAGGAGATATGCATGGCATTCTGCGTCATTTCAAGTCCGGAAGTAGCTACACCGCCAGCGTTAACGGCTTTACCCGGAGCAAACAACTGTTTGTGTTCGATGAACAGATCGACTGCTTCCGCTGTACATCCCATATTGGAGACTTCAGCAACGCATAAGGTCTTGTTCTCGATCAGCTTGCGGGCATCGTCGGCATCCAGCTCATTCTGGGTAGCGCAAGGAAGGGCAATATCCACTTTCTGTTCCCAAGGCTTCTTGCCGGGATAGAAAGTGGCGTTAGGATATTCGTCGGCATAAGGTGCCACGATATCGTTGCCGCTGTTACGCAATTCCAGCATGTACTCGATCTTATCGCCCGAGATACCGTCCGGATCATACACATATCCGTCCGGACCGGAGATCGTTACGACTTTAGCACCCAGTTCGGTAGCTTTCTTTGTCGCTCCCCAAGCCACATTTCCAAAACCGGAAACGGCTACTGTTTTTCCTTTTATATCGATTCCATGTGTTTCGAGCATCTGATGTACGAAATAGAGAGCACCATAGCCGGTAGCTTCCGGACGAAGGATAGAACCTCCGAACTCCATGCCTTTGCCGGTGAAAGTACCAGTATTTTCACGAGCCAGTTTCTTGTACATTCCATACATATAACCTACCTCGCGTCCACCTACGCCGATATCACCTGCCGGAACGTCACGATCCGGACCCAGGTTACGCCACAGTTCCATAATGAAAGCCTGGCAGAAACGCATGATCTCTGCATCGCTCTTTCCACGGGGAGCAAAGTCTGAACCGCCTTTACCGCCACCCATCGGCAGGGTTGTCAGTGCATTTTTGAATGTTTGTTCAAATCCCAGGAACTTAAGGATAGAAAGGTTTACAGACGGATGGAAACGGATTCCTCCTTTATACGGGCCGATCGCATTATTAAATTGTACGCGGTATCCTAAATTGACTTGTACTTCACCTTTGTCGTCTACCCAGGGTACACGGAAAGTAAAAATACGTTCCGGTTCTACCAGCCGTTCGATGATCTTGGCTTTCTCGAATTCTGGATGCTGGTTATAAACTTCTTCTATTGATAAAAGAACTTCTTTCACGGCTTGCAAGTACTCTTTTTCGCCCGGGTGCTTTGCTTCCAGTGCAGATAAAATAACTTCTGTCTTCATAGCGTTTCTTGCTTTTTTAGGAATAACAATGTGTAGGCAAATGTAGCGAATTCTATGGACTGACCAAGGGTTTTGCTTTCTTTTTGATAGTGAATTATATGTTTTTGATGCATGTATTCGGACTGGTATTTCTTTTGTGCTTTCCGACTAATGTTCATGTGCTTACATTCTAGTGTGCGGATAAGCATATTTTAATATTCGAATCATGACTTTTTTTACTTTTGAGCATGCTCGAATTTAATTTTTAGCATGGACGAAATTAATTTTGAGCTAGCCTCAAATTAATTTCAAGCTTGCCGGAAAGTATAAAAGTAAGGGAGTTAAATATTAAAATGTAAGCAGGAAAATGATAGAATATAGGGAGAAAAATGCCAATAGGCGGCATCCCAAGTGATTTTTTCCTTACATTTGGGCGCAATAATTCTATGAAATCGTTATGAGCGGAATACCGGACTTTCAGAACCTTGTGTTTAAAGACACATCATTCGCCAATCTAATGAATAAGCGTATATATAATGTACTGCTTATTGCCACGAAATACGATGCCTTCATGTTGGAGGACGACGGACGGGTGGATGAACAGATATTTAATGAATATACTTCACTCAGTCTTCGTTATCCTCCCCGTTTTACCCAGGTGACGACGGAAGAGGAGGCGCTTGCCGAATTGAAAGATCGTAATTTTGAATTGATCATCTGTATGCCGAATATGGATAACCGTGATATTTTTGCGGCGGCAAAGGAAATCAAGATACATTATCCGAATATCCCTATCGTGGTGCTGACTCCTTTTTCGAAGGAGGTTTCCAAGCGTATCGCCAATGAAGATTTGAGCGCGATCGACTACGTGTTCAGCTGGCTGGGCAATGCCGAACTGTTGCTGGCTATTATTAAACTGATTGAAGACAAGTGGAATGCACCGGATGATACGGCAAGTGTCGGCGTACAGATTATCTTGCTGGTGGAAGACTCCATACGCTTCTATTCTTCTGCTTTGCCACATTTATATAAGTTTGTACTGGAGCAGAGCCAGATGTTTGCTAAAGAGGCGTTGAACGGTCACCAGCAGACGCTCCGTATGCGCGGTCGTCCAAAAATCAAGCTGGCGCGAACTTATGAAGAGGCCGTTCGTATTTTTGACCAGTATCGGGACAATATGCTCGGTATTGTGTCGGATATGAGTTTTATGCACAATGGGGTGAAAGATCCTTATGCCGGGTATAAGTTCGGGCAGTATGTTCGTAAGACAGGGCTGATTATTCCTTTCGTGCTTGAGTCTTCTGAATCGAGTAATAAGGTATATGCGAAGGAGCTGGGAGCGTCGTTTATCGACAAGAACTCCAAGAGTTACCCACAGGACCTGCGTAAGAAGATTATGCAGCGTTTTGGTTTCGGCGATTTCGTGATACTTAATCCGCAGACGAAGGAAGAGATTATGCGTATCAAGGATTTGAAGGACTTGCAGAGGAAAGTGTATCAGATTCCGGACGATTCACTGGTTTATCATCTTTCGCGTAATCATTTCTCCCGTTTCTTCTATTCGCGTGCCATGTTCCCGCCGGCTGAGATTCTGAAGCGAGTCGATGTGAGCGATTATAAAGATATGGATGAGGCGCGCAAGCTGATTTTCGACCTGATCGTGCAGTATCGCCGGATGAAGAACTCCGGAGTGGTGGCTATCTATCAGAAGGATCGTTTCGACGAGTACAGTAACTTTGCCCGTATCGGCGACGGTTCGCTGGGAGGAAAGGGTAGAGGTCTTGCCTTTATGGGGGCGATGGTCAAACGCTATCCGAAGTTGGAGACGGAGAACTTCAATACGAATATCCCGAAGACAGTGGTGATCTGTACCGATATCTTCGATGAGTTTATGGAGACGAACGAGCTTCTGCCTGTTGCGCTGGGCGATGCGGATGACGATACGATTCTGAAATACTTCCTTCGTGCCAGTCTGCCCGCCAGTCTGATCGATGACCTGATGGCTTTCTTCGATGTGGTGAAAAGCCCGATAGCCGTCCGTTCGTCCAGTCTGCTGGAGGATTCGCATTACCAGCCGTTCGCCGGAATTTATTCTACCTATATGGTTCCGCGGCTGGAAGATAAATATGAAATGCTTCGCCTGCTGAGCGATGCGATCAAGGCGGTGTATGCTTCTGTCTTTTACAGGGACAGCAAGGCGTATATGACTGCCACGTCCAACCTGATCGACCAGGAGAAGATGGCGATCGTTCTGCAGGAAGTAGTCGGCAACCGTTACAACGATCATTTCTATCCGACCATTTCCGGTGTGGCGCGTTCACTTAATTTCTATCCGATCGGCAACGAGACGGCGGAAGACGGTATTGCCAATATCGCTTTGGGCTTGGGTAAATATATTGTGGACGGCGGTCAGACATTGCGTTTCTCTCCGCGCCATCCGCACAGTATCCTGCAGATGAGTTCGATGGATTTCGCGCTTCGTGAGACGCAAACCCGCTTCTATGCGCTCGATCTGGAGAACCTGGCACAGCAGTTCTCTATCGATGATTCTTTTAACCTCCTGCGTCTGAGCCTGAAAGATGCGGATGCGGACGGCTCTTTAAAATATATCGTATCAACCTACGACCCGTATGATCAGATTATCCGTGACGGTTATTATCCCGGAGGACGGAAGATATTGTCTTTTGTCAATATCCTGCAGCACGATGTATTCCCGCTGGCTAGGACGCTGGATGAGTTGCTTCGTATCGGTCAGGAAGAGATGGGTCGTCCGGTCGAGATAGAGTTTGCCGTAAATGTCGATCCTGCCAATCACGACAAGGCTACTTTCTATCTGCTTCAGATCCGCCCGATCGTCGATAACAAAGAGATCATGGATGAGGACTTGACGGAGGTTGAAAATGAGGAAACGATTCTTTCTTCAACCAGCGTGTTGGGGCATGGCATCGTGACGGATGTACAGGATATTATCTATGTGAAGAGCGGTGCATTCAATTCTTCAAACAATCAGTTGATTGCTTATGAGATAGAGAAGCTGAACCGTCGTTTCACGGAAGAGGAGAAGAACTATGTCTTGGTTGGTCCCGGACGTTGGGGCAGCAGCGACTCCTGGCTGGGTATTCCGGTAAAATGGCCGCATATCAGCAATGCTCGTGTGATAGTGGAATGTGGCCTGGAGAACTATCGTGTCGACCCGAGCCAGGGAACGCATTTCTTTCAGAACCTGACCTCCTTCGGTGTCGGTTACTTCACAATCAATCCGTTCAAAGGCGACGGCTGGTTCGATGAGGCGTATCTGAATGCTTTACCGGCTGTTGAGGATACGGAATATCTGCGCCATGTTCGTTTCGACAAACCGATCGTCATAAAGATGGATGGAAAGAAGAGTTTGGGAGTGGTGCTGAAGCCGGAATAAGATAGTATATAACAAAAAAAGTCCTCTCATGCATCAAGCAGAGAGGACTTTTTTGTTTTATGACGCAATGGCGTATCAGTCTTTCTTCTTGATAAAGTCCGAAGGATAATTCACCTTGTTGATGATCTCGTTATCTTTCAGCCGGATCCAGGTCTTGAAACCTTTTTCTCCTTCTGTCATTTCGATCACACGGGCACCGTTGGTCAGATTGTTATAAACCGTGTCGCCACCGGTATAACGGCCGTAAGCCAATAAGATACCTTTCCAGTAAACGGCATAATCGTCATCATGGTCGTGACCGACAAATACGCCTTCGATGTCTCCCATTTCTTTCATGGAAGCAAACAGGCCGGAGTTCAGTTGTGGTGCACAAGCCTTTTCCTTACGTGTTCCTACCATTATAGCAGTTTCGTCAGATGCAGCCTGATTGTATTCCGGTAAAGCGATGTGGAAGAATGCCAATGAAGGAACCGGCGTTCCACCGTTTTGCTTTGTGAATTTAGTGCTGTTGTCGCGATACCATTGAATCTGGTCGAACTTGATGTAATCGTATCCGCCGATCCCTTCGATCTGTGAATACGAATGAGAGTCCATACAATAAAGTACGGCTGCATCTTTATTTCCATTCGACGATTTGATCGGCAGGATGTAGTTGCTGGCTCCGGATACACCTTTTACTGAGTCGGTCAGGTTATAAGGGATTGTCCGGATAATATCGAACAGCTGCGCACGTGTCAGTCCTTGCTCGTTATCATGGTTACCGAATGTCATACCGAAAGGTATTTTGCGTTGGGCTGCCAGGTTGAGTATGGTGCGCATACCTTCTTCGGCAGGTTTTCCGTAGATAACATCACCGGTGAAGAGTACTAGATCCGGCTTTTCTGCATCCAATACCTCATTAATCCTTTCAACAGAGATTGCCGATTTCGGATTGTTATGGATATAATGTACGTCCGTAAATTGTACGATCTTGAATTTTCCGTCTTTATTGAATTTCAGTGACGGTTGCTGGGCGTTACCGTTCAGTAAGCCGCCCAACAGGAATAACATGCTAAATAATATCTGTTTCATCATTTATTTATTTAAATACCGGCATCGGACGTCCGATCCAAACTTGCGGTTGTTTCAGGTTGAAGATTTCAGCAACGGTAGAAGCGCAGTCGAACTGCATCATGCTGATGTCATCGAAGCAATATTCTTTTTTGATATTTTTACCGGCGATGATAAAAGGAGTCTCCATTTCCTGCATAGTCTTGCCGCCATGTCCTTTGTTGATGCCACCGTGATCGGCTGTGATGATGAAAATCGTATCATCGTACATGCCGGCTTTCTTTACTGCGTCGACAATCTGGCCGATATAACCGTCCAACTCTTTGATTTTAGCATAGTAAGCGGGAGTGTCGTGTCCGTCGGCATGTCCTACATGGTCCGGATTATCAAAAGCGATCATTGTAAGGGTCGGCTTTTTCTCGGTGATGTATTTAACGGCCATTTCGCATAATACGGTCGGTTGTTTGTTATAGTCGGGACCTTGTGCATGATAGCTCATAGACAGGGTATCGACAAGATATTTGATACCGTCCCAGTCGTAAAGACAACCGATCTCCGCATCCGGCTGAGCGTCGCGAAGCAATTGGAAAACTGTCGGGAAAATGCCGTGTTTATTTAGTTCGCGTGAAGGCAGTTCTGGTGTTTTTGATCCCCATTCTGTGTATCCGTGGATCTCTGGGCCCGCACCCATGAACATAGAGGCCCAGTTCACAGCACTGGAAGATGGCAGTACGGAACGTTTCTTCAACGTATAAGAACCGTCTTTCATAAATTGTTTAGTGACGGGCATCTCCGCTTTTTCTACACTGTAAGCTCCCCAGCCGTCAAGGCCGATCCAGACTACGTGTTTTGCTTTTGGTTTGGCGGCAAAAGCCGAACTAACGGTGAAAATGGTTAAAACCAGAAAAAGTAATAAGTTTCTTTTTTTCATGATATGTGTTTAATTTTGTATTAGTACATCAAAGGTATGTAAAATAGGTACGAATATCTAATTATCATAGCTTCTTTTATCATTATTTTATAGTAATATCGAATTGGTCGTACGACTCGGTTCTCCAGGATTTATCGGCTGTTGTCGGCGAAATAGCGAAAAGTGGGGAGAACGTTTTTATCTTAATTGTCTGACCATCCGGCATAAATTCCATGATACGCAACCAGCCGTCGCCACCGTTGCCATGCCAGAAACCGTCGGCCGTCTGGGCGTTGAACATCATCTGTGGAATCTCTTTGCCGGCAGCATTTTTATCCACACGGAAAGAAACATTGTCCTTGAAAGGAGCTATCTCGCATTCATGGCCGCAGATCACCATACAGATGTTGGAAGAGGGATATACGAGTTTCTGCCAAATGGCTTCCCCGTAATTAGCCGGAGATACTTTGTAGTTCTCTTTTATGTGGCGTTTGCCGTTCCAGGCGAGATAAGAGTGGGTTAGGAGAATAACTTTGTGATCTTTATACCTCGGCTTTTCGGTGATAGTCTTTGCCCATTCGATGGCTTCGTCGCGTGGTGCGAACTCCAGGGAGATAACCAGTATTTTGCCCCAGGTCTTCGTGTCGAATTCGTATGCTGCATTTTCAAGCGTAGGGATATCCTGATAGTTGTTTCCCACTTCTACCAGTGATTTTCTCCAGCAGGAGTTTCTTTCCGATGGGAAATAGGCTGGGAAACGGCATAAGCGGTTTTCCGACTTTTCGTATCCGTAGTCATGATTGCCGGTACAGATGACGTAAGGCAATTTATTATCCAACCGGGCAAAAGCCTGCGAGGCCGCTTTCCATTGTTCTTCGCTGGTCTGGTTGCCGTTCACGCCGTCCGGTATACGGATTTCGTTCTGTTCAACCAGGTCGCCGGTACATAGGACGGCTTCGATATTTAATCTTTCTTTGTTGTTGGCTGTCCATGCGGTCATCAGTTCGAACAACGGCTGGTTGACATCGAACTTGATGTAGCTTTGGGGATCGGGCAACAAGATCATGGAGAATGACTGGTCGTCCGTTAATTTAGGTTGTACAGGCTGTACCTGTGCATTCATTGTCATCAGATTCAGTAAGGCGATGACGGATAAGAATAATCTTTTTTTCATGTGTATTTAGTTTAATGTATTATTTGTCGGAAGGAGGCGTCAGTTCAAATGTAGTCAGGACTGCTGCATGGTCGGAAGCCCATACGTCGTCTATCTCCGGTGTTGTTTTTATGATTTTGGAAGAGACAGCGCGGATATTGTTCCCTTTATAATAAAGGAAGTCGATCCGACTAACTTGCAGATGACCGTAAATAACAGCAAAGGTTCCTTCCGGACGAGTCACTTCATCCGGGTTTATTTCTCTGAAGCTGTCCTTATACCCTTCTTCCTGCATATATAAGGAGATAGGAAAAGGAACAGGACCGTAGCCAAAATGGATAGGGGCTGCCTTTTGGGTCCAGTCCAGATGGCTGCAGGAATTGAAATCGCCTCCTATGATAATAGGCATATCATCTTCTGTCAGGTAGGGCTTTGTATCTTTTTCCAGAATGTATTTCATGTCCTCCAATCCCCGGGCGGCATCTTCTGCAACCCATGTTGAGGTATTATGTCCGATACAAGGATAGTTACAGGAATATTCCGGTTGATAAGCATAACGCAGCCAGCAGGCATTGACTAACAATGGACGGTTTCCGGGCAGTGTTAATTTAACAGGATTGGAATTGAATGTTTTTTTTGTCGGTATCTCTGTTATAGGATATCGGCTGAAAAGAACGAGATTGTCTTGTAGTGACGGTGTCTGCATATAATATCCCAATGAATCCTGAATACGTTTCTGACTGCCATACCCCTCTTGCATAGTGATAATATCAGCATTTGTCGCTTTCACAAGATCGATGATGCGTGCCTGACCGTCATCTCCGACATGATTGCCTCCATGCCAGATATTCCATTGCAGGACTTTTATAATACCGGGGTTGTTTTTACTACTTTCACTGATCCTTTTATCAATGTTTCTTTCGCCTGTTTCCGGTATATAAGTTGTTTCTCCCAGCTTGAAAGAAGGAACGGATATTTTGATCTTATTGCCGACATGGGCCTTTTCCGTTATGTCTGCTGTAACTAACAGGTAATTGATGCCGGGTGTTAATGTCAAAGCACCTTGCTCATCTTTGAATACCATTCTTTTTTTAGGGGTTTCTCCCTGGCCGAATAGCTCTGTTTTAATACCTGACCGGGCTGTTTTCCCCGTATGATAAATATGTATCTGAGATAAGTCCGATAATGCGGTTACATCGGACAAATCAAGTTCTAGCTCAGTTAAGCGTAATGGTTTTTGATCTCCGGTTACGGCAATTCTAAGTTTAAGAATCTGGTCATCAAAACTTCCCTGATCCACATCCCATTCGCTGTCTATCACAACAGCATTGAATAATTCTTGTTGCTTAACGGGTTGAATGAATTTAGGATTGTCATTGACCATCGTATATGCCATGGGACTGGATCCTTTATATTGATTTCTTCCGTTTCGGATATGGTATGCCTGGTCTCCTTTACCCACCCAGTTGGTTGAAACATCTTTTATACCATCGTCAAAGTTGTAATATGCAACCAGTGTTTTAAATTGAGGATGATTAGGTTCTAAGGGTTTGCCCATCCATTCTTTCAGTGTTTCTGTCGGTATGGCTGAGTTCCAGATACGAACTTCATCCAGTAGTCCTCCGAAAGTGGTCGGTTCACCTTCATTTACTCCCAATGCTCCGGGTAGAACCGACATGGCTGTTGTTTTACTGTCGACAATTTTTCCGTCCAGAAAAAGGCGGGTGGTAACGCCATCGCAGCTTACTGCTACATGGTGCCATTGATCATCCAATATCTCTTCCGACCATAGATCGGGCCAAGTGCTATGAAGCCTTCCTTTTTCAATGACCAACGGCAGATAATCCGCCCTGTTTGTCAGGCTATATTCGCCACCTCCAAAAATGACTTCCAGGTCTTTCCATGAATTATCATCACCTTTGATCCACGCTTCAAGGGTCCATGAGCCAGTCAGGAAACCGATGCCGGTACGGACGTTATTGTCTTTTCCATCCAGGTGAAGGGCTAGATTACGGGGAGTAGATTGTGCAACAGATGTGATCCATGTAGAATAAAGGAAGAATAGGATAAATAAATATTTCATGATACTTAGAATAATGTGTTTTATACCCTCAAAGGTAACTGTTTTGTGTGAAAAAGGGATGGGATTTCTCCCATCCCTTAATAATATTTTATAATATAAGGTTAATATAGTTCGTGTCGTTTATTTTAAGTCGAATGTGACCAGTACCGCTTTGTGGTCAGTAGGCCATATTCCTGCCGGGAGGATGAATTTGTCTTTACTATCCTCTTCCACACGTTTTCCCCGCAAAATAGATTTGGAGGGACCGACGATCGAAGCACCTTTCACTTTTAATCGTTTGTCAGGAATGAAATAGATGAAATCGATCCTGTCCCTTTCGTCGGCATCCGGAGCCCACGATAATTTCTCAGTTCCAACTCCTGTATTGTCAGAGGGAAATGTGAATCCCGGATGGGTGACAGGGTCGGGATAAATCTCACGGAAAGCATCTTTAAAACCGTTCTCTGTTAATAGAACGGAACAATCCCAACGGATCACAGTTCCGTTATGGTCCCGTATATCCTTTGTGTTTTCCATCCAGTCCAGGTGCGACGGTTCATTGAAGTCACCTCCTAAAAGAACGAGGTTGCCTTTCGCCTTTTCTTTCATCGCATCAACGATTACCCCTTCGATTGCCTCATCTCGCAACGATTCTTTATTCGCTTTTTGAATTTCATCGTTATTAAGAATAGGTTTGTCGAGTTTCTTCCAGGTTGTTCCGCTATAACCTCTCGGCAGGTAACAGGCATAATGGGTATAATCCAGATGGGCCGAATAGACGACAACTGTCTTATTTCCGATCTGTATTGTCGCTTTCAGTACCGAACCGGCATCGTTCTTTAACGGATAATTCGGATGTTGGTCTGTAATCTTATATTTAGAAAGTATGCCGACATCCAGTGTGCTGCTTTCTCCATAATATTCTTCACCTCTTTCCTTGATCGCTTGAAGGATGCGGGGGATAAATTGTTTCCCGTCATAGTTTCTCACTTCACTGAGTAGTACAATATCGGGTTTAAGGCGGACCACCTCGTTGGCGATGGCATCGAATCCGCCCTGTACCATGGTCCCTTCCTGCCAGATATTCATTTGCAGGACAGAGATCTGTCTCCCTTTACCATAAGAGCTTATGGTAAAGGTGAACAGGATCAATGTTAATAAATAGTATCTTATATTCATTCCGTTTCTTCAATTATTGTAGAATCCACATCGCTTTATTTATATCGTCCACACCGTTAAACTGACGCTTTACGGCTTCATCAACATTCTCTTTGTTAAAGCTGTATTCTGTCATCGGATACATCCAACGCAAAGGAATCGTGTTCTTGTTTGTATTCAGATTCGTATTCGGATCTATCGGTAATACCGGATAACCGGTACGGCGGTAGTCGTAGTACGCATCATACGGATGCTGGAGGAAGGAAGCCAGGTATTTCTGGGTCAATACTTTTTTGATGTTATCCTCTTTATCACTTCCTAGCTGAATAGCAGGCGATTGCAGATAGTCGCTTATTACTTCAGGAGTCAGCTTTCTGCCATAATGGTATTTTACATCGTCCGGAGTTTTGTCGACTATGAAGTTCATGCTGGCTTCAATACCTTTTTTATAATAAACAGAGGCATCTCCGGAAATCCATCCGCGTAAAGCAGCTTCTGCCAGATTGAAATTTTGTTCCGCGTATCCGATCCTGATGAGAGGTTCTCCACTAGGAAGGTCGGTATAGCGGGCATTTAATCCGGAGAATTTACCTTTGGAATAATCGCTTTTAATGTTTTCGAACGGCAGGGCGGGATTGATACCGATGTAAGCATCCCACTCGGAAGCATCGATACCCTCGTCTGTTTTTACTTTGGCTGGTTTTGCATAATAGAACAGGCGGTAATCTTTATATTCTTTAAACACATCGATGATTGTGCTGGACATAATGGAATAGCCGGCATGTTTGGTTTGTGTGTTATGGAATGGATATACTTGATTTGCTTTATCGGCATAAACCAACTGGAAATTGTCATCATTCGACTCCATCAATGTAGCTGATGAAACAAGGCGGGCAAAGCGTTCTTTCACTTTCAGGTCGGGATCAGATTCCTTTTTGGATAAATTGATCAGTACTTTCAGGCGGAAAGCGGTGATCGTTTTTTTCCACTTGTCTGTGTTCCCTTTCAGGATAGGATCTCCCTCGAAATTATTTGCCAGGGAGAACGATTCGTAGGCTTTATCCAAGTCGTCAAGGATAGATAGCATCACCTCTTTCTGAGTGTCATATTTGGGTTTGATGTTATCTACTTCGCCCTGCAATGCTTCCGAGTAAGGAATATCTCCTACTTCCAGTGAGAAGTAAAACAGCTTGTATGCTTTCATGAAATAGGCAAGTCCCTGATAAGCATCTTTTTGATCATCGGATGCCTGTTCGACCATTTTAGCGCAGTTTGTCAGCACTTTGTAATCGGTAAAATCAGTGCGTTCGAACCAGTTATACTGATAACTTTCCATCCCTTCGCCCCAAGCCAGTTGTTTGCTGAGGAAATTATCGTATACAAAGTTTTTACTTCCTCCTGTTTTAGTGATATTGAGCAATAACTTGGTTGCCAACAGTGCCGGTGTCGCATTATTTGCAGCATTCGGATTGGTGTTGATATCGTCAAAATTGTTACAGGATGTCAGAAAGACATGGAGTAAAAATAAACAGATAATATATTGATTTAATTTTTTCATCTTCAATCTTTTTTAAAAGTCTAATTTAACATTGAATCCAAGATAACGCATAGAGGGGGAGTTCAGTTTTTCTTCTCCTCTGTCGGGGTCAGAGTATTTAAACTCTTTCGTCCAAAGGAAGAGGTTCTGTCCTACGAATCCGATAGTAGCTCCTTTCATTCCGGCTTTTCCGCAGATATTTTTGGGTAAAGTGTATGAAAGCGATAAGTTACGCAGTTTAAAGAATGTCTGATCAAAGATATTCTGAGTTCTTAGCGAACCGATATACGGGTTATAATTTAATGTATAGGTTTCGTAGGAAACCTCTTTGTTATTAGGGGCAAATACGCGGTCGTCGCGGGTGATGTTACCATTAGAGTCATAATCAACACTTCCGGATACGATCATTACACCAGGACCGATATAATTTTTCTTACCGTTTACCACCTCGTCGTAACGCCATTTGTTGTCAGACTTAATATGTGCTCCCGAATTCCAAAGTGCCTGGTCGGTAACAGAGTGAGCCTTGCCGCCGACACGTCCGTCGAAGGTCACATTCAGCGTGAATCCTTTGTAGTGTACTGTATTGGAAAAGCCCCATATCCAGTCTGGATTTGAATAGCCTACAACTGATTTGTATTTGCTCAGTACCGGGTATCCGGCTTCGTGAATGATATTTCCCTGCGGATCGCGTTCATAATCGTATACATCATCTATCCAGTCCCAGCGTTCTCCGGCTTTTACCCACGGGTACTGAGAAGAATATACCGGATCCACTTTGGCATAATAGTATCGGTCCATAGACCAGTTGAATGTTGAGTTCCATTCAAAATCTTTTGTTTTGATGATGTCACCCGATAGAGTGATTTCCCCGCCTTTTCTGACTTGCTCTTCTTCAATATTGATCAATGTTTTTTCAAATCCGCTGGTCGGACTGATCTTGGCTTCGCTTGTCAGGTTATAGTATAATGTATTATAATAGGTTGCATCTACTCTTAACCTGTTCTGGAATAAGCTGAAAGCTGTACCGATTTCGTAAGAACGGGAAGCAGAGGGTTTCACTGTTGTTCCTCTCAACATTTCCGGATAATAAGCGGAATTTAATCCGTCCCATACATTTGTTTCGACAGTGTAGGTATTGTTTGTATCATAAATATCCAGGTCCTTTTTGGTTTGTGTCCACGATCCTCTTACTTTCCAGAAATTGATCTGTTCCGGCATAGGAATGAATTGTGATAATACGACACTTCCTGATACGGACGGATAGAAATAAGAACGTGTATCTTTATTCAGGGTCGACGACCAGTCGTTACGGGCTGTCACGTCGACGAATACCGTACTTTTCCAGGATGCAGATGCTTTTCCATAAATACTGTTTACTTGTTTTCTCTTATATTCGCTACTCACCTTGATCGGATCTACACTTGCCTTTAATGAGTAAAAACCTGGAATTGTCAGTCCGTTCTGTGTTTCATTCAATACATTATCATTTTGAAGATAATAGATTGTTCCACCGACGAAACCATCTACAGCAAAATCTCCGAAAGTATGATTGGCTGATAATATAGCGTCATTGTTTATACTGAAACCTCCCAATCTTTTTAATCCGTAATATCCTTTCTTGCTCCATCCTCCTAGAGCGCTGATTGGATTTTGCCACTCTTTCTTTTCTGAATAAGAGTCGATACCGGACCGAATAGATAATTTTAACCAGGAGGTGAAATCGTATGTGGCAGACATAAAGCCATTAACAATGTCATAGTAACTGGATTGCGTGATTTCGTTGGCGATAAAATAAGGATTGTCATACCAATTCTTATCCATCCAGTTTTGTTGTACATCTTTTTTTACCCAATAGTTCTTATAATCCCGGATGTCGTATTCTGCCCCCGACCAAACCAATAGATTATAAAGAAAGCCACCTCCGCCATAGCCGGCACCCATATCTGTCGGAACCAGACGTTTGTTATAGGTAATTCCTCCTTCGAATGAAAAATCATTCCATTTCATATCTCCTGCAACGGAATAAGTGATCTTATTCATTTTAGAGTTCGGATACTGACCTTTGTTGTATACATGGGTAAAAGAGGCTCTGACACTTCCGTATTTTCCTTTTTGGGTAATGCTGATATTGTTGTTTGTCACTAAACTCAATTCGGTGAAGTTCTTCAGATTATTTTTCCCTTTTGAGACAAGCGGCTGCTCTTCCCATTGGTAAGTATAAGGATTATATTGTTCTGCCGTACGTCCTATATCCAGTTTATCTCCCCATACGTAATCGCCTACACCATAGGTACTACCACCTCCGGAGCTATAAGATGTCTGTACTTTCGGTAATTTTAAATAACCGGCATTGAACATTGTGTTACTGTTGACACTGATATTTAATCCTTCTTCTTTTCCTCTTTTAGTTGTGACCATCACTGCACCGTGTCCGCCTCTGGCTCCATAGAGGGCTGAAGCTGTGGCCCCTTTCAATACGTCCACCGATTCAATATCGTCAGAAGCGATATCACTTAATTCCATATTGTTATAAGGCACTCCATCGATTACTAATAAAGGCTCTTCACCTCTTAAAAGAAGTTTGGGTGCTTGATTGAATTCTGTACTGTTTTGTACATTCAGACCTGCGATCCTTCCGGTTAAAGCAGTTCCTACATCAACTGATTTTACTGTATTCAGACTTTCTCCGCTGACTTTCTGCACGGCATATCCTAATGCCTTTTCTTCTCGTTTGATGCCTAAAGCCGTAACAACTATTTCCTGTAGGTTCTGTGAATCTTCTTCAAGCTGAATATTGAAAACAGAGTTACTTCCTACCTGTATATCTTTGGTGACGTATCCGATATAGGAAATGACTAATATCGCTTTATTGGGTACAGACAAACTGAATTTTCCGTCTATATCCGTGATAGTTCCGTTGGTAGACCCTTTCTCTATCACATTAGCCCCGATGATCGGTTCTCCTTTAGAATCAGTTATTGTCCCTGAGATATTTTTAATCGATTGTTGTATGGTTGCTTCACTAAGCACTTCTTTGTGAGATAGGATAATACTTTTCTCCAAAACTTTATAACTGATATCCGTTCCGTTGAATAATTGTTCCAATACATTGAAGACATTCTTCTTGTTGCTTTTAATGGAAACGACACGGTTGGTATTTACCTGTTTGTTGTTGTAGAAGAAATGGAATTCAGATTGTTTTTCAATTTCGTCCAAGACCTCTTGTACTGTCTTGTTATTAACGTTCAGAGTTAATGTTGCAGATTGACTGTAACTGTCGGAGGCATATGCCAGTCCGATGCATACAAATAACATTATTGCGGTGAGTCTCATACATAATGGTATTTTTTTCAGGATAATAAACGATGAATTCACCATCCTGAAGTGTTGGATGCTAAAATAATTTGTCATAGATTTGTAAGTGATTTTAGAGTTAAAAAAATTCATTTGCTGGCAGCTTGTCGCCAAACAAGCTAACAGTAGGTTTTCATACGGGGAAATACGCCAATATTTTCCCGTATGTTTTGTTTAGGGAGGTTCGAATGTTTTCATTTTAGTACTTGAATTTAGGTTGTTCATACTTCTGTGATTTTAATAGAGTTCAACAATAGTTTTTTCTGATATTTTATCTGTTCCTGTTTCAGGGTCGACAAACTTATATTGAATACCCGATGATAAACGGAAATGTTCAAGTATAAGATGAAGATGTTGTCCGTCAAAAGTTCCGGTAAACGAGTTTTCATACAGTAGGTCATTCTTTACGATGAACTCGGTATTAAATCGTTTATTCAATATTTTCAACGCTTCTTCAAAAGTCGTGTTCCTGAAGATAACCAAGCCGTCTTTCCAGGCTGTTAGTGTGGGAAGATAAGGTTTGTTCTGGCTAATGCCTTTTGTTTTCGAATTATAGGAGATTTCTTCATTGGGTTTCATGATCAGCGTCTCTTCCGTGTTATCCTTATTGGGGAATGAGAGTCTGACGGAACCGGAGACTAAAGTAGTGATCACCTTGTTGCTTTCTTTGTAAGCCTCCATATTGAACTCAGTACCTAAAACCTCGGCTTTCAGGTTAAATGGTGTGTTGACGATGAATCGCTTCGACTTATCTTTTTGTATGGAGAAATAAGCTTCTCCTTCCAGTTCAACGCTCCGTGTATCTCCTGTGAACTTTTGCGGATGCTTCAGATAAGAGCGGGAGTTAAGCCACACTTTACTTCCGTCAGGAAGATTAACGGCTGCGACCATACCCGGATTCGTTCTGATTTCGATGAATTCGACCGGATCTTGTTTAGTTGCAAAGTAGAGCGTGCTGATCAATAAAGGTATAACGAGAATAGCGGCGATCCGTTGCAGCCAGAAAATGAACGAATGCTTATTATTCCCTTTTCTGTTAATCCTCTCCTTCACTTCTCCCAATGCCAGGGTAGAGTCTACCGATTTAATAGTATTGAGCGTATCCGTGGCAAAATAGATATACTCGATATCTCGTGCCATCTTTTTATTTTCCTCTGATTCTTGTATCCAGGACTCGACTTCTTGCTTTTGGGCAGGTGCGAGTGTTCCGGAAAAATAGTCCAGAAGATGTTGTTCATCTATATGTTTTTGTGTATCCATTTTGTCTCTTTTATAATTAAGACTAACGAGCGGAGAAACCTCCTAAACGAAAATGCACTTTTTTATAATAAATTTTTCTATTTGTTTGGTTTTGCTAAAAACTTAATCGGGTTGTAATAGGTCAATAGGTTTAAAAATACTATTTTTGCACGGATACATACATAAGTCTTACAGGAATTAACATACCATTATATGCTTTCGACAACACTCACGGATAATACAAATGACGAGGTTCTTTTTCAAAGAATCCAGGCGGGTGATGTGAAGGCTTTTGATGTATTGTTTATGCGTTACTATCCTTTATTATGTGCGTATGCCAAACGGTTTGTCGATTTTAATGACGGGCAGGAGATCGTGCAGGATGTCATGGTTTGGTTTTGGGAGAACAGCTCTATGCAGGTGATAGAAACGTCACCCAAAAACTATTTGTTCAAAGCTGTAAAGAACAGATGCCTGACATTGATCAACCGGAACGAACTGAAACAGCGGATAGTCGAAACCCTGTCCGTGAATATGCAGGCTCAGTATGAAGATCCCGATTTTTACGTAGTGGAAGAACTCGCGAGGAATATTGAAGCAGCTTTGTCCCGTTTGCCGGAAAGCTATCGGGAAGCGTTTGAAATGAACCGATTTCAGAATCTGACGTATAATGAGATTTCAGAAAAACTGAATGTCTCTTCTAAAACAGTCGATTACCGCATTCAGCAAGCCCTGAAACTTCTCCGTGTCGAACTGAAAGACTATCTGCCGTTATTGATGGCCTTAGTCAGAATTGTCTGACAACTTTTCCGTCTAAAGCCACCCTTTCCTTATAAATTTTTCATCCATTCTTCCGCTTTAGCCAGCGCATCAGGTTTCCCTATGTCCAATAACCGCAGGTTCTCAGCTGCATATGCATGGATATTGGTCTTGGCACAGATCGAAAGATAGAAATTAATGATCGGAAATTTACCTGTCCATTCTTCCATCCAGTCGAATATCTGAGGCGATAGCACGTGGATACCGCTGAAAGCATATTCATTATATTGATTAGGATCGAAATCGGGATAGTAAGATTTAACTTCGCCGGTTTCGTGGTTACGCCAGCCGCATAATCGGTTCTCTTTATTGAACAGGAGATAACGCGATGTATTGCGCTTGCTGACCAGCAGGGTGGCAAGCGGGTTGGTTTCCAGATGGCAATCGTATAACTTTTTCAAGTCGACGTTCGACATTATATCCACGTTGTGTACCAGGAAAGGTTCATTTCCCTGAAGGAATTTGGCTGCCTTTTTTATTCCGCCTCCGGTGTCGAGCAGATAATCCCGTTCATCAGAAATATGGATCTGAACGCCGAAATTATTATTTGCGGCGAGGAAGTCGATGATCTGGTCTCCCAGGTGGTGGACGTTGATAACGATTTGATGAAACCCTGCATCCTTCAGTCTCAGGATCACATGCTCCAACATTGGTCTTCCATTTATTGGTATCAATGCTTTTGGTGTATTGTCAGTCATCGGTTTGAGGCGGGACCCCATACCGGCTGCAAAAATCATAGCTTTCATAATATTGCGTCAAAGATTTGTTCTATATTTTGTTCCCTGTGGGTCAGGTCTACTTTTACTCCGAACTGGGCATGCAGATGCTCTGCCAGGTGTTGTGCCGAATAGACGGAACGGTGCTGTCCGCCGGTACAACCAAAGGCGATCATCAGGTTCGTGAAACCACGGTCCAGATAACGCTTCACCGAAGCATCGACAATGGTGTATACGTGTTCGAGGAACTGCGTGATCTCTCCGTCTTCTTCCAGAAAACGGATCACCGGCTCGTCCAGTCCTGTAAAATGATTATATCGTTCATATTTACCGGGGTTATTGATCGCCCGGCAGTCGAATACGAAGCCACCGCCGTTTCCGCTCGGATCGTTCGGTATACCTTTTTTATAGGCGAAGCTGACGATCTTGACTTCCAGCATCCGCTTTTGTATATCGTCCCTGAATTGTGTCAGTCCGGTCAGTTCTCTCAGGACGGAGCACAGATATGGATATTCCGGATAGTCGTTCTTCAGCAACTGCCGCAGGTTGTTGATGGCAAACGGTACACTTTGGATAAAATGCGGTTTCTTTTCAAAGTATCCTCTGAAGCCGTAAGCACCCAAAACCTGCAAGGTACGGAATAACACAAAATGACGTAGCTGACGGAAGAAATGTTCTTCGTCCACGTCGGTATATTTTTGTAATGCCTGCAAATAATCGGCAAGCAGTTCGTTTCTCAAATCTTCCGGATAATTGGCTTTGGCCTGCCAGAGGAAAGAGGCGACATCGTAGTAAACGGGCCCTTTCCGTCCTCCCTGGAAATCGATAAACCAGGGTTCACCGTCTTTGATCATGACGTTACGCGACTGGAAATCCCGGTAAAGGAAAGTGGGAGAGGTGTCCTGCAATAAGACATCGCTCATTTTCAGAAAATCATCTTCCAGGCGGTCTTCCTGAAACTCCATGCCTGTCGCTTTCAGGAAACAGTATTTAAAGTAATTCAAATCCCAGAGGATGGAACGCTCGTTGAATTCCGGTTGCGGGTAACAAATGCTGTAGTCGAATCCATCGGCTCCGGCATACTGGATAGAAGGAAGCTGCGTGATTGTCTTATGCAGCAAACGACGTTCTTCTTCATCAAATACACAGCTTTTGCGACCTTTTTCTATGGCGTTGAAAAGCATGGTGTCACCCAGATCTTCTTGCAGGTAGAAGGAATAATCGTCCGAATGGAAATGAACTTCCGGTACGTTAATGCCTTTTCCTTTGAAAAATCCCGACATATAAATAAAAGCCTTGTTCTCTTCCTGAGAAGAGCCACTGACTCCGATCAATGTTTTCGGACCTGATATTCTGAAATACCGGCGGTTAGAGCCGGATGAAGGAAGTTCGGTAATATCTTCGGCCTGCGAACCGGTGTATTCGTAGTAGAGTCTGTTTAATTCTTCTGTTACCATATTTTTTGAATTACGGCACTAAGGTAAGCCTTTTTATTGGGGAAAGGAAACCTTTGTTAGCTTTTTAAGGTAGTTAAAAGTGTTTCACCCTAATGAAACAAATGTTTCTTCCTGATGAAACAAGTGTTTCTCCTAGGTGAAACACTTTTGAGTTAACCATGTCTACGAAAGACAGTTTTGGGTTGACTGTTGGGAGTCTATTATATAAAGGTGGTTGACTAAGTTTATGCTTTAGCCATAAAAAGGTTGTCTTTTCTCTTTGTGTTCGTATAAACGGCGCTTTAATAGCGATTGAAACATGTTGGCATTAAAACAGGTAGTTTTGTACAATATACGTGAATATAAGTATCTTTAGTGTTTGTTATAACTCTTACAAATTGAAAAAAACATATCTTTGTAGCTAGTATTAATTATATGTATAAACCAAAAAGGAATAATATATGAATAAAAAATCTACTCTATTAGCCGCTGCTTTGATGGCGGTAAGTTCGTTGACGGTAAGTGCGGCAGAAGGAGACCAAGTCGATTCTAAGGGTTGGACTTCAGGTAATTACTATCGCTTGACGACAAGTGATGCAAACAAAGAATACTATCTGTCTTTATGTGGATATAAGGCAGACTCTGTTGTATTTATCAAAAAAGAAGATTTGGGAACTTCCAAACTTGCTATTGACTCTGCTCTGTGGGAGATTACAAAAGTAAGAACAGAAACAAGTGGTGATATCATATATCAGTTTAAAAACAAAAAGACAAAGGCTCTTTTATCTTTTGCTAAATCAAGCGAAGCTAAGCCGGTATTGGCAGAAGGTGTTTCTGAATGGAGCTTCAAAGATGGTAAAATCAGTGCTCATTGGGACGACCAGTCAATGGTTTTGCAAAAAGGTGACGAAGGTATTGTTTTTAATGAAACAAAGGAAACTACATTGGTTGTTAAAGCTCCAGCGACTGCGTATGCATTGAAGGCTGCAGAACTTGGCGAAAGCTTTAGCACCTTCCGTCTTTCTTTCGGAAGCGAATATGAAGGAGATATTTTCTCCGGAAAAGATTTGATTGCGAAGGATGTGACGGATAAGGATAAAAACACTTTTGTTACATTACAGGTGAAAGGCGACGAGTCTTTCGAAGGCGGTATCGCAAAGTATTTAGGTGTTGATACGCTTAAAACTGATATAACCAGTGCTACAGGTGCATATGGTGCTCAGTTTAAACTGGATTCAACCTACGCAAAGTCAGCTTTGCATACAGTGGGTAATGCAGAATTTCAACAGTTTAAGTTCTTGGTGGACTTAAAGAATGATTCTTTGGCAATGTTTGTTTATCGTGCACCAGAGGTTAATAAGAAGCCTTTAGTGTCTTCTAATGATTTAGCGCGTGTTGTATTCGCTCAGGTGGGTAATAAGAAGGTATTGACTGTGTCTGAAAGGAAATCAACAAATGATAATGATCCGAAAAACGGCGAAGCTCCTTTTATCTCTGTAGCAAAAGGAACTCCTGCTCAAATCGCATCAGGTACAGGAGTTTACTTCCTGAAGAGTGCAAGTGAAGGTGTTAATGGTGGTAAATATCTTACAGGAGATGGCCAAGATTTGGTAGCGATGACCGGCACTCCGTCTGTCAACCATCCGGAAGGACAGTGGTATATTAAAGAAGACAATGGTATGTATAGCATTGTAGACCGTAAGAGTAATACATCTTTATTGCTGAAAGGTGAAGTTTTCGCCGTTCAGGGAATGGAAAATACTTATACATTCGGTGGTAATGCAGACTCTATTATTGTGATACCGCAGGAAGTGGATTTCGACAACAAGTTCCTGGGGTCTGCTAACTTCACAAAAGATGATATTGCCAATAAGGGTTATGTATTGAATTTGACTCCTGCCGGTGCTGAAACAAGCAATACGTATGCTATGACTGCCGATTCAATTCTCCAGATTAAAGCGGGTGATGCGAAAGAAGCTGTTATCTTCAAACTGGTTGCTGTTGATACTACAGACGCAGGAGGTGCTAAGGCATTAGGTGATGAAATTAATATCGTTACCTATAAACTGAAATCACAATTCAGCGATAAATATATGGCTTATGACACAAAGGCAAAGAGCATGAAGATTTCTGATTTCACGAAGGCTACTGAATTCCATTTCAATACAGATGTTGATGGTGGTAAGTATAATTTGGAAGTCGTGGAAGGTGATGCTAAAGGTAAGTTTGTAACAGCTGATTATTCTTCTTCTAATATAGTATTGACGGAAACTCCGGCATACTTCAATTTTGTCGAAGTAGATGCTCCTGAATACGGTACGTTTGAAACAGGTCATAAACGTTTTACTTCAGATGCAAAATCGTTGACGATGAATACGTTAAACCTGTTTGCTGAGTTGAAGTCGGAAGGGCAAGAAATCTTGAAATCAACGTATGAAAAAGATAATTTCAGTTTGAAGTTGATCAAATCGGAGGCATCAACAGCTGAAATGCCGTTGTATTTCATTACAACTGTAATGGCTAACGAGGCTGCTAAGGCAGAAGCAGTACAGACACGCTACTACATGGTTCCCGGTCGTGATTCTTCATTGGTTGATACAAAGGATAATTATCGTGTACATTTCATTGCAAATGATACGATTGAGACGATGAAGGAAAGCAAGAAGAATCCAGCTCTGTGGGCTTTGAAAGTAACAGAAAGCGGAAATTATCGTTTGGAAAGTTATCAAGAAATGAACCGTGACATTACACAAGAAGTGAAACCAATGTATTTGGGAGTGGCTGATAATGTAGTTGTTATGTCAACGACAGGTGTGGAGTTCTCTTTAGCAGATGCTCCATCTCCTGTAGCCAACGAATCTATCGAAGCTCCGACTACTATCAAAGTGATCGGTGGTAATGGTGAATTCCAGATCCGTAATGCTGGTGGCAAGAAAGTTACCTTGTCTAACATTTTGGGACAGACAATCGGTTCTCGCTTTATCTCATCTGATAATGAATCTGTTCAGACAGCTAGAGGCGTTGTGATCGTTTCAGTAGAAGGTGACAAAGCTTATAAAGTGATTGTGAAGTAAAAAAATCGAAAGATAGATATCAAATAAAAAACCGGTTCTCATGATTGTGGGAACCGGTTTTTTTATGGTACAAAGAAAAAGATTTTTATTCTTCCGTCTTACTCTCCAGTTTGCTTTTCAAATAAGCGATCCGTTTGGTTGACTTCTCTTTTTCTTTCTGAAGATTTTCCAGGTCGCTTAACACCGTAGCCAGTTCGAAAGTAGCGGCAATAGCCTTTTTGTCTCCGTCTGCAATATAGATTGTATAGGGCTTGCCTCCTGTGTAGTCAACTTTAATACGTTCTTTTATATTAGTTGAAATAAACTTGGCGGCATCAATACCTTTTTCACCTTTGTAAGTCACAACCTCTGTTGTTTTCCCCAGGTCTTTAAAGCGATAATTCACTCCGCCGTCATACGAGATAGAAGCAGTTTCGGCAAACTGACCGTCTTTGGTACTGACTTTGATGCCGGTATGATTGATCGGTGCACCGCCATAGAAAACGCTGGCAAGATAAATCTCACCTTTTTCATTCACCCCGCTACGGATATAACAACGCTGTACGTTCCGTTCCACCGTTTGTTGTTTCCAGATATAATTACCTATCTCTTCATAGACACTGTCTTTTTCAAAAACGAATCCTTTTTTCAGACCTTCTGCCTCTTCCGCTTTGATAGGGATCAGACTGTCGCAAAAAGCGATATTCCTTTCCGCTTCTTTTACCTCCACAAGCCGCATAAGTGAAAGCCCCTCTTTTAAGACTTTGAATTCTTTCGGATAGAGTGCGCGGATACTGTCTATTTCACTCTTTGCCGCGAAGAGCTCATTCCGTTCATACATGCTTTGAGCATTGCTCAACCGAGCCCGTGCTTCCTTTTCCGCATTGTTGCAGGCTGCCAGTGTTACGGCGGCAAGTGCAATACATATTGCTGACTTCTTCATGTTGTTTATCTTATTCGTTCTGTCTGCAAAGATATATTTTTTATCTTTGCAGTCTCAACGAGCGAGATAAATAAAGCGAATGTATATAGATCAGGAAGATATTTTAAATCATATATCGGCAAAGCCGTTCCGCATCATATCTGAGGCTGCAGACGAATTAGGTGTTGAAGCTTACGTGATTGGCGGTTACGTCAGGGATATTTTTTTATACCGTCCTTCAAAAGATATTGATGTCGTTGCAGTAGGCTGCGGAATAGAATTAGCAAAAGCAGTAGCTAACAAGTTAGGCAAAAAGACACATCTGTCCGTGTTTAAGAACTTCGGGACGGCACAGGTAAAATCCGGTGACCTGGAGATTGAGTTTGTCGGTGCACGGAAAGAATCGTACAGCCATGACAGCCGGAAACCGATCGTGGAAGACGGTACGCTGGAAGACGATCAGAACCGGCGCGACTTTACGATCAATGCCTTGGCTTTGTGTCTGAACAAGGACCGTTACGGAGAATTGGTCGATCCTTTCGGAGGTTTGGACGATATGGATAATCTGATTATCCGTACGCCTCTCGATCCGGATATAACCTTCAGCGACGATCCGTTGCGTATGATGCGTGCAGTCCGTTTTGCATCTCAACTAGGCTTCTTTATCCATCCCGACACGTTCGATGCGATCGAGCGTAACAAGGAGCGGATCTCCATCATTTCTAAGGAGCGGATTGTGGATGAACTGAATAAGATTGTCCTTTCCCCAAAACCTTCCATCGGTTTTGAGTTGTTGGATAAAAGCGGTTTACTGCCTCTTATTTTCCCGGAACTCTGTGCATTGAAAGGTGCTGAGACAAAAGAAGGCATCGGTCATAAGGATAACTTTGCCCATACATTGATGGTATTGGACCGTCTGAGTAAGACGACGGATAATCTGTGGCTCCGTTGGAGTGCCATTTTCCATGATATCGGCAAACCCGCAACCAAGCGTTTCGACCCTCGTCTAGGTTGGATATTCCACAACCATAACTTTATCGGTGAGCGTATGCTGCCGGGAATTTTTCGCCGCATGAAGTTGCCGATGAACGAAAAGATGAAGTACGTACAGAAGATGGTGACACTCCACATGCGTCCGATCGCCCTGGCAGACGACGAAGTGACCGACTCGGCCATCCGTCGTTTACTATTCGATGCCGGTGACGATATCGACGATCTGATGAAGCTCTGTGAGGCAGATATCACTAGTAAGAATCCGGAAAAAGTCCGCCGCTTCCTGAATAACTTCCGTCTGGTCCGTGAAAAGTTGGCTGATATCGAGGAGAAAGACCGGGTTCGTAATTTCCAACCCCCTGTTTCCGGTGAGGAAATCATGGAGACATTTGCCCTTCCTCCTTCACAACCCGTAGGAGTGTTGAAAGAAGCCATAAAGAATGCCATCCTGGATGGAGTGATTCCTAATGAGCACGAAGCCGCCTATCAGTTTATGTTGCAGCGGGCAGAAAAGATGGGACTAAAGCCTGTGAAGTAACGAAATAAATCCTATCTTTAGGGTCTCAATTCGTAATTGTAAAATTAATATTATCATGAAAAACAGAAAATTAAGAATGGGCATGGTAGGCGGCGGAAGTGACGCTTTTATCGGTGCGATCCATCGTCGTGCTGCCTTTATGGACAATCAGATTGAATTAGTTTGCGGATGTTTCAGCGTAGACCCTGAAATATCTAAAAGTTCCGGACTTTCTTATTTCTTGCCGGAAGACCGTATTTACAGTACTTATCAGGAAATGTTCGAACACGAAATGACTTTGCCGGAAGGCGAACGGATGGATTTTGTGACCATCGTAACACCTAACCGCTGGCATTTCGAACCCGCTATGATGGCTTTGGAAAGAGGATTCCATGTGGTAGTGGATAAACCGATGACCTTCTCATTGGAAGAAGCCAAACAACTTCAGAAAAAGGTGGAAGAGACTGGGCTGATCCTGGCGCTTACGCATGTGTACTCCGCTTATCCGGCAGTAAAAGAAGCGAAAGCCCGTATTGCCCGAGGGGATCTGGGTACGCTTCGCCGTGTATATGTGGAATATCTGCAGGGGTGGCTTTCCGACCGTATCGAACTGCAGGGCGGAAATAATGCCGGATGGCGTACAGACCCGAAACGCTCAGGGAAAGCAGGCTGTATCGGTGATATAGGTACGCACGCCTGGCATCTGAGTGAATATATAACCGGTCTGAAAGTACAGGAAGTTTGTGCCGACCTGAATGCGTTTGTTCCCGGTCGTCCGATCGATGACGACGGTGCCGCTTTCCTTCGTTATGAAAACGGGGTAGTCGGAACGCTTACCGCCTCACAGATTGCTGCCGGAGAAGAAAACAACATCCGTATCCGCATTTACGGTGATAAAGGCGGTTTGGAATGGCAGCAGCAGGAACCGAATACTTTATATGCAAAATGGTCGAATAAACCGACCGAAGTGATTCGTATGGGAAACAACGGTTTCATCGGTGATACGGCTAAGATGAATACCCGTACTCCGGGAGGTCATCCGGAAGGCTTTATCGAAGCTTTTGCCAATATTTACCGGAATTTTGCCCATACCGTAATGAGTGTCAAGAAAGGTGAAACTCCCTGTGAGGAATGCCTGGACTTTCCGACTGTTTATGACGGCGTGAGAGGAATGCAATTCATTGAAACGATGGTGGAAGCCGGATACAATGAAAATGTGAAATGGCAGAAGTGGGTAGATTGATTACCGCACATTAGTAAATCAAAGATAGAAATGAAATTAAAAATGTTAGTTTGCTGTTGTTCCTTGATCGGAATGACAGCATTCGCTCAAAAGAATGAGTGGAGAGATCCGAACGTGAATGCGGTGAACCGTGCCCCGATGCATGCGAACTACTTTGCGTTCGAAACAGCAGATGCAGCGTTAAAGGGATGTAAAGAATCATCAGCCAATTTTATGACTTTGAACGGAACCTGGAAATTTAACTGGGTGAAAGATGCCGATGCACGTCCTACTGATTTTTACCAGGTCGGTTTCAATGACAAAGGATGGGCGAATATGCCTGTACCCGGTATTTGGGAACTGAATGGTTTCGGCGATCCTATTTATGTGAATGTAGGATATGCCTGGCGGAACCAGTTCAAGAATAACCCACCTGAAATACCTGTAGAAAACAATCATGTCGGTTCTTATCGTAAAGAAATAGTTATTCCGGCAGACTGGAAAGGTAAGGAGATTTTTGCTCATTTCGGTTCGGTGACTTCCAATATGTATCTTTGGGTGAACGGCCAGTATGTCGGTTACAGCGAAGACAGCAAACTCGAAGCTGAGTTCGATTTGACAAAATACCTGAAACCGGGCAAGAACCTGATCGCGTTCCAGACTTTCCGCTGGTGTGACGGCACGTATCTGGAAGACCAGGATTTCCTGCGTCTGTCAGGTGTCGGTCGCGACTGCTATCTGTATGCACGCAATCCCAAATATATTCAGGATATCCGTGTGACTCCGGATTTGGATGCCCAGTATAAGGATGCGACATTGAATGTGAGCCTGAACCTGAAAGGTAGCGGGACGGTAGACTTGAAATTGTTGGACAAACAAGGCAATCCGGTTGCTACGGCTTCCTTAAAGGGATCGGGTAAAGTATCGACAGACATCGCTGTTGCCAATCCGTTAAAATGGACGGCTGAAACACCGAACCTCTATACATTGGTGGCCACTTTGAAAGATGGTAATAAGGAACTGGAAGTTATTCCGGTAAAGGTCGGTTTCCGTAAGATCGAACTGAAGAACAGTCAGATACTGGTAAACGGTCAGCCGGTATTGTTCAAAGGAGCAGACCGTCATGAAATGGATCCGGACGGAGGTTATGTCGTATCCCGCGAACGTATGCTGCAGGATATCAGAATAATGAAAGAGTACAACCTCAATGCGGTTCGTACCTGTCACTATCCGGATGCGAATTTGTGGTATGACCTGTGCAACGAATACGGTATCTATGTCGTTGCCGAAGCGAATGTGGAATCTCACGGTATGGGATATGGCGAAGAAACACTGGCTAAGAATCCGTTATATGCAAAAGCACATATGGAGCGTAACCAGCGTAATGTACAGCGTGGTTTCAACCATCCGTCCATCATCTTTTGGTCGTTAGGTAATGAAGCTGGTTTCGGACCGAACTTCGAAGCATGCTACACCTGGATCAAAAATGAAGACAAGAGCCGTGCCGTTCAGTACGAACAGGCCGGAACGAATGAATTTACCGATATCTACTGCCCGATGTATTTGGATTATAAAAGATGTGAAGACTATTGCAACGGTAATGTCGATAAACCGCTTATCCAGTGTGAATATGCACATGCAATGGGTAATTCACAGGGTGGATTTAAAGAATATTGGGATCTTGTCCGTAAGTATCCGAAGTATCAGGGTGGTTTCATTTGGGACTTTGTGGATCAGTCTTTGCGTTGGAAGAATGACAAAGGTGTTGAATTTTATGGCTATGGCGGTGACTTTAACCGTTATGATGCAACCGATAACAACTTCCTCGATAATGGTTTGATCAGTCCGGATCGTAAACCGAATCCGCATATGCATGAAGTAGGCTATATCTATCAGTCTATTTGGGTAACTCCTTCCGACCTGGCAAACGGTGTCGTGAATGTGTATAATGAGAACTTCTTCCGTAATCTCGACGGTTATTATGCTGAATGGGAACTGTTGGCTGAGGGTGAAGTGATACAGACCGGTATGATCAAGGATCTGGATGTCGCTCCGCAGCAGACTAAATCTGTAAAGTTGAATTATAGTACGGAAGGTATATGTAAATGTAAGGAATTACTGCTGAATGTGGCTTTCAAACTGAAGAAAGCGGAAACGATGCTTCCTGCCGGACATACGGTTGCCAAGAATCAGCTGGTGGTTCGTCCGTACAAAGCTCCTGAATTGAAACTGGCTAATGTGGAGAAGACCAATATTGCTACTGTCATTCCGACAATCAAAGAGAACGATTATAATTACCTGATCGTTTCCGGCGAGAACTTCCTGATCGAATTTAATAAGCATGACGGATTCCTTTGCAAATACGATGTGAAAGGACTGGCTTTGATCGATGAAGGCGGAAAGCTGACACCGAACTTCTGGCGTGCACCGACCGATAACGATATGGGTGCCGGTTTGCAGAAAAAATATGCTGCCTGGAAAGAACCGGGTCTGAAGCTGACTTCACTGACGAATAAGATCGAGAACGGTCAGGCTGTAGTAAATGCTGAATATACGATGGAAGCCGTATCGGCTAAATTGTCTATATCCTATACTATAAATAATGAAGGTGCGGTAAAAGTATCACAGAAGATGGTGGCCGACAAGTCAGCCAAGGTTTCCGATATGTTCCGTTTCGGTATGCAGATGCAGATGCCGGAAGAGATGTCGCTGATCAAGTACTATGGACGTGGTCCGTGGGAGAATTATTCAGACCGTAACAACGTAACTGACCTGGGTAAATTCTGCCAGACAGTCGATGAACAGTTCTATTCTTATATCCGTCCGCAGGAAACCGGTACAAAGACAGATATCCGCTGGTGGAAACAGACGAATAAGGGAGGTAATGGTTTGATGTTCGTCGCCGAGGCTCCGTTCTCTGCTTCCGCATTGAATTATTCGATCGAATCGCTGGACGACGGTGTACAGAAAGATCAGAGACATTCAGAGCTGGTCCCGAAAGTAGACTATACAAATCTTTGTATAGATAAAGCGCAAATGGGATTAGGTTGTGTGAACAGTTGGGGTACATTGCCACTGGAGAAATATCGTTTACCTTATGGTGATTATGAATTTACTTTCATTATGACACCTGTTCAATCCAATCTCTAGGAGTCTGAAAATAATTAAAAAAAGCATAATCAGTTTACTTATTACGTTAAATCAACTGGTTATGCTTTCTTTATATTAAGTAAAATGCTACTTTTATTGCCGATTTTTAAATCTAATTCTTAGACTAAGTGTAATTTAGAATACCATAAAAACAGATGGCTACTAACAAAAATTCTAATCGATATTCATCAGACCAAAAGAAGAAGAGTTTTTTTAAAGGAAAGACCTTTATGCTTCTTCTAGGGGGGATATGTGGTGCCGGGGTAATGATCCTGGCTTATAATACGTCCGTCTATTTCTCTTCAGACGAGTCGTGTATGATGTGCCATGTGCATCCGCATGTGGAAAGTAGTTGGAAATTATCCAAGCACGTAAATAACGGAAGCGGTGTGAAAGTTCATTGTGTGGACTGCCACCTTCCGCCTAAACACGATACCTGGAACCATTATACGGCAAAAGCTAAGCTGGGCCTGAAAGATGTCTGGTCTTTTATGACGAAAGACAGCGCCGATTTTGACTGGAACGTAAAGTCGGAATTGGAACATGCCGTTAAGTATATCCCGAACGAATCATGTAAAGAGTGTCACCAGAACTTGTTTCCGGAAGGAATCACAAACGATGGTATCACTGCACACCTTTATTATGATGAGAATGAAAAGAAACTGGACCTGCAGTGTATCAGCTGTCATCTGGATGCCGGACACTACAACCCGAATTACAACCATTCGAAGTTGACGGGTATACCTGGACTGGCCGGCTCTGCTGCTATCGATACCAGTCTGTATTTTAAAGAACCGACACAGGTTACAAGCTTCACGGACTATGTAGAACAGATACCCGGAACTCCGGTATCATTCAAGATGGTTGCTGTTCCGGGCGGTTCGTTCAAAATGGGTAGTACCAGCAAGGAACCGTTCCATGAACCGGACGAGGCTCCTGTCCGTACGGTGACAGTCAGCCCGTTCTTTATGGCTGAGGTGGAAGTTACCTGGGACCAGTACTGGTCGTTCTATGGTAATACGATGAGTGAAGGACGTACTCCTCCCGAAACTGTATATGCAAACAACAGCAATCCGGATGTAGATGCTATTTCCGGTCCTACACCACCGTTCGGATTCCCCGATCAGGGATGGGGTGGTGGCGACCGTCCGGCTATTACGATGACACATTATGCAGCAGAAACATTCTGCCAGTGGTTGTCGAAGAAGACCGGCAAGAAATATCGTCTGCCGACCGAAGCTGAGTGGGAATATGCAGCCCGTGGCGGTACGGAAACTCCTTACTTCTTCAGCGGTAGCCCGAAGGACTTCTCCGACCAGGGATTCTGGCGTAAGTTCTTTGACGCAAAGACCGACAGCATCAGCTCGTTCGTTATCTACAGTAAGAACAGTAAGAACAAGACACAGGAACCGGAACTGGTGAAAGCCAATCCGTTCGGATTAAAGAATATGTTGGGTAATGTCATGGAATATTGTGCAGACAAGTATGATCCTGAAGCTTATGGCAAAGGGGGCGAATCTGTAACAGATCCGTTGGTAACCGAAGGAACAGAGTGGGTAGTACGCGGAGGTAACTATACATCCGATGCTGCAGACTTGCGTTCGGCAGCCCGCGACTATACCAAACATGAAGCGTGGTTAAAGACCGACCCGCAGCAACCTAAAAGTATCTGGTGGTACTCTGATATACGTGGTATTGGTTTCCGCGTGGTTTGCGAGCCGGATTCATCAATGAAGTAGACTAGTGTAAATAATATCAATTCTTTAAATTTTGCTATATCATGAAAAAGGAAAACAGTATCAGTAGAAGATCATTTTTAAAGAGCTCCGCTATGGCCGGTGCACTGGGTGCAATTGGAACAGGTGGCGCAGCAGGTGTGGTTTTAACCTCATGTAGCAGTGGAGAAAAAGCAAATGCTTTGAAACCGCTGAAAGAACCGGGTACTTATTATATCCCGGAACTGCCCGACCTGGCAACAGACGGACAAGAACTGAAAGCTGGTGTTATCGGTTGCGGCGGACGTGGTTCCGGTGCTGCTTTCAATTTCCTGAATGCTGCGAATGGCGTAACTATCGTTGCGTTGGGCGATACATTCAAAGAAAGAATCGACGGACTGGCTGATAAACTGAAAAAAGATAAGAATATAGATATTCCGGAAGACAAGCGTTTTGTCGGTCTGGATGCTTATAAGCAGGTAATAGACAGTGGGGTAGATGTGGTGATCATTGCAACTCCTCCTGTATTCCGCCCGGTACATTTCCAGTATGCGACAGAAAAGGGAAAACATTCATTCCTGGAAAAACCGATCTGTGTGGATCCGGTTGGTTATCGTACGATCATGGCTACTGCCAAACAGGCGGAAGCTAAGAATCTTCGCGTGATCACTGGTACACAGCGTCATCACCAGCGTCCTTATGTAGAGTCTTACAAGAAGATCATGGAAGGTATGATCGGTGAGATCACAGGCGGTACGGTTTACTGGAATCAGAATATGTTGTGGTTCCGCGAGCGTCAAAAAGAATGGAACGATTGCGAATATATGATCAAAGACTGGGTGAACTGGAAATGGTTATCCGGTGACCATATCGTAGAACAGCATGTACATAATATCGATGTATTTACCTGGTTCAGTGGCTTGAAGCCGGTAAAAGCTGTCGGCTTCGGTTCTCGTCAGCGTCGTATTACCGGTGATCAGTATGATAACTTCAGCATCGATTTCACGATGGAGAACGGTATCCATTTGCATAGTATGTGTCGCCAAGTAGACGGTTGTGCCAACAATGTCAGCGAATTTATCCAAGGAACGAAAGGCTCATGGAACAGTGCAACGATGGAGATCAAAGACCTTGCCGGCAATGTGATTTGGAAATATGACTACGAAGCAGAGAAAGCCAACTTCAAGCAGAACGACCCGTATACACTGGAACACGTAAACTGGATCAACAGCATCCGTGGCAACAAACCGCTTCAGCAGGCTACTGAAACAGCCGTATCGAACATGGCTGCTATCATGGGACGTGAATCTGCTTATACGGGAGCTGAAACGACATGGGATGCCATGACTGCTTCTCCGCTGGATTATACTCCGAAAGACCTCAATCTGGGTAAGATGGATATGAGTTCATTCACAGTTCCGGTACCGGGTAAACCTCGTGATACAAAATAAGTAACGATATGTCATTGAATAGAAGAAACTTTTTAAAAACAACATTATCCGGTGCTGCAGTAGCTGCTGTCAGTACCGGTGCGTTGGCTTCTTGTGCCGGTAAGGCTTCTTCGGATGAACAATGTCCGGAGACAAAGTCCTGCTGCAACACAAAAGCAAAACTGAACATCTCTTTCCAGGAAGGTATTGCGCCGGGTGAAAACCTGAACCAGAAGCTGGACTATATGGAGAAGCTGGGTGTGGTCGGTTTCGAACCGGGCGGACGCGGACTGAAAGACCGGGTGAAAGAGATCAAAGAGGCTCTGAACGGTCGTGATATCAAGGTCAGTGCTATTTGTGCCGGCTTTGAAGGATTTATCCTTTCTACCGATCCTGCTATTCGTAAGAAATGTATGGATACAATGAAGGAGATCATCACCGCAGCCGGCGAGCTGGGGTCGACAGGTGTTATCATCGTTCCGGCGTTCAACGGGCAGGTCCCCGCGCTTCCTCATAACCAGGAAACCCGTGACTTCCTGTGCGAACAGTTTACGGAGATGGGTAATCATGCTGCACAGAACGGAACGACCGTGATTTTTGAACCTCTGAACCGCAAAGAATGTTTCTATATGCGTCAGGTGGCCGATGCAGCTTCCATATGCCGTGATATCAACAATCCGGGTGTACGTTGCATGGGGGACTTCTGGCATATGACCTGGGAGGAAACGTCCGATATGGGAGCGTTCCTTTCAGCGGGTGACTATCTGCAGCACGTGCACGTGGCAAGCCGTAAACGTCGCAGCATGCCGGGTGAAGACGGTGAGGCGGATAATTATGTAGACGGCTTCAAAGGTTTGAAGATGTTAGGTTATGATAAATACGTAAGTTTCGAATGCGGATGCCAGGGTGATCGCAACATTGTTGTCCCTGCCGCAGTAGAACTCTTGCGCAAACAATGGGAAGAAGCATAAACTATGCCTTTAGTATATCCAAATATGCAAATGAGTGAGGTGGTGGAGGAACATCCCTCACTCATTCCTGTAATCAACCGGTTTGGTATCCGCCTCGGATTGGGGGATAAATCGGTGAAAACGATCTGTGAAGAATATCAGCTGGATACGGATTTCCTGCTGACGGTAATAAACACGTTCCTGAACGAGGAATATTTCCCGGAAAGGAAGTTGCAGACCTTCCATACTTCGCAGATCATCGATTACCTGACCAAGACCAACCAATATTATTTACGTTATCAACTGCCGAACATAGAGCGGCATCTGACTTCTTTTATCTCTATGAGTACCCCGGGAAACAATACGTTGAATCTGATCGGCAAATTCTTCTCTTCTTTTAAGGAAGAGTTGACGGCGCGTATCGAGAAAGACGACACGGTTTGGTTCCCTTATTGCCAGGCATTAAGTGAGAAGATCAACGGTTGTCAGGCTTCCGGCGAAACGGGAGTGCTTCAACTTGGCGGTGAGCAGCGGCTGGAAGATCCTATCGAGGCGTTGTTGTCCGATCTGAAAGGCATAATGGTTAAACACCTGTCGGGTGATTACAATGAGAATTTATGTTATGCCGTGATCTTCGGCATCAGCAGCCTTGAAAAAGACATCAAACAACATAATCGTATCCGTTACCGTATTCTGACTCCGATGGTATCAGCCATGGAGAAACTGTGTAAATAATCCGTATTGATGCATAGAACCAAGCAAATAGCAATCATTTTATCCGATACTTTGCAGAGCATTGGTCTTCAGAGCTTGCTTACCGACTATTTCCCTCCTGTGGAAGTGTGTTGGTTTCCTACGTTCGATGCTTTCAATGTTGACGGTTGCAACGATACGTTCGATTACTATTTTACCTCACCTGAAACACAGGTAATGAATGGTGATTTTTTCCTGCCTCGCCGTAGTAAAACGGTTGTGTTAATCAATGGGGGAGAAGGTGACGGTGGTATCTCTACCACGAACCATATCACGGTAAAAGCCTCCCAGGAGATAATCATCGAGCAGTTACAGCAATTGCTAGCCAACGATAACTCCGCCAATCTATCTGGAGATACGAACAAAGACCTTTCTACCCGTGAAACCGATGTCCTCCAATTGATCGTAAAAGGTATCACCAACAAGGAAATAGCGGATAAATTAAGCATCAGCTTGAACACGGTCCTCACTCACCGAAAGAATATCACTACTAAATTAGGTATCAAAACCGTTTCCGGCCTGACTTTTTATGCCATCATGAATGGGATCATCTCAGGGGATGATATAGAATTGTAGAATAGCATTATAGTGCTGAATTGTTTGGCATGGTAGTGTTAAAATCACTACATGTAGTGATTGATTGTCTTCTATCTTTCCTGTTTCTTTGCAATTGAAAAATACTAATAGTTCGAGTACAATGAAACAACGCTGTCTGTGTGTGCTGGTTGTCAGCTCTCTTTTTGGTTTACAAGCTATGAAGGCTGATGAAATAAAAGTGAATGTCAATGAAAACGATACCATCAAAACGTATAATATCGATGAGGTGGTGGTGACTTCTTCCACGAAAGAAACGAATGATTTACGCTTATTGCCCAGTTCTGTTTCCATCATTTCCCCCCAGGCTATTTCCGGACGGCAGATCGATGCGTTGAAAGATATCAGTTCCTTTGTCCCTAACCTGTATATGCCGGATTACGGTTCGAAGATGACTTCGGCTATTTATATCCGTGGTATCGGTGCACGAAGCAGCGGACAATCGATCGGACTTTATGTGGATAATGTGCCGTATCTCGATAAGAGCACATTTGATTTCGAACTGAACGATATCCAGCGTATGGAGGTGTTGCGTGGTCCGCAGGGAACATTGTACGGACGTAATGCGATGGGAGGAATCGTGAATATCTATACGCTTTCACCTTTAAATTACCAGGGGACGAAACTGTCCTTGTCCGGTGGAAATTATGGCGCATTCAAGGCAAAGGGAGCCCATTACCGGAAGTTGAGCGACAATGTAGGCATTTCCCTTAGTGGTTATTACGATCGGAATGACGGATTCTTCGTCAATGAATATAGTGATACACGGGCCGATAAAGAAGAATCGGCAGGCGGTCGTTTCAAGCTGGACTGGTTGATCAAACCGAACCTGAAAGCGCAATATACATTCAATTACGACTATGTCAATCAGCGGGCGTTTCCTTACGGATTATATGATAAGGCAACGGGGACGGTTGCTCCGATCCGCATCAACGATCCCAGTTCTTATGAACGGAATATGCTGAATAATAGTCTTTATCTGGAATGGAAAACGGATAATATCCTACTTTCTTCTACTACTGCCTACCAGTATCTGAAGGATGATATGAAGATGGACCAGGACTATACAGAGAAGTCGGTCTTCACACTGAACCAAAAGCAGAAACAATATGCCTGGAGTGAAGAAGTGGCGATCCGTTCCAACCATAAGAAGAACTATCAGTGGAGTTTCGGGGCGTATGGCTTTTATAATAGTCTGAATACGGACGGGCCGGTTATCTTTAAGGAGGATGGCTTAAAGGATATCTTGCAGGATGCATTTGACAAGATGATCGGTAATAACCCGAATGCTCCTAAATTGACTGTGTATGGAGACGATAAGAATCAAATCTATTTCCCCGGTTATTTTAAAACGCCTACATTCGGCTTTGCCGCTTTTCATCAGTCTACTTATAATAACTTGTTCGTAGACGGACTTTCTATTACAGCTGGTATCCGTTTGGATTATGAAAAAGCGAAGCTGGATTATGATTCGGCTGTCGACAGTATGAAGATTGGGGTGTCGATGATGGGGAGGCCGCTGGGGACTTATCCGATGGAAGCACATTTGAAAGATAAGACATCACAGGACTTTTTACAGGTTTTGCCGAAGGTCTCCTTGCGTTACCAGTGCAGCCCGGGAACTTTTACTTACGTGTCTGTAGCAAAAGGGTACAAAACGGGCGGCTATAATGTGCAAATGTTCGGTGACCTGGTGCAGGAATATGCAAAATATGACCTGATGAAGAAGTTCATGCCTGCTGAAGCAGAAAAAAATAAACCGTCGGATGTAGAGTCGGTAGCTTCCTATAAACCTGAACATAGCTGGAACTACGAATTAGGCGTCCGCAGCGAATTGATTAAAAACCGGCTGAATGCAGAGTTGACATTTTTCTATATGGATATACAGGATATCCAGTTGACAACCTTTGCGGAGAATGGCAGTGGCCGTATGATCACCAACGGAGGAAAAGCGGACAGCTATGGTGTGGAAGTAAGCCTTCGCAGCCTGATTGCCGAGGGATTGACTGCCGATCTGAATTATGGTTTTACCCGTGCTACATTCCGTGATTATCTGGCTATCGACAGGGAAAGCAAGCTGGAGGTAAATTACAAGGATAACTTTGTCCCTTATACTCCGCGTCATACCGTAAGCCTGGGATTACAATATACGAAGTTGCTACGTAATTGCTGGTTGGATCAGTTTACTGTTTCTGCACAGTGCGCCGGAGCCGGGAAGATTTTTTGGACGGAAAAGAATGATATCAGCCAGGACTTTTATGCCGTGTTGAACGCCAAGGCTGGTGTACGTAAAGGGGCAGTCAATCTGAATGTATGGAGTCGTAATATAACAAATACGGATTATCAAGCATTTTATTTCGAATCATTCAACAATTCATTCATACAAAAAGGCAAACCGTTCCAGATCGGGGCAGAGGTTGCAGTAACTTTCTAAATGGATACTATGATTCAAAATTTATCAGAATTGAACCTATTCAGATCGTATTAGGGAACGCAGATGACGCAGAATACGCAGATGCTCGCAGACTTTTTATTTTCTTTAAAACAATATATTATCTGCGTTTATCTGCGCTCGTCTGCGCCATCTGTGTTCCTTAATACAAACTGGATATATAGTTCAACTTTTATACTGGATCGTTGTTTATTTATTTATTATCAATAACTTGTATAATGTGGTCGACCAGAGAGCCCAAATCTCGTTTAAAACGAGTGAAAACTTGTTTAAAACGAGCTTACAGTCCGTTTAAAACGAAAAAAATCTCGTTTTAAACGAAGTGAGGGTTCGTTTTAAATGAGTTTTTGGGGAATCTAAAAATAATTTATATGAAGATATTACTTTTATTCTGTTGTTTGTCTCTTTCTGTTCTATCTGTACAAGCAGACGACCAGGATACAACGAAAGTCCGTCAGGTCGATCTGAACGAGGTGGTAGTCCGGTCATTTAAACAAAACAGAGACTTACGTTTGGAGCCGCTATCGGCCTCGTCTGTTACCGGTACGGCTATACAGAATAAGAATATCACAGGTATCAAGGAGTTCAGCTCATTCATTCCCAACCTGTTTATGCCTGATTACGGTTCAAAATTGACTTCTCCTGTTTATATTCGGGGGATCGGTTCGAAGATTAATGCGCCTTCCGTCGGACTTTATGTGGATGGTATCCCTTATTTTGAAAAGTCGGCATTCGATTTTGACTTTGCTGAAATAGACCGCGTAGAAGTATTGCGCGGCCCGCAGGGAACCCTGTACGGACGTAATACCATGGGAGGAATTATTAATGTATATACCAAATCTCCCTTGAAATATCAGGGGATGAATGCCTCTGTCTCTAACGGTACGTACGGTGCCCGCGATTATGCTCTTTCCCGTTATGCGAAGATAGGGGAGAAATTCGGTTATTCCCTTTCTGCCAATTATAACAGGAGTGACGGCTATTTCACGAATTTGTTTACCGACAAAAGAGCAGACGACCAGAAAAGCGGTTCCGGACGTATCCGGCTGGAATGGCAACCGACGGAGCAGTGGTCGCTCGGCTTGATGAGTTCTTACGATTATTCCAAGCAGGGAGGGTATCCGTATGCTGTCTGCGATTCGCTGACACATCGGCCCGGTGATGTGAATTATAATGACTATAGCTTTTATAAACGGGCCATGTCGACAACCGGTCTGACTGCTGAGTATAAAGGAACCGGCTATAGCCTGAGCAGCAAAACTGCCTTTCAGTATCTGTCGGACCATCAGGGTATCGACCAGGACTTCTCTCCGGCAAGCGTTTATTTTGCTAAGCAGGACCAGAAGCAGAAGATGTTTTCAGAGGAATTCAATCTGAAATCGACAACGACCCACCGGTATAAGTGGTTGTTTGGAGCTTTCGGTTTTTGGCAGGGTATTGACAATACCGTGATACTGGATTATCTGGCACAGAAATACACGACCCGCAAAATCTATGATACGCCGACTTACGGCTTTGCCCTGTACCATCAGTCCACTTTCGATGATCTCCTGTTCGACGGTCTCTCTGCTACTTTCGGTATACGGTATGATTACGAACGTGCATCTACCGATTTTATCGGTTTTAAAGAAACTGAAGAGAAAACAGAACAATTGGATGCCTTTTACAGTAAACTGAAATTCAGCCAGGTGACACCTAAGTTTGCGTTACAGTACCTGTTCCCGTCTTCGGGGATCCTCTATGCCACAGTGACGAAAGGGTATAAAACCGGTGGGTTCAATACCTCTTTCGAGCGTGAGGAGGATCGTTCTTTCCGACCGGAAACGAGCTGGAACTATGAGGTGGGCGGCAAGCATCCTTTTTTGGATAACCGGCTGCGTGCCGATATCGCCTTCTTTTGGATCGACTGGAAGAATCAACAGATCAGTCAGACACTTCCTTCCGGTCGCGGTTCCATGTTGACCAATGCCGGTCGGAGTGAGAGCAAAGGGGTAGAGGTCAGCCTGCAGGGGAATCCGGTGAACGGGTTGATGGTGCAGGTGAATTATGGTTTTACCCATGCTACTTTTAAAGACTATGTCGACGAGAAGAAGAAGATCGATTATTCGGGCAACTATCTCCCGATGGTGCCGTCGCATACATTTGCAGTCGGTGCCGATTATACGATTCCGACACCTTGTTCCCATATCGACCGTATCATGATCAGTACAAATTTTACCGGTGTGGGAGAGATCCATTGGAAAGAAGATAATAAAGTTACTCAATCTTTTTACGGACAATTGAACGGAAAGGTGTCAATAACCAAAGGATTCGCTACCTTTGCAATTTGGGCTAAGAATATCACCAATACACAATATACCGCCTTTTATTTTGAATCGGGAGGAAAAGGACTGGCACAGTCGGGACGTCCGTTTACGATTGGCGGTAGTGTGGCAATAGCACTTTGATATGATACAAAAAAATAAAGCGTTCAACCTCGGAACCTTTTTCTGCCTGTATATTGCGCAGACCATTCCGATGAGTTTCTTCTCCACCGTCATCCCGGTCATGATGCGGCAGGAGAATTTTTCCTTGTCCGCCATCGGGCTATTACAACTGATCAAGCTGCCCTGGATATTGAAATTCCTGTGGTCGCCGATGGTAGACCGTCATGCCCGGACAACGGGCGATTATAAACGGTGGATTTTCTCTTCCGAACTGATCTATGCCGTCCTGATCTTTGCTGTTGCCTTTCTTGATTTCAAGACAGACTTTTATACGATTATCGCCTTGATTATCGTGTCGTTTATCGCTTCAGCCACACAGGATATAGCGACCGATGCGCTGGCGGTTCTTTCTTTTAGCCGGAAGGATAAAAGCCTGGTGAACAGTATGCAGTCGATGGGCAGTTTTGGTGGTTCGATGATCGGTGGCGGTGTGTTACTGCTCTTGTTCAAACAATTGGGATGGAATAGTCTGTTGCCGTGTGTGGCCCTGTTCGTGATAGTTGCTTTGCTCCCGTTGCTGTTCAATCGAGGTCTGGAGATTGCCCCCAAAGATACACACGAACGGGCGAAGAAAGCGGATGTCTTCTATTTCTTCGCCCAAAAGAATATATGGAAACAGATCGGTTTCCTGTTCCTTTATTATTCAGGACTGATCGGCACGCTGGCGATGTTGAAGCCTTATTTGGTCGACCTGGGATATTCGATGAAAGAGATCGGGGTGATGAGCGGGGTGATCGGTACCTCCTTCGGTTTTGTATTTTCTTTTATCGGAGGTTTTATTGTACGCCGGATCGGACGGCATTGGGCGCGTATCCTGTTTTCCGTCTTTGTATTGCTTGCCACACTCTACTTCCTGGGGCTTTCTTATGTGACTCCGACGCTCGGAATGTTGTACATGGGGATTGCCTTGCTTTGGGGAAGCTACGGGATGGCTACCATTGTGGTATATACTACCGCTATGGATTGCGTGCGCCCCGGACGGGAAGGTACTGACTTTACGGTACAGACTGTGATCACCCATCTGAGCGGAATGCTGATGGCCATCTTGAGCGGGAAAATAGCCGATCATACCGGCTATCACGGACTGTTTTTCTTTGAAGTCAGCCTGGCCCTCTTGTCACTTGTTTATATATTGATCGTGTTTAGAAAAGAGAAAGAAACAGCATAGTTATGATACAAAACTTATTACAAAAATACAATGTGCCGGTTCCGAGGTATACCAGCTATCCGCCGGCCAATTATTTTACGGATACATTTACAAATACAGATTATGAAGCTGCCATAGAAGCCTCCAATACTGCCAGTCCCGGACATATCTCTTTCTATGTACATATTCCTTTCTGCCGTCATCTTTGTCATTATTGCGGATGCAATTCGTTTGCGATGATGAACCGGAGTGTGGTGGAACGTTATATAGAAGCCCTACATGTGGAGATCGATAAAGTGAAAGAACGGCTGGCTCCGGGACGAAAAATATCCCAGATACATTATGGCGGAGGAAGCCCTACGGCCATACCGGTATATGTTTTGAAAGAACTGAACGACCATCTGTTGGCCGGTTTTGAAACGATCGATCAGCCGGAAATAGCCGTGGAATGCCATCCCGGATACCTGGATGAAGAATATTGGCAGTACCTGACCGAAGCCGGTTTCAACCGCTTTAGCCTGGGTGTTCAGGATTTCAATGAAAAGGTATTGAAGACAGTAAACCGTCGTCCGGCTTTACTGCCGGTTGAAATGATCTTCCGGATCCTTCGCAGCAAAGGAGCACGTATCAATATGGATTTTATTTACGGATTGCCTTTCCAGACAGCCGAAAGCTTTTCCGAAACCATTACCCGGGCAGCCGTTTTACAGCCGGATCGTTTGGTTACTTTTTCTTATGCGCATGTCCCCTGGGTCAACCGGCAACAGCTGATCCTGGAAAAAGCCGGCCTTCCCGCCAGTGAGGAAAAGAGCCGTATGTTTGAAGCTGCGAAAGAAATATTGGGCGGTACCGGTTATAAAACCATCGGTCTGGATCATTTTGTACTTGAAAACGACGAATTGTATACCGCCCGGCAAAACGGACAGCTGCACCGTAACTTTCAGGGCTATTGTACCCGTCGTACGACAGGGCAGGTGTATGCTTTCGGTGTGACGGGCATAAGCCAACTGAGTTCCGCTTATACGCAGAACAGTAAAGATATTCACCGATATATCGAACAGATCGAAGACGGTTCGTTTGCCATAGCAAAAGGATATACATTAAGCCGCGACGAACAGATCACCCGCGAAGCGATCGAAACGCTGATGTGTAACTATACATTGAACTGGCAGGATGTGGCTACCCGCCTGTCTTGCCCTGTTGATGAGGTAAAAGCGGCAACAGCTTATGATGAAAAACGTATGCGGGAGTTTGCCGGGGACGGTTTGATCGAATATGACGATGATCATATCCGCATGACTTCCGAAGGCGCTCTTTTTGTTCGTAACGTGGCGGCATCGCTGGATAAACTGATGCTTCATTCTAATAAATCATTTTCTAAACCAGTCTGATATGGAACAGCATACTACGGATATTCTGATCATCGGAGCCGGCCTGACCGGTCTGACTACTGCCTTTCATCTGGTACGGGGTGGAAAACAAGTACATATTTTGGAGTGCAACGACCGGATAGGAGGACAGATACATACGTTTCGGGAAGACGGTTTTATCTTTGAAAGCGGTCCTAATACGGGAGTCGTTTCTTATCCGGAGGTGGCGGAGTTGTTTTCTGCTCTGTCTCCGGCCTGTGAGCTGGAGACGGCACACGAGGAAGCCAAGCGTCGCTTGATCTGGAAAGGAGATTCTTTTCGTGCTTTACCTTCAGGCTTGTTCAGTGCCGTGACGACTCCTTTATTTACGTTGGGCGACAAGTTCCGTATCCTGGGAGAACCGTTTCGTGCCAAAGGTACGAATCCGGACGAGTCGGTAGGGGAGTTGGCTGCCCGGCGTTTGGGGAAGTCTTTCCTGAACTATGCGGTCGATCCGTTCTTATCCGGAGTGTATGCCGGGGATCCGCTGAAGCTGGTAACCCGTTATGCTTTGCCTAAATTATACAATCTGGAACAACAATACGGAGGATTTATCAAAGGAACGATTGCCAAAGCCCGGCAACCTAAAACGGACCGCGCCCGGTTGGCTACGAAAAAGGTCTTTTCGGCAGTCGGTGGTTTGGAGAATCTGGTAAAGGCAATGGAAGAATCCATCGACCGCCGGAATATCACGGTATCGGCTTCCGGTGTTACGATTCGTCCGTCGGAGAATGGCTGGCAGGCTACTTACAGGACTTCGGAAGGAGAGCAGACCCTCCATGCCAATAAGGTGGTAACGACCTGTGGTGCTTATACATTACCAGAGCTATTGCCGTTTGTTCCCCGGGAAGATATGGATAAGATCAGTAACCTGCAGTATGCTCCGGTTGTACAGGTCAGTGTCGGTGTTCGCAATACGGGACAGTTGCATTTTAATGCTTTCGGAGGGCTGGTTCCCTCCTGTGAGAAGCGGGATGTGCTGGGGATTCTTTTCCCGGCAGCTTGTTTTGATAACCGTGCACCGAAAGAAGGGGCTCTCTTTTCTTTCTTTATCGGCGGTGTTAAACGATCAGAACTGACCGGTTTGACTGATGACGAGTTGAAAGGGCTCGTTACACACGAATTTCATGCCATGTTGAAGTTTCCGATCGGGATGCAACCGGATATGATCCGTATTTTCCGTCATGCACATGCCATTCCGCAATATGAATTAAGTAGTGGTGAACGTTTTGCCACGATCGATAAGTTGCAAACACGCTATCCCGGCTTGATCCTGGCAGGCAATATCAAAGGCGGTATCGGTATGGCGGATCGCATCCGGCAGGCAACAGGTATCGCGGAAAACTTGCTCATGTAAGTCAAATTCACTTTCTTTGCAAAAAGACAAGCTCATGGATGATATGGAAAAGATGGTCGAGATTGCACGGTTTCAATACCCGGCCGAGGCACAAACGTTGATAGCGTTGCTCAAATCGGAAGGGATCGAGTGTTATCTGCGAAACGAATACACGAGTCAGTTATATGCCTGCTATGTGGATGTCGGTGGTGCCCGTGTGGAGATACTGGAAAGCGATGTGCCTGAAGCTTTGGAGGTTATGAAAGCCGGTGGGTATGATATCCCGGAGGAAGATGAAGAAGCAGAGCAGATACAGGTCGTCGCCGGTTGGGCTCGTCATATCCCTTTTCTACGTAATTATACGCTGGAAAAGCAAATTGTCATCTTATTTGGTATTATAGCTGTATTTTTGGTATTATTGATCTTTTTGGGATCACAACTTTCGTCTAACTAAACAAATGTAACCAATGGCCCGTAGAAAGATAACAAATAGTCAGGCGGTATGTCTCACCCTTTTATGGGGTGTTTTGGCCTACATGCTGCTAGTTTACAGTGAAGAGATCACATTTGATGTGATTTTTGCTTTGGTAGCATCCGCTATCATTGTGTTCGTTCCTGTCTATAAAAATATAAAACGTAGAAATGAATGACATTTCGTCGTAATTGCTTCTTTAAAATGTCTAAATGATATTTTTTTATCATTTTTTCTTTCAAATATTTGCTGGTTTGAAAAAATGGCTTACCTTTGCGACGTTCTTGAATGAAGGACGTTAAATAGCAAATTGGTATAACATTCTAAATAAACAGTTCTTATGAAGGCAAATGAAGTTTTAGACAACTTAAAAAGAAGATTTCCTAACGAACCCGAGTATCATCAGGCAGTTGCTGAAGTTTTAGGCACCATTGAAGAGGCCTATAACGAACATCCTGAATTTGAAAAAAGCAACCTGATCGAGCGTCTCTGTATTCCTGATCGTATTTTCTCATTCCGTGTAACATGGGTGGACGATAAAGGACAGGTACAGACAAACATGGGGTATCGTATCCAGCATAACAACGTGATCGGTCCGTACAAAGGCGGTATCCGTTTCCATGCTTCGGTAAATCAGTCTATCCTTAAGTTTCTGGCTTTCGAACAGACTTTCAAGAACTCTCTGACTACACTGCCGATGGGTGGTGGTAAAGGTGGTGCCGACTTCAGCCCGCGCGGCAAGTCAAACGCTGAGATCATGCGTTTCTGCCAGGCATTCGTAATGGAATTGTGGCGCCATATTGGTCCTGACACAGATGTTCCTGCCGGTGATATCGGTGTTGGTGGACGTGAAGTGGCTTATATGTATGGTATGTACAAAAAGCTGGCTCGCGAAAACACAGGTACATTCACTGGTAAAGGTATCGAATTTGGTGGTTCACTGATCCGTCCGGAAGCAACTGGTTACGGTAACGTTTACTTCCTGCTGGAAATGCTGAATACTCGTAATATCGATATCAAAGGTAAAGTGGTAGCCGTGTCTGGTTCAGGTAATGTTGCTCAGTATACAGTTGAAAAGCTGATCGAACTGGGAGCTAAGCCGGTTACAATGTCTGACTCCGACGGTTACATCTATGATCCGGACGGCATCGACCGTGAAAAACTGGATTATATCATGGAACTGAAGAATCTGTACCGCGGACGTATTCGTGAATATGCAGAAAAATATGGTTGTAAATATGTACAGGGTGGCCGTCCTTGGGGTGAAAAATGCGATATTGCCATGCCGAGTGCTACTCAGAACGAATTGAATGGCGATGATGCCAAGACTTTACTGGCAAACGGATGTTTTGCTGTATCGGAAGGTGCAAACATGCCTTCTACTCCGGAAGCGATCGATGCATTCCTGGAATCTAAGATCCTGTATGCTCCGGGTAAGGCAGCTAACGCTGGTGGGGTTTCTGTATCGGGTCTGGAAATGACTCAGAATGCCATGAAGCTGAGCTGGACAAGAGAAGAAGTAGACGAAAAACTGAAAGGTATCATGAAGTCTATCCACGAACAGTGTGTGAAATACGGAACACAGGCCGACGGTACTGTAAACTATGTGAAGGGTGCAAACGTTGCCGGCTTCATGAAGGTTGCAAAAGCAATGATGGCTCAAGGTATCCTATAAAACCGATATTTGGAATTTATTAATAAGGAGTTGTTTGCCAAATAAACATTCTGTGGTTATTTGGTCATGTAAAAAAGGGAACCGGAAGGTTCCCTTTTTTGTTTGTATTGCCTGCTGGTTACTGATTACTTTTTAAATGCAGCAGGTAGATTGAGTACATTGTTAACCTTGCGTGTCGAAGGACTGACATCGACCATCACATCGCCGCGTGGGTCGCGTGACGAGGCAGCTACGACAAACTTATATCTACCGCCATCGGTTACCCAGGCGCAGGCATCTTCGTCGAACGAAGCCAGGTCGTCTGTATGAACAGCGAGTGTTATTACCTGACTTTCTCCGGGTTGTAACATCTTGGTTTTACCGAATGCTTTGAGCTCGTGAACAGGTTTGTCCAATTTCCCGGCAGGAGCCTCTACATAGAGTTGAACCGCTTCTTTTCCGGCAACTTTCCCCGTGTTCTTTATCGTTACTTCAACGATTACTTTTCCATTGTCCTGTTTCACCGAAGGCTTACCATATTCAAAAGTCGTGTAGCTCAAACCGTAGCCGAAAGGATAGCTCACCTGCAGGTTCCGGGTGTCGAACCAGCGGTAACCGACATAGATACCTTCGTCATAGATGGTATAGTCTACATTTTTGGTTTCGTGGGTTAGTCCCGTCTTAACCGACCAGCGGCGGTCGATCTTCTGGTCGATCGGGAAATTCAACGAGCTCCAGTGGTCACTCAAAGTTACCGGAAAGGTCATAGGAAGCTTGCCGGAAGGATTGGCGTGGCCGGTAAGGATATCGGCAACGGAGTTTCCTCCTTCTTGCCCGGCTTGCCATGACAGCAGGATCGCGTCGGGCATCTCTTTCCAGCTTTGAGTCTCGATCACACCGCCAACATTGAGTACGACAACGACCTTCTTATTGGCCTCGTGGAAGATACGGGTAACGTTTTTCACTAATTCCCGTTCAGTGTCCGACAAGAAGAAGTCGGAAGAAACACGATCGATATATTCGCCGGAGATACGGCCGAACGTGATGATAGCCATGTCATTGTTCTTTGCGGCATACTTGATGATAGCTGTATCCATCGGCATCTCGTTGATACGCATTTGTTCCCCTTGCTCTTGAGGTCTGTTGTAAGCCTGATAGATCGCTTTGATATTATCGTCGACAACGATCTGTTGATTTTTCAATCCGTCCAGCAGCGACACTACATAAGGACGATTGATATCGCCCGAACCCGTACCGCCCGAGAAAAAATTATAAGAAACAGCGCCGAACAATGCAATGTTCTTATCTTTCGGAGACAAGGGAAGAGCCTGCTTTTCATTCTTCAAAAGAACCATACCCTCGGTGGCCGACTGCCGGGTAACGGTGGCATGAGCTTTCATGTCGGGATTATTGGAATATTTATAACCTTTGAAACGGGGAGTTCTGACCACCAACTCCAGGATGCGCCTGACATTGCGGTCGACTACGGCTTCATCGAGCGTACCGTTTTTTACTCCTTCTATGATGTGGGCTGCCTGTTCTTTTGTGCCCGGTTCGATCATATCGTTTCCGGCAATCATTTGGGCTGCTCCGTCGGCTCCTCCCCACCAGTCGGTCATCACCGTACCTTTATATCCCCATTCGTCACGAAGTATAGTTGTGATCAACTCCGGGCTTTCCGAGGCATATACATCGTTGATACGATTATACGAACTCATGATGGTCCAGGGCTGGCTCTCCTTGACTACGATCTCGAAGGCTTTCAGGTAGATCTCACGCAGTGCCCGGGGCGAGACGATAGCATTGTTGTTCATACGGTTGGTCTCCTGGTTGTTGACAGCAAAATGTTTTACAGAAGTTCCTATGTCGTTGCTTTGTACCCCGTCTACATAGGCTACAGCCATCTTTCCCGCCAGCAATGGATCTTCACTGAAATATTCGAAGTTACGACCGCACAACGGATGGCGATGAATGTTGATGGCAGGAGCCAACAGCACGTCTACCCCATATTCCTTCGCTTCGTTGCCGATCACTTCCCCTACATTCCTGACCAGGTCGACATCCCAGGTTGAAGACAGTAAAGTCTCGATAGGGAAGTGGGTACAGAAATAATTTTCCTCCCCTTCGACCGGCAAAATGCCACAACCGGCAGGTCCGTCCGAAAGAACCACACAAGGGATTCCGACACGGGGAACCGGGTTAATGCGTCCGGCAGCACCGGGAACAACTTTCCAGGACTCTTTAATATGAGGTGCCGCATTTTCATCCTGATGATACATACGGGCTCCGACGATCAGGTCTGCTTTCTCTTCGATGGTCATCGCTTTGATAACCGCGTCGATATTGTTTACTTTCAATTTGGGAACCTTGGCACTAACGGAAACAGAAGCAACCATAGCTGCTGCCGTAAAACCTATTAGTTTCATTTTTATTTTCGTCATACGATATAGTTATGATTATTTTTATCTCTGATTGATCATTCTCTCTTGTCAATGGCATTGAAACCACTCGCCCCAACCCATGACCAGATAATCTTTGCTGATCTGTTCCATTTTTTGGAAGGTCAGCCAAAAAGCTTCCCGATGGTCGATCGTATGTCCCATCTCATTTTCATGTCCGGTAACGACCAACCTGGGATTGAATCCGTCGACCAGATCGCTCATCCGATGCGTCCAGCAGTTTACGATCAATATATCCGGTTGAGGAATATCCTTTTTAATGTTGACAATCCATTCCATATCCTCCTTATTATATTGATCCCCGATATGGGCGACTGTCTTCTTTTCATCCGTCGTTACCACATAAATATTGTTCATCAACTTATCCTGGTAACCGGGGAATATTTTCACCCGGATATTTTTGTTTTTATCCAGTTTCATCTTCTTATCGATCATTTTGTCGGAACGTTCATGTTGTATACCCTTTTTATCCGGTAATATATTTGTCGGTGCGACAACCGGCTTTCCTGCTTTCAGGAACATTTCGACGACTACCGGGTCGACATGATCGCCATGATTATGAGTAAGGAACAAAACATCGCAATGGTCGACAATTTGTTGAATCAATGCGTCAGAGATCAGATTCTTTCCTTTGCAGGCTCCCCTGACAACATCAAATGCCAGGGTGACCGAACCGGTACGGGCAACAAAGCCGTCATTATAGATTTTATAAACTTTCATCCCTTGCTTTACCGGATTGGAAAGATCAGCAATGACCTTATTAATCCGTGAGTCGATGAAACCATAGAGTGGTTCGCTATCGTCATATCTGGTCTCATGAAGCATGGCATCCAGATTATAAAGAGCCAGTTTCCTGATCATCGGCGCACCCGGCACCGGAGGATTTTCCGTTAATGCCTGATCGATCAGACCGAACATCCGGAAGGCCTGTTTATTCAGATATACTTCCGAATTACCCCAAAAGGCACTCTTTTCTATGGCGTTCTTTTCCTGAGCGTTCAGACCTTCGGGTATTAATAGAGAGGCACAGAAACCTCCCATGCATAATAGTGTACAGAATATCTTTTTCATATCGTAATTAGTTATTAAGTAAAACGTTATTCTTGCTTGTGACTGAGTGTATCGGATTTTGTCAATACAGCAAACCTGCCGATTCCTACCGACATATCCGACTGCGATTGATTGAGGCAGCGAATATAACGGATGCGTGGCTCATGGATAGGAATAGTATCCATCCGGTCAGCCCCTGCTTTCAGGAATGTGAACCACACCTTTCCATCGATAGAACCCTGGAAAGCACGTCCTTTGGATTTACTTTTACGTAAATCATAGACCAATGCAACCGGTTGCTTGCTTTTCTCTACCCGGAAGCCGAAGTATTCCCCGGGAGCTATTGTCACCAATGGAAAATGAGGGGTTAAACCCACTACATCGTCTTCGCAATAACAGGATAATTCGCCCATCTCTTTTGAACCGGCCAGAACTTCAGGCACCTCTTTCGGTTTTTCGTCTGTCAGCAATGAGTTTTCTACATATTGCAGCATCTGACGGATAAAAGGTAATAAAACCTGTGAACCGCTTCTGATGCCATCCTGCTCTCCCCGGCGATAAGGCCGGCTGAATACAGCAATCGTATTCAAGGCTTCTTTTACCTCTTTATACGCTTTCCGGCATCCTTCCGTATCGTGCTTGTCTGCTAAATCCAACATTTTCATTGTCGCTATGCCGGCCACTCCGACATTGCCGGTTTGTGTCAGCCAGGGATCGATTTCTTTTATCAGTTGCTTATTCGTTGCACTGCTTTTGATGATACCCGGTGCTTTTTTTATCTGCATAAACAAGTCTGTAATCTCGAAAGCCTCTTTTTTCAGATACTTTCCGGCAGATAACGATTGTTCGAACCGGTTGATCAGATCGCTCGAATTGAAAGATTCTTCCCTGCAAAACATCCATGTGTTGGGACCGATATCCGCATTGTGCTCACAGAAAAGACGGAATGCATCGGGTGCTTCAGGTACGAGAGACTCACACGCCGTATTCCAGCTCTGTTTCGGATCGAACCGATCCATATTCCAGGTAAATTGAGAAACGCTCCAAAGAGCGACTTTGCTTGCTTCGGCAAACTCCATCGGGTTCGATACGAATGCATACATGTCGGAAGCCGTGTTTTTATCCAGTCCATACACCGGTCCCATCAATAAATGAGCCAGGCAATAATCATTTACCGGGAAGTTCCACCAGACATAGCAAGGCCGTTTGATCCGCTTGTTTACCCATTCGAGTCCTTCATGCGTAATATCGCTTACCACTTTGTCGCCAGTCCACATGATATGGATAAAAGGGTCTAGCTGTTCGCCCAGTATATCCAGGTAATCCGTCTTTGCCCAGTCTTTATTATATTCGGTCGGGCAGAGTATCAGTTGCCGGATATCTCCTTTCCTGTCGACAAATTCCTGTTTCAGATAATTCATAAAGGCGGCCTGCCTGGCTGCATCCGTTCCGTCGCCTTCGATATCATCGAAAAAGACGGCAAATGCCCGGACTCCTAGATCGTACATACTCTCCAGCTTCTTTATCGCAGCTTGCCGGTCCGTATCATTCCATCGGATATCTATGCCGGGATGCAATGCCCAAACAAAATCGACCTTATTCCTTTTAGCTTCAGCCAATAACTCGCGGATATTCTTTGCCTGATCTTCCGGATAGGGGATACGCCAATAGGGTGAACGATGGTAGGGATCGTCCTTAGGTCCGAAAATGTAAGTATTCATCTTCATCCGTCCATAAAAACGCAACTGTTCCACCCGGTTCTCAAAAGACCACGGAGTACCATAAAAGCCTTCGACAACACCTCTGAAAACAATGTCCGGATAATCCCATATCGTACAAACAGGGAGTTTCTTTTCGTCTTTGATTAACTGGGACAATGTTTGTGCGGCATAAAAGAGAGAACGGTCGTCACAGATTCCGATCCGTATCCCTTTTTCAGTCACATTCAGCGTATAAGCGCCCGAACGTTGCATTTCACTCTCTGCCTTTTCCAACTGCCGAATGGTAATTGTCTGTTTCGCCTGCTCTGTTATCAGGAAGGATTGTTTCAGTAGACTCACGGCATCCGTATCCGGAAGGTTGATCCCTTCCAGCCGATAACCGGTCTTGGGTATCTTTATCCAATCGCCCGACAGCTCCAACTTCTGGGGAATCGGATAGATATTTACTTTTTCTTGTCCACTTCTTCCGGTACATCCGCCAAACAATAAACCGCTTAGCAAAGTGACAAGTAACTTTGTTCTTATTATTCCATCCATATTTCTCAAATTAGAAAGTAAAACAGGCCTGGTTTTTATTACACAGGCCTGTTTCATCATGTGCCTATGATCCAATTACCAATCCGTGTTTTGAGTCAGGTTCGGGTTACGTTCCATTTCAACAAACGGTATCGGCCAGATTTCGTGACGCGATTGATAAGCTCGTTCATACATCAGGTCGCCGAGAATATCGGTTGCATTCCTTACTGTCGATTGAAGGATACCCCAGCGTCGGAGATCCCAGTAACGTTGACCTTCGCCAGCCAGTTCGCGGGCCCGTTCATCGCGAATACGTTGTGTCATCTCGTCTTTGCTGTTGACTGCCATCCAGGTAGGACCGGAGTTCAATCCCGGCATATCGACACGGGCACGTATTTTATTGACTTCAGCGATGGCTTTTGCTGTCTCGCCATTTTCGTTGTAAGCTTCGGCAAGCATCAGAATAACATCGCCGAGACGGAGCAACGGAAACTCGTAAGGAGTACGGCTGTATTCCCCCCAGTAGCCATCCAGGTTACCCGTAGGAATCCATTTACGCCAGAAGTAAGAGTTCCAACCTTCGGAGTTACGGATGAAAGATTGTGCTTCCATGGGGGCACCGCCTTTTGTCGGGTCTACGATTACAAACTGCTTATCCCTGGGATTGGAACCGGCATCCGTACCCAAGTAATGGGAGAACGGAGTGATCACATTCCAGCACAGGCGTGGATCACGGTTGTTGTAGGCGGCGGAAACCTTTGCCGTATCGCAGTCCAGAGTGCTGGTAATCTCCGTACTGGCATCGTTTATAGCTACAGCCAGGCATTTACGGCGAAATTCCGAATTGCCGTTATTGAAACCGGGAAATACTTCATCCCAGTTGAATTTCTGACCATCAGGCTTTTCATACAAATCGACCAGTTTGGTTGAAGGTACGACGCAGTTGCTGGCAATCAAACGCATGGTTGCTTTGTTCCCAAAATAACCGACTATATTCAATGCATATCCGGCAACGTTACCGTCGATAGACTGTATAGCGAAAATCATCTCATTGCTGCGTGCGCCATTATAGAGACGGAACAGGTTCTCGTAATTAGAATGCAAAGCATAGCCGTAGTTATTGCTTTTGTTGTACACGATCTCTTCAAAGTCTGTAATGGCTTTAGCCCATTCTTTGTTGAAAAGGTACACCTTGCCACGAAGTGCATAGGCGGCCCCTTTGGTGACACGTCCGTAATCGCTGCTTGCCCAACTGACAGGCAGTTTTGCGATGGCATCGGTCAAATCGTCGATCACATGTTGACGAATTTCTTCCGCAGAACTGCGCGGGCTGGTTACAGTCGCAAATTCTTCTTCGATAATACAGCTCTCATCGTAGTAAGGAACTCCTCCCCAGCAGTTAAGCATACGGAAGTAAGCCATGGCACGGAAGAATTTGGCTTCGCCGACTATCTGGTCGATCATGGTTTTATCGATGTCCATTGTGGAGACATTGCGAATTACCGTATTCGAACGGTGAACCAATTCATACAGATATTGCCAGTGGTTTTGTACGGCACCGCTGGTCGATGCAAACGATGTCCCGCGCGAAATATCGGCAAAAGGACTGGTTCCGTCAGCCAGGTCGGTACACATATCGAATGCGAACTCCAGGCCGAAACACCAGGTCTGCATCATTGCCTGATATAGGCCGACAGCAGCTTGCTTGGCATGAGCTTCTGTTTTCCAGAATGTGACGCTCGACAACTGATCCGGACGAGTATAGTCCAGGCTTTCACAACTGCTGAGCAAAAGGGCTGAACCTAAAAAAACGGAAATTATATTTTTAGCTTTCATCGTTTTCTGATTTTAGAATGAAACATTAAGACCGATAGAATATTGGCGAATTGCCGGATAACCAACTGTCGCTGCAATTTCAGGATCCAGACCAGGAAAACTGGTTATGGTGAACAGATTGTCTATACTAGTGTAAATCTTCAAATTATTAACAAAGAACTTCTGAGAAATATTTTGAGGTATAGTATAGCCTAACTGAATATTTTTACAACGAAGATAGGCTGCATTGTGAATGAATGCATCACTGGCTGTATTATTTTTATTGTTCGCACTATTACGTAATATCGGATATTTGGAGTTATAAGGATTTTCTGTAGTCCAAGCATTGTCTGTTATGTCTTTAATGAGAGATTGTCCCATAACAGTAGTGAAACGGAAAGCTTGATTGTTGTAATAAGCTTTATAATCTCCTACCCCTTGAAGAAGCATACTGAAATCGAAATTATTCCAGCTTAGACTCAGATTTGCACCGTAGGTTAGTCTCGGGCTATCGCCGTGACCGAATTCAACACGATCGTCTGCATTTAGGTTCCCATCGCCATTAGCATCGGCAAATAAGAAGTCGCCTAGCTCAGGACGTTGATAAGTAGCAAAATAGTTTGGATTTTTGTCAACTAGTGATTGTACGTAGTCCAAGTCGGATTGGTCACGGACAATACGGTCTACTTTAAGTACATAGTATTGATTTATAGGTTTACCCTCTTGAATTTTATTAACACCACTGATAGAAGCAACATCTCCTTGGAATTTTGTAACTTTATTGCTGACAAATCCCATGTTAAAACCAACTGAGTAGGCTACTTTATCTATTTGATCAGTCCAGTTAATTTCAAAATCAATACCACGGTTATTTACCTCACCGGCATTTTGGTTAGGAACGGCTGCCGTTCCATGTTCTAAAGGCACTGGTAGTGAAATCAGAATACCTTTCGTATCTCTATTAAACCATTCAAAAGAGCCGTTTAATCTGTTTTTGAAGAAACCATAGTCGATACCAACATTTGTTACATAGGTACTTTCCCAGGTTAGTAAGTTGTTAGATAATGTAGTTTGTGAAAGACCGCCTGTAACGGCATTTCCCAATACATAATTCGTTGCTGCATATAGGGACTGATACATATAATTGTTAGATGCAGCATTGTTTCCTAACGAACCATAGGAAAGACGAAGTTTTAAAGAACTCAGCCAATCCTGATAATCTTCCATGAATTTTTCTTGAGAGATACGCCAACCGGCAGAGACGGACGGGAAGTATCCCCAACGTTTGTTAGGTGCGAATCGGGAAGAACCGTCGGCACGTAAATTGGCTTCCAGCATATATTTGTCGTCCCATACAAGATTTATACGACCGAAATAAGATCTCATAGCCCATTCGTTGTAATTCCCTGTGATACGTCCAAGGGTAGAGGCAGCATCAAGAGCTGTCAGTGATTCGTCGACAAGGTCATATTTCAAATAGTAGTCGTTATCGTATTTATTATATTCTTGACTGGCTCCTGCCATAACGGATGCATCGAGTTTATCTACCTTAAATTCGTAACGAGCAGTTATATCTGATGCCCGGAAATCATTACGATAGTTGTATCTTCTAATGTAGGTACGAACAACTCCGGCACGTAATAAAACTGGTCCGTCTGCTGTAAAACGATATAGGTCACGATCTGTCAAATGATGTTCTATTCGACGGTCCCAAGCATTATAGGTATATGAAGCGTCAATAGTTAAACCTTTAACGGGTGTAATGCGACCATACATTTTGGCTACAGTACGACGAGATATCGTAGGAAAGTCATCTTTGTAGAACCACATACGGCGATAAGGATTGTTGTTGCTGACATTTTCTTCCTCTGGGTTCTGAATACCCCCATACAAACCTGTTTCAGGATCGTAAAGAGTCATTCCTGGTACGGTAGCAAAAGCGCCACCTCCCCAAATAACATCACCACCACTGCCTGCTGTATCGGCGGAAGGATTATTATAGTCTACATAGCCGTATGCGTTAGCTCCCACTGTTAACCATGGTTTAATATTGACATCTACGTTGGCACGCATTTGGTAACGTTTATAGTTCGAGTGATAAATCATACCAGGATTGTTGATATATCCGAAAGAAAGGTTATAACGAACTGTTTGAGTTCCTCCATTTGCTGTGATGTTGTGATTTTGAACTATAGAAGGATTACTGTAGATGTGATCTTGCCAATCAGTGTTAGGGTATATGGTAGGATTTTTACCTCCATCATTGCGCCATTCATCAATTTTACCCTGTGAGAAACGAGGTGCCTGTCCATTAGCTATTAAACCTGCATTTTGAATTTCCATGAAATCGGCATAATCGGTAACAAGATTTAATCGTTTAGCCACTTTTTCAAAGGAAACATTACCACTGTAAGTGATTCTGGCAGAACCTTCTGTTCCTTTTTTTGTGGTAATCAGAATAACTCCATTTGCAGCACGAGATCCGTAAATTGCAGAAGATGCAGCATCTTTCAGAATGGATATAGATTCAATATCTTGTGGGTTAATATCACTGATATTAGCTCCTGCCATACCATCGATAACAACGAGAGGATCTGAGTTATTTAAAGTCCCTTGGCCACGAATACGAATAGTTGGACTTTCCAACCCAGGTATACTGCCTCCAGTGTTGGAAACGGACAGGCCTGCTGCCAAACCAGCTAATGCGTTAGTCGCATTTGTGATAGGACGACTGTCGAAAGCATCCACTTTGACTGAAGAAACGGCACCGGTCATATTGACTTTCTTTTGTGTACCGTAGCCGACAACGACTACTTCATCCAGCAATTCGTTATCCTCACTTAAAGTAATTGTCAGTTTTTCAAGCGCTTTCACTTCCTGACTTTTGTAACCTATGTATGAGAACAGGAGAGTAGCTCCTTTCGGAACATTCGGCAGGTCGAAGTGACCGTCGATATCCGTTACGGTTCCGATCGTTGCTCCTTTTACGACCACGTTCACTCCGACAAGCGGCATGCCTGTGTGATCTGTCACAGTGCCTCGCACGACAATGGCGTCTTGCGCAGTAACAGGTGACGACATCAGACCTGTCGACTTTTCATTTTTTACAATTACTTGCCTGCCTTTGATAACATAAGAAAAACCATTTGAAGAGAAGACTTCTTTTATAATATCTTCAATGGATTTGTCCGAAATATTGACATTGACCCTTTTCCCAAGATCTACGGCTTCTTCATATATAAACACGTAGTTACTATTTTTCTCTAAATATGAAAAAACTTCTTTCAATGTTTTGTTCTGCATCTGAACAGTCAATATTTCCCCGGAGATTTCTGAGGGATTTGATGCATGGGTAATTAACGCAGGAAATGATATTAAAGATATCAATAAACATGCTAATTTTATGTAATTAATCTTTTTTCGATTAATTGCTGTGATATTTTCCATACCTTTGTATATTAATCTTTTAAACAACTAAGGATTATTTCTCAAAATAGATCGGATAATTGCGCCAACAGTGTCCGATCTTTTTTTATTTATACTTTTTACTTCTTCATAGGCAAATCTGTTATTCGTTAATACTCTTTTTCTTTCTTCTCCCTATTCGTGAAAATGATATCCTCCGCCATTTATTTTTTCGACGTTCAATGAGGCTGAAACTTTTACGATTTCCAGTACTTCATCGATGGATTCACAGAGGTCGAGTTTACCGGAAAGTTTCCGGTCGGCTATATTCTTATCATACCAAACAGGCACTCCATAATAGCGGGATAGATTGTCCAAAACCTTTGAAACGGTTTCCAGTTCTAAAAGCATGACATTATCTTTCCAGCAGATATATTTTGTTACATTCACTTTCTCTTTTTTCATTATACCATCTTTCCAGTTAGCCATCTGGGAAGGATTTAAAATCATTTTCTCTTTTGCAGATGAGTTTACCTCTACGCGTCCGTTTACTAATACGACTGAAATATCATCTGCTTCATAGGCTGTTACATTAAAAACAGTACCCAGCACCTTTACATCCAATCCTTTTGTTTTCACTATAAAAGGTACTTTCGGATTATGTGCCACTTCCAGAAACACTTCTCCCTCTACTGCTATTTCCCGTTTGTCATCATTGAAAACCGATGGATAAATGACATGACTGGCTGCATTTACATACATTTTTGTTCCGTCCGATAGCGTTATGTGGGTGCGTTTTCCTTTGGGAACAATTATGTGGTTCAGATTATTTGCTCCGGTTGCCTGATCTTCTGCAATTTCCGGGGATTGGTTATTTACGGTTACGCCACCTTCCTTGTCATAATTGACATAGGCTTCGTTCTCTAACGTAACTTGTTGATTCTTGGAAAGGACCAGGTATATCTGATTTAAACTATCGATAGGTGCAACTTTTTCCAGCTCAGTAAGAAAAGAGGGCTCTTCCTGTGGTTGGTTATTATATGGAATGGAAATAAAGAAAAGAATGGCTATCGATGCAGCAACAGATAATCCGGCAAGAACATATCGAAGGGTTTTCTTTTTATCCTTTTCTATGGACCCGGCAGATGACAATTCTTTCACGTTTGCCCACGCTTCCTCTATTTCCATATCGGGAACCTGTTCGTGTTTCTTGACCAGTGAAATGAATTGCTTCATCTCGTTGTCGAACTCTGTCTTTGGTATTTTGTTTTTAGCCATACGAGCAGTGCTTTTTATATTAATTACAATTAGCCTGCTCCGATGGTACTCAATCAAACTGCGATTTAACACTTAAGTGGCTGTGTTTAACGTTTATTGTTGAATAGCCGTTAATATGGAGTGTGTTATTTATCATTCAAGGAAGGATCGGAGAGAAGTAAATCTCTTAATTTAGCAATCGATCTGAAAAGAAGATTTTTGCTGGACTGATAATTGATATTCAGCAGGTTGGCTATTTCATCATGAGTTAACTCCCTGATATAATAGAGGTACAGGATCTCCTGTTGTTTGGAAGACAGCTTTCTGAAGGCTGCACTTATAAGTTCATTCCGGGGTGACAGATCTTCTTCATCTAAAAATTGATCTGATCTGACGGTTAGGATCTCATCGGGACAACAGACCAGTTTGCCGTTACGGATTTGTTCGGATTTCAATTCGTTATACAAGGCATACCGGAAAGCTTTCAGCAAATAACAACGTACGGAAGCTGTTTCTGATAAGCTTGAGTAGTTGCACATTAGTTTAACGAAGAAATTTTGCAGGCAATTCTTTACGAGATCGGTATCTTTCGAATATATCTTCCCGTAATTATATAATATGGGATAATATCTCCTGTATAAAACTTCAAAAGCTTTACGATCTCCTTTAAGACAAAGGTTCCATATTATTTCATCCGTTTTTTGATACATTCTCCTGGGTTATTTCAATTACACTCGCTGTAAAATGCCGCAAATATAGCTATTACTCCTTTTCCTGGATATTACATTCCGATTAACTATTAACTACAAAATACTACAAATGTAATCATATATTTGATATATTTTCTTTCATGTTTAGATTATAATAAAGTCACTGTATATCACTTTACAATGACGACGTTATTAATATTTTGAATACAAAAAGAAGCGGGTCACTGTCTACACTTCGTTAGGTATCGCCAGAAACCCATAGCACACGTAGACAAGCAACCCGCTAGATATAGCAGGGACTTGTGCCTTGTGTGCTGTCAAAACTGGCGATTTTAACGAAAGTAAGGCACTTCCTAATTTTCTAAGATGTATTTGTTCTATCGAACATTACAAAAATAGGCATATTTCTTCACTTTAGATAAAAATGGGCATTAATATTATGTCATGAAAGACAAGGAAGATAAGATAATCATAAAAAATACCCAGGAATACGTTGAGTACCGTAAACCTGGGTAATATATTTTGAATAGAAAAAATCAGTCTCTTTTTTATTCTACGTATAAGACCAATCCTTTCAGATATTCTCCTTCCGGATGGTAGATATTGACCGGATGATCGGCCGGCTGCGTCAATTGATGCAGGATACGTACGCTACGTCCTGATTGTGCGGCAGCGCTGAACACTGCCAGGCGGAAATTCTCTTTGCTGACTACCTGTGAACAAGAGAAGGTAAACAGGATACCTCCCGGTTTGATCTTTTCAAAAGCGATCGCATTCAGTTTGCGATATCCTTGCAAAGCGTTGCGCAATACATTCTTATGTTTGGCAAATGCAGGAGGATCGAGAATGATGAGGTCGTAATTGCTTCCCATCTTTTCCAGGTATTTGAAGGCATCTTCAGCAAATGCTTTATGACGCAGATCTCCCGGGAAATTCAGTTCCACATTTTTATTCGTCAGCGAAATCGCTTTGGCTGAACTATCAACCGAGTGAACCACTTCGGCACCGCCACGCATGGCATAGAAAGAAAAACCACCCGTGTAGCAAAACATATTCAATACCGAATGACCTTTTGCATACTTTTCCAGTAACGAACGATTTTCACGCTGGTCTACAAAGAAACCTGTCTTTTGTCCTTTCTGCCAGTCTACGCAGAATTTCAAACCGTTCTCTGTGGCAATATCTTCTACCTCTCCGCCATATAAATAGCCATCTTCACTTCCGAGATTGGCTTTGTAGGGAAGAGTTGCTTCCGATTTGTAATAGATATTTTGTAAATTTTCTCCCAGCACAGTTTTTAATGCTTCGGCAATATCATGACGTGCATAATGCATACCAACCGAATGAGCCTGCATAACGGCTGTATGAGCATATATGTCGATCACCAGACCGGGAAGGTTGTCTCCTTCACCATGAATCAGACGATAGGTATCATTGTTTTCCACTTCTGCCAGTTCCAGTTCTTTACGGAGCGTGTAGGCAACACGAATACGTTCTTCCCAGAAATTCGCGTCGATCGAGATCTGCTTAAATGATAAAACACGCACGGCAATACTGCCGATCTGATAGTGGCCGATAGCCAGGAAGCGCTGATTTGTTCCATACACTTCTACCAGGTCACCCTCTTCCGGGTTACCTTCAATGCTTTGGATAGCTCCGGAGAATACCCACGGATGAAAGCGAAGCAACGACTCTTCCTTTTTCGGTTTGAGAAAAACTTTACAGTAACTCATTTATTTATCTTGATTCAATTGGTTGTATATTTTCAGGCAGGCCCAGGCGTCGAGGGCTGCATATTTCTTTTGTTGTTCGGTCAGAACATCGGCTTCCCAGTTGCTCAGGCGTTGCCCTTTCGATATTTTTTTATCAAAAAGGATGGCATATATCTTTTGGAGACTGGCATCCTCAATACCGAACTGTCCGACATAATTTTGTAAATCCAGGAAGTTGGCCGGTTTGATATCCGTTCTTTTGCGCATGGCTCCAAAGTCATCGCGCAGGGAAAGACCGATTTTCAGTATTTTGTCATTCACAAGAAAATCTTCCAGCGACTGTGGAATACCGATCCGGTTCAGCCGGAAAAGGAAGCAGGCCTCATCTGTAGAGATCTGCATCAATGAAATTTTATAGCGTGTCCCTTTTTTAAAACTGGGACGTGTTTCCGTATCGAAACCTACCGCTTCGAATCCGGATAAATAGCTGACAGCCTTATCCGTGTCTTTCTCTGTGTCGATCACGATAATCCGTCCTAAAAATTCTTCTATTTCAAGAAGAGATATTTCTTCTTTTGTTATTGTGTGTGTATATTGTGTCATCATTCCTCGTTCGTTTCAAAAATTTCATCATCACTGTAACGGGCAGCGTGGAGTGCCTTCAATGCGTTAAGGAGTTGTTGTCCCCAGAACTCCTGGAAGTTAGTACGGCATAAGGCAATAGACTGAAGCATGACTTCTTCGTTTCCTTGACGGAAAAGTGAAACGAAATTTCCGGTATCCTGATAGACATCGGCGATATTTTCGGAGATAAAAGCGGCGATAGGCGTATCACTGTACTGCATGTCCGGATGAAAGGTTTCCAGATAAGAATCCTTTTCTCCCAGCAATCCAGCAATCCGGGTACGGACAGACTCGTACATGTCTTCCGTAACGGTCAGTTCCGGTTCATCATCTTCGTCCGGCTCGACATCCGGCAAAAGTGTTGCTTTCAGATAAAGTAACGGCAATAGTTTGACAGCTTTGTCCACAAAGTCGAAAAGGCCTTTTTCTCCGGCTGTTTCAACAAATGTACAAAACTCCAATGCTACAGTTACAAACTCCAGCGTATTACGTTCGTATATGGGGTTGTTTTCTTTTTCCATGTTACTTCTTATGGTGTACCTAAGATTTCTAACCTGCAAAAGTAACAAATATATTGCGATAATTAGAATTATTAATTCTTAATTAAGGTCTTTCCGCTTACTTTACAAAAGTTTCAAATATATCGTAAACCGATCTTATTTAGAATAGAGTTGAAAAAATAACGGATGACGGGAATAATTCAAGCCTTTCTATTGTATATTTGTAACGAATCAAATCAGCGGCTGATAATTATGAACCGTATGGTTGATGATTATGAGCCAATCGGTCGATAATTATGAACCATACGGTCGACGGTTATCAACCGCTGATTACCTGCCGTACTAATTCGAATTAGTATGGCATATAAGTAACACTAGTACGTAATCTAATAAATAATACTATGTCAATAAAATTCAAAGTTTATTCTACCCCCAAGCCAAACAGCCGTTCAGGAGCTAAATTAACCCATGCCCGTGCGATCAGCCGGGGAACTTATGATCTGAAAAGAGTTTGCGATCTGATAAGCGAACGTTCTGCCGTATCGTCTGCCGAAGTGAAAAGTGTCCTGGATTCGTTTGCCTGGGTGATCGAGCTGGCTTTGGAGGATGGTTGTCATGTAGAGCTGGATGATCTGGGGTATTTCTCACCGTCGTTGAAAACTGTGCCGAGTAAGAAGGATGCAGACAAAAATACGGCTTACGTAGACGGGATCAACTACCGCTGTTCCACATCTTTGCGTAAGAAGTTACGACAGATCGATCTGGAGCTGGTAAAAGAAAAAAAGAAGCCGGGTGACTGGAGTACAAGAAAAACAGAACTGGTGAAATACATGGAACGTTGGGAAAGTATCACGCCCCGAACCTATGCTGAGGCATTCGGATGCAGTCGTTATCGTGCCAATCTCGACTTGCAACGATTCGTGGAAGAAGGTGTGTTGGCAAAGGTCGGCTACCGGAATAAGGTGATGTATTTGCTGGCAGCGGATGAAACAGGGGGCTGTAATAATAAGTAATTTTTGATATCCTCAAGGTGTGAATATTAAGAAGTTTAGATAGAGTATTATATTTAACTAGTATGGAATATCCTCAATCTTATTCGTTAGGAAATGGTAGCTTGTGGCAGAATGTGAAATCTAAATGGAATAACATGCCTGTACCGATATCCTGCAGCTTGTATTTGTTGAAAGAAAATCGTTTTTATATTGATATTAGTGTTAATGAGCTAATTGATGTTGTGTTTACTATGTTTCCGGCTTATGGCTATTTTTCAAAAAAAGGTAAGTTGTATTATCTGAAAGACATTTCAAGTGGAGCAGAGCTTGTGTTAGAAGAAATAAAACATTCGAATTTGTTAGTGAAGAAGGGTTTTTGCTTTATGGAAAATGAGCTTTTTCATAAAGATGAATATATTTACGATTCGGATGAAGGTGCCCTAAATTTTGATGAAGATGTAGTGAAGAGTAAAAATAGAGAAATTGATTTTAAAGAAAATAAGAAGCCGGAACCTGTACCTTTACAATTGGGTGTGTATAGGAATGGAGATATTTCTTTATTTTTAGAAGTCGGTTTTCATTATAAGATTCTTTTTTCTAGTGAGAGTCCTTTATGTTTGCTTTCAGAAGGAAAATGGGAAAAAGAGGGAAATGTGCTGAAGTTATATACGCCTTCGTTGGATTATACGTTTTTAGCCTTGATCAGTAGTTCTGGAAAATTGAAAATGATTCGTTTCCCCAATTGTGGTTATCCGGACTGGGTATATGAATTAACAATGGAATATCCTTTTATTATGAGGTAAAAAAGAGGTATCTGGTAATCTCTGATTTTAAATGTTTGATCTATTGAAAAATAAAAGATGTGGATGTTGTTTTAATGTTTTTCTTTATGTAGTTTTACGATTGAAAGAAATTCCGGATTAAACACCTTAAAAAGATCAGCTTATGAAAATCCCTATTTTTGTTTATTGCCTAATTCCATTGATGTCGCTGTTATCCTGTACGAAGCAAAAGGAGACTATTTATACGGTTGATTTCTCTTCCCGAGACTTTCCTCAAAAGAGTGTTGATCTCGATGAATATGTCGATTCCTGGAGAAAAGTGATTCTGGAAACAGATTCGCTTTGTTTGGTTGATAAGGCTACTCATTTTTATCCATGTAAAGAATATATCATTGTCTATTCGCCCAATAAAATTATGATGTTTGATTATGATGGTAAGTTTATAAAGAATGTTGCTCAGGGAGGTAACGGTCCGGGTGAAATTAACTATTTATCAGATTGTGTGGTTGATGAAGAAAACCAAATCTTATATTATCTTGAAATATTTGATACAGAGAATATACACTCTATATCATTGAAGGACGGATCAATCGGTGTTGTTCCAATAGCAGTCCGGAAGATGCTAAAATCTTTTGTATTTAATACGAATGGTATAACGTGTTTTCCGTATGTAGGTAATAAAAGCCAGTCTTGTTATACTCAGGATTTGATGGGCAATTTACTTGACACGGCATCTTTAAAGATAGAAGAACCTGATGGCCCTTTTGTTCAATCACCAATCAATCTGTATTTTTTGAATGATGACATACTCTATCAGGGATTATATGAAGATACTGTTTATAATGTGACGACACATCTGCCTGTATTTGTTTTTTCAAAAGGAAAGAAGAGGGTGGACGATGTCAATAAGAAAGATATCCAAGAGAATCAAATTTTCTTTAATACCCTGTTCTCTTCAGGGAATAACTGTATGCTTACAAGAGTTGAATATGTGTTGAAAGCAACGGATGCAGAAGGACAACTTTTGGAAATGATTCCGGATGAATACCGGTATTACCTTTATAATCATGAACTGAAAGATGTGAACGAAATTACCGGATGTACATTTTCTCCAACAAATAAGAAATATATTGGGGATCAGTTGCCCGATCTTTTATCTCATATCTCTTCTTTAAATCCACAAAAAGTAGTATTGACATTTCCTGCGGAAGAATTGGGCGGAGGGTTTGATGATAATCCGATTTTATTTGTCGGTGATTTAAAAAAATGATAAATATATAACTGTGTGGGTAGGGATTGTCTGATTGTAAACAAAAAACGAAGGCTTTATGAAAAAGAATAGATTGTTCCGTGTTTTTCTGCTATGTCTTTTAGTATTGCATACTGTTTCTTTCCGGACTGTAGCCCAGTCTTATGAGCAAATGTGGGAACAGGTAGAGGTGATGGAACAGAAACAACTGCCGAAATCAGCCGTTGGAGAAGTTCAGAAAATCTATGATCGTGCCAGCCGGGAAAAGAATGTTCCTCAATTGATGAAAGCCTGGTTGACGAAAGCCTCTTTACATATCGATGTAACGCCGGACAGTCTACCCGGCGAGTTAGACCGGTTGAAAAAATGGGCTATCGAAGAAACGGATCCGGTACATCAAGCCGTACTGAATAATCTGTTGGGGTATTATATATTGGACACAGGAAAAAGAGATGAATCGGCAATCGACAGTGCTATTTCTTATTTTCGTCTTTCTCTCCAAAATCCGGAGATACTGGCAACGCAACCGGCCGGGAACTATCGTCCTATGACGGTAAGTGCGAAACTGAGTGAAACATATTATAACGATAACATGTTTCAATTGCTTGCCAGTCAGGCTATCACACGGTTGAAAGGATATTGGATCGTTGATCCGGCGTTGAGGACAAAAATAGAAACAGAAGTTCTTGCCATCCATGACCGTTTAATATCCTATTATAAGCAACAGGGAATGAGAGATGCCCTGTTGTTGTCGTTACTGGATAAGTTATATATGGAAGGGTATGATGTCGGTCGGGGAGGAGTGGGTGAAAAGCTGAGATTGACACAGGAGCGTGTTGTCGATTTGCTGAAACAGTGGACTGTCGAGTTTGCGGATTCTCCGGTTTGTGGTGAAGTGTATAACCAGTTGGCTGTACGCTATGATGCGATGGGTGATTATGTAGCCAAACTACAAGCGGCGCAAACAGGGTTAGAGAAATATCCCCAATCGCCTTCCTGTCGTGACTTAAAAGAGCAGGTTGCTGAGGTACTGACACCTCGTTTCAATGCAGATATTCCTTTTGCCTATCCCGGAATGGATGTTGATTTTAAGATTCATTATCGGAATCTGTCGGGTTTTACTGTTGAACTCTACCGGATGGATTTGACGCCGACAAGTAGTGTATTGGCAGGTGGAGAAATTCATTCTTCAGTTGTAAAAAAGTATGGCAGGTTAGTGGATAGCCGTCATTATCAGTTAGCCGAAACTCCTGATTACAAGGAAACGGATACATTGGTACATTACAGGTTTCCGACGGAAGGTATTTATGTCGTTAAGTCTATCCCGGACGGTAATCCGGCATATACTGCTTACGGAAGAGCTTATGTTTCCACCCTCCAGGCGGTTTTATTGGATTTGCCCGATGGGAAACAGGAAATAACAGTCGTCGATAAACTGACCGGGCATCCGGTGGTTGGTACGGAAGTTGCTTATTATCGTGTGGATCAGGGAGGAGGTTTCCGGTTGATTGAAACACATCCGACCAATAATAAAGGGTGCGTGACACTGGTTCCTCCAAAAGAAGAGAACTGGTTGGGTATCAATGTGCGCAAACCGGAAGCCGATTATATGGAAATTACTTATGCGGAACGTTCTGTTCATAGATATAATGGAAATACCAAGCCGGGAGAACAGAAAAAGATATCTCTTTTTACGGATCGTGCTCTTTATCGTCCCGGTCAGATAGTCTATGTGGCAGGATGGGTCTACGGACAACAAGGAGACTCGACCTATGTGCTTCCGGCAACGGAAAGTGAAGTTATTCTGCGTGATGCGAACAGACAGGAAATAGGCAAACTGAATTTGACAACGGACAGTCTAGGTTCATTTTCCGGAAACTTTGTATTACCGGAAACCGCTCGGCCTGGGGAGTTTGAACTGGCGGTGAAAGATGGAGACAGCCGTTATATTCGGGTGGATGAATATAAACGCCCCACTTTTGATGTAATTTTTCATCCGTATCGCTCCTCTTATCAAATGGGGGATACATTATTAGTAACGGGGGAGGTTAAAACCTTTGCCGGTGTGCCAGTAGGAGAATGTGAGCTGAGCTACAAAACGGTTCGTTCACAAAATGAGTTTTGGCGTATTTCCGGTAGTGAGACGATATTGGAGACCGGAAAACTTTTGACAAATGCTGATGGAAGTTTTGAATTACCTGTTTTTCTGCGTAAACCGGATGATTTCAATACGAATGATCCCGGACGTTATTATACTTTTAACGTGACGGCCCAGGTGATTAATAAAGTCGGTGAAATGGAAAGTAATTCTCTCTCTTTGCCTGTAGGCTTACAATCGTTGGCTTTGCGTATCCGTGGATTACGTTCCAAAGTGGCACGGGAGAAGCGTGACTCCATGGAAATCCTTGCTACGAATCTGAGTGGCCAGCTTGTAAAAAGCCAGACGGTCTGTGTGGTTTATTCTTTGGATGAGGCTGGGAGAAAAAGAGATGAAGTTTGGCGAGATACCATTGAAACCCAGCGAATGTTTGTCCCCCACGAGCTATTGAAACTTCCTGCTGCTAATTACCGAATGGAAGTTGCTGCAATGGATGAACAGGGTAGATTGTGCTCGGCGAGTCAGGACTTTGTCCTCTTTTCACTGTCTGATCGTCGACTTCCGATCGCTTCGCCGGAATGGTTTTATCAAGATGGGACAACATTCTATGGAGAACAACCTGTAAACTTGTATGTTGGAACCAGTGAGAAAGATGTCTGTCTGTTTTACGATGTATTTTGTGGAAAAAAACGTATCCATTCGGAAAGGATGACACTGTCTGATGAAATCCGTCCGTTTTCTTATGTGTATAAGCCTGAGTATGGTGATGGTATTACTGTTAATTTCGCTTTTATGCGTAAGGGTGTTTTTTATTCCAAGCAAGTAAAAATAACCCGGCCTTGTCCGAAGAAGGAACTCAAACTGCAATGGAAAACATTTCGTGATAAGTTGCTGCCGGGAGGAAAAGAAACCTGGGAACTCCGGATAATGTCACCGGCCAAGAAAGCAGCGGATGCCTGTTTGCTGGCGACTCTTTATGATGCATCGCTCGATAAGCTGTATCTCAATGACTGGGACTTCAGATTGAATTATCCTCGTTTTACGCCTGACATACGGCATAATATGATTGTTCATGGCCATTCGATCTGGATGTATAGCAGTTTCCCTTATTCTGCCAGTTCTGCACATGGTTTTAGCTGGAATGACTTTAGTTATATGCGTGTTCCTCTATGGCGTGTTCCGTATGCCGGTCTTAGTTTCAAGGAAAAAGTAACAAGCCGGATGAAGAAGGCTACAAACGTTGAGATTGCAGATGAAATCTCGGTGGATAATGGTTTTGATTTTGGGGACGGAACTTCTGTGATGGCTATAGCTGAATCTTCATCTCCTCTTGAATTGGACGATGGTTCTCCGTATGTTCCCCTCCGTGAGAACTTTGTAGAAACTGCATTTTTCTATCCTTCTCTTCGGACGGATACGAATGGAGTTGTCAGTATCGCGTTTACGCTTCCGGAAACGCTGACTGAATGGAAATTTATGGGGCTTGCTCATACATCTACTATGGATTATGGTTTTATAACCGCTAAAGCGAAAGCTGTTAAGTCATTTATGGTGGAAACAAATATGCCGCGTTTTATCCGGGTGAATGATGAGGCGGTTATCAGTACGACAATTACCAATATCTCGGAAAAAACGGCTCAGGGGATTATCCGGATGGAATTGATAGTTCCGGAGACCCGCGAAGTCATATCGACTCAAAAGCGGACGTTCAATGTTGATGCCCATCGTACAATGGCAGTTTCGTTCGATGTGAAAGGGGATGATAAATATTCGGCTTATATTTGTCGGATTGTTGCCGAGACTGATGGGTTCAGTGATGGAGAGCAACATCTTCTTCCGGTTTTGTCAGATAAACAGTGGATGACAGATGCTATATCCGTCCAGTTGAATGGAACGGATAATAAAACGGTTGCATTGGACGGTTTGTATAACGACGATAGTAAAACGGCAATTCGTAAGCAACTGACAGTCGAGTTGACAGCTAATCCGGAATGGTATGCCGTACAAGCTCTTCCGGTGATTGCTGAGGCGGATAACGATGATGCTTTATCGTGGGCAACCGCTTTTTATGCCAATTCTTTGTCTGATGTGATTCTCAATACCAATGCTGATAATAAGACGGCTGTTTCCCGTTTACGTGAATTGCAGTTACCTGACGGATCATGGAGCTGGTATAAAGGTATGCGAGGAAATGATCATGTTACCTACCAAATAGCGGAGATGTTTGCCCGACTGCAAGCGATGAATATATCTGTAGAACCTGTGAAAGATATGTATGATAAAGCTTTGGACTATTTAGCTGATCGCTGGATGACTACTTACAGGCAAATGATAGCAGAGGAAAAGAAAGGAAAAAAGGATTTGATGCCGGACGGACAATCCATCAATTATTTATACATCTGTGCACTGGATAAACAAGCTGCTTCCCAAATTGAAAAAAAGGCCTGTTCGTACATGATCGATAAACTTGAATCCGGGAAATCTGATTATACGATTTACGAGAAAGCCCGTGTAGCTCTCATACTATATGAGGCTGATAAACAAGCAAAGGCAAAAGAACTGGTACGCTCTATAAAAGAATATACTGTGACTACAGATGAAATGGGACGTTATTTCGATACATCTAAAGCAACCTATTCCTGGAACAGTTACCGTATTCCTACACAGGTCGCTGCAATCGAGGCCATATCCCGCATAGACTATGATTCCGTCATGATAAATGAAATGAAGCAATGGCTGTTGAAACAGAAACAGGTGCAAGTATGGGAGACATCTGTTGCTACTGCCGATGCGGTGTATGCTTTTCTTTCCGGCAGTAAAAAAAGCATATCCGGAAACAGTCGTGTAAAAGCAAAAATAGCAGAGAAGGAAGTGGTGACTCCTAACGATACGTTGGGGTATGCCAGTCATACGTTTTTCGGAAAAGAAGCAGAAGTTCGGGAGATAGAGATCTGTCGTTCCGGTGCAGGTATGGGATGGGCCGCTGTATATGCACAATATATGGAAGATATGGGAAAGGTTCGGAAGGCAAAAGGAAATGGTTTAAAAATAACCCGCACTTATAGTAAGAATGGAAAGACTGTTTCTCCGAAAACAGAGTTGCATGTAGGAGATGAATTAACGGTACAGCTTACGGTGAAGGCTGACCGAGACATGGATTTTATACATATCACGGATTCCCGTGCCGCCTCTATGGAGCCTAAAGAGAAATTATCCGGTTATGTTTTTTCCGATAATATCAGTTATTATCAAGTGATAAAAGATTCTTCTATCGAGTTTTTTATAGATAAGTTTCGTAAAGGCACTGTTCAGTTAGAATATAAGATCTATCTGGATCGTCCGGGAGTTTATCAGACCGGAATAACGACTGTACGATCTGTGTATGCTCCTGAGTTTACAGGGTATTCAGGAAGCACGGTTATTGATGTACAAGAATAGTTTAATACAAAATTTGACTGCTATATGATGAAAAACAAACTTTTTTATTATTTAATAGCAATTGCATGCTTGGGGTGCCAGCATAAGGAAGGGAATAAGGAGCAGATATCTTATTTACTCAAACAGGATACTGTAAATAAGTCCTCTGTCGCAATGGTTCCGGATGAGAGTTCCTTTGAAATGAGATTATATGCAGAAGTTCTCCCTGTAACAGAGGATAGAGTGTATTTTACAATATATAATCATTCGGACAGAGAAGCTGTCTTCGGTGATGATGTGAAGATTGAGTATTATGATACAATCACTTCTACTTGGGTGAATACTTATCCGGAGAATGCTGTTTACACCTTGATGGCTCATCCTGTACCTTCTCATGGATATTGTGATGGCAACGCTTTTCTATATAAGCATGAACCAGGAAAGTATCGGATTGTAAAGACAATAGATAAGGCAAACCAATCTTATTTGGTTATCGGTAATTTTTCTCTTTCCAATACGCATGAGATTGCTCAAATATATAAGGAGCCGGATTGGGGCCCCGTTCAATATAAGGATGGTTATGAGGCATTGGATATGTTTATTAAAAGAAATACATATTATCCTGCTGCATTAAAAGGATCCGGCTTGAAAGCGGTAGTGGTTTGTGAATTAACTATTGACACATTGGGACGAATACAAAAAACTAAAATATTGAGTAAAAAAACGAACCTTCTCTTTGAAGAACAAGCAATAAAGTTAGTTGGAAAAATTCCGGGAAAATGGCAGCCCGCTTGTGATAGTCATGGTCGTTACCTGGACAAATATGGAGTTTTTGTGAGATTTGATGAAGGCAGTAAGTAGATTTTAATTCGTGATCTTATTTTGTTTTATCCATCAAATGAGTACTTTTACGCATATTATTGAGCAAACCTGTACAGTATAAGGGAGATTGAGGAATGGATTTCGAGAACTTTTATATAACATGGTATTCACGTGTCAAGCACTTTGCACGTGACTATGTCCTTTCTGAAGAAGAAGCGGAGAACATTACACAAGATGTTTTTCTGGATTTCTATCAAAAGAGAGAATCGCTTGATTTCCATATAAATGTGATTGCCTATTTGTTTACATCAGTGAAGAACAGGTGTATTGATTATTTGCGGCGTAAACTTTTGGAACAGGAAGCCACCTCAAAGATGCAGGAGGATTTTGATTTGTCTTTCCGCATGAAGTTCGATTCTTTGGAAGCTTTCGATGTAGAGGGACTTTCGGAGGACAATATAAAGGATATAATAGAAAAAGCACTTAATACACTGCCTGAACGATGTCGGGAAATATTTATATTGAGTAAATTGGAAGGGAAAAAGCAGAAAGAGATAGCAGAAGAATTGAATGTATCTGTCAAAACCATTGAAGCACAGATGACTATTGCCTATAAAAAGTTAAGAGAAGAATTGAAAAACCATTTACCCCTGTTGCTGTTTATTTTATTTTCTTGTGAAAATTGAGAAAATAGAAAAATAATCAGATTTCTTTAGGGGAATTATTTTTTCTGTTCGTTTACTATATAAAGAACGTAAAGAATGGATGAAAGAATCATAAAATATTGTCAGGGACTATTGTCGAAACAGGAACAGGACCTGCTTTTGAAGGAAGCCTATGATAATCCGGAACTGAAAGCTCAGATAATAGATTATCAGCACTTACATAGTTTGTTGGAATTGGTTCCCGAAAAAGCCGATGTCCGGCAGGGATATAAGGAATATGGCAACTTTAAAAGACTTGTGAATTCTCAGAAGAGAAAAGTTTGGCTGGTTTCATTGAGCCGTTATGCTGCCGTTATAGTGATTGCCTTTGTATCTGCATGGATGCTGGCATCTTACTATTTGTCGGGAAAGATATCAGATGAACAGGAGCTGATTGCTTTTCAACAGGAACTGCTAGTCCCTGCCGGACAACGTGCAGAACTGACATTGCCTGACGGAACGAGAGTCTGGTTGAATGCAGGCTCCAAATTATCCTATCCTTCATTTTTTGAGAAAGAGCGAAAGGTCTTTTTATCGGGAGAAGGATTCTTTAATGTAGCCAAAAATGAAAAAGTCCCTTTCATCGTATCAACCCGAACAATTGATGTAAAAGCTTTGGGAACCCAGTTTAATGTGTTCAGTTATCCTACAAGCGATTATACCAGTGTTTATCTTCAAGAAGGAAAAGTAAAAGCCTACTTCCCGTCTTCAGAAACGGAAGGTGTTGTGTTGTCTCCGGAACAATATTTGATACAAGAGGGCAAACAATTCAAACTTTCCACAATGGATCCGGACGATTTGTTATGGCGTGAAGGTATCTATACTTTCAAAAGACAGAAGCTGGGAAGTATAATAGAAAAGCTGGAATTGTATTACGATGTGAAGATAATTGTGAAAGATCCGGAAATATTGAATTATGAATATGTCGGGAAATTCCGTCAACGGGATGGGGTGATGGAGATTCTCTCTCTGATTCAACGAATACATAAGTTTAAGATTAAAAAGAATGATGATTTGAATCAGATAGTATTGAGCAAGTAAAAACAGATTATTAACCTTTAAATGTAGTATGTATGGGGCCATGAAAGATTAAAAAAAATCGGCAGATATTGGCGTATCCACCGATTTTGTGAAAAGTAAAACCATTTGTGTTCAGAAAATTAGTATTTACTTAACAAAACAAAGATATGAAAATAAATCCTTTGTTAACGCATCTCTTGTGTCTAAAAAAATATCAAAAGGCATTCAGAATTATGAAACTATCTTTTTTTATCCTGTTTGTATTTGTGTGCCAGCTGTTTGCTTTGAATACTGATGCACAGAATGTTACCATCGAGTTGAAATCGAATAAGCTTTCGATAGAAGAACTGTTTAAGGAAATAGAGAAACAGACAGATTATCTTGTCGTATATAGTACGAGCGGTGTCCGTTCGAATTTCGATTTGTCATTAACGAAAAAGAAAGCACAGGTTGCTGATTTACTGAATGAGGCATTGAACGGACATGGCTTGAAATATGAGTTTGTCAATAATTACATTATATTGTCAAAGCAGGAAGAGTCTATTGTACAGCAAAATAAAGTGAAGATCGAAGGCGTTGTTTTTGATCCTACGGGAGAACCTATCATTGGTGCCAATGTAGTGGAAAAGGGAACAATGAATGGTATTATTACAGATATAGACGGAAAATTCTTTTTGGAAGTTACTCCCAATGCAATTTTAGTGGTTTCTTATATTGGTTATAAGACTGAGGAAGTAGTTGTTGCTAATAAACAAAACTTGTCAATAACATTGAAAGAAGATTCAGAAACCTTGGAGGAAGTTGTGGTTGTCGGTTATGGAACACAAAAGAAGGTGAACCTGACAGGGGCTGTTTCACAGGTAACTTCCAAGGTGTTGGAAAATCGGCCGATTACGAATTTGGGACAGGGCCTTCAAGGTGTAGTTCCTAATTTGAATATATCTTTTAATGGAGGTGATCCTAATGCGGAAGCAACTATGAACATTCGTGGTTTGGCTTCAATCAGTGGAGAGGGAAGTTCTCCGTTGGTGATGGTTGATGGAGTTCAGATGAATATGAATATGGTCAATCCGGAGGATGTGGAAAGCGTATCGGTTTTGAAGGATGCTTCTTCTGCGGCGATTTATGGTGCACGTGGTGCGTTTGGTGTCATTTTGATTACAACTAAAAAAGGGAAGACTGATCGTAAGCCGGTTATTGAGTATTCTGGTAGTATTCAATTAAATACACATACCTATTTACCAGATATGTTGAGCGCTCCTGATTATATGGATGCAATGAATGAATCTTCATTTAACAATACAGGAAAAGATAAATACTCAGCAGAACAGGTTCAGTGGGTGAAAGATTATTATAATGACCCTGTTAATAATCCTGTTTACCATATGATGGAGAATGGTAAAATATTTTGGAACTCGAATAATAATAACTATAAGCAGATGCTTCAAAAATGGGCTCCTACTCATAAACATACTGTAAATATTAGTGGAGGAAGTAAGGCTATTCGTTTTTATGCTTCTGCTGGTTATATGAATCAAGAAGGGATGTTTAAGGATGCGACTGATATATTCAAAAGATATAATTTTCTAAGTAATATTTCTGCTGATTTAACTCCGACAGTTCGTGTTGGTTTCAAGGCAGCTTATACACATACTGTTTATGATGCTCCTCATGCGTATTCCACAAAAGGTACTAATTGGTGGGAGCAAATGACTCGTGGTGAACCGCAGATATTATTCCCTATTACAACACCTGAAGATTCTCCTGTTGGGGGAGGTGTTCCGACTGAGCACTTTTATAATTTCTTGACTAGCGGTTCTAGAAATGTAACTAACAATGATTTAACTCTATTAATGGGTAATGTGGAATGGGATGTTGTGAAAGGTTTGAAATTAAAGGGAGACTTTAGTTATAGAGCAACTAATGACAGAAAAAAAGATATACAAAAGGAATTTGATTATATACGTGATTCCTGGACTACACAGAATAGCGCAACTTTCCCTTCTTCTATTCTTGCTCAAAACGCACGAAGCAATTATTTTGCAGCAAATATATATGGAGAATATATGACTTCGATTAATGATAAACACAATATTACAGTATTGGCTGGTTTTAATCAGGAGTGGGAAACTTATCGAAAGGATTATACTCAAAAAGAAGAACTGGTTTCCAGTGATATTCCTTCTGTCAGTTTAGGTACAGGCAAAGTTACGACAAAAGATGAAGAATATAGTTGGGCTATTCGTGGTGTGTTTATGCGTCTGAAATATGATTATATGAATAAATATTTGTTTGAGATGAATGGTCGTTATGATGGTACTTCTAAATTTCCTCATAATTCTCGCTACGGTTTCTTCCCTTCATTTTCTGTAGGATGGCGTATTTCTTCAGAAGCCTTTATGGAATCTACGCACTCTTGGCTGAATGATTTGAAAGTGAGAGCTAATTATGGTAGTTTGGGAAACCAGAATGTTAATGGCTATTATCCTTATATCTCAACTTTTGGGGTAACACAGCAAACTTCTTTTATAATCAATGGCTCTTTACCTATTTCTGTGGCTGCTCCTGGATTGGTTTCTCCGGATTTGACTTGGGAAACTGTAAAGTCCTTAAACTTGGGTGTTGATGTAACTGTATTAAATCGTTTGAGTGCAAGTTTTGATTGGTTTAATAGAAAAACGATTAATATGTTGACTGAGGGAGATAAGCTTCCTTCCATTTTGGGAACGGATGTTCCTAGACGAAATAATGCAGATATGAAAACTTATGGTTGGGAACTGTCTGTTAATTGGCGTGATCAGTTGGCTAATGGTTTTTCTTATGATTTGGGTTTAATTTTGTCTGATTATCAAAGTGAAATCACGAAATTTGATAATAACCCAAGTAAGTTGTATGATAATTACTATGTAGGAAAAAAGATCGGTGAGATTTGGGGATATGAAACTGTCGGAATCTTTCAGTCGAAAGAAGAGGTGGCAGCAGCTGCCAACCAAAGTAAATTGGGAAATGGAGATAAGTGGGGGCCTGGTGATACACACTATGCGGATCTGAATGGTGATAAGGTAATAGACTGGGGTGATAAAACGGTAGATAATCCGGGTGATACAAAGGTGATTGGAAATACGACACCACGTTATCAATTTGGTATAACAGCTAATCTTGCGTGGAAAGGTTTTGATTGTAATATTTTTATTCAAGGTATTGGAAAACGTGATTTTTTCCCGATAGGTAATTATTTTTGGGGACATATTAATAATGCGAATGCAGTTGGTACCTATGAAGTATATAAAAATGCATGGAGAGAAGATAATCCGGGAGCATTTTATCCTATGTGGAAAGCTTCTTCGATGAGTTATAATGTGAGAACACAGACTCGTTATTTGCAAAGTGGTGCTTACGCTCGTTTGAAAAACTTTACAATTGGATATACAATTCCTTCATCGATTACTCAAAAAATCAGATTGAATAAAGTTCGTGTTTACTTTTCAGGTCAGAACTTGTTTGAAATTACTAATATGAGAGGAAATTTTGATCCGGAACTTATTGGTAATGTAGATGATAAAAATTCAAGTTCAGAAGTGGGTAAAGTGGGTGAGTTCTATCCACTACAACGTTCAATGTTATTCGGTTTACAGTTATCATTATAATTTAGAGCAATATGAAATCAATTAAAATATTACTGGCAGGTAGCATCATGTTAGCAACATTGGTTGCTTGTAATGATGATTTTATGGATCGTTTTCCTACAACTGATATTAGTGATCAGAACTTTTGGCATTCGGCACGGGATATGGAGTTGTATTGTAATGGCTTATATACATATATAAAAGGACACGGCACGGGACATGAAAGAAGTCCATTGTTATCAGGCGATAATCAGAGTGATAATATGGCTCCTCAAGACTATGACAAAGTCGCTGCCGGAGAACATATAGTACCGGAGAGTTCTAATGAAACTGAGTGGAATTGGACCTTTATTCGGAAATGTAATTATTTTTTGGCTCGCTATCAACAAGCTGAGATTAGCCAGGAGGAAAAAGATCGTTATGCAGCTGAGGTTTATTTCTTTAAAGCTTGGGATTATTTTGAAAAAGTGAAGCGATATGGAGATGTGCCTTGGTTGATGAAAGATTTGACAACGGAGTCGGAAGAGTTGTTTGGGACAAGGACCCCGCGGGTGGAAGTCGTGGATTCGGTATTGGCATGTATTGACTGGGCAATAGATAAATTACCTACTAAGAAAAATGCAGTTTCTGGCCGTATTAATCGGGATGTTGCATTGATATTGAAAGCAAGAATTTGCTTACATGAAGGTACATTTCGTAAATATCATCAAATAGATAATCCGAATAAATTTTTGAAAGAAGCAGTCAATGCAAGTCAGATATTAATGCAAGATGGAAATTATCGGATTTATAATACTGGAAATCCGGAATTGGATTATCGAACACTTTTCTGTACCTTAGACTTGAAAGATAATCAGGAAATGATTTATTATAAGGTGTATGAAGAAGGGTTATTAGGTAATAGAACAAGTAACCTACTGGAAGGTGGGGAATCTACTTTAGGTTTTAGTGTGGCCAAATCGTTGGTTGATGCTTATCTTTGTGAATGCGGGAAACCCATATCTCTTTGTAAAGAACATTTTCTAGGACATGATAGTATTCAAGCAGAAATGTTGCATCGTGATCCTCGTTTGTGTCAGACTATTTGTTATCCAGGGCAAGATTTACAGCGTGATACGAAAATTCCTGCTATTCCTGGGTCGAATATTTCTACTTCAAATATTCCTACCGGTTATCAAATAATAAAATACTGGGTAGACGATCCTGCAGAATATCTGCGCTATCAGAATGGTATTTTGGATGCTCCTATATTCCGTTATGCAGAGGCTTTATTGATTTATGCGGAGGCAAAGGCTGAATTAGGTGAATGTACACAATCAGATTTGGATATTTCAGTGAATTTGTTGCGTAAACGTGCGGGAATGCCGGATATGGTTATTGATCAATTGGTGAAAGACCCGATGTCTGATTTTCCTTCTTTGCCGGTACTGATAGACGAGATTAGAAGGGAGAGGCGTGTAGAATTTGCTTTGGAAAATATGCGATATGATGATTTGATGAGATGGAAAGCGGGTAAATTGTTGGAAAAGACGGTTCGTGGAATGAAATTTGTTCAGTCTCAGTATCCCTCAGTCGTCATTGGTAAACATATTGATGTGGATAGTGAAGGATTTATTCTGCCATATTGGAATATTTTGCCGAATGGACGTAAATTTGATGAATCTAAACATTACTACTTCCCGCTTCCGACAGAAGAACTGGTTATTAATGAAAATTTAAAACAAAATCCAGGTTGGTAATCAATTATGAGAAAGATTCTTTATTCTGTAGCCGCTTTGGCTACATTGAGTTGCTCGGCGTGGGCAAAGGGAAAAGAGGCAAAGAATGTGCTGTTTATCCTTGTCGATGATATGCAGAAGACCTGCATTCATGCCTATGGCAATAGTCAGGTCGTATCACCTAATATTGACAATATAGTCAATCAAGGTATTTCCTTTACGCATACCTATACGAACGGTTCGTTGGGAGGAGCCTTATCTATGCCTAGTCGTGCCATGATTATGACAGGTCGAGGCGTCTATGAAGTGAGTGGTGATGGAGCTGTGATTCCGGAACAACATGTCACATTGCCGGAGTTATTGCGTTCGAATGGATACGAAACATTTGCTACCGGAAAATGGCATGCTGACCGATTGGCTTTTAATCGTTCATTCGCCCAGGGAGAAAACATCTTTTTCGGAGGAATGCATTCATATAAAACGAATGGGCATGTCGCTCCCCGTTTGAACCATTATGACCCGGAAGGAAAATACGACAAACCTTTTGTTGGAGATAAATTCTCTTCCGAGATGTTTGCCGATGCCGCTGTTGATTTTCTGAATAAAAGAAAGAAGAATGACAAACCATTCTTTGCCTTTGTCGCTTTTACTTCGCCGCACGATCCGCGTATGAAGCATCCGGAATATGGACATCACTATAATCCGGAAGACGTGGAATTGCCCGTTAATTTCCTGCCACAGCATCCGTTTGATAATGGAGAATTAAAAATCCGTGATGAGGTCTTATTACCTTTCCCCCGGACAGAAGCTATGATGAAGAAGGATTTGGCTGACTATTATGGCATGATTAGCGAAGTCGATACACAAATCGGTCGTATTATGAATACCTTGCGGGAAAAAGGAGAGTTGGAAAATACGATTATTGTCTTTGCTTCCGATAATGGTTTGGCTGTCGGTCGTCATGGGCTTTTGGGTAAGCAGAATTTATATGAACATAGTATCAGTGTCCCCATGGCAATGATTATCCCTGGTATGGAGAAAGGAACGAGTAAGGACGTCGATTGTTATTTGTATGATATTTATCCTACGCTTTGCGATTTGCTGCATATTCAGCCAGCACCATCTGTTACAGGAAAATCGCTGCTTCCGGTTCTGCATGGAGCAACCAAGCATAGAGATCAGTTGTTCCTTGCCTATAATAGTTTCCAGAGAGCTTTGGTGAAGGATGGCTGGAAATATATCATTTATAACGTGGATGGTGTCATTACGGAACAGTTGTTCAACCTGCAGACTGACCCGGACGAGATGGTAAACCTGGCTACAGATGCAAAGTACGATTTCAAAAAACAGGCTTATAAGCGTATTTTGAAAGAAGAGATGAAAAAGAATAACGACTTCTGTAATCTGGATTTGCATTACTGGATGGGAAGACCGGGAAAGATGTCCTGGGATGAAGCTTCTAAATTGTATGTTTATTGAACTGATCCCTGATTAGAAGTTGAGAAAATAAGAGGTTGCGTCATTTTTTTGGGCGTAACCTCTCTTTTTTATTTTAAGGTTGCCCGAAAGAAACCAATCGGGAATAAAATATTTTTTACGTGGCAGTTTGGAGATAATCTTGTATATTTGCAAGTTATAAAAAAGATATACCGGATATATTCGGATATCGGTTAACGAGGATTTTATATGGCAAAGAAAGCAACTACAACAAAACAAAATAGTAACAACGGACCGGGTAAATTCGCGATGATGAAAATGTTTTTCACCAATGAACGTACCCGCTTCATCACCGGATTGGTAATCGCAATTATAACTATTTATATCGGATTAGCATTGATTTCCTTCTTCTTTACAGGAGGTGCCGATCAGAGTAAAATAGAAAACGTCCCGTTAACGGATCTGCTGACGAACAGAGGGTCGGTCGAGAACTGGACCGGAGTGAGGGGGGCCGTCCTGGCGGACCTGCTGATGAACCGCTGGTTCGGGATCTCTTCTTTTATGATCCTGTTCTTTTTGGGATCGGTTGGAGCTAAACTCATGAACTTGCGCCGCGTATCGCTGTTAAAGCGATTCTTGTTTTGTGCAGCCATGCTGATTTGGGGATCTATGTTTTTTGCTTTTGTGTTTATCTCCGGATATGAAGATACATTCATTTATCTGGGTGGACAGCATGGATATTACCTGTCGGAGATGATGATTACAAATGTCGGTATTCCCGGAACTATATTGCTGTTAGCCGGGGTCTTTCTGATCATCGCTATATTTTCCAGTAAGAGAACGATCCCGTTCCTGCAAAGTGTACTTTCATTCGGGTGGCTGAAGAACCGTTTGAAGAGAGACAAGACGGAAGAACCGGAGGAGACGGACGAAGCTGAAGACAGTGGAGAAGATACCGTTGAAGAAAATATATCCGAACGGGTGACCGGGGAACAACCGGACGAGAAACCGGAAACAGAAGATTTTGTTTTCGATACGGAAAAAGAAATAGAGACAGCCCGTCACGAAGAAAGCAAGCCGAAAACAGAAACTTATTCAAACATCTCCAATGACGAAGCCTTTGAGGTGACAGTGCCCCAGGAGGAAGAAGCATATGAAGCTCCGAATGCAGAAAATCAGCCGGATGATCCGGAAGACCTCCCTGGCGATCTTCGCTTTACAGTCGAGGTTCCGACCGGTGACGACGAAGTGTATGATGCCTCTGCTTTGGGCGATTACGACCCGAAACTGGATTTGTCCAACTTCCGCAATCCGCCGATCGAGCTGTTGAAGAAATATGATGTAAGCGATCATCAGGTCGATATGGACGAACAGATGGCGAACCAGAAACGAATCAAACAGACATTGGAAAGTTTCGGTATCAGTATTGCCTCTATTAAAGCGACTGTTGGTCCGACTATTACGTTGTACGAAGTAATTCCGGATACAGGTGTCCGTATCTCGAAGATCAAGAACTTGGAAGACGATATTGCCCTGAACCTGTCGGCTTTGGGTATCCGTATCATAGCCCCGATGCCGGGTAAAGGAACGATCGGTATCGAGGTGCCGAACAAAGACCCGCAGATCGTATCCATGCAGTCGGTGGTCGCTTCACGTAAATTCCAGGAGTCCAAATATGACCTGCCGGTCGTTTTGGGAAAGACCATTACGAATGAGATTTTCATGTTCGACCTCTGTAAGATGCCTCACCTGCTGGTGGCGGGTGCTACCGGACAGGGTAAATCAGTCGGCTTGAATGCTGTGATCACTTCTTTGTTATATAAAAAGCATCCGTCGGAACTGAAGTTTGTACTGGTCGATCCGAAGATGGTGGAATTTGGTATCTATTCCGATCTGGAACGTCATTATCTGGCGAAACTGCCCGATGCCGACAAAGCCGTTATTACCGATTGTACCAAGGTGATCATGACGCTTAATTCCGTTTGTAAGGAAATGGACGACCGTTATGAATTGCTGATGAAAGCCCATGTGCGTAACATCAAGGAATATAATGCCAAGTTCGTTTCCCGTCATCTGAATCCGGAAAAAGGACATAAGTTCATGCCGTTCATCGTAGTGATCATCGATGAGTTCGGTGACCTGATCATGCAGGCCGGTAAAGAAATCGAAACGCCGATTGCCCGTATCGCACAGAAAGCGCGTGCTGTCGGTATTCATATGATCATTGCCACGCAGCGTCCGTCTACCAATATCATTACCGGTATTATCAAGGCAAACTTCCCGGCTCGTATGGCATTCCGTGTGATGCAGATGGTCGACTCGCGTACGATCCTCGATGCTCCGGGAGCCAACCAGTTGATCGGTCGTGGTGACTTGCTGTTCTCGCAGGGCGGAGATACCAATCGTGTGCAATGTGCCTTTGTCGATACGCCGGAAGTGGAACAGATCGTCAACAATATATCAGCCCAGGCTGGATACGCGACAGCCTTCCTGTTGCCTGAATATGTGGGCGAAGGCGGTGAAGACAAAGCTCCGGGAGCAGTCGATCTGTCCGATCGTGACCCGTTGTTCGATGAGGCAGCCCGTCTGATCGTAATCCAGCAGCAGGGATCGACATCGCTGATCCAGCGTAAGTTCGCTATCGGTTATAACCGTGCAGGCCGTCTGATGGACCAGTTGGAAGCTGCCGGTATCGTCGGACCGTTTGAAGGAAGTAAAGCTCGTCAGGTATTGATCCAGGATGAATATAACCTGGAACAGTTGCTGAATTCGTTGAAATAAGATCTCTATTACCTCTTAATAAAGTAGACTCCTATGAAAAGAGAACAAAAGATAAAGATATGGAGAGCGATTGCTCTTTTCGGATTGTTGGCTTGCCTTCTTTTCGGTATCCGGATAACAAGCCGGGCACAGAATGCCGTTTCCATTTTGAATAAGGCTGCCGGTGCTTACGAGAACTCGAATGGGATTTCTGCCTCCTTTACATTGAATACCCGTTCGGATGTTCAGAAGGTCTCCGAGAGTTTCGAAGGAGCGATCCATATGAAAGGAGACAAATTTACATTGGTTACTCCGGATATGACTACCTGGTTCGACGGAACGACTCAATGGTCTTATGTGGAACGTAACGAAGAAGTCAATGTCAGTACGCCGACGGGCGAAGAACTGCAATTTACCAATCCGGCTCTGTTGTTGCGAATGTATAAGAAAGGTTTTACCCCCAAATATATCGGTGAAAGCACGGCTTCCAGCGGAAAGTCTGCTTATGATATCGAACTGACGCCTAAAAAGAAAGGCGACATCCTGAAGGTCGAACTGCAGATCGAGAAGTCGTCCAATTTTCCGGCGAAGATCAAGGTTGAGGCAAAGAATGGCATCAGTAGTACGATTCATATCAGTAATTTGAAGACGGGGGTAAACCAACCGGATGACTTTTTTGTTTTTAAGGAAAGCGATTATCCGGATGCCGAAGTGATCGACCTGCGTTAAAATATAAGCGATAAAATAAGTTTCTAGTATCTATTCAATTAACATAAAAACTATGAGCGATTCAATAAATGAAAAGGTTCGTTGCCTGATTATAGGTTCCGGTCCTGCTGGATATACAGCAGCTATCTATGCATCACGTGCTAATCTGTCTCCCGTCTTATACGAAGGCATTCAACCGGGCGGCCAGTTGACAACAACTACGGAAGTAGAAAATTTCCCGGGATATCCTGAAGGTATCACTGGTCCGGAGTTAATGGAAGACCTGAAACAGCAGGCTCTGCGTTTCGGTGCCGATATCCGTTTCGGTATTGCTACGGCGACTGATCTTTCCGCAGCTCCTTACAAAATAACGATCGACGGTGAGAAGGTGATCGAAACAGAAACATTGATCATCGCCACTGGTGCAACTGCCAAATACCTGGGTATTCCCGACGAACATAAATATGCCGGAATGGGTGTTTCTGCCTGTGCGACCTGCGACGGTTTCTTCTATCGTAAGAAAGTGGTAGCAGTAGTCGGTGGCGGCGATACAGCTTGTGAAGAAGCTATTTACCTGGCAGGATTGGCTAAACAGGTCTATCTGATCGTGCGTAAATCGTATCTGCGTGCTTCGAAAGTGATGCAGGAACGTGTGTTCAATACGCCGAATATTATGGTGCTGTTTGAACATAATACAATCGGCCTGTTTGGTGAAAACGGTGTGGAAGGTGCCCACCTGGTAAAACGTATGGGTGAACCGGACGAAGAAAAAGTGGATATTGCTATCGACGGCTTTTTCCTGGCTATCGGACACAAACCGAACTCTGATATATTCAAACCGTGGCTGGAAACGGATGAAATCGGTTATATCAAAACAATCCCCGACACACCGCGTACAAAAGTTCCCGGAGTCTTTGCTGCCGGTGATGTGGCAGATCCGCACTATCGTCAGGCGATTACCGCAGCAGGCAGTGGTTGTAAGGCAGCCATTGAAGCTGAACGCTACCTGTCAGAAGTAGGAAAATAAGGTCTGCTATTTAAGCTAATTAGCAGAAAAATAATAGGTAATACATCTATGTATCATGCATAGATGTATTATTTTTGTCCCCCAAATAATATCGTAGAGGGAGTGGTATGAAGAAAGTTTTGTTGTTATTACCTGTATTTTTATTGATAATAGGAGCTGTCCGTGCAGTAGAATCTCCGAAACATGAGATACGTGCGGTTTGGCTGACTACCGTTTATGGACTGGACTGGCCCAAAAGACCGGCGACAACCGAAGCCGGCAGGAAAGCCCAGCAACAGGAACTATGTACTATCCTGGACCGGCTCGCCGATGCGAATTTCAATGCTGTCTTTTTGCAGGTCCGCCTGCGGGGGGACGTTATTTACCGTTCGGCTATTGAACCGGCTTCGAAAACATTCTCAGGTAAATACGGCACAATGCCCGGATACGATCCGCTGGCTTTTGCGATAGAAGAATGTCACAAGCGTGGAATGGAGTGTCATGCCTGGTTTGTCACATTTCCTGTCGGTACGGACAAGACGGTCAAGGAACAGGGAAAACTTTCCGTTGTGAAACGTAAACCGAAACTCTGCAAACGGCATAACGGTGAATGGTATCTCGATCCCGGAGTGCCGGAGACTGCCGATTATATATTATCAATGGTAAAAGAGTTGGTAAACGGATACGATATCGATGGCATCCAGTTCGATTATATCCGTTATCCTGAACAGGCAAAGAGTTTTCCGGACAAAGCAGTCCATAAGAAATATGGGAAATCGGCCCGACTGGCTGATTGGCGGCGTGAGAATATCAATAAGATGGTCTATCGCATTTACGACTGGGTAAAAGCGGCAAAGCCCTGGGTGCAGGTCAGCAGTTCGCCACTGGGTAAATACAATCGTATCGAACGGGTCCCCAATGCCGGATGGACCGCGTATGAAAGTGTTTTCCAAGACCCTAAAATGTGGATGCAGAAAGGAAAACAGGATATGATCGTACCGATGATGTACTATCTGCATGACAACTTTTTCCCTTTTGTCGACAACTGGGTGGAGAATTGCAACGGACGCCTGGTCGTTCCGGGATTGGGGGCTTACCGGATGGATAAGTCGGAAGCGGACTGGACAGTCAATGACATTACCGACCAGATAGACTACAGCCGTTATTACGGAGGTGCGGGAGCTGCTTTTTTCCGTTGCGCGAATGTGCTGGATAATACGAAGGGACTGTATGATGAACTGAAAGATAATTACTATAAATATCCGGCGCAATTAGTACCGCTGACCTGGTTGAATGATCGTATTCCCGCTTCACCTGGTGATATCCGTGTGGAACGGGAGGGAGATGAATTGAAATTATCCTGGCAGAAACCGGCGGAGGAAAAGGAGGATCTTACCTATACTGTTTATTATTCGTTGACGGATTCGATCGATACGGCATCTGCCAAATCCATGCTGGCAACAGGAGTCAGGGATACTGTTTTGTATCTTCCTGTAGGAGCGAATGAGGAGAGAGGTTACAGTTTCAGTGTTTCAGCATCTACCCGCTACCATATAGAAGGGCTGCCTTCTCCGGAAACCTATTATTACTTATCCAAATTTCCTAAATAATATTAACGATTAGGAGTGGATATGTGAAAGCACTATCTTTGCGTTGAATGAAAAATGCTGTCACATATCTGTTTATCGTCTTTTTGGCGTCTCTTATTTTTTATGGAGGTGCCGGGGTGAACCTGATTACCTATTGCTGTGGCGATTGCCGCACGGAAGGGGTAGCCGTATTGCTGAACGATACATGTTGTGATGTGCACGAGCATAACTGTTGCAGCACTGCGGATGAGGTTTCGGCATGCGACTCCGGTTGCTGCGAAGAAGACTGCTGTCACATGGAGCGGATCAGCTTCGATTGGAGCAGTTCCAATAATCCGATAGTAGAATTACAACCGGCAGTGACCGACCTTTTGTCGTTTGCTTCTCCGTTAGCCTCACTGGTTCCGGTTCCTTTCCTGAAAGAATACATTTCACAGGAGCAGGATGGACCGCCTGTGGTCTGTCCGCGTGTCTACCTGTATTTGCTTACTTCACTTTTGATTTAGATCATCCTGATAACCTTTCCGTAATGTCACAACTGTGTCATGCTGTTGGCAATACTCTGCCATGCTCGTGGCAGAACAGTGCCAATACGATGGCAGAACAGTGCCAATATGATGGCAGAACAGTGCCAATATGATGGCAAAGCTCTGCCATGCTTATGGCAAAACCTTTTACTTAGGATCATGTAGTCTTTCATAAGCAGGATTGCAATCTTGGGTATACCTTATTACTGAATCAAAATGTAAAGCAATGTTGAAACAACTCTATATTACTCTATTTATACTATTCTTCGCCCTCTCTGCCCAGGCGAAAGATGTAAAAGGGCATGTATTTGATGATAATGACCAGCCGATAATCGGAGCGAATGTCTATTGGGAAGGAACCCAGCAAGGGACGACGACCGATGTAGACGGTGCTTTCAAACTGAAAACAAGGGAAGGCGCGAATAAACTGGTCGTAAGTTATATCGGTTATGAGACTTTTATCTTATCGGTTACGAATGTAGACGAGCCTTTGAAGATAAAGCTGAAAGGGGAAGTTACCCTGGAAGAGGTCGTGATCAGCGAACGCAAGATGGGTACGATCGCTTCAAGAACCAGTGTCCTGCAGACGCAGAAGATCACGTACGACGAACTGTGCCGTGCAGCCTGTTGTAACCTGGCTGAAAGTTTCGAGACAAACCCGTCCGTCGATGTCTCCTATGCGGATGCGGCAACCGGAGCACGGCAAATCAAATTGTTGGGACTGGCAGGAACTTATGTTCAGATGCTGACCGAGAATTATCCGAATTTCCGCGGGGCTGCTTCTCTTTACGGACTGGATTATGTGCCTGGTGCCTGGATGGAAAGTATCCAGGTTTCTAAAGGGACTTCTTCCGTAAAGAATGGCTATGAGGCATTGGCGGGTCAGATCAATGTGGAATTTAAGAAACCGCCGACGGCAGATATCTTTTCCGTGAACCTGTTCGGTAGTGATGCAGGTCGTTATGAGGGGAATGCGGATGCTTCCTGGCATATCAATGACAAGGTCTCTACCGGTTTGCTGGTGCATTATTCAAATGATAAGAAGCAGCATGACGGCAATGACGACGGTTTCCTGGATACGCCGTTGCGGGAACAGGTCAACCTGATGAACCGCTGGTATCATAAACTGGATAATTACGTCGCCCAGTATGGTGTCCGTTATCTGCACGAAAGCCGTACAGGGGGACAAGCTACCAAACATCATGATTTTACCGATCCTTACAAGGTGCATCTGAATACGAACCGGGCGGAACTGTATACAAAACAAGCCTATATTATCGACAAGGAGAAAGTGGAAAGTGTAGCATTGATCCTCTCGGGTTCCTACCATGAGCAGAAATCCATGTATGACCGTACTCCTTACAATGTGTATCAGAACAATGTGTATGCGAGCCTGCTTTACGAGAAAGAGTTTTCTCCGGCGCATAGCCTGAGTACCGGTCTGAGTATGAATTATGACGGTTTCGATGAAAACCTGTTGCAGAATGGAGTGCGTAATGTTTTTGACCGGACGGAAGTGGTGCCGGGAGCTTATGTGCAATATACGTATAATCTGAATGACAAGTTGATTGTGTTGGGTGGTATCCGGGCTGATTACAGCTCTTTGTATGACTTCTTTGTCACGCCTCGCGTACATGTTAAGTATAACCCGTTCGACTGGTTCCATGTTCGTGCTTCTGCCGGTAAAGGATTCCGTACGGCGAATATACTTGCAGAGAATAACTTCCTGCTGTCGAGTAGCCGTAAAATGAATATTGCCGACAATCTGGATCAGGAAGAAGCCTGGAATACGGGAGTCAATCTGGCTTTCTACATCCCGTTGTTCGGCAAAGAACTGACGCTTAACGGAGAATGGTATTACACTGATTTCCGGAAACAGGTCGTAATCGATATGGACAGCGATCCTCATGCCGTGAGCTTTTATAACCTGGACGGTAAATCTTATTCGAACAGTTTTCAGGTAGAGGCTACCTATCCTTTCTTCCGCGGATTTACCCTGACAGCCGCATACCGTTATACGGATGCAAAAACCGATTACCGGAATGCTGCAGGAGTAACGCAGCGATTGAAGAAGCCGCTGGTCAGCGATTACAAGGGGCTGCTGACCGCTTCCTATCAAACACCGTTGAAGAAATGGCAGTTCGACCTGACCGGCCAGTTCAACGGAGGAGGCCGGATGCCGACACCGGATGTGACAAATCCGCTGTGGGACCCCAACTTTAACGCATATACAGTTGTGAATGCGCAAATTACAAAGTATTTTCGCAGATGGTCTGTTTATCTAGGTGCGGAGAACCTGTTTGATTATAAACAATCCCATCCTATTATAGACGCCGGAAATCCGAGAGGGGAGAACTTCGACGGTTCGATGGTCTGGGGACCGGTTCACGGACGGAAAATATATGCCGGCCTGCGATTCAACATCAGTCGCGATTAAATTACAGATGAATTATTTACCAATTAATACAGATACATTATGAAACAGTTTGTAGTAGCATTAATCTGCGCCGTATTTACTTTTTCTTCGGCCTATGCACAAGATGCAAAAAAGAAAAAGGACACAGTTACTTTCTTCGTGGAAGGGATGGAATGTGCCAATTGCCAGAAAAAGGTAGAAAAGAATATCTCGTTCGAAAAGGGGGTGACCGATATGAAGTGCGACCTGACAACCCGTACGGTAGAGGTCACTTACAAGACGGATAAGACATCGAAAACGAAATTAGCTTCAGCCTTTAAAAAGATAGGCATGGAAGCAGTGCCGGTAGACGACGGTGCCGGTTGTCCGGTCAGTCCTGCGAAAAAAAATTAAGCAGTCTGTATTTCGTTAACACGAAAATTCAGCAGAACATCTTATCTTTGCAAAGCATACCTGTATGGGGCGGATCTATGTGTCCGCCTCTTTTATGAAAAAAAGTTCATGAAACATGCAGCGTTTTGCACGAGAATAACATCATTATATTTGTAATGGACGAGTCACAACTGATAAATGGTTGTAGGAAGGGGGACAGGCTGGCTCAGAAAGAGCTTTACGAGAGGTATTCCCGCAGGATGATGGGAGTTTGTCTGCGTTATGTGAACGACAGGGAGACTGCCCGCGATTTGTTGCAGGATGGATTCGTGAAAGTTTTTACCAGTATGGACTCTTTTTCGGGAACTGGTTCATTTGAGGGATGGATGCGTAAGATCTTTGTAAATTGTGCATTGGAGTATTTGCGTAAATCAGATGTGTTGCGCGAATCGACAGACCTGGATAACACGGCTGAATTGATACAGCCGGCTGGTTCCGTTATCTCGGATATGTCGGCGGCGGAGTTGATGAAGCTGGTGCAGGAGTTACCGGCAGGTTTTCGTACTGTATTCAACTTGTTCGCGATCGAAGGATATTCGCATAAGGAGATCAGTGATATGCTGAATATAACGGAGAGTACGTCACGTTCACAGTTCACGCGCGCCAAACAGATGTTGCAAAAGAGGATTAACGCTTTGTATTAAGAGGAAAGAATGGAAAAGGAAAGAGATACAATAGATGATTTGTTCCGCTCGAAATTGTATGATTTTGAGGAGGAGACAATGCCGGGCGACTGGGAGGCTATAGCCGATCGCTTGCCGGGTAAAGCACCGGTACCTTTCCGCCGGACTTTGCGCTATTGGGCTGCGGCAGCGGTTGTTTCGCTGTTGATGATAACAAGTGGCGTTTATTTGTTCAGATCAGAGAAGGAGCCACCTCCGGTTGCTGACAGGATCGAACAGGAAACAAAGAAAATGGAAACAGAGCTGGCAAAAGAGTCGGAAGTACCGGTTACTGCCATACAGCCTGTAGAAGAGCAAATACCTGCAACACCGATAGCTAAAGTGCAACAACCGGTGGTGCGTGAAACATATAAGGCGCCTGTAAAGGTTGCCGATACTGAACCTGCTGTTATTTCTTCAGATGATGATATGGAGGAGAAAGCAGAAGTAATAATACATTCGGATGAAACTGATGTGGTTGAAACAGAAGATGTTGTACAGGGTCATCCGGAAGTAGGTTCTGCTAATGATACCCGTTCGTTGGTAGCAGACGTTGCTCCGGCAGGTAAGAAAGAGAAGACTGTTTCTCCGCGTCGTTGGGGATTCGGAATGGGAGGCGGTAGTGTTACTACAGGGACAAGTAATTCGTTGAATACATATGTCTTGAAGAATACATCGTTGACAGATCAGGAGTTGTTATTCCTGAATTCTGCTAATTTTGAGAATTCAACTCGAAGAACGAACGTGAAGCATAAGACACCGGTTTCTGTGGGTATGTCGGTAAGTTATTCTTTGAATAATCGGTTTGCTTTAGTTACCGGTCTGAATTATTCTTTATTGTCTTCTTCTTGGGAAACAACCGATACCTATCATAATAAAACGAGTCAAAAGCTCCATTTTATAGGTGTACCGTTGTCTTTGTCTTATAAAATAGCAGAGTGGAAACGTTTCCAGGTGTATGCTGCTGCAGGAGTCATGACAGAAGTGAATGTGTCTGGTAAATTGGTTACGAAAAAGTATATGCATAAGGAATTATACGAAAAAGAATCTGAACATATCCGGATGAAAGAATGGATGTGGTCTGTTAATGCCCGTGCCGGTGTCAGTTATCCGCTGCTCCGTTTCGTAAGCCTTTATGCTGAAGTGGGAGCGGATTATTACTTCGATAACGGAAGTTCCATCGAAACCGTTCGTTCTGAGAAACCATTTAATGTAAATCTGCAGGCCGGCTTCCGGTTAGGTTTTTAATCGAATAAGAAACAAATACTAATAACATAAAAATAAAAAAACAGAAATGAAGAAACTAAAGTTTTTAGGGGTGATGGCTATGGCTGCACTTTTATTCACCTCTTGTTTGGACGGGGGAAATAATGAACAATCGGGAGCGGCAATCGGAGTGGTTGATTTTTCAATGGAAGCCATGAAGAATTTAGCTTATGTGAATGATTATACGGCACTTTATTCTCCTCAATTTGAATCATTGACTACAGGGGATTGTATAGTTTTTCCTTATACTATAAACTATGATGATCCAATGAACAGTGGAACAAATAAATATTTGACAGCAACAGTGGCTGGTTATAATAAGCTGGACGAAGGTTTGTTGGTGACAACTGTTGATACGGCAGATATTAGAAAAAATGAAATTACAACTATGGATGCCTCTGTGATCAGTTCTGATGGTACAGGTTATGGTTGTGGTACAGTAAAAAATTATCTTTTCTTAAGTTCTAGCCATCCCAATATATCGTCGGATCAAAAGAATATGTATGAGTTACAATATGATCCATCTCAAACACCAAAAGAAGTGGAAGGAAAGAGAGTGTACGATTTCTTTTTGCGTGTTGTTAAGCAGGCTGACGGAAAGGGTACTGTAGGTACTAATACTTTGAACTATGTATTTAGAGCAGGAAGTGCTATTGAAATGTTGAAGTCGAAAGAAAAAGCAGATAATCAAGACGTTTTGTATATTCGTCTGAATTATATTAAAGAGTTTAATAAGGATACAACTGCTGCTACTTGGGGAACATCAAAGTTGATGGGTTTTCCTATTTTAAAGGAAACAACGAATTGATAAAATAAACAAATCGGCATGTGTGAAACGAACACCAAAGTATCGTCTACACATGCCGATTTTGTAATATATTTCTGCTATATACTAATTTTTAAACTTCTGTATTTGTTCTAGGAGAACTCTTTTCTCCACAACACCGGAAGTACGCCAGACTATTTCACCTTTCTTGAAAATGATCAATGTCGGAACGGATTGAATCCGATACAGATTGGCTACAGCCTCATTTTTGTCTACATCGATTTTCAGGACACGTGCTTGCCCTGCCACTTCCTTACCCAATGCTTCAACTGTCGGACTCATTACTTTACATGGACCACACCAAGTGGCGAAAAAGTCTACTAATACAGGTTTATCTCCGTTTATAATATCTTTGAAAGTTTCCATATTGTTTTTCTATTTATAACAATTGGAATGTAATGCTTGTTCATCGAACAGATGAAGCCGGTTATTTTATTTCATTAATAACAGTTTCGCTGCTTTCAAAAACGATAAATACACCTTCCCATTTGCCTTCTTTCTCAACAAAACGGATTCGATATGTCGCTTTTATCTTTTTCATTGAATATGCATCAAGATTAGAAAATAATGAGTCAGTATGACAATGTGCCAATTATAGAAAAATATGAAACAAAAATAGGGATAATCGACACATATATTAATAGATCGCAAATACCCTTCACCCTTCACCGCTTGTAAACTCCTGTATACCTGCGTTTTCTGGTGACACGTCTCGGTGAAGGCTAAAATTACAAATCAAAAGTAGGGTCTTTTGAAATGTTAAGACAAGACTTTTGAAATCAAAAGAAGGGACTTTTATCTTCAAAAGAGCTATCTTTTTTCGGAAATACTTACGTCTTTTCTTCAATAGGTAGGCACTCATTAAAGATGAGTAGGCATCCGTTCGTATTGGCTCCGGCAGCTATTCGAAGTAGCTCCGGCAGCCACCGGTATTGGCTCCGGCAGCTAATTGAAAAAAATTACGGGTTCTCTAATGAAAAACAATTTGTTGTCGGTGAAACGTTACCATTCACCGCATCCGCTTGTTTTACAGGATGATATAACGCGGTGACAGGTGAAGGCTATCGCCGGAATTCTCTCTGTAGGTATGAAAAATGGTTCACCTTTTTCAGTTGACTGGTGACAAGTAACAGTTGGGCTTCGCGCCCGAAGATACGAATAATTGAACGAAATTAATTCGACTGATGGGTAAAGAATAGTCTTTCCGCTGATGTTTTGTTAACTTTGTATGAATAAACCGTGTTATAGCCAAATGTCGGGTAAATGTCGGGTGAAAGTTCGCTGCTTTATTTGTTGAATGTTTGAGTTATGCATAATCTTGTCGAAAATTTGAATGAAGATGAAACAGCCGGAATTAGGTAAGTACATTGCAGGGCTTCGGGAAACGAAAGGGTTGACCCAGGAGGAGCTGGTAAGTAAATGTAATATTAGTGTCCGAACTTTGCAACGTATCGAGTCAGGTAAAGTAGTACCAAGAAGTTACACATTGAGGTTAATTGCTACTGCACTGGATTGTGACTTGTTAGCTGTTCCGGAGGTTCAGGAAATTGGTAAAGCTGAACTTCCGGTTCATTTGTCATTCAAATCTGTTTTGAAAGATTTGTTTAACTTAAAAGTACACACAATGGCAAAATTATCAGTTTTAACAACGGCATGTCTGGCTATAGGTTTTAGTTTGTATACAGTCGGTACCAAATGTAATGCACAGCAAATGATGAAAATGAATTTTGTAACAGACAATACCGGAGGATTTGAGGTACAGCTTCCCCGCGGACTCCCCGGTTATGGAAGTTATATAAATAATGATACCGTTTTTATCAGGGCGGGAAAAGATTTGATCAAAGAGCATAAAGGATCTTTGTTTCTGAACAATGCTTTTGTTGGCCATGTACAGGAAAGTGATACGATAATATTTAAAAAGGGAAGCCTGTTTACTAGAAAGTCGCTTATTATTAGGCCATATAGAATGAAAGCGTCTTTGATATACAAAGATATTGTTTTTGTAACTCCTCAATCCATCAGCGGGTTTACCGATGATAATGGAGATACTTTCCGATCGGGGCCTCATACTTTCAAAGAAAGGGATAATCGAATATATCTGAATGATGTTTATCAGGGGGATGCTTTTGCGGGTGATACTGTTGTCATTTCCAAATCGGGAAAGCTGGAAATTAGGTGAAGTGATCCGTATAAATTCATTACATTTACACGTCATAATTTGTCAACAATAATAAAGTGACATAACTACGACCAGCTCCTGTTAATTGATAATATCTAATTTGAAATGAAGATATATATGGATACGGAATTTATAAACTTAACAACAGACAATCTTGCAGATGAGCATTTGTGCTGTATTATCCGTACTAAAAAGCTCCACCCTGGTGTTGAGGCAAAGCGACAATGGCTTTCTGAACGGCTGAATGAAGGTCATGTCTTTAGAAAGTTGAATGCAAAGGCTACGGTTTTTATAGAGTATGCCCCTTTGGAAACAGCCTGGGTTCCTATAACGGGTGATAATTATTATTATATCTATTGCTTATGGACTTTGGGCAGTTACAAAGGGAAAGGGTATGGGAAATCGCTGATGGAATATTGTATAGCCGATGCTAAAGAAAAGGGTAAATCCGGTATTTGTATGCTAGGAGCAAAAAAACAAAAATCCTGGCTTTCCGACCAGTCGTTTGCGAAGAAGTTTGGCTTTGAGGCTGTTGATGTTACCGATAATGGATATGAATTGCTGGCACTCTCTTTTGACGGAATAAAGCCGACGTTTGCACATAATGTAAAGAAACAGGGAATCGAAAACAAAGAACTGACAATTTATTATGATGTGCAGTGTCCTTATATCGATCAAAAAATCGGGATTGTCAGACAGTATTGTGAAACGAATGATGTTCCTGTATCTTTCATCCAAGTGGATACCCTACAAAAAGCTAAGGAGCTACCTTGTGTTTTCAACAACTGGGCAGTGTTTTATAAAGGACATTTTGAGACGGTGAATTTATTACAGGATGCTGCCAGCTTAATGAGAATACTCAAAAAGTAAAATTAGGATTTATATATTTTGTAGAAATAATAAAGCCTGTTAATCATATGATTAACAGGCTTTATTGGCGGTCCGGACGGGACTCGAACCCGCGACCCCATGCGTGACAGGCATGTATTCTAACCAGCTGAACTACCGAACCAAAACAAATTAAGGAAATAATAATTAAAAGAGGCGGTCCGGACGGGACTCGAACCCGCGACCCCATGCGTGACAGGCATGTATTCTAACCAACTGAACTACCGAACCTCTTTTCATTATCAATCTCTCTCGATTGCGGTGCAAAGGTAAGTATTATTTTCAATTCTGCAATACCTTCGGCAAAGAAAATATGTCTTTTTTTTAATCATGGCTGATATGCAGCAGGTTAAGAAATGAAATTTTTTTCACTGTTTTCAAAAGTAACGGAGTTCTCTATCCGGCAATTTAAAACAGGTTTGTCACATTTCTACACTGTTTGGCAACTTTTCATAAACCAAAGGGGAATATGTTATGATAATTTGTTACTTTTGCAACTCAATATAAAAAAGAAAACGGAGAAAGAAAATGGACGTCGCCATTATTAAGTATAATGCCGGAAATATCTACTCAGTGAGTTATGCCTTGAAAAGATTAGGTGTAAGTCCAGTGATTACAGCCGACCCGGAAGTATTAAGTAAAGCAGATAAGGTAATTTTCCCCGGTGTAGGGGAAGCACAGACTACCATGGATTATCTGAAAGAACATAAACTGGATGCTGTTATTAAGGATCTGAAACAACCCGTACTGGGTATTTGTCTGGGTATGCAATTAATGTGTCGTCATTCTGAAGAAGGAGATGCAGAATGCCTGGGGATTTTTGATGCGGAAGTAAAGAAGTTCGTGCCCCATCGCCATGAGGACAAGGTGCCCCATATGGGATGGAATACGATCACACAAGTTAAAGACGGTTTATTTACCGCACAATTGGAGAACAAATTTGTTTACTTCGTACATAGTTATTATGTACCGGTAAATGAATATACGGCTGCAACCACGAATTATATTCAACCGTTCAGTGCTTCGCTGCATAAAGACAATTTTTATGCAACGCAGTTCCATCCGGAGAAGAGCGGTTCAGTCGGTGAAGTGATTCTGAGGAACTTTCTAAAATTGTAAGATATATGATCGAGCTTATCCCTGCTATAGATTTGATTGATGGCAAATGTGTACGCCTTACGCAAGGTGACTATGATACGAAGAAAGTGTATAACGAAGATCCGCTGGAAGTAGCGAAGATGTTCGAAGCGCATGGTATCCGTCGCTTGCATGTGGTTGATCTGGATGGTGCCCGTCAGGGACGGATCATCAACTACCGCGTATTGGAAAGACTGGCTACACGCACCTCTCTGGTGATCGATTTCGGCGGAGGTCTGAAGCAGGAAGATGATTTGGAGATCGCATTCGAAAGCGGTGCCCAGATGGTGACCGGTGGAAGTATAGCGGTAAAGAATCCGGAAGTTTTTACTTCCTGGATCCGGAAGTTCGGAAGCGAAAAGATTATATTGGGAGCTGATGCGAAAGATAAGAAAATTGCCATCAGCGGGTGGGAAGAGACTACTGATAAAGAACTGATCCCTTTCATCCGGGAGTATTACGACAAGGGTATCACGAAAGTGATCTGTACGGATATCAGCCGCGATGGCATGTTACAGGGACCGGCTATCGGATTGTATGAGGAGATACGGGAGGCAATCCCTTTTATATATATCATAGCCAGCGGAGGAGTCAGTTCGATTGAAGATATAGAAAAACTGGCTGAAGCAGGAATACCGGCGGTAATTTTCGGCAAGGCCATCTACGAAGGAAAGATCGAATTAAAGGATCTGCTTCGTTTTACCTGAAAAGAGGAGGAGAAATCAACGTATGCTAGCCAAGAGAATAGTACCCTGTCTGGATATCAAAGATGGAAAAACAGTAAAAGGAATTAATTTTGTGAACTTCCGCGACGCAGGCGATCCGGTCGAACTGGGGTCACAATACAGCCGGGAGGGAGCCGACGAGCTTGTCTACCTGGATATAACCGCTTCGCATGAAGGCCGTAAAACCTTCACTGAACTGGTCAAAAAAGTAGCCGCTAATATCAGTATCCCCTTTACGGTGGGAGGCGGCATTAACGAACTGAAAGACGTAGACCGTCTGTTGAGTGCCGGTGCCGACAAGGTATCGATCAACTCGGCGGCACTGCGCAACCCTTCGCTGATCGAAGAGATCGCGAAGAATTTCGGAAGCCAGGTCTGTGTGGTCGCCATCGATGCGAACTACGAGAACGGCGACTGGCTCTGCTATCTGAACGGAGGCCGTATCCCGACGGAGAAGCATCTTTATCAGTGGGCTTCTGAAGCCGAAAGCCGCGGAGCAGGCGAGATCCTGTTCACCAGTATGACGCACGACGGTGTAAAAGACGGATATGCCAATGAGGCACTCTCGGCTTTGGCTGACAACCTGCATATTCCGGTCATCGCTTCGGGAGGAGCCGGCAAGATGGAACATTTCCGTGATACCTTTGCAGAAGGAAAAGCGGATGCCGCGCTGGCTGCCAGCGTATTCCATTTCGGGGAGATCGGCATAGCCGACCTGAAGCAGTATCTGAATAAAGAAGGAATCAATGTAAGAATATAATTACAAGAATAAGATGAAATTAGATTTTGAAAAAATGGGCGGACTTATCCCGGCAATCGTTCAGGATAACAATACCAACAAAGTATTGATGCTGGGTTTTATGAATGAAGAAGCCTATGAAGAAACAAAGGAAACAGGCAAGGTAACCTTCTTCAGTCGTACGAAGAACCGTTTGTGGATGAAAGGTGAAACCAGCGGTAACACCTTGCAGGTGGTGAGTATGATGGTGGATTGCGATAACGATACCATCCTTATCAAGGCTATTCCGGCCGGTCCGGTTTGCCATACAGGAGCTGATACTTGTTTCGGCGAAAAGAATAAGGAAGACATCATGTTCCTGAAATATCTGCAGGACTTTATCGAACAGCGCCGTCAGGAGATGCCGGAAGGTTCTTATACCACTTCCTTGTTCTTGAAAGGAGTGAACCGTATGGCGCAGAAGGTGGGAGAAGAAGCTGTCGAGACCGTGATTGAAGCAACCAACGGAACAGAAGAAGGCTTTATTTATGAAGCATCCGACCTGGTTTATCATCTGATCGTATTATTGACCAGCAAAGGTCTTCGTCTGGAAGATCTGGCACGCGAATTAAAGAAAAGACATAAAGGATAAATTGCTATGGAAGATACAACACTGCTCAGACTGGAAGGCGTAGAAATCTGCCGCGACGAAAATGTCATACTGCATAATGCCTCTTTTACCTTGCGTAACGGGGAGTTTGTGTATGTAATCGGGAAAGTAGGCTCCGGAAAGAGCAGTCTGTTGAAATCCTTGTATTGCGAAATCCCGATCAGTCAGGGCGATGCCTGGCTGTTGGATTACAATCTCTGTAAGATGAAACGGAAGGACATACCCTATCTTCGCCGTAAGCTGGGGATTGTTTTTCAGGATTTTCAGTTGCTTACCGACCGCTCGGTGATCAAAAACCTGGAGTTCGTCCTGCGGGCGACCGGGTGGAAGAAAAAGAGCGAGATCAAAGAACGCATCGAAGAGGTGCTTCATCAGGTAGGCATGCAGACCAAAGGATATAAGATGCCGCACGAACTGTCGGGCGGCGAACAACAGCGTATCGTGATAGCAAGAGCACTCCTGAATGACCCTGAACTTATATTGGCCGACGAGCCTACAGGTAATCTGGACCCCGAAACAAGCGGACAGATCGTACAGCTTCTGCATGATATTTGTCAGAAAGGTACGGCGGTGATTATGACCACGCATAACTATACACTGGTACATAATTATCCCGCCCGTATAGTAAAATGTGAGAATGCATGCCTCGGTGATGTCGGAGAATGATTTTTTATGTAACTTTGCACACGCAAAATAGCAAGGAACAAACAATTTAATTATAGGAAAAGAAAATGAAAGTTTTAAAGTTTGGCGGTACTTCTGTGGGATCTGCACAGAGAATGAAAGAGGTAGCAAAATTGATTTGCTCAGGCGACCGTAATATTGTCGTATTGTCTGCCATGTCAGGTACAACCAACTCGTTGGTTGAGATATCCGACTACCTGTACAAGAAGAATCCGGATGGTGCAAATGAAATCATCAATAAGCTTGCGCAGAAATATTACGGACATATCGAAGAACTGTACAGCACCGACGAATATAAGCAGAAAGCCAAAGAACTTGTAAAATCTCATTTCGATTATATCCGTACTTTCACGAAAGACCTGTTCACCTTGTTTGAAGAAAAGGTCGTGCTGGCTCAGGGAGAACTGATCTCTACCGGTATGATGAACCTGTATCTGAATGAAACCGGCGTGAACTCCGTCCTGCTTCCTGCTCTGGAATATATGCGTACGGACAAGAATGCTGAACCGGATCCCGTTTATATTAAGGAACGTCTGGTAAAACAGCTGAACGAACATAAAGATGCCGACTTATATATCACTCAGGGATATATCTGCCGGAATGCCTACGGCGAGGTCGATAACCTGCAGCGTGGCGGCAGTGACTATAGCGCTTCCCTGATCGGTGCGGCTGTGAATGCGGAAGAAATCCAGATATGGACGGATATCGACGGTATGCATAATAACGATCCGCGTATCGTTGACAAAACATCACCGGTTCGCAACCTGCATTTCGAAGAAGCAGCAGAACTGGCTTACTTCGGTGCGAAGATCCTGCATCCTACTTGTATTTTGCCTGCCAAGCTGAACAATATCCCGGTTCGTCTGCTGAACACCATGCAGCCGGAAGCTCCCGGAACGTTGATCTCCAACGAAACGGAAAAAGGAAAGATCAAGGCTGTTGCGGCAAAAGATAATATCATCTCCATCAAGGTAAAGAGCGGCCGTATGTTGCTGGCTACCGGTTTCCTGCGTAAGGTATTCGAAATCTTCGAAAACTACCAGACACCGATCGATATGGTTACCACTTCGGAAGTAGGTGTATCGGTAACGATCGACAACCGCAAGCATCTGGAAGAAATCGTAGACGACCTGAAGAAATACGGTACGGTTACGGTGGATGAAGATATGGTGATTGTTTGTGTGGTGGGCGACCTGGAATGGGATAACGTCGGCTTCGAAGCCCGTATCGTCCAGGCGATGAAGGATGTGCCGGTGCGTATGATCTCCTACGGAGGCAGCAACTACAATGTGTCGCTGCTGATCAAGTCGGCAGACAAGAAGAAAGCGCTCCAGGCGTTAAGCGATCACCTATTTAATAATTAAAAATTGAGAATTGAGAATTGAAAATTAATAGATGGTAACTAATTTTCAATTCTCAATTTTCAATTCTCAATTCTCTTATTATGCTCAAAGGAACATTCCCGATAGATAAGCTGAAGGCACTTCCTACGCCTTTTTATTATTATGATGTAAAATTGTTGCAGGATACACTGGATATGGTGAAGAATGAAGCTGGTAAATACGGCTATCATGTACACTATGCAGTCAAGGCAAATGCCAATCCGCGTATCCTGTCCGTTATAGCGGAGAACGGTTTGGGGGCCGACTGCGTGAGCGGTGGTGAGGTGCAGGCTGCCCTGAATGCCGGATTCCCTGCCGGTAAAGTGGTCTTTGCCGGTGTCGGTAAAGCCGATTGGGAAATCAACCTGGGACTGGACAACGATATCTTCTGTTTCAATGTGGAATCGGCTGTCGAGCTGGATATCATCGACGAACTGGCTGCCGCTAAAAACAAAGTGGCTTCGGTTGCCCTGCGTATCAATCCGGAAGTGGATGCCCATACCCATGCGAAGATCACCACCGGAATGAAAGAAAATAAGTTCGGTATCAATTTGAGCCAGCTGGGGCAGGTGCTGGATAACCTGGCGAAACTGAAACATGTGAAACTGATCGGTATCCATTGCCATATCGGTTCGCAGATCACGGATATGTCCGCATTCCGTAACCTGGTTATCCGTGTAAACGAGATACAGGAAGAGTTGGAAGCCCGTGGTATTCAAATAGAGAATCTGAACTTCGGCGGCGGATTGGGTATCGATTATTATCACCCGAACCATCTGCCTATCCCGGCATTCGATAATTACTTTGCCGTATTCAATAAATTGCTGAAAGTACGTCCCGGTCAGCAGGTACATTTCGAACCGGGCCGTTCGGTCGTTGCCCAATGCGGGACACTGATCTCGAAGGTTCTGTATGTTAAAGTCGGTGAGACAAAACAGTTTGCCATTCTGGATGCCGGATTTACCGAACTGATCCGTCCTGCCATGTACGACGCCTATCACCGTATCGAGAATATATCCAGTGACGAAGCGGTCGAACTGTATGATGTAGTAGGGCCTATCTGCGAATCATCCGATGTATTCGGTAAAGATGTCGAGCTGAACAAGGCACACCGCGGTGACCTGATCGCCTTGCGTTCAGCCGGTGCTTACGGCGAGGTGATGGCCTCCCAATATAACTGTCGCCAGCTTCCGAAAGCATACTATTCCGATACGATTTAATTATCTTATAAGAAATCAAAACGGGACTGTATCAAAATAGACTAAATGGCACACAGATGACACTGATTAAACAGATGAATACCGATTATTTATTGATTTTCAATTTATTTATCTGTGTTCATCTGTCCGATCTGCGTAATCAGTGTGCCATAGTGTAACGTTTGATTCATCCTCATTTCTCTTGGTATTACTAAGCTATCCCTTGTAACACAATAGAGCTATCAGTCTGCTTTACCATTGAGGCTCTTTCTCTTTTCCTGTTTTTTTATTTGTAGTGTTTCCTTTTTTACTACCTTTGTACGATCCCGTGATCGTGGGGTGTGATAAATCTTGAATGTTTATAAAAGATAGAATGTGATGAAAAAGAAAGAGTTATATAGCATACTCATGATTTGTTTGCTGATGTTCTCCTCTTGTCTCGGAGATACGAATACCCGGATAACGGTGGGAGAGCAGGAAGCTGTCTATCAGTCACGTCCGACCAAAGGGTTTTATGTGGATGGCGGTCGTTTCCTTTATGGCTCAAACCTGAGTGTAACGGGGGATACCGGCGATTGTTTTCTGATAGAATACTCATTCGATTCTGCAGCTCCGGAGTTGCAAGGCACGGACAGTCTGTCCATCGAGCTGATTGAACAACCGGTCAGTGTACCTTTATGGCCTTTGGACAGCCAGATGACGGATACGACAAAGATATTGAATAACGAAGTCCTGACGGAATCATTACTGGGCCGCAAGGCCTATATCAAAGGACGTCTGTTCTTATGGTCCAATCATACGGAGACGGAATCTCAGCAGGATAGTTTCATGCTCAGCTATAATCCGGAAAAGATGTATACCATAGAGGAGGGGAAGCGGATTTACAATCTCTACCTTCGGGCGATAAAGAAAGTGACGAAGCCGGAAGAAGGCAGCGGTGATGATAATAAAGAAGAAGGTGAAGGAACAACCGAAACTGAAAAGACTGTAAAGGTCTTGATTACAAATGCATTCAATATCGAGGAGTTCTTTGATAAAGCGAAAGTACAGGAAGAGGAAAAGGGAGAAAAAGGACTTTCTATAGCAATAAATTACGCTTCGGCATATAATAAGGATACGACAGCCTGTTTGTGGAGTACGACGGAGCCGATGTTGATTTCGTTTAGTGAAAGAGTTGAATAAGGGAAGATAAAGGGGTATTAAATAGAAAAACGGAGAGATGTATAAGGAGATAATCAAATGGGTAATAGCCATCATATCTCAACCGGGGAAGGCCTGGGATATGTTGTCAAGAAAAGAAGAGAAGGGCGATGAGTTCTTGTCGCGATTCATATATCCGTTAATCGGACTGGTTACAGTGGCAGCTTTTCTAGGCGTGTTGTTTACGCGGAAGGAGTTTGATGTAGAGCTTGCTTTGAAATCGTCGATCAAAACTCTGGTCGCTTCTTTCGGAGGTTTCTATCTGGGAGCCTATTTTCTGAATGAAGCCTGGCAGGGATGGTTCGGAAGAGAAAAGGACATGAAACTCTGCCAGCGTTTTGTCGGTTATTCGTCATCGCTGATGTTTGCATTGAATATCGTGCTGATGCTGCTGCCGGAGTTTTTCTTCCTGCGCATCTTCATTTTATATACATTTTATATTGTATGGGAAGGAGCCGGTCCTTATATGCAGGTGGAAGAAAAGGAACGGCTGAAGTTTGCCGGTATAACGACCGTTATCATTTTGCTGACACCGGCGGTGATCGAGTTTGTGCTGTTCATGCTGATGCCGGGATTACGTTTTTGACAGTTAGAAAAAGATGAAAGAGAAGATTAGTAATAATATACAGATAAAGAACAAGCGGGCAACCTTCGATTATGAATTGCTCGATACGTTTACTGCCGGGATCGTGCTGACCGGGACGGAGATCAAATCCATCCGCCTGGGAAAAGCCAGCCTGGTCGATACGTTCTGTATCATGGAGAAAGGCGAGTTGTGGGTGAAGAACATGTACATCGCCGAGTATTTTTACGGTACCTATAATAATCATGTCGCACGCCGCGACCGTAAATTGTTGCTTACCAAAAAGGAGCTGCGCAAGATAGACAATGCAGCCCGTAACAGTGGTTTTACCATCATCCCGACCCGTATGTTCATCAACGAGAAAGGGTTGGCGAAAGTGGTCGTAGCCATAGCCAAAGGTAAGAAGGAATACGATAAACGAGATTCCATCAAAGCCCGTGACGACAAGAGGGAGATGGACAGAGCATTTAAACGGTAAGAGAAACTCTTGCCGTTTCTTTTTTCAAACGGAAAAGACATATCTATGAATAAGGAAACATTTATACGCTCCCTGCAGGAACGTATCCTGATACTGGACGGTGGTATGGGTACTATGATCCAGGGATTCAAACTGACTGAACAGGATTACAGAGGCGACCGTTTCGTCGATTTTCCCGGACAGCTGAAAGGGAACAACGACCTGTTGTGCATCACCCGTCCGGATGTGATCAAGTCGATCCACCGGCAGTATCTGGATGCCGGGGCAGATATCTTCGCTACCAATACATTCAATGCGAACGCCATTTCGATGGAAGATTACGCCATGCAGGAGTATGTGCGTGAGATTAACTTGGCTGCCGGAAAGCTCGGACGGGAAGTAGCCGACGGGTTTATGGCGGAGCATCCGGACCGGACGATCTTTGTCGCCGGTTCTATCGGCCCGACCAACAAGACGGCATCCATGAGCCCCGATGTGAGTAATCCAGCTTATCGTGCGGTAACCTATAAAGATATATATAAAGCCTACAAAGAACAGGTGGAGGCGCTGGTCGACGGAGGCGTGGACATCATTCTTTTTGAAACGACTTTCGATACGCTGAACGTGAAAGCGGGATTGGAAGCTGCTGAAACTGTTTTGAAAGAAAAAGGGAAAGAGTTGCCGATCATGTTGTCACTGACGCTTTCTGCCCAGGGGGGACGTACCCTTTCCGGTCAGACACTGGGTGCCTGCCTGGCTTCTGTCCAGCATGTCAACCTGGTCAGTATCGGCTTGAATTGTTCCTTCGGAGCAGCGGATATGAAGCCTTTCCTTGCCGACCTGGCCAAACATGCTCCCTATTATATAAGCGCTTATCCGAATGCCGGATTACCCAATACGTTCGGTACCTATGACGAGACTCCGGAAAAGATGGCGGGTCATGTGAAGCCGTTCATCGAAGAGGGGCTGGTGAATATACTGGGAGGTTGTTGTGGTACCACACCCGCCCATATCGCCCAGTATCCGGCGTTGATAAAAGGAGCAAAGCCGCATGTGCCTGCCGCGAAGCCGGATTGCCTGTGGCTGTCCGGTCTTGAGCTGCTGGAAGTAAAGAAAGAAAATAACTTTATCAATATAGGCGAACGTTGTAACGTCGCCGGTTCCCGCAAGTTCCTTCGTCTGATCAAGGAAGGGAACTACGAAGAAGCCTTGACGATTGCCCGCAAGCAGGTGGAAGACGGTGCGCAGGTGATCGACATCAATATGGACGACGGGATGCTGGATGCCGTCAAGGAAATGACGACGTTCCTGAATCTGGTCGCTTCCGAACCGGATATCGCCCGGGTGCCTGTCATGATCGACTCTTCCAAATGGCAGGTGATCGAAGAAGGGCTGATGTGCGTACAGGGAAAAAGTATCGTCAACTCGATTTCCCTGAAAGAAGGGGAAGAAGTATTCCTGGCTCATGCCGCCCGCATCAAACAGTTGGGAGCGGCTGTCGTCGTCATGGCTTTCGATGAGAAAGGGCAGGCGGATACATTCGAACGGAAAGTGGAAGTCTGCGGACGCGCATATCGTTTGCTTCGGGAGAAAATAGATTTTGATCCGAACGGAATTATTTTCGATCCGAATGTACTGGCAATCGCTACCGGTATGGAAGAACATAACGGATACGGTCTGGACTTTATCCGTGCCGTCGAGTGGATCAAGCAGAATCTGCCGGGAGCCAAGGTGAGCGGCGGTATCAGTAACCTATCTTTCTCGTTCCGTGGAAATAATTATGTGCGTGAAGCGATGCACTCCGTATTCCTGTACCATGCTATTAGTAAAGGGCTGGATATGGGTATTGTAAATCCTTCTTCTGCCGTAATCTATGAAGATATCGAACCGGAGTTCCGTAATTTGCTGGAAGATGTGATTCTGTACCGTCGTCCGGAAGCCGCCGAAGAGCTGATTCAATGGACAATTGACAATGGACAATTGACAATGAAGAAAAGTGAAAAGGAACTGTCAATTGTCAATTGTCAATTGTCAATTGAAGAGCGTCTGGAGTATGCCCTGATCAAAGGCATCGGCGACCATCTGGAAGAAGACTTGCAGGAAGCATTGAAAGAATATCCGCGTCCTGTGAATATTATCGACGGTCCGCTGATGAGCGGTATGAATAAGGTCGGCGAACTGTTCGGTGCCGGGAAGATGTTCTTGCCGCAGGTGGTAAAGACAGCTCGTACCATGAAAAAGGCGGTAGCCATCCTTCAGCCAGCCATTGAAGCCGATAAAACGGCATCCGGCTCGGCGAAAGCCGGAAAGGTTCTTTTCGCAACGGTGAAAGGCGACGTACATGACATCGGCAAAAACATCGTTTCGATCGTTCTTGCCTGCAACAATTACGAAGTGATCGACCTGGGTGTGATGGTTCCTGCCGAGGTGATCGTGAAGACTGCCATCGACGAGCAACCCGACCTGGTCTGCCTGTCAGGACTGATCACGCCCTCCCTGGAAGAGATGGTACACGTGACGGACGAGATGCAGAAAGCCGGATTGACTATTCCGATCATGGTCGGTGGCGCAACCACCTCCAAGCTACATACGGCTATAAAGATAGCCCCTCATTATGATTATCCGGTGATCCACGTACTCGATGCGTCGCAGAATCCGCTGATTGCTTCGAAACTGCTGAATCCGGATACCCGCGATGCTTATATTGAAAGCCTGAATAAGGAATACGAAGCATTGCGCGTTTCGATGGATCAGAAAAAGGAGATATTAGTTCCGCTAAGTGAAGCTCGCCTCCATCCGCAGAAAATAGACTGGACCGGCTGGAATCCTACGACCCCGAATCAGTTGGGTGTCCATGTTCTGCCGTATATTCCATTGGAGGAAATCATACCTTATATACACTGGACCTTCTTCTTCTCTGCCTGGAAACTGAGCGGACGTTTTGCCGGAATCGCCCAATTGCACGGATGCGACTCCTGTCGTGCCCAGTGGTTGGCTAGTTTTCCGGAAGGAGACCGTGCGAAGGCAGCCGAAGCCATGCAGTTGCATAAAGATGCCGTCCGTCTGCTGAATCGGCTGGTGGACAGGAAGGCGGAATATTGTAAAGCCATTTACGGATTCTTCCCGGCTAATAGTGACGGGGATAGTATCCGGATGGGCGATATCGTGATCCCTGTATTGCGTCAGCAGGCAAAGAAGGACGAGGGTGTTTATAAATCGCTTGCCGATTATGTCATGCCTGCTTCGGAAGGCCGTACGGATTATGTCGGTGCTTTTGTCGTAACAGCCGGTGTCGGTGCCGAGGCTCTGAAGAACCAGTTCGAGGAGGAGGGCGATACCTACAGTTCGATGTTGCTCCAGACATTAACGGACCGTCTGGCGGAAGCACTTGCCGAATATCTGCATGAGAAGGTGCGTAAGGAATACTGGGGATATGCTCCGGACGAGTCTTTATCCATCCCGGATCTGTATAAGGTGAAATATCAGGGAATCCGTCCGGCGGTAGGCTATCCTTCGCTGCCGGATCAGTTGTTGAATTACACGCTGGATAATCTGCTGGATATGTCGCAGATCGGGGTGAAGCTGACAGAGAACGGCGCCATGTATCCGACAGCAACGGTAAGCGGTATTTACATCGCTCATCCGGATTCGCAGTATTTCATGATCGGTTCGATCGATGAAGAGCAGATGAAAGATTACGCTGCCCGTCGCAATCTGTCGGAAGCGGATGCGAAGAAGCTGCTGAATAAGAATATATCGTAAACAGATAAATGTAAAGAGCATGTGGAGATATATACGCTGGTCGTTACTGGCAGGATTGTTGATCGGGGTGTGGATTGTCATGCGGTTGCCGGTGGCAGCCGAATTTTATGCCCGTCGGATCTATCCGGCTGTTTCCGGTGTGCTGTCCCGCATCTCATCCCCTTTCCCTTTTTCCGTAGGTGATTGTTTCATCTACGGAAGCATTGTCGGTATCCTGGTCTATCTGATCTATGCTTTTGTGAAGAAGCGTTCATGGAAAAAGACAGTCGGGCGTACGGTCGAATATCTGCTATGGGTGTATGTCTGGTTTTATCTGGCCTGGGGACTGAATTATTTCCGGGAGGACTTCTTTACACGGACACAACTCCCTTATGCCGATTATTCGGAAGAGGATTTCCGCTCTTTCCTTTCGGCTTATACCGATTCGCTGAATGCCTCTTTCACTCCGGTTGAAAAGGTGGATCAGGCCGTCATTGCCTCGGAGGTGAAGAACGGTTACCAGGAGATAGCCGGACGTTTCGGGCTGGTGTCTCCCGTCGGTTACCTTCATCCGAAACCGATGCTGCTCCCGTCGTTGATGAGCGGTGTGGGAGTTTTGGGATATATAGGTCCCTTTTTTATCGAATACAATCTGAATCCGGACCTGCTTCCCGTCCAGTATCCTTTTACGTATGCCCATGAAATGGCGCATGTACTGGGCATCTCCAGTGAGGCGGAGGCCAACCTGTATGGCTTTCTGGTCTGCTCACGTTCCGAAGTGCCGGAGATCCGTTTCTCTGCCTGGTTTGCCTTGTTGCCTTATGTGTTGGGTAATGCCTGGCAGTTATTGCCGGAAGAAGACTTCGAGCAGTGGAAGGAAACGATATCGCCTGAAGTAAAAAAGGCATACAACAATAAGGTCGCTTATTGGCAGGGTTTGTATAGTCCGACGATCGGGGATATGCAGGATACGCTTTATAACTGGTTCCTGAAAAGTAACAATATCCCCTCCGGACGTAAAAATTATTCTGAAGTAGTGGCACTTCTGATGGCTGTTAATACAAAATAAACTGCTACATTTGTAACCGTCTGCGTCTCGTGACGTACTCATTTATCATACTTTAAAACTAATAAGATGGAAAATCAAAGACTCGCTTATATGCTGACCGGTATCGTCGCATTCGGACTGGCAGGTTGTTCCTCTCAACCGATAACCATTGAAGGAAAAGTATCCAATCTTTCCGGTAATACGATCGTCTATAATTCTACAATCGACGGTGTATATCAGTTTACTCAGAGAGATACCCTCTTTGTGCAGGCGGACAGCACTTATCGGATAACACTTCCTGGAAAAGAGAATGAGAAAGTCTCGTTTTATGTGTACGGGCAAAAGTATCTGGGTACAGTTTACGTCGAACCCGGTAAGAACGGGCTCGATATCGATGCCTCCCTTGAAAGCAATCTGAATGTGGAGAATAAGCTGGTGAAGGAGAATGAAATCGTGGAAGAACTTGCCCGTTTGCAGAAGGATGTCTTTGGTTTGAGAGCCCGTGAAAAAGATGTGTTCCAGGTAGCAAAAGATACGGTAGCTTCTTCTGTTTACAAGAAACTGACGGACTATGGAGCCGGTATAGAACAGAAGATAACCGGAGTCGACGACCTCTTTAAGAAAAGAGCCGTGCAGGATGTCCGCATGCAGATGTTGCTGGCCTTTATGAATCAGTATTTCGGGATTAATTACCGGGGAACGGAAGAGACAAAGAAAGAGTGGGAGGCCGTTTATCCGGAAATGCTGGAATATGCCGATATTACCCAGCCGGAGAATGTCTTTTCCGACGCATTCTCCGATGTGGTGTCGAACATTGCCGGGATAGAGCTTTATATGAAAACCAAGCAACAGCCGAAAGACCGGAATGAAGGCAAGGTAATGCTTTTCGACTGGTATAAGGAGAACCTGAAAGGACGTGTACAGGAAATCGCCATGGCCAATATTATCCTGGATGATGCTGCGAACGAAAGTTATTCGACGGGCATACCGGAGCTATACGAACAGTTTAAAGTACTGTATCCGGCCAGTATCCTTCAATCATCGCTGGAGGAGGCGATACGGAAGAACATCTCGTTTAACAAGCAGGAGCTTTCCGCAGATATTCATATCCTGAACACCGACAGTGTGCGTTCTTTTAAAGAGATAACCGACCGCTATCCGGGAAAAGTGATCTTTATCGATATCTGGGCAACCTGGTGTGGTCCTTGCCGTCAGTCTTTTGCCCATGTTGAACCCTTGCAGAAGTATGCAAAGGAGAATGATATCGTGCTGCTTTATGTTTCCATCGACCGTCCGACTGAAGCCGATTTATGGAAGAAAATGGCAGGATACTATAATCTGAAAGGGGAGCACGTACTCATCAACGAATCCTTTAAAATGGATATCTACAATACTTTCGGTAACAATGGAGCCTTGTATATCCCTCATTGCGCCATCATCAACAAAAAAGGGGAACTGCAATTCAAAGTCGCATCGAGTCCTGAAAATATGGACAAACTGATAGAACAGTTGCAGGAAGCCGGTGCGGAGTGATTAACGCCCCAGTCGTTAGCACTTAAGAATGCCTATCGTTAACCTCTAAGAATGCCCATTGTTAGAGGTTAACGATAGGCATTCTTAGGATATTATTGTCGGGTTCGGATGAACAGGCATGTATAATTTGATTGTATGTACCTAGTTCATATATTTCGATAACAACAATATCAGCGGCAGGTAATCTTTCAAGGTAACTCGCAGTTGTTTCAAGGCTTGAGTAATCCGGTAATTCACCGTTTGGGTGGAAACCTGCAGGATCTCGGCTATCTCTTTGTAGCTTTTATTTTCGAAGCGGTGCATGATAAATGCTTCCCGGTAGCTGGCGGGTAAGGCATGAATCGCCTGGCTGATCTGTTTTTTCAGTTCTTCCGCCTGGTAGAAATCGCTGTCCTGCAACATCTCCAACATATATTCATAGTAACGTGTCTCTGCCCGCAATTGCGACTGCTGGCGGGTAAGCTGGTTGATACTTCTGTGATAGACTGTTTTGTACAGATACTGGCTGAAAGAGGTATTGAATATTTGTGCTTCCCTGTTTTCCCATAACCATAACATGACATCCTGCACGATCTCTTCGGCATCTTCCTGACTGACAAACCGGTTCGCATACGTGCACAACATCGGGTAGTATCTTCTGAATAAGGTACCATAGGCTTTTTTATCTCCACGTTGCATGGCCGATAACAGGAATGAATCGTCTATTGCTTGTGAGGTCTTTTTCATACTACTGTCTCCCTGTCGGCAAAGTTAGCTTTTTTGTTGAATAAAAAAAATATCAAAAAAAAGTGGACTTCCGTTTAGTAATCCGTCGGAGTTCCCTTGTCTAATATATAAACAGGCATAAAAATGCAAATGGAAACATTCAATATAGATCAGATAGAAGAACTTCTTCCCCGGTATTGTTCCGGCGAGGCGACGGTAGAGGAATGCCGGATGGTGGAGGAATGGATCGGGCAGTCGGAAGATAACTACCGGATTGTCAAACAAATCTATGCCATCGATCAGGTAATGGGTACGGCACAGATGGAATCGAAGGTGGATACCGAAAAGGCTTTGGCATCTGTAAGCCGTAGAATGACTAAGAAACGTCAGCTGGTGAGCTGGTTCACCTGGATGCAGCGGGTGGCTGCGATTCTTTTTATCCCTCTCCTTATCACCTGGGGGATCGAGCATTTTACTCCCCGGAGGGATATAGCCCATATGATCGAGATAAAGACCAATCCGGGAATGACGACCACCGTCGATCTGCCGGACGGCTCCAAAGTATACCTCAATTCGGAATCTTCTTTGACCTATCCTTCTTTTTTCAGTGAAGACAAGAGATGCGTGCAGTTGAAAGGGGAGGCTTTCTTCGAAGTACAAAAAGACCCCGAACATCGTTTCATTGTTTCAGCTCCCAACCATACGCAGATCGAGGTGTTGGGTACATCCTTTAATGTGGAAGCTTTTGAGAGAGACTCATTTGTATCCACTACGCTGGTTGAAGGTAAGGTTTGCTTTGCCTATCAGAAGAACCAGCAGCCTGCCACGGTAGTAATGAAGCCCGGACAAAAATTAATCTACAATACAACTTCTTCTCAGGTCAAACTGATTCAGACAAGCGGTGAAACCGAAACGGCCTGGAAAGACGGAAAAATCGTTTTCTTGGCAACTCCGCTGCCGGAAGCGTTGCGGATGTTGGAGAAGCGGTTTAATGTTGACTTTGTGTTATCCAATAACCGTCTTCGTACAGAGGCATTCAATGGCTCTTTCACCAATCAGCGACTGGAACGTATATTGGAAATATTTAAAATATCATCGAATATAAAATGGCGTTACCTGGATACCCGGAATACGACTAATGAGAGAACTCGAATAGAAATTTATTAACCTAATTGAAAAAATCATGAAAAGCAGATCACCTTAAAGAAAAACATCCGATGAAATACTCCAATATTTCATCGGATGGAAAGAATTCATTTAAAACGCTTGTTTGGCGACAAGCATAGTAAATCATTTTTTATTAATTAGATCAGTACAAAGTTATGCAAAAACATTTTAATACCCAACAGTATTGGGTAGCAGAGTTTCTGTGGTTTATCTTAAATAAAATACCGAGAGTTATGAAGTTATCAGTCTTCTTACTAATATGTACTATTGGTTTGGCACAAGCAACAGGTAGCTATGCCCAGAATGCTACTGTAAGTCTGGAGATGCGAAACCAAACGGTAAAAGAAGTGTTGGATGAGATCGAGGAACAGTCTGACTTCTCTTTCTTCTTCAATATCAAACATGTCGATTTGCAACGGAAGGTTTCTGTTGTAGTTGATAAAAGCGATATATTTAAAGTGTTAGATACAGTATTTGCTGGAACGAATGTACGTTATACAGTAGTAGACAGTAAGATTATTCTTTCAACAGAAAAACAAGAAATTCAACAGATAAGTAAGAAGAAAAAAATAGAAGGATTTGTCTGTGAACCAAATGGAGTACCTGTTATTGGTGCTAATATAGTGGAAAAAGGAACAACGAATGGGACAATAACTGATTTAGAAGGTAAGTTTGTTTTGGAAGTCGATGATAATGCTTCTGTATTGGTGAGCTTTATTGGTTTTGTGGATCAGGAAGTCTCTGTAAAAGGAAGAAATATATTACAATTAACTTTAGTAGAAGATTCACAAAATTTAGAGGAGGTAGTGGTTACAGCTTTGGGTATCAAGCGCTCAGAAAAAGGATTAGGATATTCTGTCCAAAAAGTGGATGGAGATAAACTGACAAGCGTAAAAAATATTGATGTCACATCCAACCTGATCGGAAAAGTTGCGGGCATGAATGTAAAAAGTAGTACAGAGTTTAATGAAGCTCCAACATTGACATTGCGTGGAGAATCTCCTTTGTTGGTAATAGACGGTGTTCCTTATACAAACATATCTTTACGAGATATAGCAGCAGATGACGTCGAATCAATGAGTGTATTGAAGGGGGCTACAGCTTCTGCCCTTTATGGATCTCGGGGTGGTTCAGGAGCAATTATCATTACCACGAAAAAAGGAAATGAGAAAGGTGGTTTGCAGGTGAATGTTAGTAGTAATACTATGTTTGAGGCTGGTTATGTGGCATTTCCGGAAGTTCAGACTTCTTACAGTTCAGGAGGTGCCGGACAATATCGTACAGGTGATTTTGTTTGGGGAGCTCCTCTAGATGCTGGATATATGGCAACCCAGTACAATCCGTACACCTACGACTGGGAAGAGAAAGAACTTGTTTCAAAAGGAAAAGACAATTTTAAGAATTTTCTGGAAACAGGTTTCATTACCAATAATAATATCAATCTCTCTTATCAGAGTGAAAAAGGAAGTTTCCGAACTTCTCTGACACATGTTTATAATAAAGGACAATACCCTAATACGAAATTGAATAAATTTACTTACTCAGTTGGTGGTGATTTTAAAGTAGATAAATTTAGTTTCGAAGGAAATCTGACTTACAATAAACGTTTTTACCCGAATGATAAAGGTACTAAATATGGTTCCGGCGGTTTTATCTATAATCTTGTGGTTTGGTCTGGTACAGAATATGATATTCGGGATTATAAAGATTATTGGCAGAGGGGTAAAGAAGGAGAAGCGCAGAACTGGATGGAAAACACTTGGTATGACAATCCTTATTTTTTGGCTAATGAGGTACGGCACAACGATGATTATGATGTGACAAATGGATCTTTGTCGATGAAGTATGATGTGCTACCTTGGTTGAGTATGACACTTCGTTCCGGTTTTGATTATTATCAGGATAAAGAAGAGTGGAAATATGCTAAAACTTATACTATGAATAAAAAAGGCTACTACTATGTAGATCAGGAGAATGCCTTTAGTATGAATAACGATTTCCTGGTGACGGCAAATCATCAATTTGGAAAGTTTGGTATTGACGGATTGATAGGTGGAACTATCAATTATAAACAAGGAAGCAATGTATGGGGAGAAACTAATAACGGACTGACTATCCCTGGATTCTATTCTTTAAATGCTTCTGTTGATCCAGCAAAAACCGGACAGAAGGGATTTAAGAAACAAGTGAACAGTATTTTTGGAAAAGCTACTCTATCCTGGGGAAGTCTGTTATTTGTCGATGTTACGGCTCGTAATGACTGGTCAAGTACATTGCCTAGCTCTACTCGTTCTTATTTTTATCCGTCAGTAGCTGCTAGTTTGGTCGTTTCAGAGTTGCTTAAAATGCCGGATTGGATTAGCTTATTAAAAATGAGAGGGTCATGGACACAAAATAAAAATGACTTGGATATTTATGCAATAAACAATACTTATTCAATCACTACTAATATATGGGATGGAAAAACGGCAGCTTATTATCCTAAAGTGATAAGAGGGATTGACTTGCTCCCGGAAAGTTCACGTTCTTATGAATTGGGTGCGAATGCAAACTTTTTGAATAACAGAGTTTGGGTAGATTTGACCTATTATAATAAACGGAGGAAAGATTTTGCCGTGAAAGCCCCGCTAAGTATGAGTTCAGGATATGATCAGACCTACATTAATTCGAAAGAAGAACGGGAGAGAAGAGGTTTTGAACTCTCCATTGGCGCTACTCCGGTAAAAACGAAAGATTTTGAATGGAATACGTTGTTTAACTGGTCATCCGAACGTGATGTTTTTGTGAAACTGGATTCTAAATATTCGACTAAAGCACCATGGGTAAAAGAGGGAATGCGTTGTGACTATCTTACTGCTCCTCTTTGGGATACTGATCCGTATGGGAATATAGTGCATGGAGCAAGCGGATTGCCGGAGAGTATACCTTATAAGGGCTTGATGGGATATTCATCACCCGATTGGATTTGGGGATTCTCAAATACCTTGCGCTACAAAGATTTTACCTTCCATTTTGCTTTTGACGGGTGTGTCGGTGGAGTCGCTTATAACTGGACAGACCAGGTGATGTGGAATTCCGGATCTCATATTGAATCAGATAATCAATGGCGGTATGATGAGGTTGTAAACAAGAATATTAGTTATATTGGTCCTGGTGTGAAAGTTATTTCTGGAACGATTGAGCGGGATGAATATGGACAGGTTATCAGTGATAATCGTGTATATGCTCCGAACGATGCAAGAGTATCGTATGAAAATTATATTCGTCATTATTCTAATGACTATTATGCAGGTAAACCACAATCTTATTACAATCGTACATATTTTAAACTTCGTGAAATTGCATTAAACTATACAGTGCCGAATGCATTGACGAAAAAAATAAAAATGACTGATTTAACGGTAGGTATTACTGGTAATAATTTGTTGTTATGGACAAATGAATTTAAATATTCGGATCCGGATAAAGGGGAGGATAACTTAAATTCACCATCTATGAGATACATTGGATTCAATTTGAAAACTTCATTTTAAAAAGTAAAAGATATTATGAATAAATATATAAGATCATTTATTGTTTTAGGAATTTGTTTAGGGATTTTATCCTCTTGTTCCAATTTCGATGAAATAAATAACGATCCAAATGCGACAAATCAAGTTGCACCGGGATTGCTAGCTACCGGGTTATTAATAGGAATGACCAAGCAAGATTATGAGTACGGATCATTTATCGATCATAATTTCATGAGCAAGCATGCCATTACAGCAGAATTGATTCGAAATGAATTGTATAATAAGATTTCACGTTCAGGCTTCGATTCTTTTTTGGATATAACAAATGCAAATCAGATGGTTGCGTCTGCAACTCCCGAAAACAGGATGCCTTACGAGGCTTTGGCTAGTTTTATTAAGGCTTATAAAGGCTTTTATTTATCACTGACGTTCGGAGATATACCTTATTCGGAAGCGGTGAATCCAGAAACAATAAATTATACACCCAAATACGATACACAGAAAGAAGTGATGCAGGCTATTTTGACCGATTTGGATAAAGCTGCTGAACTATTCGGGAATAGTCAAAGTTTCGAAGGAGATCCAATTTTGAATGGAGATCCTGTGAAATGGGTGAAAGTTGTGAATGGCTTTAAGTTGAAAGTGCTTATTAATTTGTATATGCATGATACGGAAGCTGACTTGAATATTCAGTCTCAGTTTGCTGAATTGGTAAACAGCAAGTCATTAATGGAAAGCAATGATGATAATTTTCAGTTAGTTTATTCCAATAAAGGAGGACAGGTGTATCCTTTCAATGATTTGTGGGCCCGAAGTAATGGATATTGTGTCTTGTCTTCCAATCTGGTTGATTCATTAAAAGTGTTAAAAGATAACCGTCTGTTCTATTTTGCAGAACCTTCAGCAGATGCTGTGTCACAAGGTCTGTCGGAGGGAGATTTTGATGCTTATGTATCTATTGATCCTAGTTTACCTTTTAGCGATATTACAAAATTGTATGGTGATGGTAAATGTTGTAAATTAAATCTACGTTACCGGGATATTAATAATCCAGCCGGCGAGCCTATCATGAGAATTGGTTATGCTGAACAATGTTTTAATATTGCAGAAGGAATTGTAAGAGGATGGATGCCTGGAAATGCCAAGGAGTTTTATGAACGGGGAGTTCGTGCGGCAATGTTGTTTGTAAAAGATCATACTCCTGATATGTATGTAGAAGGAAGACCAGCCATTACTGACGAATACATTACTGATTATTTGTCGAATGGGCGAGCTGCGTTTGCCTCGGATACGGATACTCAGTTAAAACAAATTTTCCAGCAAAAGTATTTTATCTATTTTTTACAAAATCCATGGGATGGATATTATGAATATCGTCGGGTTTTATATCCTGTTTTGCCGATTGATCCGTCGACCAATATGAATGATATCCCTGATCAGTTACCCAAGCGTTGGATGTATCCACAACGAGAATATGATGAAAATGGAGAAAACTTGAAAGTCGCTTTGGATCGTCAGTATAATGGCAAAGATACCAACAACGATTTAATGTGGATATTGAAAAAATGATGATGATAAAAATAAAGTTTTTCTTTTATGTCACTTTCCTTGCCTGTCTTTTGACAGGCTGCGGGGAAGTGCAGACCTCACGGATGGTAGAGAATATTACGGTACAAAATGGAAATGTTTATTATTATATAAAGGGATTAGAAAAGCCGTTTAATGTATTATTTCTTTCTGATACTCATTTTACAGTAGAAGATGAACGTGGAAAAGAGTATTATGCCTATACTCATCGAATGGGAGGAGGTGCAGTGGAGCCTGAAAATTATGGAAAAGGAAATGGACGTGATCTGGCTTTTCGTGCTTCTCTTGATAAAGCTAAAAAGGCAGGTTCGGAACTGGTGATTCTGGGTGGTGATATTATTAACTTCCCTTCTCTGGCTTCGGTTGAATATATCAAATCCATACTTGATGAATCAGGTTTAAACTGGATATATGTTGCGGGTAACCATGATTGGCATTATGAGGGTGAATCTGGAAGTTCTTTCTTGCAAAGAGATAAGTGGACTGCTTCTAATCTGAATGATTTGTACCAAGGGCAGAATCCGATGTTTAATGCTCAAACGGTACATGGTGTAAACTTTGTAACGATTGATAATTCTGCATTTGAAATAACTAAGGAGCAGTTGGATTTCTTTCAGAAGCAGGTCGGTAAAGGCTTGCCAATTGTTTTATCAATGCATATTCCGGTTTATTTGCCTGGGCATAATATTGATTATGGTTGTGGACATCCGGACTGGAACAAAAAGAACGATATATATTATGAAATCGAACGTAGGGAATCTTGGCCGGAAAATGGATTTATGGAAACAACTTATCAATTCTGTGATTTGGTTCTGAATAGTCCGGAGGTGATAGGTGTTTATGCAGGACATACGCATGAAGAAGCTGTTGATTTTGTGAATGGAAAACTCCAATATGTAGCTGCAGCTAATTATAACAATAAAGATATTTTGATACATTTTGTACCGGTAGATTAGGGAGGTTTTTTATACTACTAAATGATAAAAGTCGGAAAATACAAAGTGAAATATTTGTTTTTTTCGATGAAATGCCACTTATTTGAAGACAGGACTATAGTGTTAGCATTATCAGCACTATAGTCCTGCCTGTATTAGCACTACTCTGTGTGACGGAGCCTGTGACTAGTATGCTATGCGATGAAATGGGGCTTTTCATGTGTCAAAACCGGTTTTGTCGTATTTGTTACCAAAAATCTGAACATATCGTAGCATAATACTTCCCAACCTTTATAATAATAGTTTTTCAAAAATAATCCTTCATTCCTTCAGCTGTAATCTTTCTTGTTTTATTATCAGTGATTTACAGCTGAAGGAAATGAATAAACCCTTGTGCTCCTATACCCGTTTTTCTCCAATTTTCCTTCATCTATCAGCTTCTTCAGATCTTCCAGCGCACGATATTTGGAGCAGCCTGTCAGCTCCCGGTAGTCACCGCAAGTGATATAATGATGTGTGTTCAGATATTCCGTCAGTCGGCGTACCCGTTCATCGAAAGAGGGCAGAACGCCTTTTCCTTCCGGCATACGCTCCAGGGAGATCGATTTTAGTTTGCTTTTCAGGTATTTGCCACAGCGGAAATTCACATTGCGGAAATGTACTGACTCGCTGCGGATCTCCTTTCTATCCATGACCGGACGCGAAACAAGCGAGACGCTGAAAAAGCCGAGGCCGTCTAATTCTACGTTATATCCTTCATCCAGCCGGAAAGCCATCGCATCGGCAATTACCCGCAAAGCCCCCTTGATGTCGGCTCCCGAAAATCCGGATCGTCCTTCTATATCCCGCATCAATTCCTCTGTACTGATAGTTCCATAAGGTACCACCCGCGGATGCAACGCCTGTTTTTTCTTGTCTCCTGTAGGGTTCGGATTGCGAACCATTCGATATCTTGCACACATAACTACTATGATTTATGGTTTAACCTACTATCCGGTAATTCCGAAGTGCCTTACTTTTTTTTGTTTATCAATTGCCGTACGCTTGTTTGACAGCTGACAAACGCTTATTCGATAACTGTCTTACAAGCGTTTGTCAGTTGTCAAACAAGAAAGAATAACGGACTAAAGATATAAATAATAATTGATAGAAGCCTTGTTTTGTATGGCTTTTTTTCTTACTTTTAGGCAGAAAGTACACCTTAAATTACAAGCGAATGAATATCACACTGTACAAAGACGGAAATAAATCCGTTAAGACGCTTTCCTTTAATGATTTAATAGAAACGATGAAAGACCCGGTGGCCGGACGAACGGTAAAAGAATTTCGGGAAAAACTGGAGGAATATCCTCCGGGTTATCCTTGTCCGGCGTCAGCCAAGCTGCCCAAAATCGTTTTCGGTGCCGAATTGAATAAGAAAAAAGAGGTTGTGGAAATGAAGGCTTACAACGGGCTTATTCTGTTGGAGATCAATAATCTATCAGGTTATACGGAGGCGGTGGAGATACGGCGGAAGGCGGCCGGTTCACTGCAAACAATGCTTGCATTTATCGGTTCGAGCCGCAAAAGCGTGAAGATTGTTGTCCCTTTTACGCTGCCGGATGGATCTTTGCCTTCCAGCCGTGAGTTGGCGGAGTGGTTTCATGCGCATGCCTATCAGCGGGCACTGAATTATTACCGGATGCAACTGCAACGGGAAATACCCTATGGGCAACCAGCTGTGGTGCAAGCCTGTCGCATATCCTACGATCCGGATCTTTATTTTAATCCGGCGGCTGTACCGGCTACACTTGAACAGCCCTTGCAAATGCCGGGCGAACCGACTTTCCGTGAGCTGAAACAACAGGAACCGCTGCCGCTTCAACGGATGGAGGCGGGGCATGAACGCAGTTGTTCCGTTTACCTGCTTTTTCAGGTAGCCTTGAAAAAGGCGATTGAAGAGGTGGGGAAGGAATCGGACGATACAACGGCGGATGCTTTGCTGGTGCGATTGGCGGAGAATTGCCTTCGTGCAGGCATACCGGAGGAAGATGTGGTGAAATGGGCGTATGTGAACGTACATTTCCAACGGAACGAGACGGAACTGCGGGCGGCGGTACACAATACTTATCTGCTGGATAAATATTTTGGTGCCGGTCCGGTCATGCCGGCTTGCCAGAACCTCGTATTTCGGATGGAAGAGTTTATGAAACGTCGCTATGAGTTGCGGAGGAACGAGTTGAAAGGTGAAGTGGAATATCGCGAACGACGTTCCTATTATTATAGTTTCTTTCCTGTTACCGATGAGGTTCTCAATACGATCTCCCTGCATGCACAGGCGGAAGGGCTCGATTTGTGGGATCGTGATGTGAAACGTTATATCTATTCCAATAAGATTCCGCTGTTCAATCCGCTGGATGATTATCTGGATAATCTGCCGGAATGGGACAGAAAAGATCATATACGTGCCTTGGCGGATACGGTACCGACATCATCGAAGTTGTGGCGCGAGCATTTTTATATCTGGTTCCTGGGGCTTGTCGCCCAATGGAAACAGATGGGTGGGGTGCATGCTAACAGCCTGTTGCCTTTATTGGTGGGGGATCAGGGGTGTGGAAAGTCTACCTGGTGCCGTAATTTAATGCCACCGGTCTTGCGTGAGTTTTATACCGACAGTATCGATTTTGGGAATCGTCGTGATGCTGAACTGATGCTGCACCGTTTTGCCCTTATAAATATCGACGAGTTCGACTCGATAGGAAATTCCCGTCAGTCTTTTCTGAAACACCTGCTTCAAAAGCCCGAGGTGAATGCCCGTCGTGCCTACAAATCGAGTGTGCAGGCTTTGAAACGGTATGCCGGATTTGTCGGGACTTGTAACAATATGGATTTGTTATCCGATCCGACCGGCAGCCGGCGTTTCCTGTGTGTAGAAATAAATGGTGAGATAGACCGCAGGCATTTTATCGATTATGACCAGCTGTATGCTCAGGCGATCCATGCGCTCCGTGCGGGCGAACGGTATTGGCTGACGCGGGAGGAAGAAAAAACGATTACTCGCCAGAATGAAGTGTTCGAACAGGTACCGGTGGAAGAGCAGCTTTTCCTGCAATATTTCAAGCCGTTGTCTGAAGAAGATGGTGAAATCGGCGAATGGCTTCCTGCTGCCGAGATTATGCAACGTATCCGCAAGCGTAGCCACCTGACTTTTAGCAACACAACCATAAATGCTTTCGGCCGCCTATTGCGTCGTAACAATGTCCCAAACCGGCATACAGAACGAGGAAACTTGTATCACGTGAAGGAAATAAATTGATTATCCTTTATTTGGGTGTGTGTCTGTAAAAATCCTTCAGCTGTAATTGGTTTATAATTAGATAAATAAATTACGGCTGAAGGAATGAGGGAATATTTTTAGAAAACTTTTGTGCAAATCGGATTTAGGTATGCCTACAGAACAGAACCTAACGCCATAGTTTCTGCATTTTTGTAATATGTTAGGCTTAAAAATCATCTGTTCTGTTTTGCTTGCGCTCTTTCATTTCGCTTTGAAGTAGTTCCGGATTACGTCTACAATCCCAAAGCATATGAATATATAGATATTTATCGTGGACGGTATAAATTATTTTAATATGACCGGAAACTAATGAGCGATAGGTGAGTTGGTCGATTAATAAAATATAATTTGGTCAAAATCGTTTGAAGCGAATGGATGCCATATTATCTCCATCATATAATATTTTTCATGTGCTGTTCCATTTCATCTCCGCTGATTCCTATTCCGGCAATAGCATCTTTTCCTGTGACGGATAATCGTTGGCGTACCTCTTCAAGCGTATATTCACAGGGGCTTACCTTCTGTTTGTCACTTCGGATTTTACTTAGATATTTACGGAGTTTCCCGATGGTTTCGCTATTGTCGATATTTAATATTTCACGAACCAATTCTGCTTTGCTGGTTTCAAGTTCTATTGTTGTATAATGCAGGTCTTATTTTATAAATCCTATACAAAGATAAATATTATTGCTGATCTTTCTCATATTTAATTTAGGAAAGATTAATTATATCAAGCAAATTAGGACTTTTAGGATTGTTGTTGCTTGTTGCATATTTCTTTGCTATTACATGTCTGTATCACAAAGATATTAATAAAAACGGAAAAGAGAAAAAGGTTTTTTTCTAATTAGAATTAAATCACTAACTTTGCGGCATTTTTAGAAGATTGATAAAAATAACGCGATATGAGTAAGAAATTTACCGAATACTCTAAGTTCGACTTGTCGAACGTCAATAAAGAGGTGTTGAAGAAATGGCAGGATGGCGACATCTTCCATAAGAGTCTTGAAATCCGTGAAGGATACCCCTCGTTTGTATTTTATGAAGGTCCGCCTTCTGCAAACGGAATGCCGGGTATTCACCATGTTATTGCTCGTTCGATTAAAGATATTTTCTGCCGTTACAAGACCATGAAAGGATATCTGGTGAACCGTAAGGCAGGATGGGATACTCACGGCCTGCCGGTTGAGCTGGGCGTAGAGAAATCTATGGGTATAACCAAGGAAGATATCGGTAAGAAGATTTCTGTCGCTGACTATAACGCAGCTTGCCGCCGCGATGTGATGAAGTTTACCAAAGAATGGGAAGACCTCACCGACAAGATGGGCTACTGGGTGGATATGGAAAATCCGTATATCACTTACGATAACCGTTATATCGAAACATTGTGGTATCTGCTGAAAGAATTATATAAGAAAGGTTTACTGTACAAGGGATATACTATCCAGCCGTATTCACCGGCTGCCGGTACAGGTCTTAGCTCACATGAGCTGAACCAGCCGGGTTGCTACCGCGACGTGAAGGATACGACTTGTACGGCACAATTCCGTATACTCGATCCGAAGCCGGAAATGGCGCAGTTCGGCGAACCGTTTTTCCTGGCTTGGACGACGACTCCGTGGACATTACCTTCCAATACGGCACTTTGCGTAGGCCCGAATATCACCTATGTGGCTGTTCAGACTTACAATCCGTACACAGGCATGCCGATGACAGTTGTATTGGCTAAGGATCTGATGGATGCACATTTTAATCCGAAGGCTGCCGAGTTGGAACTGTCTGACTATAAGATCGGCGATAAATTGATCCCGTTCAAGGTGGTAGGTGAATGGAAAGGCCCGGAACTGGCGGGCATGCATTATGAACAACTGATCCCTTGGGTAAATCCGGGTGAAGGTGCTTTCCGTGTGATCACCGGTGATTATGTAACAACGGAAGACGGTACGGGTATCGTTCATATCGCTCCGACATTCGGTGCGGACGACGACCGTGTGGCGAAAGCTAGCGGTGTGCCTCCGTTGATGATGATCGATAAGGACGGTAATAATCGTCCGATGGTGGATATGACCGGTAAGTTCTATCTAATGGAAGATCTTGATCCTGAGTTCGTACAGACTCGTATGAATGCAGCCGATTACGATCCGTTCCAGGGTAAGTTCGTAAAGAATGCCTACGATCCGGAAAAAACGGATAAAGACGAAACATTGGATATCGAGATATGTATGATGCTGAAGGTGCAGAACCGTGCGTTCCGTATCGAAAAGCATGTACACAATTACCCGCACTGCTGGCGTACCGACAAACCGGTATTATACTATCCGTTGGATAGCTGGTTTATCCGTACCACTGCTTGCCGCGACCGCATGATCGAACTGAACAATACGATCAACTGGAAGCCGCAGAGTACAGGTACAGGCCGTTTCGGTAAATGGTTGGAAAACCTGCAGGACTGGAACCTGAGCCGTAGCCGTTACTGGGGTACTCCGCTGCCTATTTGGCGTACGGAAGACGGTACGGAAGAAAAATGTATCGGTTCGGTAGAAGAGCTGTACAACGAAATAGACAAAGCTGTTAAAGCCGGATTTATGGAGTCTAATCCATATAAGGACAGAGGTTTCAATCCGGGCGAATACAATAAGGACAATTACGAAAAGATCGACCTGCACCGTCCGTATGTGGATGAGGTGATCCTTGTTTCTGACAGCGGCAAGCCGATGAAGCGTGAGACTGACCTGATCGACGTTTGGTTCGACTCGGGTGCGATGCCTTATGCCCAGATCCATTATCCGTTCGAGAATAAGGAGTTACTGGATAGTCGCGAGGTATATCCGGCTGACTTTATCGCCGAAGGTGTAGACCAGACGCGTGGCTGGTTCTTTACCCTGCATGCACTGGCAACGATGGTGTTCGACAGTGTGGCTTATAAAGCGGTTGTGTCTAATGGTCTTGTATTGGATAAGAACGGTAACAAGATGTCCAAACGTCTGGGCAATGCCGTCGATCCGTTCTCTACGATCGAACAGTATGGTTCCGACCCGTTGCGCTGGTATATGATCACCAATGCGTCTCCGTGGGATAATATCAAGTTCGATATCGACGGAATGGATGAAGTGCGCCGTAAATTCTTCGGTACATTATATAATACATATTCATTCTTTGCCCTGTATGCAAATGTGGACGGCTTCGATTACTCACAGCCGGATGTTCCTCTGAACGAACGCCCGGAAATCGACCGCTGGATCCTTTCTTTGTTGAATACACTGGTGAAAGATGTAGACGGATACTATGATACCTACGAACCGACCCGTGCGGGACGTGCTATCTCTGAATTTGTAAACGACAACCTGAGTAACTGGTACGTACGCCTGAACCGCCGCCGTTTCTGGGGTGGAGGCATGACAACGGATAAATTGTCTGCTTACCAGACTTTATATACTTGCCTGGAAACAGTAGCCAAGCTGATGTCTCCGATCGCTCCGTTCTATGGTGACCAGCTGTTCTGCGACCTGATTGCCGTTACCGGACGTGAGACAGTAGAATCTGTTCACTTGTCGGATTTCCCGAAATATGATGAAGCATTGATCGACAAAGATCTGGAAGAACGTATGAAGATGGCACAGGATGTGTCTTCTATGGTATTGGCTTTGCGTCGTAAAGTAAATATCAAAGTTCGTCAGCCGCTGCAGACCATCATGGTGCCTGTTGCCGATGCTCACCAGCAGGAAAGCATCGAGGCGGTAAAGAACCTGATCCTGAACGAAGTGAATGTGAAGGAACTGAAGTTTGTCGATAACGCTGCCGGTATCCTGGTGAAACGTATCAAGCCGGACTTTAAGAAGTTAGGCCCGCGTTACGGTAAGATCATGAAGAGCCTGGCTGCCGCTATCCAAAGCATGAGCCAGGAAAATATCCTTGCTTTCGAAGCTGCCGGTACATTCACGCTGAATGTGGAAGGACAGGATGCAACGGTCGAACTGGCTGATGTGGAAATCATCTCTGAAGATATACCGGGATGGCTGGTTGCCAACGAAGGCCGCCTGACGGTTGCCCTCGACATCACCGTGACGGAAAGCCTGCGCAAAGAAGGGCTGGCCCGCGAACTGGTGAACCGTATCCAGAACCTGCGTAAGAGCAACGGATACGATATAACCGATAAGATCAACGTGACCGTTCTTTCTTCCGACGAAATGGACGACGCAATTAAGGAATTTAACGAATACATTGCGAACCAAGTGCTGGCTGTATCTGTTGAGATTACAGAGCATGCGATAAGCGATGCGACCGTCCTTGATTTCGAAGATTTCAACCTGTCGGTGCGTATCGAGAAAGAGTGATTTTTTTCTTAAAAAAGAAAGGCGTCCCTTGCCGCATATAAATATTGTCGTATATTTGGACTGCGACTTTGGATCGCCTGATATATATTATGAATTGTGGAACCTAAAATTAAATGAACCATGGCAGAAAAGACAAGATATTCGGATGCTGAACTCGAGGAGTTCCGCGCCATTATTTTAGAGAAGTTGGAGGTAGCCAGAAAGGATTACGAGTTGTTGAGATCGGGTGTAACCAATTCTGATGGGAACGATGTGGCTGATACGTCACCAACATTCAAGGTGTTGGAAGAAGGTGCCGCAACTTTGTCGAAGGAAGAGGCCGGACGTCTGGCACAGCGCCAGATGAAGTTCATACAGAACTTGCAGGCCGCTTTGATCCGTATTGAAAATAAGACTTATGGCATTTGTCGCGAAACGGGTAAGCTGATCCCGAAGGAGAGACTACGTGCCGTACCTCATGCTACTTTGAGTATCGAAGCAAAACAAGGAGGTAAAAGATAAATGAAATTTTCCAAAGGTTGGGGAGCAGTGTTAATTGTAATGCTGCTCCTTATTCTTGACCAGGCTCTTAAAATCTGGATCAAGACACATATGCAGTTGCACGAAAGTATAGAGATCACTCCGTGGTTTTATCTATACTTTACCGAAAATCCCGGAATGGCTTTCGGTATCGAAGTGATAGGCAAATTGTTCTTATCCGTATTCCGCATCGTGGCGGTCGGCTTTATCGGTTATTACCTGTATAAGCTGGTGAAGGAGAAGTACAACTTCGGCTTTATTGCGTGTGTCTCGCTGATCTTTGCGGGAGCCATCGGTAATATAATCGATTCTATATTTTATGGGGTCATATTTGACCATAGCTTTGGCCAGATCGCCTCTTTCATGCCTGCCGACGGTGGTTATGCTACCTGGCTGCACGGAAAAGTGGTGGATATGTTTTATTTCCCGTTGATCCAGACGGTGTTGCCGGACTGGGTTCCAATCTGGGGGGGAGAGGAGTTCGTCTTCTTCCGTCCGATCTTCAACCTGGCAGATTCGGCTATCTGTGTGGGTGTGTTCCTGTTATTGATATTTTACCGGCATACTTTGTCGGCGAGTCTCTCAAAAGAAAAAGAAAGTAGTAAATAAATGCGGAATAAATTGCGCAGATACGGTGTCGTATTGTTGACGGCGGCTTTGGTGGTTTCCTGTAGTAAGGTGCCTGATGGTATTTTGTCGGAGAAGGAGATGAAGGCTGTCCTGATCGATATGCAGCTGGCGGAAGCCATGATCAGTACCGACTATAAGAAGTATAGCGACGATGCTGAGAAGGAAGTGCTTTATCAGTCCGTATTTCGCAAGCATAATATCGAACAGGCTGTTTACGACAGTTCGCTGGTTTGGTACGGGCGTAACCTGGATGTGTATATGCAGGTATACGACCTGGTGCTGGCAGAACTGAACGAACGACAGAAGGCATTGGGGGATGTGCAGGCTAGTGCCGCTCCCGTATCCAAGCAGGATTCGGTGGATATCTGGCCGCGCCTTACGTATCTTACCTTCGAGCCGAGGGCTGTATTCAACGGGATAACGGTCGATATCAAGCCGGAGACGAATTATCCGTCCGGCAGTACGTTTGTCCTGGGTATGCGTGTCTGGGGATTGAACGACGCGATGAAGGGTCGTCCGGTAATCAGGCTGAGTGCCAACCAGGGAGATACGACCATCGTTGTAAACGAAAAGATTCTGCATGACGGTTATCATGAGACGGTTCTCCGTACGATACCGACCAAGCAGGTCAGAAGCGTATTCGGTTCTATCCGCCTGGAAGGAAAAGGTGATTCCGCCTCTTATTTCAAGATATATGTGGATAGCCTGAACCTGATGCGGTATAACTACGGACGCTATACCGTCGGGACGGACTCTCTAAAAAACGCCAAACAATAATTTGACTGCACCGATGCGCAGGATCGCTTCCCATTATATATACTGGCAGAAATGGTATCGCATGCATTATCTGGAACTGGATGCGGAAGGCTGTCTGGTCGGTGTTTTTCCCCTGGAACAGGAGATAGCGAATACGGAATTTTATGACGGTACATTGATCCTTGTACCTTTGGAGACGGATTATCCGCCTTCCGGAGCTTTCTCTACGGAGTGGCTGACTGTCTCAGGCTCCGTGGTTGTTTCCTCTCCGGTGAATGTCTACCGGTTAGCCGGTGTTTCCCCCGCGACGTCTGAACTCGGCGCAGACCACGGCTGTGGCGATTGCCACGTTCAGAGACTCTGACGTTTCTCTTTCTTGGGGATAATTGGGTATATAGAGTTTTTCATTCACGAGCGTTTCCGTTTCGGGGCGGATGCCGTTCCCTTCATTTCCCATAATGATAATGCCTGTTTCCGACAGTTCTTTGGCGTATATGTTCTCTCCGTCGAGGAATGTTCCGTATAGCGGTACCTGCTGTTCCGCTTGTTTTTGCAGATAAGCGTGCAGGTCTGTGTAATGGACCTTTACGTGGACGAGTGCTCCCATGGTCGCCTGTACTGTCTTGGGACTGAATGCATCGGCTGTATCCTGGCTGCAGACGATATGTTCGATGCCGAACCAGTCGGCAAGCCGTATGATCGTTCCCAGGTTGCCGGGATCCTGTATGCCGTCGAGAGCCAGGATGAGCTGATTTTGGGGATCGGCGTCTTCCAATGACCAGGCGGGACGTTGGAAAACGGCCAGTACGTCTTGCGGGTTCTTCAGGAAGCTGGCTTTGCGTATATCGTCGTCATCGGCTTCCAGCAGTTCTTTGGCGGGAATATCGCCTTGCGTTGCCATCCATGACGGTTTGGCGATCAGCAGGTCGCATTCGAATGCATGCAGCATATCTGCCACCAGTTTATTCCCTTCGGCTACAAACGTGTTTGTCTCGTTGCGAAACTTCTTTAATTCTAATGAACGTATCTGTTTTACTTTCGACTTACTCAGCATCTTTACTCTTTTTACAAAGCAAAAGTAAGGGATTTTATTTAATTTCAGTTACATTTGCGTGCGTAAAAGGTCGAATGATGAAGGGAACCCTCCATATATTATATTTCATATGCCTTGTTTGGATACTGGCCGCCTGCAGTACGACAAAATATGTCGGTGACGGTGAATATCTGCTTGATAAAGTGGAGATCGTCTCTGATAATAAAGCCTATAAAACGAATGATCTGAAGCCTTATCTCCGGCAGCAGCCTAACTTTAAGGTGTTCGGGCTGATGAAGTGGCAGCTTTTTGTCTATGACTGGTCGGGACGGAATGAAAAACGCTGGCTCAGTAAGCAGCTCCGCCGTATCGGTGAGCCGCCTGTTATTTTGGATACCACGCTGGTCGCGCAGTCGACGGATGAGCTGAGGCGCTTTTTCATCAATAAAGGGTATGTCAATGCGGAGGTGGAGGCGGAGGTGGATACTTCGCGGCAGAAGAAAGCGGTCGTTACTTACAAGATCAATTCGAATACGCCTTACCGCATACATAACTATACGATGGAGCTGAACGATCCGAAGATCGACAGCATAGCGCATTTGGATGCACCTAAACGTTCGGCTGTTTCGTCGGCTTTCCGTATTTATCCGGAGGATTATACCTCTTTGGTGAAAGACAGTGCTTTGTTTGACAGGGATGTTTTGGATAAGGAACGGCAGCGGATTACCTCTTTGCTCCGCCGCCGGGGATATTATGCGTTCAACCGTGATTACCTGGCATATCTGGCAGACAGTTCCTATAACAGGAATATTGTCGATTTGGATATGATCCTGAAGCCTTACCGCAAACTGAAACCGGATGGTTCGGTGGTCGATACCCTCCATCGTCCCTATTATATAAAGGATGTGACAATCGTAACGGATTATGATCCGCTGAACCAGGGGGATTTGTCGAATATTGCAGCCGATACGGTGAATGTAGGCAACCTGCAGATCCTGTACGGGAATAACGGCAGGAGTATCCGTCCGAATGTGTTGCGCAGAAGTACTTATATTACACCCGGCAGGTTGTTTAATGAACGGGCGGTCGAGCAGACGTATTCTTCTTTTGCAGCTCTCCGTGCCTTGAGGAATGTGAATATCCGTTTTACGGAGGTGGAGGAACAGGATACGATGAAGCTTAATTGTACGATCCTGACTTCTCCGGCCAAGTTGCAGGGTTTTGGTGTTGACCTGGAAGGGACAAATTCGGCCGGCGATTTCGGGTTTGCTTCCAGTTTGAATTATCAGCACCGGAATCTGTTCAAGGGCTCGGAGGTTTTCTCAGCAAAGGTGCGCGGTGCTTACGAAGCGCTGACTAAAAGTTCGACAGGCGGTAATTACTGGGAGTTGGGAGCGGAGACTTCTGTGTTGTTTCCCCGTTTCCTGTTTCCTTTTGTCAATGAGAATTTCAAACGCAGGGTACGTGCCTCTACGGAACTGAGGGTCAGTTACAGTATTCAGACACGTCCGGAATACAGGCGGGCGATCCTTTCCGGAGGATGGAGTTATATCTGGCAGGAGCGGTCGAACACACAGGCCCGGCATGTGTTTAAATTACTGGATATCGATTATGTGCATTTGCCGAAGATCGATTCGACTTTCGATGCCAATCTACCCAATTCTACACGGATTTATAATTTTACGGACCAGTTTGTTGTAGGGTCCGGTTATACGTATTCATTTACGAACTATAATCCCCAAAATCGTCTCCGGAATACACATTCTCTGCGTGTCTCGTTCGAGATGGCGGGTAACCTGTTGTATGCGTTTTCTAAAATGACGCAGGCTAAAAAGGACAAGGACGGTTTATACAATCTGTTCGGGATCAATTATTCGCAGTTTATAAAAGGGGATGTCGATTTTAGTAAGAGTATCGTTCTGGACGATCGTAATAAAATAGCCTTTCATGTGGGAGTCGGTATCGGTTATCCTTACGGGAACTCGAAGATATTGCCTTTTGAACGGACTTATTTCTCCGGCGGTGCCAATAGCGTCCGTGGATGGTCGGTGCGGACATTGGGACCGGGAGGAATGTTGGCTGATTCCGTGAAGTCGTTTGCTGATCAGGTCGGGGACATCCGTCTGGATTTGAATTTGGAATACCGGACCAAGATGTTTTGGAAATTTGAACTGGCTGCTTATGTCGATGCCGGAAATATATGGACCATGCGGGCGGATAAGGAACGTGAAGACGGGAACTTCGATTTCTCACGTTTCTATAAAGAGATTGCCGTTTCCTATGGTTTGGGATTACGTCTTGATTTCGATTTCTTCCTGATCCGTTTCGATACAGGTATGAAAGCATATAATCCGATGGAGCGCGGAAAGGACCGGTGGGCTATTCTGAAACCGAATCTACGTAATAATTTTGCCTGGCATTTTGCCGTGGGCTATCCCTTCTAATGAAAAAAAAGGCTTTCCTGTTTGCAGATATAAATAATAATATTACCTTTGCACCGCAAATAAGGACGGTCGGGTAGCTCAGCTGGATAGAGCAACAGCCTTCTAAGCTGTGGGTCCTGGGTTCGAATCCCAGCTCGATCACTAAATAAAAAGGAGTTGTCTGTTAAAGGCAACTCCTTTTTATTTTAGTACTATGCCAATCTTTTCAATATGTATTTAAGCATTGTTGAAAAGACGGTAAATGATGTGACAAGATTCTATTATCTGGATTTAGGAAACTCTTATTTTCGAGGCATCATCTCATCCCGCATGGCTGCATTATAGGCAAACCAAGCTACGATAACAGCATTATGGCGTATATCGTCCAGCACCAGGCGATCGGAGAAATCCTGTGTACGATGTGAATGTCGCCCCCATTCCATCGGGTCCTGGATGAACTGGAAAGCGGGGATTCCCGCATTGTCGAACGGTATGTGATCCGTACTTCCTACACTCCGGTTGGAGACGGTGGTAAAACCGGTATCGAGGAAAGGTTGCATCCAGTCGGTGAAGATCGGGTGAGCCATCAGGTTATCCTGTGTAAAGATACCACGGAACTTCCCGGGACCGTAATCCGAATTAAAATAGACGGATATCTTATCATATTCTTTCTTTTTCTCCAGTGTCTTCGGATCTTGTACGAATTGTTCCACATATCCGCTGGAGCCGTGCAATCCTACTTCTTCGCCACCCCAGAAAGCAACGCGAATGGTTCGGCGCGGTTGTACGCCAATCGCTTTGAGGATACGCATAGCTTCAAGCATGGCAATAAAACCGGCACCATCATCGCCGGCTCCCGGACTCATGTGATAGCAGTCAAGATGTCCTCCGATAATGACCAGCTGATCTTTCAGCTTCGGGTCGGTACCGGGTATTTCGGCAATAACATTATATATCTTACGATCGGATTCAAACTTCACTGCAATATCGACTTCCATCTCTACCTTTTCGCCATTCCGGATCAAACGTTCCATCAGACCGTGATTTTCGCAGGAGATATTCAGCTCGCAGGGGACAGGACCGACCTCTTCCAGTTTGTGGAAATTCAATCCCGGCACACTGTAGCTTCCCGATTCGTGGATGATAACAGCCGGTTCTTCTTTATAAACAAAGTGGAGTATTTCTGCATATGTTAGTTCACTTCCTTCCACCGGAGGGGCAGCACGTCGCTGTCGGGGACGCACTTTGGTGATCGGGTATTCCACCGTTTGTTTCAGGGATTCTTCGGTATGGCGGCGTGCCATCGGTTCGAAACTGATCTGGTATTCCATGACGGAAGGCATCAGAACGATTTTGTCTTTTAGAGTTCCTTTTAACGCCTGTAATTCTTGTTGATCTTTGGCTGTGATCAGAACCACTTCGCTTTTGGCTGGTCCGTTGGTTCCGTTGGTCCAGGCTACGGGAGCCGGAAAGATCGGAATATAGTAAGGTACAGTCATGGCTGCGTACGCCTTTTGGATATCCCATCCGCCCCGGGGCCAGTCACGGGCAAACTCGATACGGGGATTGGATAATTTGTATTCTTCCATCATTTCTTTCGCGACCCGGTAGCCTCTTTCCATGCCGTCGGAACCGGTTAGACGGGGACCTGCATAATCAAGTAAACGATAGGACAATCGCTCTATATCCGAGTTCTGTTGTTCTTCCTGCTTGATCTTTTGGGCAACGGACAGGTCGATCTTTTCATTCTGAGCCATAACGGATGATGCTCCGATCATCAGTACAATCAATAAGCTTCTCATTTCTATCTCTTTAAAGTTTCACATAAGTATTATCTGCCGATAAGTCCTTCAAAGGTAGTAAATCTGTATTTTTGAGAAGCTTATTGCCCGAGAATATTGAAATTATTTGTTCAGGGCCTTTAATAGGTCTGATCCGGCACGGAACTTGACAGACATGCGCGGCTTGATCATAACCGGCTCTCCTGTCTGAGGATTCCGGGCAGGACGTTCGGTTTGTTGCCAGGGGAGAAGTGTTCCGAATCCCTGAAATACAACCTGATCGCCTTCCAGGAAAGCTTCGGTCGCGTTTTCTATAAAGGAGTTGATCACCGCTTTTACCACTGTTTTCTTCATGCCGGTATCTGCTGCTATTTGTTCGATCAATTTACTTTTATTCATATATTACTGGTTTAAATCGTTTTTGATCCAAATCTATCGGATACTTGATCGGAAATGATAATCTACGGTAGAAGCAGAGTATCATTATTTCCGAATAATATCCCTCAAATCAATGCAAGCATCTTTAATCAGGACATAATAAACTTGTTCTTGTTGCCTGAAACGAGTTTATTGAATTTAATGGAGTTCGTTAAGAACTTCGTCTTCAATGGTGCAAAGATAACAAATACAAAGGATACATCATCAAACATCCGCCTAAATTCATCATATCTCCTATAAAGTCTTTCATACTGATAATCATTTAGAAAAATTCAAATCCTATAAAAGTACCACACAAATAGGAAAGGGAAGATACAATTCGAATCTTATTGTATTCGTTTCTGTAATAATAAGGTTTTGTTGTCGTAAGTAACCTCCTGTACCATAGAAATGACAGAGTTGTAACCTCCTATTGACACCGTAATGTCATCACTGTGGCACAGTTTTGTCTTCACAATGGTACTATTTGGGACATAGTAATATAGATGCTTTCTCCTATGCTTTCTACTCGCCATATAAATTAAGGCATGACGAGATATTCAGTAAGTTTCTGATTACAATTTTTCCTTAGTTCTTAACGAACTACGTCATCTTTTCCCTCAGGTTTCATTATCGGACATACTGTTCATTATCGGACACCTCTTAGTGATGTTACTCTTCAGAAAATCAATGGTATATGTTTTTGGCATAGCTTTTGCCTATAGCTGGGCAAAACATATATTACGATGAAAAAGATCTATATAGCCATTACTTATTTATTGCTGACAAGCTTTGGTTTACGAGCCGAAGAACAAGATAATATTGTCCATCTGACGTTGAAAGAAGCGATCGCATTGGCACAACACCAGTCTGTAGATGCCGCGGTCGCTTTGAACGAGCTGAAAACGTCTTACTGGGAATACCGTACGCATGTTGCCGACCAGTTACCGGAAGTCAATTTCAAAGGTACGATCCCCAGTTATAGCAAACAATACAGCCGCTACCAGCAGTCGGACGGAACTTATGCCTTTGTGCAGGATAATAACCTGTCGATGAACGGTGCGATCTCTGTCGATCAGAATATAGCACTGACCGGTGGTAAAATATCATTGAATTCTTCTCTTAACTTCTCCCGTCAGTTGGGACATGGTGCTTTCAATGAATATATGAGTGTGCCGATCGGTTTGACTCTGACACAACCGGTCTTCGGAGTAAACGATCAGAAATGGAATCGCCGGATCGAGCCTGTCCGTTACCAGGAAGCAAAGGCAGCCTATATAGAAAGTGTGGAAGGGGTAACGATCTCTACGATCGCTTATTTCTTTAACCTGTTGCTGGCGAAAGAAAATTTGGCGACCTCTATGCAGAACCTGGAGAATGCGAACAAACTCTACGATATTGCGATAGCCAAGCGGAAGATCGGGCATATATCCGAAAGCGAACTGATGCAGTTGAAATTATCGGCATTGCAGGCGAAAGGCAAGTTGACGGAAGCCCAGTCCAACTTGAATGCCAAGATGTTTCAGTTACGTTCTTTCCTCGGATTGAGTGAGGAGGATGTGATAGAACCTGTCATCCCGGAGTCAGTGCCGGATATGCGCCTGGTTTATCAGGAGGTGTTGGAGAAAGCCCAGGAGAATAACTCGTTCGCAAAACGTATTCTGCGCGAACAACTGGAAGCCGATTATGCCGTGGCGACAGCAAAAGGAAAGCGCCGTGATATCAATCTGTTTGCTTCCGTAGGATATACGGGTAAAGACAGTGAATTTAGAGGTGCTTATAATCCCTTGCGGGATAACCAGGTGATCGAGGTCGGTTTCAGTATTCCCCTGCTGGATTGGGGAAAACGGAAAGGAAAAGTGAAGGTTGCCGAGTCGAACCGTGAAGTCGTACTCTCCAAAAACCGCCAGGATCAGATGACTTTTAATCAGAACATCTTCCTCCTGGTGGAGAATTTTAATAACCAGGCAGCCCAGCTGGAAATAGCGGAAGAGGCGGATGAGATTGCCCAGAAGCGTTACCGGACCTCTATAGAAACGTTCATGATCGGAAAGATTAACATTCTTGACCTGAATGATGCCCAGCAATCGAAAGACGATGCCAAACAGAAACATATTCAGGAGCTGTATGGATTTTGGAGCTACTTTTATAATGTCCGCAGTGTGACCCTGTACGATTTCTTGAACGACCGTAATCTGGATGCGGACTTTGAAGATATCGTCAGAAAGTAGTATCTTTACCAATCTTAAAAGAAACCTATATGATATTGATTGTCGATGATGACGCTGTTGTCCGTTCTTCGCTTACTTTTTTGCTGAAGCGGGCGGGCTTTGAACCGGAAGCTGTTTCGGGACCTGATGAAGCGTTGGCTATAGTGCGCCGCGAAGCGCCGCAACTGATTCTGATGGATATGAACTTTACCTTGACTACGACGGGAGAAGAAGGAATACAGTTATTAAAACAAGTAAAGATATTTCAGCCGGATGTACCGGTCATTCTAATGACTGCCTGGGGATCCATTTCCCTGGCAGTGCAAGGTATGCAGGCCGGTGCATTCGATTTTGTCACCAAGCCCTGGAATAACCTCGTGCTGTTGAAGTCGATCCGTACAGCCCTGGAGTTGAACGAACAGAAGAAAGAAAAGAACTCTCCGTTGAACCGGAATGATGCAGATAATAAATTTCATTTTGAAAAGATAATCGGCCAAAGTGATGCATTGATGGAGGTATTGGGTACTGTTTCACGCATAGCCCCTACGAATGCCTCCGTTTTGATTACCGGCGAGAGTGGAACGGGAAAGGAGTTGATTGCTGAAGCAATCCATGCCAATAGTCCGCGGATGAAAGAAGCCTTTGTAAAGGTAAACCTGGGCGGACTGTCGCAAAGCCTTTTCGAAAGCGAGATGTTCGGACATAAGAAAGGGGCGTTTACAGATGCCTATATCGATCGTACCGGACGTTTTGAAATGGCCAATAAAGGTACTATCTTCCTGGACGAGATAGGCGATCTGGAATTATCCTGCCAGGTGAAACTGTTGAGGGTACTGCAGGACCAGACATTTGAAGTGTTGGGTGACAGCCGTCCCCGCAAAGTCGATATCCGTGTGGTCAGCGCCACCAACTGCAAGTTGCCGGAAATGGTGGCTGCCCGTACTTTCCGGGAAGACCTGTTCTATCGGATCAACCTGATCACCATTCATCTGCCCGCTCTCCGCGAGAGGAAAGACGATATTCCTTTGCTTGCCCGTTATTTTGCCGACAAGCAATCGGAGGTAAATGGTTTGCCGAAAGTATCGTTCTCATCCGATGCTATGAACTTTCTGCGGCGTCTTCCTTATCCGGGTAATATCCGTGAGTTGAAGAACCTGGTAGAAAGGACGATGCTGGTCTCCGGCAAGTCGTTGCTGGAGGTTTCCGACTTTGAAGGACAATGCCTGAACCTGGGGAATAATCAATCGGTACGGAAAGGCGGATCCGTCAGTTTGGAGGGAATGACATTGGATGAGATAGAGCGGCAGACCATTTTGCAGGCATTGGAAACACACGAAGGAAATCTATCTCATGTAGCTTCCGCACTGGGAATCAGTCGGGCTGCTTTATACCGCCGGTTGGAGAAATACGGAATACCAACCGATAAATAAATATGATTCAGATGAGGGTCAAAGGATTGTTTTGGATACTGACAGGGTTGCTGCTGACTATTTTAGGAGTGATCACCTACTATGTCTTCTATAATTTCTCTTCCACTCTATTTTTTATCGTGGAAGGGGTTGTCCTGATAACCGTCATTTATCTTTTCCTTTTTTACCGCCGTATCATCAAGCCGCTGGATATAATCGGCAATGGTATGGAACTGCTGAAAGAGCAGGATTTCAGTTCCCGCCTGAGTCGTGTCGGACAGAAGGAAGCCGACCGTATCGTGGATATTTTCAATAAGATGATGGAACAGCTGAAGAACGAGCGTCTGCATCTGCGGGAACAGAATCATTTCCTGGACTTGCTGATCAATGCGTCTCCTATGGGAGTGATCATGCTGAACCTGGATGGCGAGATCATTTCGCTTAATCCGTCGGCACGTAAGATGTTCGGCCAGCCGTCGTCTGTCGATGTTACCGGAAAGTCCTTTCTGGAGATAGACTCTCCGCTGGCAATGGAGTTGGAGCGTATCCCTTTGTATGGGTCACAGACCGTCCGCCTGAATGATGCCAATGTATATAAATGTACGCATTCATCTTTTGTGGACAGGGGATTCCATCATTCGTTCTATCTGGTGGAGATATTGACACAGGAAGTTTTCAAGGCGGAGAAGAAAGCCTACGAGAAGGTGATCCGTATGATCGCCCATGAAGTGAATAATACGACAGCCGGTATCACTTCGACGCTGGATACATTGGAGTCTACCTTCAGCGAGATGGAGAACACGGAAGACATATGTGACGTGTTGCGTGTCTCTATTGAACGTTGTTACAGCATGAGCCATTTCATCACGAACTTCGCCGATGTCGTACGTATTCCGGAACCTCAGTTGCGTAATCATGAACTGAATGCGGTTGTGGTCTCCTGTAAACGTTTTATGGAAACGATCTGCCTGAACCGCAATATTCGGATCCATATGGAACTGGATGAAGTATCTCCTGTAGTGAAATTGGATAGTTCGCTTTTTGAACAGGTCCTGGTCAATATTATCAAGAATGCGGCGGAATCGATCGGGCAGGACGGACAGATCTATATACGTACCTCACGTAATCCGGTCTGTCTCGAAATAGCAGATACCGGCAAAGGTATAGACAAAGAGACTGAAAAGAAACTGTTCAGTCCCTTCTTCTCTACCAAACCTAACGGACAGGGCATCGGACTGATTTTTATCCGCGAGGTACTACAGAAGCAGAATTGTTCTTTCTCCCTTCGTACCTATACGGATGGCCTGACCCGGTTCCGTATCCTCTTCGAATAAAATCGAAGCGTTAGGGGGAGGTCCTTTTTACTCTTTGAATGAATATACAGCCGATATATTCACAATATCCGGATGGAGGGGAAGCGTCCACACGACCCGGTTATCCGGATCGACCTCTATCAGCAAGGGTTGCGATTTATCCTGACTATGCCCGTTCCAGTTGCTTATCAGCGTATTCCCGTTTTTGTATCGTACCAGTTCGGCGACGAATAATAAAGAGATGTTCTGGAGGTCATCGCTTCCGATTTTCCGGACAATCTGTTTGCTGTCCGGATCGATCTCTACAAAGTTATGGGCATCGCCGCAGGATACCAGCCAATTCCCATTTTTGAGTATTTGGATGGCGAAAGGGTTTCCCCCGCATTCGGCCCTGTTGACGATCTCTTTCTCTTTATTCATTTCAACGACCTCTCCTTTACCCATCAAGGGGATCAGATAAGTGTTCTGCGGCGTTTTTACGATTTGGCGGAATTGGTCGTGCACACCGGTGATACTGGTGTCGAACTCTATTTCTTCTACGGGTTGCCCTTGCGGATCGAGTTCGATGATCCGGGAAGGCGTGCCGCAGATAGCCAGCATATAACGGCCCGAAGGCAATTGGGTAGCAGTAAATAATTCTTCCCCTTTTCGTGCTTTGAAGTCCCATAGCGTCTGCTGTTTGCGGTTGATCAGCCGGGCACCGGACGTATAGGCATACAGGATATTTCCTTCTTTGGTTATTTCAACATCGTTGCAATCTTCATGAGCCGCCAGCGGATGGCTCCATTCGATCTCTCCTGTTTTCTTGTCGAGAATCGCTACCTGTTTCCAGCCGCAGCCGGAAACGAGTAACTTTTCTCTACTATTATTACATGAGCAATAAGTGCTAATCATTGCTATGAAAAACAAGTATTTAAAATAGCGTCCAATCATTCTTCTGTCATTACTACACGGAATCCTACATTGTAAACTTTCTGATATTCACGGTACGGCAGACGGAAAGACGAGGTCGAGCGGTAAGGGCGGTCATACCAGGAACCACCGCGCACAACGCGTTTACCGTTTTCAGAAACAGCATCGTTTCGTCCGTCATTTTCCTTATAAGGATAAGGTTGATAGGATGATAACGTCCATTCCCATACATTTCCGTGCATGTCGAACAGATCCCATGGATTGCGGACATAACGGCCTACCGGTTCGGAAATAAACCCTCCGTCATTATAAGTCGTGTCGCGTGGAATCCAGTCGTCATACTTGTTCGGATTCTCGATGACCATAGCACTTTCATAGAATTTGTAAGCGGTACAGGCGGCAAATTCTTTCAGTTTGATGTCACCCAGGTTGGCATAGCGGGAGAAGTCGGCAGACATGCCACCATACCAGAAAGGCGTATCGCTTCCAGCCCGGCAGGCCCATTCCCACTGTGCTTCCGTAGGGAGGGAGAACTTCATGCCGGTCTTTTCGGATAACCATTTGCAATAGTCCATCGCTTCCTGCCAGGAGAGGCGTACGGCGGGCTGGTCCGGATGGTTCATCGAATAGCCTTTCCGTCCGAACTGGTAACCGTGACGGTGTTCGTCGCGACTGTCGTGTGCCGGGTTATAGGCTCTGAACTGTGCGTTCGTTATCTCGAAACGTCCCATCCAGAAAGGTTTATCTATCTGTACGATCGTTTGCGGCAGTTCGTCCGGATGCCGGTCGCTACCCATAATGAATGAGCCTGCCGGTATCTTGACCAGTTCCAATGTAATGCCGTTGCCCAGTGAGATACTCTTCTGGAAATTCCCCAAAGCCAGTTGTTTCCATTGGGCATCACTCCATTGGTCGTAAGGTTTTTCTGTCGGGTTGTAGATCGGCCATTTCTCCAGTAGGGTATCCCCAATTGCTTTCTGTTCCTTCTCAAACCGGACCGGTTCGATGTTCTGCGGGATTTCCGGCAACCATTCGGCAGTCGACTTAGGAGCACCGAACATTTCGCGGTATAGCTCCCGCAGCTCATTGCTCTGTTCTGCATCTTCAAACTTAGGAATGTCGGAACGACGTCCGTGGAAAGGAGCATTGAAGTCTATCCAGCACGCCAGCTTCTCCATGGATTCTTTGTCCAGTTTGACACCATAGTGGCCTTTTTGTAGAATCTGCATCAATTCCGTCTGATCGGCATGTACGTCCATCGGAACGAGCATGTGCATATCGCTCTCGATACCCGGACGACGCACGTAACGGTGCAGGTTGGCATATGAAAGCGTAAAATGTCCGCCGTTCTTCCAGGCCCTTCCCGATATGTTCGAAGTCCAGTCTTTGATCCATTTGTCCCCTTTCAGGTACGGTTTTCCGGGTTTGTCCTGATTGTGGCAGGATATACAATATTTATCCAAAACGGGCTGTACTTCGTGGCGGTAGCTGAATCCTCTCTCTTTACCGTACCATTCTTTGATAGCCTGCGGTTTTTGCAGGGATGCTTTCGTCCGCTTCGGAATGGCTATGGTCGATTTTTCTTCGTGGCAGCCGATACAAGAGACCGTTTCGCCCGGCATGCCGGTGAACCAGCTTCTCATGACCTGTAATGCTTTTCCCTCTGCATCCAGCGGTTGTACGAATACAGCCGTATTGGCAGGGATGGTAAACATAGCCGAACCGTCTTCTTCAACATCCACTTCACCCAGGATTCGTTTGATGTCCCATGGTCCGTCCATACCAATGGTGCCCAGCAGGCCGCCCTGACCCCACGGGCTGAAGTTGAAAGAACCGATGCGCAGTTTCTTTACTGTGCCACGCGGAATGCCTTTCAATCCATCGCCTTCATAGATATCCTGCAGGAAAACAGTAGACGTAGAAGATGTCAGGTCGACACGGTCGGGGATGACATTCGGTGTTTTGCGGCTGTCCATCAACACCGGTTCGAGGTAGGCAACGTTCTCCTCTTCGGCAATCAGGGTACGGTTGTCGAATGTGTCGACCAGGTAAAGTCCCCACAGGCTTTCCGGACTTTCCTTCATGGAAACCAAATAATAGGTATCATTCAACGGATACGGTTGCAGGAACTGCGGCCAGATACCGTCGGGCAGGCGGTCGCGAACGACAGCTTCCACTTTTTTGCCGGCATACGGGATTTCGGCAACGACTCCGTCTGCTTCGTGACGGCCTTTATTGGTATCGATGATCAGCATGCGTCCGCTTCGTGAAACGCTGTGGTGACCGGAAGCGATACCGACTACCGCCGACGGTCGTCCCGGTATGGGGCGGGCGTTGAAGAACGAAGTCGGAAAGTAGGAGTTCGAACCATAGAAAGCCGACTGCGTGGTACCGTCCGGATTCATCGTAAACAGCAGGCGCGAATTGGAGTGGGGCAGGTCTGCATACTCCCAACGCTGATAGAGTACGGTACCGTTGTCCATGATGACCGGACCCCAGTTGCTGTCCTGGTCGTAGGTCAGCTGACGGGTTTGTTTTGTTTTCGGATCATACAGGAACAATCCGCACATTTTGTTTCCGCCGTCTGTACAGGGCAATCCCAGGAAGGTCCCTGTCGAGCAGAAAATATACCGTCCGTCCGGCGTATAGCAACCGTCGAAACTGTCGAAGTCTTTATATGTATCGGGGGTTAGTTGATGGGTTTTACCGGTTGTGATGTCGAGTTCGAACAGATGCCAGCGGTCGGACGAACCGATGGAGGAATACATCAGCCGCTTTCCGTCGAAATGAGGTTCCGGATCGGTGATGATCATTCCTGCTTCCGGTTTGTATAAGGTCGCTTGTTTGATTTTACCGGGTTGGATGGTGAGCGAGACAAACTCGTTCGTCCAGCCGGTTTTAGGGTTCCATATCTCGGAGTTATTTTGGAAATTGGAAGGAGCGATGCCCAGTTCGCCGCTCATGGCTTTGCGTGCCTTGTCGCCGAGCGATCTGCGGATAGCCACCACCTGCTTGTCTGCCAGCAGCGGATTTGCCAGTAGGGCAGCATCCAGTTGCTTCAATAACTTCTGGGCCTGCTTCCCGGCTTTCGGGTCTTTGGACTTCAGACCGTCGATCAGTTTTTCCTTGTCTGTTTTCAACTCATCGAGCGCTTTTTCCCAGTCCTTATCCGGACGGTAGCTATCCGGATATTTTTTCTTCAGATGATCGATCGCCGATTTGTATTTTTCCGGCGAGTAATAGTTGATCCGGTTGATCAGGCTTTGCCAGGAGTCCTGTGCGAAAAGTAAGGACGGACTACCACATAGTCCGGAAAAAATGAACAGTGCTGTAATGAACCGTTTCATAGTGTTAGAATTATGTTATATAAGATGAAGTTTAGTAATTACAAAAATAAAGCATCTCTTTTTCTTAACTTTGACAAAATAAGATGAATACTTTGCATAATCCGATATAGTGATTTAATTTTAATTCCTATATTTACGGCAGTTAACTAATAAATGTCTGATATGCTTGTCTCTTATTCTCCGTACGATCTGTCGTTGCCTTTGCTTTATGCCGACCATTCCCGGGTGGAAACCTGGTGGAATTATCAGGATGTGATCAGTCCGTTCTACCGGCTTTACCTGATCACGAAAGGCAGGGGGAAGGTTTATATCAATAAGAAAGGATATGAACTGCTGCCCGGTCAACTGTTCCTGATACCCAAGTTTGCTTTCCATAGTTATGAATGCGATGATTTCATGGAGCATTATTATATCTGTTTCTTTGACGAAACGAAAGGGGGGAAGGGTATCAGTAATCCGATGAAAATGAATTTGCAGGTACAGGCTACTCCGATGGATTATTCGCTGATGGAGCGTTTCCTGGCTCTTAATCCGTATAAATCGCTACCGACATCAGACCCGAAGCATTATGACAATGACCGGAATATTTATAACAAAGAAGATGAGGTTTCCGTTTCTACATTCTCGGACCTCGTGGAGAGCAGTGGTATTCTGCTGCAGCTCTTTTCCCGTTTTATAACGGAAGAATGCCTGCTTTTGCCGGAAGCGAATAGTTTGTATGAGAAGCTGGATGTGGCGATACAGCATATCAATAAGCATCTGGACTGTCGTATCTCTGTTTCAACCCTCGCCGATCTGATGTGCATTACGCCCGATCATTTCTCTAAAGTATTTAAACGGATCGTTGGGATGCCGCCCTGTGAATATATCCAGATGAAGCGGATTGAGCGGGCACAGACTTTGCTGCTGACTTCCCATATGTCGATCATCGAGATTGCTGAAAAGGTCGGTATTAGTAATCTGTCCCAGTTCTCCCGGCTGTTCTCGAAGATGGTCCGTTGTTCTCCCAGGGAGTATCGGCTGAAACAATTCAATGCATTGAAATCGGAGAATTATAGTATGCAGTAAAAAGTAGTTTTTGTTTATATGCCTAAAAGTGTTTCACCCTAATGGAACAACTGTTTCATTACGTAGAAACAACTGTTTCATTAGGGTGAAACACTTTTATTGTCACGGTCAGTAAGCCGCTTCAAAGCAGGAGGATGAGCCGTTATTGCTTCTTTAAATTGACAACTTCCGGTGTTCCTTTGGTGATGTAGCGGATGATCACTTCAGGTGCATCTTCGCTGGTCTGTTCGCAAGAGAAAGCGACAGCCGATGAACCGGCAGGAAGCAAGGCACTTCCCTGAGGCTGTACTTCGCTGATCACATTGTAATTCTTATCGGTCACCACCGCTTTGCCGTCAAACGTATAAAGCAGATACTGGCGATCAGAAATCTCGCAAGGGAACTTGATCACTCCTTTTGGGGTTGTGAAAGACGGGTCTTTGATTGTGCCGTCTCCATCTACTTTCAGACGGATTGCGTATGCACTTTCATAGGGGCTTTCCCAGGACCAGTCTGCTCCGCCCGGTTGTCCCGGTTGCATTTCTGCCAGGTTGCAACGGTAATGTTTGGAGATATGGAGCGGATACAGGCTATAGTTTTCTTCATTGACTTTTTCCAGGTGCCATTCAGTTTGCGGATCTCTCAGACGGGCTTTCTGTTCTTCCGTGAAAGCTTCGGCTTCACGTAGCTTGTCCCAGTTTTTGATAGCTTCCAGTAATTTGTCGATCTGTCCGTGGCGGCGTAATGTATTACTGTTGATCGTCATGGCATAGCCGGCATCGAAACCGGCTGATTCGGATAATGCCCATTCCAAATCCTCCAAAGAAGAACATTCGAAGTTACGGTCTGCCAGACGGATCAGGAACCATCCCAGCATGCGTGGGAAAAGGTTGCGTTTGAAGAATGCCTGGTTCTTGATACGGTTTTCTACCTGTCCTGTACGCATGGCTTCTCCCCAGGGTTCACCCCAGTTCATGCGGGTATGGATATGCCATAAGTTATGGCTGAGGCGGCTGGCATCGTTCAGTACGTTATGGTTCAGTTGATTGTACCAGCGATAGACAAAGCGGTTGTTTGCATATTCGTCCTGTCCGGTGTAAGAGCATCCTTCCAGACCATCGAAAGATATCTGGCAAAGTCCTGTTTTATTCATGATCTCCGCCAGTCGGTCGGAGAATTTGTCCTGTAGGACCAGATCCGGAAACAGAGTTTTGTACGGATAATCCCATAATTTGTAAAGCGGAGTCTTTTGTGAATGGGCTGCGGCAGTCGTACCGTATGCGCCTCTTTTACAGTTTTTCAGCAGAAGAGTTTCTCCTTTGTCCTCCGTGCTTCCGTAAGTGATCAGTTCCTGGTCAATCTGCATGGCGTTTAGCGTCATGGGTCTATCGAACAGGCTTGATTTTTTGATTGTGATTTCTGTCTGGTCTTTGTCCAGGTCGGCTGTGAGTGATAAAACACCTTGCTTCAGCAGGTGTTCGGTTGGGACGGGAGTGACATACGCATCGTTGGTTGTCATAAAGTTACTGAGCGTATGTACGCCGACGGCAATGCCTTCAGCCTTTGCCTTGTCTACCATTTTCCTGACACCTTCGTCGCCGCTTTTTGTAAATTTAGGATCCCAGTTGAAATGTCCCCAATCCAGGAACGGACCGCTATGGTACACATATTTGAATCCGGCAATCTTAGCTTTATCGAGGATCATATCGAAATTATCTTCCGAGAAGTCGGAGATCAGATAAGACTTCATGGCAGCACGGGCGGTTTTGCCCCATTCGCCGTCGAACAAGGGATGCGGCAAGCCTTGCTCCAGTTCGATTTCTCCGATACGGGCAAGGGCTTCTGTATTCTTACTTCCGAAGAAAGCTATTTTAGCCCCTTTGATCAGACCGTCTGCTCCTTCTACCGGGAGAACCAGCGAGTTATTCAGTCCCTGTACCTGACGGTATTCCTGTTTATTTCTTCTGCGGGCGGAGAAATGGAAGACCGTACCGTCCGAGATATCGGCTGCCGCCAGTTTGTAATCCGGAATGCTGGCAACGGATAACTCGGCTGCTTTCCCGCTGTAACCGTAAGTTTGTGTAACCAGCTGTCCGTATTCTTCCGGGATACCTGCATTAGTCTTGATGTTCAGCGCTTGTATACCGAAAGCAACGCTGTTGCCCTGGGCGACACCGACTACATCGCCGACTATCTCATTGATGTTGACGGCTAACGGACCGAATAGTAATACCTCGTATTTCTCCGGGATGCTGGCGACCTCCAGTGTGATGCAAACATCACTTTCTTTGTGTTTCAGGGAGATGGTACCTCCGTCGGACATGGTCAGTTTCAGTTGATTACCGCTGGAAGTCAATTTGCTCGGGGTAACCAGTTGGTTACCTGTGCAGGCCGTTACAAGCGGGTACTTCCCTGTGTGAAGGATATCTTTGCCTTCAACCTGGATGGAAGAGAAATAACCTTCGTTATTGATTCCGATTTGAGTGGAACGAGTTTTTAGATTTACATTCTGTGCCCCGGCCTGAAAGACCTGCACGAATACGAAAAGCAGAACAATTCTGCCGATTAGAGAGAGTTGTTTCATGTTTGTTTGTTTAATATGTTAACCTTTTGATCGTTATCTCGCCGATTGATGATGCCCCTTTATTTTTTACTTTTACATTCAGGGTAGTAGGAAATTCATCCAGTGTTTGTTGTGAACGGGTAATCCTGAAAGTATGTTTCTTTGGTAAAAGGGCGAGCGAAGATAATTGTTTTTCTCCATACATGAAAAGTACGGGGTCTTTAAATTCCAGATCAGAGGATTTGTTACTCAGATAATCGGTCGCCAGCCGGGAGAAAACAATCTCATATTCGCCGATCTGATTGACGTAAGGAGTGAGGTCGAGACTGATCTCTGTCCATCGGTCAGGGTTGAATGTCTTGGCAGACCAGGTTTCTATGACCTGGGGTTTATCCTGTAGACGATCGTCTTGCAGATCATTGAGTTCGCTGACCACATGGAATGCGGAGAAATTCTTTATGCGCGGTGTTGCTTTCGATTGCGTGAAATGAACGCGTAGCTTTTTCAGGCGGAGTGAAGGGAAATGATCTATCTTTTTATTTCCGATGGAACTACCTTTGTAAACAGGTATCCATTGATTGTCCTCCGTATATCCTTCCAGCTGATAGGCGAGGACGCGCTGTCCTCCGCTCAGATCTTCCTGTAGAATACAATGGTTGACGGTTGTCGGTCCGGAAAATTCAAGTTCAAGCATGTCGCCGTTGCCTGCCGTTTGTTTCAGCGGGTGGGCGAACCGGTTCTCTATTTCTTTGCCGAAAGCCTGATAGACGGCGGCATGTGTATGGGGGATGACTCCGGTCGTATCGGGTGTGGAATTAAGGAGAAGGACGGAACCCCGTCCGACAGATTTATAATACAGGTTCATCAGTTGCTCCTGTGTCATCAATAGCGTATCGCATCCGGGTGCCCAGAACCATTTGTGTCCTTTGTTCTTGAGTAACGGAACATCGACTTCCACAGGTGCATAACAATCACCGTCCACATCTGAATGGAGGGCGGTGGAAACGCCGGAAGTGAGGTCCTCTTTCTTTATAGTATACCAGTTGGGATAAGGGGCATAACCATCCTCATTCCCCACCCATCGGAGATTTGCCTGTTCACCCTGGAAGATGACGGAGTTGGAGGCATATTTATCGAGGATATCTTTCACAGGGATGCAGCAGTTGCCGTCGAACCAGACCTCGCTGATCGGACCGTATTGGGTGAGGACTTCGATCAGCTGGGTACGGAAGACTTTGTTGTAGGCTTCCTGTTTGGACGGGTCTTGCGTGATTCCTCCGCTACCGATACCGGCTCCCCAGCGGTCGTCGCCCGGATAGATGTAGATACCCAGGTCGAGACCATACTTTTTACAGGATTCGGAGAGGTTTTTCAGCACATCGCCTTTACCGTTCCGCCAGGGTATTTCCTTGACTCCGTAATCGGACGTCTCTGTTTGCCACCAGCAAAAGCCGCCGCAATGTTTGGCTACGAAAAGAACCATTCCGGCTCCCCACGACCGGGCCACTTCACACCACTGGTCGGTATTCAAGTCGGGTATTTTCAGACGATCGAGTGGAGTCGTGAAATTATCATATTCCCGTCCTTGCCAGGCTGCCGGACCGTAATGGACGAACATTACACGTTCGTAATTATGCCAACGCAGCTGTGCTTCCGTCGGCAAAGGAATCTTATTCTCCTGTCTTTGTGCAATCGGGGATGACAAGGACTGGAAATTTCGTTCACAAAGTTGAGCTGAACTCTCGTTTTCTATCTTTACTTTGTAGCCTTCCGGTAGCTGTAAAGAATACTCTATATTATTTCCCGAACGTGTCCATTTCAATCCGATCTTCTCACCTCCTACTGGAATCGTACCGGAACAATGATTTAAAACAATATCTGAAAAACGAATGTTAACCACCTTTTTTCGATAATCAATTTTACTGATCCCCAAAATATCTCTATAAAGTACATGGCCGATATAAGAAGCAAAACCGTGATTACAACTAGCATAACTCCCCATGTGTTCCCATAAGGTTCCGGTAAGATCAGCCATTGTAAAGAAATAATCTTGAATTTCAAATAATATCTGACTCTGTAGCCCATAACGGGAAAGTAAATCCATCCGCATATAATTTCCCATAAAAGCATTTGCCCGAAACACCTTTGGATAAGTTACTGAATCGTTCCTGTTTGGACCGAACTGAGTTGTCAGTTTTTTCCAAAGCTCCGGATGTGATTCGGGTGTTGCAATATCAAAAAAGAATGCATAATACTGACAGACTTCCGTCGTATTTTCTGTGACTTTCAATTGCTCATTTTCTCTCACTGCATTATCTACAAAAAACTCCCCATTGAAGGATTGTCGTAGGATAGTCTGACGTATCTTTTCTGCTTTCTGCTTCCATTTCCCGTTGTTGTATAACCGGGCGGCACTTTTCAAGGCTGCGACATATAACATATTGGATGGATAATTGACATCCTGAACAAATTCGCTTGATTTCGACCATTCAATAAATACCCAACTTTCCAGATTTTCCAATAATCCGTCACTGTTTTCAAATCGGGCAAAGTATTGCAATAACTTTTCTATTCGAGGTTTTAGCTGGGCGATTAATCTCGGATCACCGCCATTCTGTGCATAATCATCCACCTGTAAAATAAACCACAAGGACCAGTTGGGAATGAAAATTCCATCATTATGATCAGCCGGATAACACATAGGAACCATGCCTTCCGGAAGAAATTCAAAGTGCTCCGGTAATGCATAATTCTCATAAAAATTATGGGCAACATCCGCATGTCCGGTAAACTCCCTTTCCATAATTCCTGCAAAATAGCTGTCACATAACCAACCGGCACGTTCCCGTGAAGGACAATCCGTAAACACATCGACTGCATTCTGTCTGAATGTTTCTTTTGCTGCGTTATAAATGGCATTCAGTTTATAATTGTTACAGGTAAAAGTGGCCTGTTTATTTTCTGGATAGGCAAACTCTCTCAAATAAACGTTATCTATACGGCAATCACCCTCCACTGCGATTATCTTCAAATATCTGCAAGTATACGATTCGAATGACTCCAAATTATATGTTCCAGGTTCCAACTCAAATACGATTTGATTATTGATATCAGCCATCCTTTGTTTAGTGTTAACATCTCCCTCTGTCAATAATTCGTCGAAATAAAAATATACCTTGGCTTTCGTCGGACAAACCAGCTTAGCACCCAAAAAACCAGAACGATTTATCCCAAAATCAAATATGTAAAACTCTCCGGTTTTTAATGGATAACTTTTCTGGGAGGAGAAAGGTTTGTTGATTATATGTCTAACATCTGTAATAATTTCTTGTATTTCTTGTGAAGGAGGTGGTGTTTCTAATTCTGATTCTTTATAACCTTTCAGCTTTTTTCCTATATTTACAAGAGACCTGTCTTTATAATATTTTTCGGGTTGTACCTTTTTAACAGTACCGGACAGATAAACTGATACGGGATTTTGTTTTAGAAAATCAGGTAATAATACATTTCGAGGCAATAGATTGATTGATAAAGAACTTGAAAGTTCTAACTTCTTGAGAGGTATGTATGTAGAATAACGCCATTTATCATATCCCTCTTTCATTCGATAATATTCAGTAAAAGGGCGTTGGAAACTATAACGTTCTACTTTTTGTAGTCTTTCTTCAAGTTGAAAAGCCTCAAAAGAGGAGGCATTTCCTGTCGCCAAAACCACCTTGCCATCAATGTTAACTTCCGATAATAGGAATGAGGGCTGATCGAGCGTATAATATGTATTAATGTTATATCCTGCGACTTCGATTGCCACAATGTTGTTTCCTGTTTTAATGTGATCTCCTAAGTCATACTCATCTACCCGGAAATATCCATGTGCAGTACGTGCTGGTCCGGAACCAACGAACTCTCCATTGATGAAAAGCCGATAAAGAGTAGAAGCTGTAATTTTGAGAGTGGCTTTTTGTCCTTTTTCTGCATGAAAAGAACCACGAAACCCCAAGTTTAGATTCATTTCTTTTTCTCGACCCGCTACCCATACCGGTAAAGCTTTTTGTATGAGAGTGCTTTCGGATTTATTTTTCAGTCTTTGACTGAAAGTAGAGGATACGGTTAACTGTAATACCAATATAGATACCAATATAACATAAAGTCTTTTTTTATTCATGATGCTTAGGCTAGAAGTATTTTTATCGATTTTTTTGTTAAGTAAATCATATTGCTTGTAAGATATGACTTATTTTTGATATAAAGCCTTCACCAATGCCGGATCGAGCGAAGCAGGCGGATTGAAACGGTTGGATGCCATATATTGCAGGATACTCTGTCGGAGCTGGCGTGCTGCCGGACGTTTATCCAGGTCTTTTTGAAGGTCTGCACTGCATACCATCAGTTTGCCGTTGCCTACTTTGCCTTCCAGCAAGATTCCCAGTTTCCGGTTTGTGAACCAGTCGTCTATCAGCTGCACTACCGGACGATAGTCTGCCGGGAAGTCATCCAGTACCATTGCATTGCAGTTGCTTACCAGGTCCCACCATTGATAATCGCTGTATCCTTCGGTAGGGAAGGCTGCCAGTGCCGGATGTGCCGGGTCGCAGAGGATTCCCAATGTGTGGGGAGGTTGTTTGTTTGTCCAGGCGGTATTCCAGAAGATGGAAGAGAAACCGACACGGATATCTCCGCCTTTTTCCGGCAGGATACTTCCAGGAGTTAACAGGAGCAGCACATTTTCGCCTTTGTCGAGGCGTACCATTGTCTGGTTATCGAGTGTAGAGGTTATATAGGGCAGTTGCTCTACGGCTTCCTGTTTGGCAGGATATACCCAGATATTCCATTGGTTCTTGCTGTTTGTCTCTTTCACTTCGACGCTGACGATCAGTTGTGACGGTTCACCGATACCGGAGAGGGCATATTTGATTTCACCAGCCGGGATACAGTTGGTTAACGGAAGGTCTTTCGTGAAACTGCCTTGTGCCAGTTCATTGCCGACACGGTCGCTGATCTGCCAGTTGATATGGGCGGCCTGTAAAGGCTTTTCTCCGAAATGGGCTATTTCGATCGGGACGTTCAATGTCTCATTGTTCAACCAGACCATTTTCGGAAAGCGGATAAGTGGAACTGTATTATTACAGAATGTGCTGTATTCCTTGCCTGTTACATATCCTTTTTCATCCCAGAACGGATCGAGAACGCCAACAAGCGCTGTTCCCTGCCCCGGGAAATCATGCAGGTCGAGCAGCTGGAAACCGGCAAAGCCCGGAGTACGTAACGCGGCTTCTATATCGGCTTTGTAACAGAGCGTTTGTAACCGGCCGGAAGCATACAGGAATGCGTCGGCGAGGTCGGCCATGTGATGATCTTTCAATGTTTCGCGGAATATCTCGAAGTTTTTAGCTTTCAGGACACCGGTGTATTTATCTATTTCTTTTAAGTTCGGATATACACACCACTGTCCGATCTCATGGCTGACTGTCGGCATATTTTCCCGGATGATATGAGCGAAGTCGTAATCGGTACGGGGTGGTTGGGCATTGATAATGCTGCGCAATCCTTCTCCCCAGCCTTGTATACGCGGATCAGGGGCATTCCAGTAGTCTGCATTTTCTACGTAAGGCCATCCTCCGGAACTAGTATAGGCACGGCGCAGATCTTTCGATTTCCAGTGGTCGATCAGTTCGGAAAGATATTTTACCTGGTTTGCTCCACCCGGTTCGTTTCCATAAGCCATCAAGCAGAAAGAAGGATGGTTGCCGTATTCTTTCAGGATACGGTCGCTTTCCTCGCGGAACCACTGGTCGGAGTAACCGCCGTCGCCTACGGTTGCCCAACCTGCACATTCGACCTGCAGATAGAATCCCATACTGTCGGCAACGGCGAAGGCTGCTTCGGGAGGACACCAGGAGTGGAAACGGACATGGTTCAGACCGTATGCTTTACACTGGTTATATATTTTTGTCCAGTAAGCGCGATCCGTAGCAGGATATCCGGTCAGTGGGAATATACAGCATTCCAGGATTCCCCGTAGGAATACCGGGTGGCCGTTTACTTCGAAACGTGTACCGTTAGCCTTGAACTCGCGGAGGCCGAAAGTACGGTATTGCTCCTCTTTCTTTCCGTCACTCTCTACGACAGCACATAGTGTGTAAAGATTCGGACTGTGTTCCGACCAGAGCAGGGCATCTTCTCCCATAGATAGAGTGATTTCCTGTGTCATTCCGGCTTCGGGGTTGATGGTGACTTTATGAGGTTTGCCAACCACACCGCCGTCTTTTTTCTCTACCTGAAGAAGGAGGGTGGCATCGTTCGTTGTAGCCGTGCCGTCCAACGATACGGCAACTTTAATCGTCTTATCGGCGATGTTCGGATATATCTGTATGTCGTCTATATAAAGGGACGGTTTGGCTGTCAGGCTGATCGTCCCGATCACACCGTTCCAGTTCGACTGTGTATGGTCGGAAACGCTGTGTGCATTCACGCCGACTTCAATATTGACCCGGTTGTCTACGCGAAGGGTGAGCGTATGTTTACCAGGTGTCAACTCTTTGAACGTATGACGATAGGGAGTGGACAATGATTCGTGTTTTCCCATTTCGACACCGTCGAGGAAGAGTGTCGTTTCCCAATGCGTACGTTCCAGTTCAAGTTGTACCGGACTACCGTTCCATGAAGCAGGTATATCGATCTCTTTCTGGTACCAGGCAACTCCTACATAATGTCTGTCCGGATTCAGCCAAAAAGGCACTTTGATATTTCCCGGCTGGCGGAATTTCTCATATAAAGGGGAGTCGTACCATGACTTGTCGACGATCTGTCCGGTCCAAGATGTTTCAATCCCGACCTCATCGCCGTATCCTTGTTCCTGAAGCGAGCCGGGCAGATGGATCGTGTCGGTTAATGACCGGGTATACCATTGTTCTGCCAGTCCCCGGTCGTTCCGGTCGAGGGCAAAGCGCCATTCACCTTGCAGTGATTGTTTATTATCTGCCTGACGGCAGGCTGTCAGAGCTAAAAAGGAAAGTAAGATCAACAAGTACTTTTTCATGAGTATTGAATTATAAATGAGATATAATGTGCATATTCTGCAAATTAACAGGATTCTGTATGAAGATTAAATAGATAAAACCATCTAAAAGATGGACAATGTTATGATTGGGACAAGAACTGACCGTCTTCTCTCGTCGACGGTGGTCATCGGTTACCATCGACGATACTCGTCAGTGGTCGTCGACGATGTCCGTCGATGATAGGGGGCAGACATCGTATCACCCTAAATACGATGTCTGCTCTTTAAAATGATCCCTATTACAGATTTTCGGCTCCGAGGTTTGGTGTGGTTGGCCATCCCGGGTTCTGATAGATCGGGGAGGTAGCCACATCACTACCGTCTGCAGAGGTATTCAGGAAATTCTGTATGGCGATCGGTGAAAGGTAATGAGCCATTGCCCATTTGAAACCTCCCTGTTGCATGATCAGTGAGTTACCTGCCACTTCCTGCGGACGCAGATACTGGCTCAGTTCCGGTGCGGAGACGTTCGATCTGGAATCGTTTGCACCATAGATCAGGATACTGTTTCCCTCGCTGTCTTTATACCAGTCTTTCATCGGTCCCCAAAGCTTGAAACCTTCGATATGATAAGGATTGGAGATCAGTTGATCCATAGCACGCCAGCGTTTCAGGTCCATGTGGCGGAAACCTTCGGCCATCAGTTCGCAGTTGCGCTCGCGGCGGATGTTGTAAAGCGTCGGACTGATCAGCTGACCGGCAGAATAGGCTCCCCAGTTATATTTACCCTCTTCACTCATATGGGTAGCTGCGATACTTTTGTTGTAATCCGTATCGAGATGGGCACGAGTACGGATGGCACGCCAGTAGGAAGCGGCAGTTCCGTCGATTGCACCAGTTCTTTCGTAAGAGGCTTCGATATAGTTCAGGTAAGCCTCGGCTGCGCGGAAGGTGATGCTACCGATATACGAACCGAAGTTGGCGCAATGCTTGGCATCGAAGTTGCCGCCTTTACGGATGGCATACCCTGTGGAATAATACACGTCGGCATTACCGATAGTGATGTCGGGAACCGGTTCAACCGGGGTGGCATGCGTTCCGTCGGAAGAAGGATAGAGCACGTTGGTCTGTCCCGGTTCTTTGAGGAAGAGCCATAGGCGACCGTCGCGTTCTTTACGTACATCGGAGACATAATCGTCGCCGGCGTAACCCGAACCGGCAGCATAGATCGGTAATCCGTTAGCCATCAGGAAGGTATTGACCATGCCGCGTGTGATACCCTGGCCTGCATTCCCTTTTTGTGCAAATTGGACGACACCGTGTGTCAACCCTAATCCTTTATCATACTGGCGCCACATGAGAACTTCGTCATAACTTGCCATATTTTCATCAGCATACATATTATAATATGGGTTCGGGGTATCTTCCGTGCTTTGTTGTAAAATACCATTGTTCTCTGTCAATGAAACAGCATCGGCTACGACTTTCGCCGCATCCATCGCCTGGCCGAGGAAATAGTCGATCTCATTGTCGATACTTCCTGAAGGATACTGGAAGTTGGCATTATAATCTTTACTTTTTCCGGGCCATCCGCTACCGTCGGGCACGAATGGGGTATTGCGGAAATACTTCAGCCAGGTACCCTCGAACAATGCAACTCTCGATTTGAACAGATAGGCGCAGTTACGGGAGAGGCGGTTCTTTTTGCCGTCGGGCGAAGCGTCTTTCAGCATAACGATCGCCGAATCGAGGTCAGCCAAGATGAAACGTGCCACCTCGTTCCGTGGTGCCCGTTTACTGGCTTCGGTCAACGCTTCCTGTTCGTCGATGACCGGACGGTAAAGGATCGGGAAATCACCGAAAGCTTGTAGCTTATTGAAATATTCATAGGCACGGAGGAAATAGACTTCACCGATATAATGTTTCACATTCTCTTCGTTTCCGCTGATCTCTCCGGCTTTCCATTTATCCACAACCCTGCCGAGGAAATAATTACATTTGTATATCTTGGTGAACTCCCAGTCGCCGCCGGTCTGTGCCGTTTTTAACTCGCCGGGAACATAGTCTTTATAATCACCTTTGGCGATCATATTATCTGTCCCGACATCCCATCCGAATGTGCCGTACCAATTGATGTCTGTGTTGTGTGAAGGCAGGATATCCGGATACACATTATTTATATAGGAAGCCAACTGGCTTTCTTCCGTCAGGTAATATTCGGGTGTGATTTGTGAGAGCGGCTCTCTGTCCAGATAATCGTTACACGAGAATAAGAGTCCGGCCAGGATAATGCCTGCTGTCTGTTTGCATATATTATTTATACGGTTCATAATGATTCTGTTTTATAAGGTTACACTTAAACCAAACGATAAAGTCTTGGACAAAGGATATCCGCTACCACCGTAACCGGCATCGATCGTTTCCGGGTCGAGGGTTTTGAATAAACCGGTTCCTGTCCAAAGGTTTTCGCCGGAGACGAATACTCTCAGTTTGGATACATAGAATTTGTTGGTGAGAGACGAAGGCAATGTATAGCCTAACTGTACGTTCTTCAGACGGATATAAGCTGCGTTTTGCAGGTAACGGGTCTGTATGTTATGGTTCATGTTCGTACGGAAACTGGGACGCGGGAAATAAGCATCCAGGTTGACGCCGGCTTCACCAGCTTGTACCATAACTGAATTCTCGTCACGGAAATAGTCCAGGTGAGGTTCGTAACAGGTCGACCACCATATGCCGCCGTGGCTTCCCCAGAACGTTGCGCTGTTCTGGTAGTAATCGCGTTTCATCACACCTTGGAAGAAGGCACGGAAATCGATACCTTTCCAATCAGCTGTCAGGTCGATACCGAAATGGTAGCGCGGTGTCGAGTTTCCAATGATGGAAAGGTCTCCGTGGTCGCTGATCGTATTGGCACCGGCATCTACTTTACCGTCGCCGTTCGTATCGGCGTACATGATATCACCGGCGGCCCAGAGCGAACCCAGCGCACTTTGTCCGCCGTTAGGCAGGCTGGCTAGATGCTGGTCCATTTCGGCCTGTGTCTTGGCGATACCGACTGTGGTATAACCCCATATTTCTCCAACTTTCATTCCTTTCCGGTATGTATCGCTTGCAATGACACCGGTTTTGTTCGGATAGCGGGTGATCTCAGTCTGTGAGTCGGACAGCATAAGCCGTACACCGTAACCCAGTCCATTTTGCAGGCGGTCGTTCCAGCCGACAGAAAGTTCCCAGCCATAGGTTTTCAAGTCGGTGTTATTGGTGCGCGGTACGTTTGTTCCTAACGTGATCGGAAGTTCCGGAGCCGGGTCGATCATATCGAGTGTGTTTCTGACGAAGTAGTCGAACGATCCGGTCAGCCGGTTGTTCAATGCACCGAAGTCGAGACCTATATTCCATGTTTTTACCCTTTCCCAAGTCAGGGAGGAGGCGATCAGTTCCGGTGTGATAGCTATATTAGGTCTCATTCCATTGATCAACCACGTTCCGTTCGAGGCCTGGAATTGCATCTGTGCATATGTCGGGTACAGGCTTGTCGTATTCTGGTTCCCTAATTCTCCGTAAGAACCTCTGAGTTTGAATGTGCCTACGTGATCGGCGATCGGTTCCCAGAAATTTTCACGTGCCAGGTTCCACCCCAGTGAGAAGGAGGGGAACAGGTTCCAGCGTTCCGATGAACGGAAGCGTGATGTTCCGTCATAACGCAGGTTGACTTCTGCCAGGTATTTACCCTCATAATCATAGTTGATACGCCCGAAGAAACCGGCAGTAGCCCAATGATCGGAAGAGCCTTTTACAGTCGGTGTGATCGGGTTGCCATTGATATCGACACCGGAAGTAATATCAGTTTCCGGCAGTCCCGGCACAATGATACCGTTACGTTGCAGGTAGGTATATTTTTTCTTCGATAACTCAGACTGGAAGCCGAACATGCCTTTGAAGTTATGACCCGATTCCAGTTGCTTGCTGTATTCCGTATAAGCATTGAAGTTCAGGTAGTTTTCTTTCGACATATCTTCGGATACGGAACTGGTTGAATTATAAACATACGGGTCACCGGAAACGTTATGGTTATAAGTGATCTGGCGATCGGTATGCTGTGTCGAGTTGTAGATACGATAGTTTACGTCGACGAATGTTTTCCAGTCTTTGATCGGTTCCAGTACTAACTGTGCCTGCTGATACAGATAGTCAGCCTGTTTCTTGATCCTGCCACCCTCCACCAGATCGAGTGCCGGGGTAGGAGCACTGTAAAGGTAACCGTTCGGGTCGTAAGCTGGCATATAAGGCCATGCCTGGCGGGTTAACCCTTCATATACACCGTCTAGAGTTGTCGGTTTGGAAATATCTTCACGAATGAAACGGCTGCTGTAGTTCATTTGTGCCCAGTCTGTCATCTTGACATTGATCTTTCCGGTAGCAGTATAACGACCGAATTTATCATCGGATATTTTTAATAGACCGTTCTGGTCTAAATAGTTTATAGACAAGTAATAAGTAACCTTGTCATTCCCTCCGTTTAAACTGAAATTGTGTTCCTGCGAGAAAGCCCAATGCCCAAAGATGGTGTTATACCAATCATGGTTGGCACTACCGGAGCCATAAGGATCCATCCAATAACCAGGATTGTCAGGGTTCTCAATCATGGTAGGTGTAGATGGATGTCCATCTCGGTTATCTTTGATTCGTTGTAACCATGTAGCATCGAAAAAAGGTGTTTGTCCGGCATTCGCTCTCGCTTCGTTGAAATATAAAGCGAATTTATAGGAGTCTACCTGGTCTTGCAACAGAACGGGGTCGTTCCAGCGGAAACTGTTGTTATAGTTGATGACGGGTTTGCCGCTGACACCGGTTTTCGTGGTGATCAGTATCACGCCGAAAGGTGCACGCGAACCATAGATGGAGGAAGCTGCCGCATCTTTCAATACGGAGATATTTTCTATGTCCTGCGGGTTCAGTGCATTGATATCTCCTTCCATCCCGTCGATCAGGATCAGCGGGCTGCCGCTTGAACCTTGTCCGATCGTGGCGATACCACGGATGTTTATATCGGCTGTCTGGCTCAGGTCACCGGAACGTTGTGTGATCTGCAAACCCGGGACCAAACCCTGTAAGGCTTGTGTTGCGGTGGTTACCGGACGGGCTTCCAGGTCTTTTGCATTGGCAATCCCGACGGAACCTGTCAGGTTTACTTTCTTCTGTGTACCGAAACCTACTACCACGACTTCGTCCAGGCTTTGTGTATCTTCTGAAAGAGTGATGGTAAGTGCTTTACCGGCTTCGGCTCTGATTTCCCGGGATAGATATCCGATATATGATATCAACAGGAGGGAGTTCTCGGGAACATCCAGGCTGAAGTGCCCGTCCATATCCGTAATAGTGCCGATCGTAGTTCCTTTGACGGAAACGTTGGCACCGATAACGGGAATGCCGGCTTCATCTCTGACCGTTCCCTGTACCCGTTTACTTTGCTGGGTGGTAAACGGAGTTCCTTTTTTAGACAAAATGATCTGACGGTCTACAATACTGTATTGTACATCCGTGTTTTTGAATAGTTGGTTTAGTACTTTGCCTATATCCTGATTTTTAACCTGTATGTTCACCGGTTTGCTGATGTCGAGCGTATTGTCGGTAAACAGGAAGGTAAACTCGGTCTCTTTTTCGATTTGTTCCAATACCTGTTCGACCGTCGCATGTGAAAAAGCGAGCGATAACGACACAGATTGTGAATAGGATTCTTCTGCTCTTATCTGCAGGATCGTGATTAACAATAAAAATATACCTATTCTCATTTTTCGACAAGTTTTAAAGAAATATAGGGATCCTATATCCCCGAATAATTTCTGGATTTTCATAACTTTGTTGCTGATTTAGTGATTAATTATGTCTTTGGAGCTTGTGCCAAAGATGTGATTTTCGCGAACAAGAGTGAGTTGCACCTCGCTCTTGTTTTTCTTATGTCTGTATTTTCAATCTCTCTCCATAGGCTTCAATCATTTAAGTTTAACAATTCATACTGTTTTATTTTAACCAAACGTCGATTCGCTGTTTAGCAAATGTGGCATCGCTGTTTTGTTTCATCGCATTTACTTTCCACCTGATCGGTGTGGCCTGTTCCAGATAACTGAATATCTGATAGATCGTTTCGTCAGTAAATGTGGCCCAACAATTATATTCCTTATCCTTTTTCTGATTGTGGAGCACTATCTCTACATTGAAACGGTGACCGAGTACCCGGAATACGTCGTCGAGTGAGGCATTCCTGAAAACAATTTTGCCGTCTTTCCAGGCTGTATTCTCATAGATGTTGACTTTCCGAATCTCATATTTATTCGTTCGTTTGTTGTAAGACAATCTTTCTCCCGGTTTCAGGCCGGCAATGAACTTATCGTAAGAGTGAATATCCACCAGTCCTTCTACCAGGATTGCTTCTACTTCTTCACGTTCATCGTATGTGTTTACATTGAATTGTGTACCGTGTGCCATCACTTTCAGACCGGATTTGGTAGTGACGAAGAATGGGTGTTCCTTATCCGATTGCACTTCGAAATAACCTTCTCCTGTCAATTCCACTTCCCTGGTGTTTCCGGTGAAAACGGTCGGGTAACGTAGTGTACTTCCTGCATTCAGGCTGACTTTCGAGTGATCCGGCAGTTCCAGTCGTGTGACCATACCCGGGGCGGAAAGAACCTCCATGAATTGTACGGAGCTTTCGATCGCCGGTACTTGCTGTTCAAAGTACAGATATCCGAAAGTCAGTGTAGAGAGTAGGAGAGGTATACTAATAATCGCAGCGACACGCGATAAATAATTTACCAGGGTCTTTCTTCTGTTTCTCTTTTCCAGTTCTCTGTTCACTTCGGCAAATGCCTCCTGCGAGTTGAACGAATTATGCTCGTTTATCTTCGTTTTCAATTCCAGGGCCCGACGGAGAACGTCTGATTCCTTTTGATGGTCATTCGATTCTTTCAGCCAGGATTCTACTTGCCGGGTTTCTTCCGGGGTGGTTTGCTTCTGCGTATATTTTATTAATAATGTCTCCTTTTCCAAATCAAAAAAATCTTTTTTTTTCATTGTCGATAATGTTATCTTTGATAGATGAAAAATATGCTTCTTTATATATAGGATAACTGACCGTAAAAAGACCGCCAGTTATTTCATGATTTTTTTCAGAAAATTTTCAATACATTTGTATCTGTATGGAAATGACTACTCAAATACAGAATCCTGATGAATTGTTATGGAAGATTGCCATAAACGATGATAAAGAGGCTTATCGAATACTTTTTGATCTTTTTTATCCGGCATTATGTCTCTTTGCCAAACGCTATGTCGAAGAGCGGGTTATTGCCGAAGATTTGGTTCAGGATGTATTTGTAACTTTGTGGGAAAGCAGGAAAAAAATAAGAGTGGAATCGTCTGCCAGAAATTATCTGGTTGTCAGTGTCAGGAATCAATGCCTCAATTACCTGAAGCGGGAAGGGTACAAGCAAAATTATATCGATGCTTATCTGGCAAAGAATGCAGATCAGTCCGATTATGATGAATTTTATCTGCTGACCGAACTTCAGAAGCTTTTGGATGAAGCACTGGCAAAACTACCGGAGACGTATCGTCTTATTTTTGAAATGAGTCGGTTGGAGAACAATAGCAATACGGAGATTGCCGAAAAACTGAATATACCTTTACGTACGGTGGAACGTTATAAAGCAAAGGCAATTGAAATACTGAAAAAGGATTTGAAAGATTATTTGCCGTTGCTTCTCTATTTCCACTTATTGAGTTGACAAGTAACACAGATGACAGTTAATAGTTGAATAGTATGATTGAAATATCTATTAACTGTCCACTGTCATCTGTCCACTATCACCTGTTTACAGCCATTCTTTCATAAAGTCGTCCATCTCTTCAGCATGTTCTTCCAGGCTTTGTAGCAGTTTGAACTGAGCTTTTGTACGGATCAGGTTATGTTTCGGGCTATGGATCTTATAATAAGTATCGCCGTTGATGTAGTCTGTCAGGAAGCGTACAGTCTGCATATAAGTCAATAAACGACCGCCATAAGGAAGCAGGCTGATTTCAAGCGGAGAAAGGAATGCCTTGGCTGTTTCCATGTAACCACGGGTATATGCTTTGAAGATATCCATGTTCACATTTACGTTGTCCAGGTTTTCATCGTCTTCTGCACCGGTGTTTGCTCCTGTACGGATAAAGTCACCGATATCCGACAAAACGAATCCAGGCATAACGGTATCGAGGTCGATCACACAAAGCACTTTGTCAGTGTCGGCATCGAACATCATGTTGTTCACCTTTGTATCGCAATGGTTTGTACGTTTCTGAAGTTTGCCTTCACGGTACAAGCGTTCCTGGATACACATGGCTTCCGCACGTTTTTCTACTTCTTCGATCAGGTCTTTTACTTCTTCCAGACGTCCTGCAGCATTTGCTTTTACAGCGTCATGGAATTGTTGCAGGCGGAATTCCATATTATGGAAGTTAGGAATTGTTTCACCCAGCGATCCTTCCGGCAGGTCTGACAACATGGATTGGAAATCGCCGAAAGCTTTTCCTGCTTCATAAGACAGTTCGGGAGTTACTTCTTCGTAGCTTTTGCTGTTCGGGATGAACAGGCATACACGCCAGTAGCTGTCGCCGTCGAAGTAATAAGGTTTGCCGTCTTTTGTCGGAAGGAAAGTCAATACTTTACGGTCGATATCACTTTCACCCTTGGCTTCCAGTTTCTTACGGATATGTGTCGTTACAGTGTTGATATTATTCTGTAACATATCTACATTTGTAAAGATCAGATGGTTGATACGTTGTAATACGTATTTGATTTCACCTTTTTCGTTCGTTACTTTCAGCGTATCGTTAATGTGTCCGTTTCCGAAAGGTTCAGCGGAAACAACTTTTTCTGCCAGTGTGAACTGGTCGAGAATGTTCAGTAATTCTTCTTTTGTTTTTGCCATGGTATTTTATTCGATTAATATAGCTTTTAACAAGCTACAAATATAGGAATATTTTTGATTTCCCATCCATCTTATCCCTAAAATGGGACAACACAAAAAAAGGCTACGAACTGAATCGCAGCCTTTTTTCAAATCCTTGTGGGAAATGATTATTTCTTGTTACGGTTACCGTAGCGGCTCATGAACTTATCAACACGTCCGGCAGTATCGATCAAAGTAGACTTACCTGTATAGAACGGGTGAGAAGTATTTGAAATTTCGACCTTAACCAATGGATAAGTTACACCATCAATTTCGATAGTTTCTTTTGCATTGATAGTAGAACGAGTAATAAATACGTCGTTATTTGACATGTCCTTGAATACTACAGGACGATAGTTTTCAGGATGAATTCCTTTTTTCATTGCTTTATTATCTATTTAATTTAAACTCTTATTAGTTTGGTAACCGGTAAATTGGCTTGCAAAGGTATGGATTTGCTCTAAACAAACAAAGAAATTCCGACTATTTTTTTCTAAACCTTGACTTTTGTGTTATTTTATATGCTTAATAGCATAATATATTTGGATAGTTTTTATCTTTGTACAAGATTTTCAATCATTAACGTAATAACATATACAACAATGGTAAATTACAAAGACTTAGGTTTGGTAAACACTAGAGAAATGTTTGCTAAAGCCATCAAAGGCGGATATGCAATTCCGGCTTTCAACTTCAATAACATGGAACAGATGCAGGCTATCATCAAGGCTGCTGTTGAAACAAAATCTCCGGTTATCCTGCAGGTATCTAAGGGTGCTCGTCAGTATGCTAATGCAACTCTGTTGCGTTACATGGCTCAGGGTGCAGTTGAATATGCAAAGGAATTAGGTTGCGAAAATCCGCAGATCGTTCTTCACCTGGATCATGGTGATACATTTGAAACTTGCAAAAGCTGTATCGATTCAGGTTTCTCTTCTGTAATGATTGACGGTTCTCACCTGCCTTACGAAGAAAATGTTGCTTTGACTAAGAAAGTGGTTGAATATGCTCATCAGTTCGACGTAACAGTTGAAGGTGAACTGGGTGTATTGGCTGGTGTTGAAGACGAAGTTTCTTCTGATCATCACACATATACTGACCCTGAAGAAGTAATTGATTTCGCTACTCGCACAGGTTGCGATTCTTTGGCTATCTCAATCGGTACTTCTCACGGTGCTTACAAATTTACTCCGGAACAATGCCACATCGACCCGAAGACTGGCCGTATGGTTCCTCCTCCATTGGCTTTCGAAGTATTGGACGCTGTAATGGAAAAACTTCCGGGATTCCCTATCGTTCTTCACGGTTCTTCTTCTGTTCCTGAAGAAGAAGTTGAAACTATCAACAAATACGGTGGTGCTTTGAAGGCTGCTATCGGTATTCCTGAAGAAGAATTGCGTAAGGCTGCTAAGTCTGCAGTATGCAAGATCAACATTGACTCAGATTCTCGTCTGGCTATGACTGCTGCAATCCGTAAGACTTTCGCTGAAAAACCGGCAGAATTTGACCCTCGTAAATATCTGGGCCCGGCTCGTGATAACATGGAAAAACTGTACAAACACAAAATTCTTAACGTTTTGGGTTCTGACAACAAACTTTAATCCAAGTTACAGATTAAATATAGGAAGCCACTCTGCATTTGCAGAGTGGCTTTTTTATCTGAATCCTTTCAGTGGGCGTGGTTGTGAAATTCTCAGGCTACTGACTATTGCGGCGACAACAGCAAAAGCGGTAGCCAGATATAGACAGGCTTGTGTACTGTTGTTGGGAACTAAATTGAATATCATGGCAACCAGTGTTGCTCCCAGTGTTTGTCCCAGTAGACGGGCGGTGCCCAGCATTCCGCTGGCTCCGCCACTTCGGTTGGATGGGGCTGAAGAGATGATAGTGCTGTTGTTGGGTGTCTGGAATAGCCCGAAGCCGGCTCCACAAATAAACAGGCGCCATACTATATCCATATTTGTCGGATTTTCAGGCAGTATGGCGAGAAGGAAAAGACCGGCTGCAAATACGGTCATGCCGATACCTCCTAATATACCTGCATGGATACGTTCTACCAGTCGTCCCGCAAGGGGAGCCATGATCATGGTGGCCAACGGCCAGGGTGTCAGAAGTAAGCCTGTCGTAACATCACTGCGTCCCAGCGAACCCTGCAGGAAAAAGGGGAGGGAGATCATTGCCAGCATTTGCCCGGTGAAAGAACAGATAGATGTGCCGATCGACATGGAGAAGATCGGGATACGCATCAGGTCGACCGGTAGCAACGGAAACTTCTCATGCAGTTGGCGGCGTACAAAGAAATAACCGATCACGAACAATGCAAATATCCCGGCTATGATCAATGTTGTGTTTTCTTTGTGGGCAATACCTTCTAATGAGAATATAAGCAGACCAAAGGTGACTGCGTTCATCAGACAACTGAGCTTGTCGAAACGGCGTTTGGTTACTTTTATCGGATTGTCAGGCAGGTACATCAGTCCGATTGCGAGTGCAGCAATTCCTATCGGGATATTGATGGCAAAAAGCCAATGCCAGGAACCCAATGAGAGAATGATTGAAGCGATTGTAGGTCCGGCAGCAATCGATACGGCAACGACAAGGGCGTTGATACCCATCCCACGGCCTAGAAAACGTTTGGGATAGATGATCCGGAGCAGCGCCGTATTCACGCTTGTGATTGCGGCTGCTCCGAATCCTTGTAAAATACGGGCGGCTGTCAGCATCCAAAACGAATCGGCTAAAGCGCAGATGGCAGATGTGATGCTGAACAGCAAGATTCCTGATAAATAAATCCTCCGGTAACCGTAAATGTCTCCCAATGAGGAGAAAGAGAGAAGCGAAATGGTGATGGCCAGCTGATAGGCATTGACTACCCAGATCGTTACAGACGGTGATGTTCCCAGGTCGCGGGCTATGGTCGGTAATGCAACGTTGGCGATGGTTCCGTCTATCACCGACATTCCTACTCCTAAAGCTGTGGCTAAGATGGCCCAGTAACGCTTGGGTAACGGCAGTCCGTCGTTTTCATTTACAGTTGTGGCGCGATTTGACAATATCATTTTATCTTATTTACTTGATAACTTCTCTTACCGCCTCCAACATTGGTTCGACAGTGAGCGGACTGCCGGTTGCCAGTATCATCCATTGGTTCGGTGTAAGGCGTCCCTGGCGAAATATACGTTCGACTTCGTTGGCGAAATCCTTCCCTTCCAGATACTGGTCGAGTTGAAATTCGATGATCTGTCCGAATGCATAGGCCGATAAATACAGCGGATAACTGATCATATGTGAATAAACGGCCAGTACGGTTTCATCTTTTACCCCGAAAACAGGAGCATAATATTTGTTCCATATTTCTTTAGACAATGAGATGGTTGCTTCTTTCAGCTGTTCCGCTGTTGCGTCCGGATGGGCATACATCCATTTCCAGACAGAAATATCCAACATGGATACACCGCATATTTCATACATGCTCCATATCTTGTCCAGCACATCCATCGCTTTCTTCTCCGGATTCGGATCGGTGATTCCTAAAATTTCAAGATCACGTTTTTGGAAAACAAATGCCAGTGCCTCGGTGAAAGCGGTGTTCGGAACGCCATGCAGCATATAATAATCCACGTCATAAAGTGACAACGTCTGTTCCACATTATGCCCAAATTCATGAATGGCAATGTTATACCCTTTGTAATTCATTCCGGAAGAAGGGATACGGGTACGAAGGCGCGACTGTTGTCCTTTCATCGAAGCTCCCCAGGCGTGTCCTGAACCACGGGCCGCATCTACTGTGATCTTGTCTGCCAGGTAGTTTGCGCGTTCGGCACTGAATCCCAGTTTCATCAGGATATCCGGCAGTTTGTTATCCAGTGCGGCAGCATCCGGGTAAAGAGCCTGCGTCTGTGCATCCAGCTTCGTTTCATCCAGGTTGCTGCGGGCTTTGAAACCATCGTACCAGATGTCGTAAGCTTCCAACTTACGTCCCAGACGCTTGGAGATCATTTTACCGACCTCTTTCAGTTCGGGGGCAGAAAGAAATTCGTCAAACAGTTTTTCTACATCTTGCAGGGCTACTTCCATATCATCATTGAATTTGCGGTCGATATAAGTATTTCCGGTGTATTGGTCGATGCCTTGCATAGCTTTGAAATTGTTCAGCATCTTCTGATAACGGGTTGTCGATTCGGGTGTCGATTTTACCTCTTTACCGTTTTGTTTGATTGTGTTTGTATACGGCTCCCATTCATAGGCTCCTGAATTGATTACTTCAAGAGGTATATCCTGCGATATGATACGTTTCATCACTTCGTAAACCGTACGTTGCTTATCCAGGCCTTCTTTTCCTTTGTTATAGTTCGCTTTGATCTCGTCACGCAAATTCCAGTGTGATAACAGGATCATGTCTTGCGGAAACAGCAACTGCCCTTTCTTGTTTGTCACATGCCCCATATAAATATTGTACTGGGAAATATAGATATCGGCATCGCTTTCAGCGTTTGATGCAGCTTGCAACAGGGAGGCCGGGATGCGTTCCGTGAACAGGTCACCCATACGTGCGTAAGCCCATGCTTTACGGTCGGTTCCGAGTGCTTCCTTTTCTTCAAGGGTGAGATGCGGAAAATTCAGGGCAATGATAAAGGCGATTTTGTTGTTGTACAAGTCATCGCTCAGGTGAGTGGACGGACTGTATGAACCGAATTTCTCATCGATAGAGAACAGCGGTCCGTTATCTAGATGCAGGTTTTTCTGCAGGCGCAGTGACATTTCGTTGAAATGACCGTAAATGCTTTCCAGGTAATCACTGATTTTAAGAAATGTCTGATACTTTTCTTCCGGATCAGTGATATAATTCGCTTCACAGAAAGCCTGGAAAGCGGCATCGTCGCCATCGGTTTCCAGCCAGAGACGGGCAACCTGGTTGACCCCTTTTACAATACCGTTTTTGTTACTGTTGTCTTTGGTGGTTAACGCGTTGATTGTCGATTGTACGACGGACGGGGCAATAGCCGCTTGTCCGTACAGATACGCTAATGAGCAAATAAGCATGATGCAGATGCGTTTAGTTAGATTTCTCATAAGATTTATGTTGTTAAGTTCAAGATCTTTTGCTGCACAAATAAATGTGAAAAACAAATGTAGCTATAATATTTGTATCTTTGTACGTTTTTAAAAAGAGTAAAACTAGAGAAAAATGAAAAAAGTGTGGGGATTAGTGGTTGCTATCAGCATCCTGCTGTCTGTATCCGGTCAGGCATACGGACAATCGTTGAAAGACATCTTGAATTCATCTACCGTAAAAGATGCGGTGACTTCTGTAACAGGAGGTAAAAAACTGACGGTAGAAAATCTGACGGGAACCTGGACATATACGAATCCGGCTGTCCAGCTGGAAGGAGATAACGCCTTGAAGAATGTAGCCGGAAGTGTGGCTGCCGGTGAACTGGAGAAGAAACTGAAAACATATTGCGCCAAAGTGGGCATCGTTGAGGGTATGTTCAATTATGTATTCAATAGTGACAGTACATTTACGAATGCGTTGAAGAAGAAAACCTTGAAAGGTACTTTCTCTGTTAATCCGGATGAGAAGACGGTTGAGTTGAAATATGCTTTGGGCGGAAAGCTGAAAGTAACTACGCTGACAGCTCATGTCGTTATCTCCGGTGATGAGTTGTCCTTGCTTTTCAATGCCGATAAGTTACTGGATTTTCTGTCGAAGATATCTTCTATCTCTGATAATTCCACGTTGAAGTTGGTTAATAAACTGGCCAGTGAATATGATGGGATGATGCTGGGATTTGAATTGAAGAAATAATTCAGCTTTGGACTTGATCCAAAAGCAGACAACAGATCAAGGCTGAATCGCTTCGCTACTCCGGTGAAGCTCGTTCAGCCTTATTTTTTATTTTAAACCGGATAATAACCTGTAAAGCGTCTTTTTCGTCATAATCTTCTGATTCAGGAAACTGACGATATACCCTGTAATGCAAGCTGCAATAAGTGAGCCTTCGCGTATGCCTTCGATCCCCTGTGTAAACATGAGCGAAATTAGTACCGCTAAAGTAACCAATGTAACATCAAAATAAACTTTAAACTTTCCGAATTCCTTGTTATAGCAACGGGAAGCATATTTTACAAACGCTTCGGCACTCATCATTGCCACTTTGGGTTTGATTTCGAGTACGACACCGATAGACTGTACGAGGCATCCTACGAGTAACAATCCCATCGCCATCCCATAACTGGAAGGCTGTAAATTGCTGGTCAGTATCATATTGAAATCTATAAAAGCCGAGAAGATGAATGAAAAAGGTATCTGAAGAAGAATTTCTATTGTATCCTGCCGGCTTCTGTCTTTCCTGATCAGCCAGAATTGCCCCATGATCAATAAAATATTCACGATAAACGTCCAGGTCCCTAACGAGAAAGGTGTATTAAGACTTAATACGTAATTAACACTGGAAATAGGGGTGGTGCCTAAAGTAGAGCGTACGATCAATACAATACCTACTGCTAAAAAATATAATCCTAAAATAAAAACCGAATACTTTTTTAATAATTCTTTTATCTCCATATCAAATATCTATTTGCTTGATATTTATCTTTTTAAACTTACTGAAAAGATATGCAAATATCCGATTTTTTTACCAGAAAGGGATGACTCTGATGGATAAATTAGTATAAAATAGTCAGATGGGAGGTAAATCTCGTTTAAAGCGAGTAAATTGACTTTCAAAATTTATTTATACATACTGTTATCCTTTACGGAACTCATCAACCAGTTTCAGTAATATACTGCCGTAGTTTTCTATGACTTTCTTTCCTATTCCGGGAATAGCCAGCAACTCTTTGGAATTGGTCGGTAATGTATTTACGATACCCAATAAGGCTTTCTGTTGCAGGATCGTGTAGGGAGGCAACTCTTTTTCTACGGCCAGCTCGTAACGCCAGTTTCTGATGCTGTTGTAAAGGTCCGGATGTAAGATGTCGCTGGAAATCTCCACTTTTGCCGTCTGTGATGAAGAGCGCTCGGAACGTTTTTTGGTCGATGCAGGCGGTTCAATCGATGCTTTGGCCTTGGCGGAGAGATAGCCAACGACAGAAAAACCGTTTTGGCACGCTTTCAATGTTTCCTGCTTCAGATGTAATTCTTCCGTAAATTTGCCGACTGCATTATTGACGGCCTTCCGGCTTTCCTTGTTGTCTATTTCGACTGCCGAGTTTTCTTCCAAAGACGTACAAAGGCTATCGATATGCTCTATAAAATAAGTAACACCTTTTCGGACACGTTCCTGTATCGCTTCGTCTTCCCGGTAATTCGGATTGCCTGTGATCATGCGGGTCAGCTGCTGCTGGAAACGTCCGCCGACCTCTGTTATCACGGAACGGAAAGCATCCCGGGTATTCGCATATTGCGTGTTGAGTTCCGGATATAGCTTTTGTAAATGCGTATAAACCATATAAGCCGCATATTGCAGCCGTTGCTGGATACTCTCGAAGTTGAAAAGTTCGAGAGCCAGTTCCAGGAAATATTCTTGTTGCGCCAGTTCCAGTTGTTCTTTTTGCGGTTGTTTTTCGGCGACGGTAGAGGAAAATTCCTGTATCCGTAAATCCTTGATCATGGCATTACGGGTAATGGGACTGCTTAAAACTAATCCTTCCAGTGTTTTACACCGACTAAGGGCAACATACACCTGCCCATGCGAGAAGGCGGCGGAAGCATCGATGATAGCATGATCGAAAGTCAATCCCTGGCTTTTATGGATCGTGATTGCCCAGGCTGTTTTCAGCGGATATTGACTGAAAGTTCCGGCAATTGTCTCTGTGATCTCTTTGGTCTCGGGATTGATCGTATATTTGACGTTGCTCCAGGTCTCTTTTTCAACTTGTATCTCGTTCCCGTCTTCTCCGACAACGGTGATTTTGTTCGGGTTGATGAAAACGATCTTACCGATTTTTCCATTATAATACCGATGTTCGCCGGAAGAATCGTTCTTGACAAACATAACCTGGGCACCGCATTTCAATTCCAGGTGCTGATCGGTCGGATAGGAGTATTCAGGAAAGTCATTGTTTATTTCCGCATTGAATGTGTACGACTTACCCGGTAATTCCGCCAGTTTACGGTTGTTGAGTTGCTGGGCCTGATAATTATGGGTGGTCAGGGTGATATATCCCTGTCCGTCATCCGGTGTGAAGTCCGGTATATAGCGTTGGTTCAGACAATGTAATGTGTCGTCATCGAACCTGTTTTCCCTGATGTTATTCAATAGATTGATAAACGAACTGTCGCTTTGGCGATATACCTGTGTCAGTTCGATGCAGTAGTAATTACTTTCCCGAAGCGCTTTGCTGTCAAAGAAAAAGGTGGAGGGATAATGTTCTTTCAATAGATTCCATTCTTCCTCTTTGGCAACCGGCGCCAGCTGTTGCAGGTCGCCGATCAATAACAGCTGTACTCCGCCGAATGGCTTTGTCCGGTCTTTATAACGGCAAAGGACATCACTGATAGCATCCAGCAGGTCGGCCCGTACCATACTGACTTCGTCTATCACGAGTAAATCCATACTCCGGATGATGTTGATCTTATCCCGGCTGAATTTATTCATATAGTTGTTACTTTGATTACCTTCTCTGTTAGCGGAAGGAATGTAAGGACCGAAAGGTAACTGAAAAAAAGAATGGATGGTTACACCTCCTGCGTTTATAGCAGCAACACCGGTAGGGGCGACAATAATCATACGTTTAGGAGAAACCTCTTTCAGCTTTTTCAGAAACGTAGTTTTTCCGGTTCCGGCTTTTCCTGTCAGAAAGAGGTGCGTTCCTGTGTTCTGTAGGAAGTTGAAGGCCAGGTCAAATTGTTGGTTCATTTGCATGTTCATAGATCTATTGTTTATGGTATCTGCAAATATAAAATAAAAAAACGTGAAAAAGGGTCTTGTCTACCAAAAATCAAGCAGACAAGACCCTTTTTTATTTATACTTTTTCTCAGACAATCAGATTTGCGATCAACTGAATAGATAAAATCAGGAAAACCATTGCAATAGGGTAAACAGTTGCATAGGCAATACTTGGAGCCGAACTGTCTGTCATAGAGTCTGCAGCAGCCAGTCCAGGGGTACTGGTCATACCTCCGGCAACTGTACCGATCAGGTCGAGGATATTGATTTTAAATACCCAGTATCCGAAAATGAGGGCGATGAGCATCGGAACCATGGTTATCGCCATTCCGACCCCGAATAGCGTCCAACCGCTTTCCTGAAAGGTGGATACCAGATTGACACCGGCTGATGTTCCTACTTCAGCCAGGAATAATAACAATCCCAGCTGACGTAACAACTGGTTGGCGGAACCTGACATAGACCAGACGATCGGTCCGGTTTTTCCGATTGCACTTAAAATAAGCGCCACCATCAGGATACCTCCGGTCAGTCCCGGTGAGAAAGAGAATGAGTCGGAAAAGGAGAGATTCAGTTTTCCGAATAATACTCCTAATACGATACCTGCTGCGATAGGGAAGAAATCGGTGTCGGAAAGTTTCTTCTCGTCATTACCGAGTACCTGTCCCACTTCTTTCAAGTCTTCCTTTTCTCCGGCAATCATCAGTTTGTCTCCAAATTTCAGAGTCAGATCCGGTTCGGGAGGAAGGTCGATACCACTTCGGCGAACGCGTGTTACCGTGCAGTTGAAAGTACTTTGCAGGTTTAAATATCCTAAGGTTTTATTTAATACATTCTTGTTGGTGACAAGCATGGACTGAAGTTCCTGTGTGCTGTTAAAAGGAAGGTCGCCCTTGATACGCTCACCCACTAATATCTCCAGCTGTTCCAGCGATTTGTCATTACCGACGGCCTTGATCAGGTCTCCTTCTTTTAAAACCGTATTAGCTGTAGGGATAGATGTTTTTTCATTGTGTTTGATGCGGGAAACAACAGCTCCTGTCATGCTGCGCAGTTGCAATTGAGCCAGTGTCTTATCGCAGATATTGCTGTTGACAATACGGAATGCGGCAGTATGGAGCGGGGGATATTTGCTTTTCCGTTTGGCTTCCAGTGCCTGTGCTTCGGCATTCAAATCGATACGGAGTATTTTGGGTAATAATTTGATAAATAAAATCACACCGATCACGCCGAAAGGATAGGCGATACCATAGGCGATAGAGGCTGAAGAAGATTGGGTGGTATCGATGGCTACCGCCAAACCGGGTGTACTGGTCAGTGCTCCGGCAATCAGTCCGACGATACTCGGGGTATCGATGCCAAGGGCATATTTAAAAATGATTCCTGTCAGACTGGCTGATCCGATGATAAGTAGGGTAATGATAATCAGTGTTTTACCTTTTGAACGGAAAGAATCGAAGAATCCGGGACCAGCCTGGATACCAATGGTGAAAATGAATAGTACCAAACCGATGTTACCTAATTCCTTGGGGATAGTTACTCCGAAGTGCCCGAACAAAAGTGCAATAAAAATAACGGCAGAAACGTCTAGTGAAAGCCCTTTGATCTGTATCCTGCCCAGAATAAATCCTAATGCAACGATCAGAAACAAAGAAAAATAAGACGATTGAAGCAATGTTTCAAACATGTCAAATAGTTTTATTGTGTAGATTTGAGAGTGCAAAAGTACACTTTTTTAGACGTATAGGCAATCTCCCGGCGATAATTCTGTTACCTTTGCAGCGAATTATTAAGAAGTAAATATCCTGCGCGTGAATCGTTATTTTATTTATTTAGGTTATAATGGTAAGAATTTCTGCGGATGGCAGATACAGCCCAATGGCTTAACCGTGCAACAATGCCTGGAGGAGGCTTTGGCTACGTTGTTGCGTCGGCCGGTTCCGGTAGTCGGGGCAGGGCGTACGGATGCGGGAGTGCATGCTCGGCTGATGGTGGCTCATTTTGATTGGGACGAACCGCTTGCTGATCCGGCTTTCCTGGCAGAGAAGCTGAACCGTTTGCTTCCGAAAGATATTGCCGTTTATCGTGTCGTGCCTGTCAAACCGGAGGCACATGCCCGCTTTGATGCTACTTCGCGTACGTATAAATATTATGTCACTACCCGGAAGGATCCGTTTAATTACGATCTGGTCTACCGGATGAATGGGAAACTGGATTTCGAGGCGATGAACGAGGCCTGTAAAGTGTTGTTCGATTACATCGATTTCACCAGCTTCAGCAAGTTGCATACGGATGTCAAAACAAATAACTGCCGGATCTATCAGGCGGGATGGAAACAGGAGGGGGATGTTTGGGTGTTTACGGTGCAGGCGGATCGTTTCTTGCGCAATATGGTGCGGGCGATAGTGGGTACGCTGCTGGAAGTAGGCAGGGGAAAACTGACAATCGATGGCTTTCGTAAAGTTATAGAGGCAAAAGACAGATGTAAAGCCGGGGGATCTGTTCCCGGTCATGCACTTTTCCTGGTAAACGTCACGTATCCCGAATCCCTTTTTGAAGTATAATAAACTATTAACTGTCAATTGTCAACTATCAACTGTCAACTGTTATGTGGGTAGCATTAGCATTTGCCTCAGCATTCCTGCTGGGATGTTATGAGGTGAATAAGAAGATTTCCCTGAATGGGAATGCCGTAATTCCGGTGTTGTTTCTGAATACGTTGATAAGCAGTCTTATCTTCGTTCCTTTCATACTTTTATCGTTCTACACCAATGTGCTGGACGGTACGATGTTTTATGTTCCGCGCGTTTCCTTTGAAACACATGTAGCGGTGTTGATTAAGGCGGTAATCGTATTATCATCCTGGATCTCCGGTTATTTTGCATTGAAGCATTTACCGCTAACAATCACCGGACCGATCAAGGCGACCCAGCCGGTACTTACGCTGGTCGGTGCGATGGTTATTTTCGGTGAACGGCTGAATCTGTACCAATGGATCGGTGTGTTGCTTTCGATCGCTTCTTTTTATATGCTTTCCTCTTCCGGAAAGAAAGAGGGGATTAATTTCACCCATAATAAATGGATCTTTTTCACGGTGATTTCTATCCTGACCGGTGCTATGAGCGGTTTATACGACAAGTATCTGATGGGGAGTATGGATGTGATGACGGTACAGGTCTGGTTTAATGTATATCAATGTCTGATCATGCTGCCGATCCTGTTATTGTTATGGTATCCGCAGCGGAAAAAGAGTACACCGTTTGTTTGGCTCTGGAATATCGTCTTTATTTCCGTCTTCCTGATCATTGCCGACTGGATTTACTTTTATGCTCTGAGCTTCCCCGATTCAATGATCTCGATCGTATCCATGATACGCCGTAGCAATGTGTTGGTCACTTTTGTCGCCGGAGCGCTCTTCTTCCATGAAAAAAACTTAAAGAGCAAGGCGATAGATCTCTTTTTAGTATTATTAGGAATGATATTCTTATATCTGGGTACACGCTAAAGGTTATTCTATTATTTTTGTACATACAAAATAGTATATGGATATGAAAACAGGAGATAAAGTACAGGTTTCACCTGATCTTACAGGTTTGGATGACTGGCTTGCCGGGGTTGTTACAGATGTGGAAGACAATCCTTTTAACGGAACAGTTATCACTATAAAGGCAGATGACGGGCGTATGTTCTTCGGTCAACTTCGTTTCTTTAAACCGATAAATAAGACTGGCTTATGTATGCAATAGCTTTTGATTTAACCATAGGTGACCTTAAAAAGAACTATGGAGAACCTTACAATAATGCTTATGTTGAAGTGAGAGCTGTATTGAAACAATATGGTTTTCTTTGGACACAGGGGAGTGTGTACTTATCCACTGATAATAATTTGGCTACGATTTATCAGGCAATCAATGCATTGTCGGGTATTGAGTGGTTTAGAAAGTCGGTAAGAGATATCAGAGCCTTTAAAGTTGAAGACTGGTCTGATTTTACTGATATTATAAAAAATGGCAAATAGAATGAAACGACTTATTTTTTCTATATTGATTTGTGCTTTTGCTTTTGGGGTGAAAGCGCAGGAGATGGATGCTTTATTTGTATCCATGCCGGACAGTAATATTCCTCAACTGGAAAATGCCTGGCGTAAAGATTTAATCGATTTGTATAAATCGGGTAAGGAAGCCCGTTTGAAAAATACGATGAATGGCTTTTCTACCTTGAAGAAGCTGACCTCTGATTATTTATTGCTGCAGGCTACCGAACGGAGTACTATCGAAATGAAGTTATTGCCGTTAGTGAATAATACGAATGTGATTTGTATGGTGAAAACGGTGAATGGTCCGGTAGCTGACAGCCAGGTAGACTTTTTTACTACTGAATGGGAACCGTTGGCTGCTTCTGATTTGTTCACTCCGGTTTCTGCCGATTGGTTTATGAAAGAGGATGCGGATAAGAACAGTACCGCCTTTCTAGATGCTACATCCCGTTTGGATATGGATCTGATACAGTACAGTTTAAGTCCCGATAACCTGACACTGACGGCCACGTATACAACTCCCTTGTATCTTAGCCGGGAGGACCGAAAGAATGTAACGCCTTTTATAAAAGAGTCTCCGAAAGTATATACCTGGGAGAAGTTCCATTTCAAATAAGCGATTATACTTTATAAATTATAGCCTCCTCTATAAAGTGTTTTACCTTACTGGGGAGGCTACTTTTTTACTGTGTATTTAACCTTTTACTATTACCGCTGGCAGGACACTGTCTCTTTATTGGTAAGGCTTTCGACAGATAATATAAACTGCCCGTTACTCCACGAGTTGTCCCTCCGCGTCAAAAGTCAGCTTTACTTCGTTATTATCCATTTTCAGTTCGAATGTATAGAACATACCTGCCGGTTTTTCTATCGCATCCACTTCCAACACTTTGTATTGATTGTAGGCGGAGCTGGCCAGTTCATCCATCACGGCAACAGGCACATCTTCCGGACGAGTGTCCCATTTGGTGCTTATCCATTCGTTCTTATCATTGAATACAACCTCTTTGTTAATGTCTTTGTCTTTTATATCCACTTCTGTGCCCTTCTTTTCCTGATCGAACTTCAGGACTGTAGCCTGCGGATACTTGGTAGAGATAAAGTTTTGGAGAGCCTGTGGGATTTCGACGGTCTTATTTACTTTCTTCTGATGATCATTGCAGCCGGTAAACAGGGAAATACAACATACGAGAATAGCTAAAACAGATAGTTTTTCTTTCATGACGTTTAATTTTAATTGTTTATAAAAGAAAACACGAACACAATGGAGGTTCAGCCATTGTATTCGTGCAGTTTATTCTCGTAAGAAACAAATAGACTATCTACAAAGTTCTTTTTACATAGTTAATCTTTGCGGACATTCTCTATGTTCCCTTCGGCACTGATCGTTACTTCAACATCATTGTCGCCCTGTTCCAGTTCAAACAGGTAAAATGTTCCTGCCGGCTTTTCGATCTGATCTATATCTTCGATCCGGTAATTTTTATAGTCGGAAGCTTTGAGGGCATTCATGACAATAGCCGGTACTTTATCTTCCGTGATGTCCCATTCGGTAGAAATCCATTCATTGGCAGCATTGAAATATACGTCTTTGTAAATGCTGTTGTGAAGAATATCCACCTCGAAGCCATTCTTTTCCTGGTCGAAATCGACGATAGTGGCACCTGCATACATTTCGTTGATTGCGTCTGTGATAGCCTGTGGAATGGTAGTCGGTTGGAAGTGGCTGTTGTCATCGTCGGTATCGTTGACTACTTTTATGAGCGTGCCGTCTTCGGCATAATACAGATCGACTTCCTTTTCTCCCTGTTCGGCTTCGATCACATATATTGTGGCTGCATTGGAACGTTCGAGCTTATCGAAGTCAGTATATTTCCAATCGGCATATTCATTGGCCCGCAGGTCTTTGCGTACGGCTTCCGGAAGCAGGCCGAAATTGATTTCGGTCTTTGTCATCAACCAGTTGCCTTTATTGTCGAACCAAGCTTCTGCATCGTTGCCGCTTATATGAAAATCTGCCACTTCGTAGCCGCTCTTGGTTTCCCATTCCACTTTTCCTGCATCCGGATATTTGGTATCGAATGCCTTAGTGACTGTCTGGTCAGGCAGGTAGTTGTTGTCATCATCATCACAGCTTGTAAAAGCCAGTAAACCACACATTACTAATGCTAATACAGATAATTTTGTTCTCATATTTCTTTCTTTTTGTTCTGTTATTAATCAAACTTTTTAAAATTGCCGTTACGGTCGAACTTGAGTTCGAGGTCTGTGTTTAGCTTGACCTCATATTCACGTGTATCTTTATCTACTGAAACAACAGTATTGTCGGGAAAGTTTTTCCGGATATAATCCGCTATTCTTTCCGGTAAAACACTTAATGGGATAGATGCGTGACGCGCTTCAATCTCTTTCCATTCACCGGACTTGTCGAACTCGATATTTGTTCCGTTCGTCAGGATGACATCGTATCCTTTAACACCCAATAGATTACTCTCGATCTTAATATGCGAAATATCCGTTTGTCCGAAATTGGCAGTGATGAAATTCCGACATACAGAAGGCAAAACCGATTTGTCTCTTGTTACCTTTTCGTTATCAGCGAAAATGGCCATGACAGATAATAACAGGCTGGCCAGAATTAATCCAAACTTCTTCATAACATTCTTCTTTTAATTTATACTGCAAAGAAAAGGAGACATTTGGGAAAGATTTGGGAAAACCACCCCATTAGAATGTTAAAATGAATTTATGCAAGCCATCGTACTTATATTTTATATCTATTCCATAAATGGAGGTGATCGACTTAACGATAGCTAATCCCAATCCTGTCGATTCTTTCTTATGCGTTTGCTTTTCGAAACGATTGAATAAGGTCGCTTCATTCAGTCCGGTGCTTTCACTGCTGTTTGATATTGTCAGTGTCCGGCCGGTTACCGAAATGGCGATCGATCCGCTTTCTATATTATGTATAAAAGCATTCTTTAAAAGATTGCTGAGCAGGGTAGAGGCCAACGATTCATTCATTGTATATATTAATGTACCGGTTTCGGTATAGGTGATATGTATATTCTTGTATTCATACATATCCTCGAAGTCCGGCAAATATTTATCGATCAGTTTATTGAAGTCTATCTCGGAAGTATCGGGGAACTGTTTATTGTCGATACGCGAAAGAAGCAGCAAAGACTTGTTCATTTTGATGATGCCCCGAAGCGTATGGTTGATCCCGGCTATTTCGGATAGTTGCTCTTCCGTGCAGTCGGGGTTTTCGCTGAGCAGTTCCAGTTTATTCATGCAGATGGCAAGCGGGGTTTGCAGCTCGTGAGAAGCATTCTCTACAAATTGTTTTTGCTGGTTATACATTTCCGTGCTCCGGTTGGTTGCCGTCTGGATAGCCTGGTTCAGTATCTTGAACTCTTCCACCTTGGTTTGGTTTATCAATGGAGCCTGTTGTTTTCCGGGCCGGTATTCTTTCAACCATTTTACCAACGTATAAAGCGGGCGGAAACTGGACTTGAATACGAAATGCGATACCAGCAGGATGCAACACAAAAGGCTTACATATAGAATAATGATACTCACAAAGATTGCTTCCGCCATATCCTCTTTTTCGAGGGTGGAGGTTTCGATCGTCAGTTCGTAATATTTCCGGTCGGCTGTCATGAACCAGGTGCGTAACACACGTACTGGTTCATCTTCCATCTCTATTTCGATGTAAGTTGTTGAATCGAAAAACTCGTCTTTATCCAGATCGGCTTCTGATTCGGGGACTTCGCGGATATAATATTTAGTCATTATATCCACATGGTCATGCAGGAGCGTGCTGTCGGCAAGTACCGTCTTGATGATGATCTCCTTGTAATTTTCCAGGCTGTCGTTGGTCTCGTCGTCTATTTCATGCATGATAACGAAATAGAAACAACATGCCCACGCCGTTAGAATGATCAGCAACGGGATGGACAGGTTGCGGAATGTATAGTGGATCAGTTTCATCGGCTATTCTTCATTTACCATTTTGTAGCCATAACCGTATACGGCCTTTATTTCCGGGACAGCCCCGACTGACTTCAACTTCTTGCGCAGATTCTTCACCTGGCTGTAGATGAAGTCGAAACTATCCGCCTGGTCGATATAATCCCCCCAGATGGACTCGGCAAGCGCTCCTTTACTGATCAGACGGTCGGGATTGGTGACAAAATAATACAGCAGGTCGAACTCCTTCCGGTTCAAAGCCAGTTCCTCTTCATTGATATATACGGCACGACGATCCGGATAGACAGTGATGTTGGACAGGTTGATATGCAGTTCGCCGTCCTGCTGCTTGCGGCGGATGATACATTTAATACGCGCATTCAGTTCTGCCAGGTGGAACGGCTTCGTCAGGTAGTCGTCCGCACCCAGGTCGAGGCCCGTCACTTTGTCTTCGATCGAGTCTTTGGCAGAGACGATGATGACACTATCCTTCTTCCGCATCTTTTTAAGCTCTTCAAGCAGATCGAGCCCGCTGCCACCTGGAAGCATGATGTCCAACACGATACAGTCGTAATCATAATCATTGATCTTCAATAATGCTTCGTTATAGTTGGCGGCACTTTCCACGACGTAACGCTCCTTCTCCAACGAACGGATCATTATTTCACGTAAAGAATCTTCGTCTTCTACAATCAGAATTTTCATGAGCTATCTTGTTTGTTTACAAAGTTATGCAATAATTCTGGCAAAAAACTGGAATATTGATGTTATGTTTTCTTTCCTTTGCCGTCATATAAACAGAATGGAACTTGAAACGTTTAAAATAACCGTACTGCCACTCCGGGAAAAGCTGATCAACTTTTCCCTGAAACTGACGCAGGAGAGAGCCGACGCCGAGGATATCGTGCAGGAGGCTTTCCTGAAGCTCTGGTATATCCGCGAGAAGCTGGACGGTTATCATAGTGTGGAAGCCCTGGCGATGCAAGTCACCAAGAATCTGACGCTGGATAAACTGAGAGCACGCCGTCCGGAAGGCCCCGACATCGACACCTTGTCGATCGACTCGGGAAGTCGTTCGCCGGCAGAGCTGTTGGAACAAAAGGATGCCGCCGCCCGTATCCGCGAACTGATTGCCGGGTTGCCCACCGTGCAGCAGACTATCATCCGGATGAAAGACGTGGAAGGCTACGAACTGTCCGAGATCGCGGAAATAACAGGATCAGCCATCGAAGCCGTCCGCAGCAACCTTTCAAGGGCCAGGAAAAAGATACGGGAACAATTTTTACAGTTAAACAAACAGGAGCAGTTATGAATATAGAAGAGGTATTAAACCGGTATTTTGAAGGAGAAACTTCGGCAGCCGAGGAACGCGAACTCCGCCGTTTCTTTGCAGGGGCGAACGTTCCGGAACATCTGTCCGCCTACCGTCCGCTGTTCGCATACTTTGATGAGGAGATTGCAGCGCAGCACGATCCGGCAGAAGAGATATGGGCGGAGGTGACAGCCACGACACCGGCTGTGAAGCGTTTTGCGATGAGCCGGCGGTCGATCGTATATCTTCTGTCTACGGTGGCAGCTTGTGTGGTGGCACTGCTGGGGATCAGCCAATTGTTGTATCCGACCGACCCCTGTTTCTGTTCGGATAATTATGTAGTGATAAACGGTCGGTGTTATACCGATATCCATAAGGTACGGTCTTCTGCTTTCGAGGCGTTGCATGAGGTGGCCACTCCTGCTGACGAATATTTTCCCGAGGAAGACAGCGATGAAGCCGACCGCCGGATTATCGATAACCAGTTAAAGGAACTCGGTTCCATATTTAGTGAAGACGAATAAAAACATGTAGCGATGAAACAGATAAGATACACATTACTCGTATTGCTGGCAGCCCTTTTCCTGCTGCCTTTCGGAGCAGGGGCAACAGATGCAGAGGTTCTGCAAAAAGACCTGAAAATACAGGATGTTTTCCAGCGTTACGGCCGGAAGAAAAATGTAACGATGGTCGAACTATCCAACGAGATGCTCGAAACTTACGGCATGACCCGGTATAAGAGCATCACGATCAAGAACGATCCCGACGCCCTGCGCTTCACCCGCCAATGCCTGGAAGCCGATCAGAAGGGGGCCCGGAAGATCAAGGAAGTGACCGACGACGGCGGCGTTATCTCCGCCTACTACCAGCTACCCGGTAAGGAGGCAGACATCAACCGCTTTGTCCTCTTCAAGGTCAGCTCCAAAGGAGTGATTACCCTGGTTTATATCGAAGGAGATCTGGACAGCGACGACCTGATCACGATCCTCTTCACCAAAAAAGATTTATAAACGAATAAAACAATACAAAGATGAAAAGATTATTACTGATCGTGGCAGCCTTTCTCCCTGTGATGGGCTTGCTGGCTGCCGAAGCCGGACCAATGCCGGCCGATACAATCTTCCGGTTGGAAAAGAAACGCATAGAAGTAAAGGATAACGGCGACCGGATGAAAGTCCGCGTTTATGAAGAACAGGAAGACGGCACCGAGATAGACGACGAAATGGTCTTCGAAGGACAATACCGTGACGGGCAGAGCTACGAGCGACGCAAACATATCAAGACGCTTAACATTCCTCTTCCTACCTGGGATCGTGATTTCTCCGCACACTGGGCGGGCTTCGGTATGGGCTTCAACAGCTTTACAGGAGACGATGTGTCCCTGCGCAAAGGTAACTCGCTGGAATACAATCTTAACTTTATGGAATTTAGCCTTCCATTCTCCCGCTACAACTGGGCGGTAGTGACCGGTGCCGGTCTGCGCTGGAACCGTTACCGCATCGACGGGAATGTTCATTTTCAGGAGGTGGACGGTGTCACTCAGTTAGTTCCTGCCGCCGATGGTATCACCTATAAGAAAAGCAAGTTGAATATGACCAGTGTCACCATTCCCGTCCTACTGGAGTGGCAGACCAAGAAGGTACGGCACCGCCCACGTTTCTTTATCTCCGGTGGTGTTGTCGCCGTAATCAAGACTACCTCTTCATCCAAAATTGTTTATGAAGACGGAAGTGGAAAGACCAGGAAGCAGAAGATGGATGGCGGCATGAACCTGCGTCCCGTGACAATGGATCTCCTTTTCCAGGCGGGTGTCGGCTGTATGGGCGTTTACTGCAAATATTCTCCTATCGAAATGTTCGAGAACAATAAAGGGCCGGCACTCCATCCGGTTTCTTTCGGGTTGCAGATACACTTATAACATAATTTTAATCTCTTTTTCCCGATGATGTGCTAACTTTGCGCCCGAAAAGTTTAGGTTATCGGTTATGAAGAAAAGTCTTATCGCCCTGGCGTTCGGTACGCTGGGGCTCGGTTTGTCCGAGTTTGTGATGATGGGGATACTGCCCGATGTAGCGAATGACCTGGGTATATCTATCCCCAGTGCCGGACATCTTATCTCCGCTTATGCGCTGGGTGTTTGTGCCGGCGCTCCCTTACTGGTTTTACTGGCCCGTACACGACCGTTGAAGCAGATCCTGCTTGCGCTGGTCGCTATCTTTATTGTCGGGAATCTGTTTGTCTCGCTTTCACCTAACTACTGGACGATGATGGCGATGCGGTTTATTTCCGGATTGCCTCACGGGGCCTTCTTCGGTGTAGGCTCTATCGTGGCGGAACGATTGGCGGCGGAAGGGAAGAAGTCGGAGGCGGTGGCTATTATGATCTCCGGGATGACGGTGGCAAACCTGTTGGCTGTGCCGCTCGGTACTTATATAAGTCATGCTCTTTCGTGGCGGGCTACCTTCTTCGGTGCTGCCTGCTGGGGACTGGTGGTGTTTTGGTTTATCTGGCGGTGGGTGCCGTACGTGGCTGCCTTGCCAGATAATGGGTTTAAGGGACAGTTCCGTTTTCTGCGCAATCCGGCTCCGTGGTTGTTGATCTTTGCTACGATGTTCGGTAACGGCGGGTTCTTTTGCCTGTACAGTTATATCACACCGTTGCTTACGAAGGTTTCCGGTGTTCCTGTTACCGACATGACCTTTATCATGGTGCTCGCCGGGTTGGGTATGTGCATCGGTAATATGTTGGGAGGGAAGCTTTCCGACTTTTATACTCCGGGACGCGTGGCGGCTGTTACGCAGGGGGTGATGTGTCTGGCTTTACTGATGTTGTTCTTTTGGTCGGCCAATCCGTGGATGTCCGTCTTGTTGATGTGTGTCGGCACGACTTGTTTGTTTGCCGTTTCGGCGCCGCAGCAGTTGCTGCTCATACAGAATGCCAAAGGGGGAGAGATGCTTGGAGCAGCAAGCGTGCAGATCGCTTTCAATCTCGGGAATGCGCTGGGGGCTTATTGCGGCGGACTGCCCATAGAAGCTGGTTACAGCTATCAATATGCGGCTCTTCCGGGGGCGGCTTCGGCTTTGGCGGGATTTTTACTGTTAAGTTATTTTAGCCGTAGGTTTGAATGTCGACGTATTTCGGCAACTTGTATTCCGGTCTAAATTATTTATCTTTGTATCGGATAAGAAATTTTTATGTATCTGTCTGAATGACAGCGTAGAGTGAAGATTAAGAAAGATGTCAGTAACGATTTAGCGACCGTGTAACTGCGCTGAACTGCTGCGCTTTGCATCTCGTCGAATAACTCTATGTAAATATAGCGTTTTTCTTGGAAATAGCAAAATCGACGAACGTAAATATACTGATAATGCGGACAGAACTTTCCATCCGCATTATTTAATCAGCGTCGCCGCTCCTGTTCTTTTTCATCGTCGCGTTGCATCCGCAGGTTCAGACGCTCGCGCAACTTGTCGAGAAAATAGGTACGGCTCTCGCCCTTGCGCCGTTTGATGTCGGTATAAGCGTCATAAAGACTTCGCGCATCGAGGCGAATGCCGAACAACTCGCCAAAGAATCCGGCCAATTCGTTCATGGCTATCTCCCCGTCGTCGATACGTTTCATCTCGTGTAAGGCATATATCAACTCGACCAGTTCGACAACGGCGCCCGTCCAACGCCGTTTACATACATGAGGTTTCGGCGGGTAAGTATCTCCGTAGCGATTCAATATCTCCAACTCCGTGTCGATATATCCGATAACGATATGCAGAAACCGAATTTGAGTACAACTCTCCGGCGTTTCCTCTTTCGAGATATATCCGTATAATACGCGCAGGCGGATACGCGCATAACGCAGAGTGCGAAAAACGGCTTTGCGGTCGGCTTCCTCATCGCAGAGGGCGCGGAGTGTGTTATCGAAGTCGCGGAACAGCTCTTCCGTGACGGCATGAGGGCGGATTCTACCAAACGATCCGCCGTGATATGATGGGTCATAAATGTTCGTTTTTATAAGTAAATAAATCAGTTTCTTCGAATCTGTTGAAGTGAGACTCGGTGGAGATTTATTTCTTGTAAAGCGAACAGCTATATGCTATTTTATTTTTCGCCGAATAGGTTGTATCGCTTTGTGTAGAGAGAATATGCTTTTATTCTTCATTTTTCTATTACAGTTAAATATTTGTTATTCTGGATTATAATAAGAATCATAAATTATTTAATAACAGATTTATCAAAACTCATTTTAGCAACCACGTCTGTACTGTTTTCAGTGTTTGCGGTTGCGAGTTTTGTGCGGTTGTGCCTTTTATGGCAAGCCCTGCACTTACCGTAGCTCCTTTGCAGGCATCTTTCAGTTTACGTTCCGTATCCGACAGCCCGCTGCCCTCGTGCGTGCAGAACGGAACGACAGTTTTCCCGTTCCAATTATGCTTCTCGATAAAGGTATAGACTGCCATCGGCATATCTCCCCACCAGTTGGGATACCCCAAGAAGATAATATCGTAATCCTCGACTTTTACATCGCCTTTTATTTCCGGGCGTGCATTACTCTCTTTCTCTGCTTTCGCTACCTCCACGCAAGCCTTGTACTCATCCGGGTAAGGCTTGACCGTTTCTATCCGGAACAACTTGCCTCCGGTCTCTTTCGCAATCATTTCGGCTATGATATGGGTATTTCCCTTTTCGATATTTCCCACCGCGTAGTTTTCACCCGTCCGGGAGAAGAAAACCACAAGCACTTTCTTACTGTTTTTCATATCTGTTGTTTGAGATGTATTACCCTGCGCATGGGCGGTAAATGCACACGCGCAAAGCATCATTAAAATTGATATTATATTTTTCATAACTCCATTGATTTGATTGTTTCATTTTTCGGGTTTCAACGCTCCATAAAAGTAGGATGCCGTAGCACCGCCATCGATCAGGAAATCGACTCCCGTGATAAACGCTCCTCGTTCACTCATCAACAGCTCGGCCACGTTAGCAATTTCATCTGCCGTACCGGGACGTCCTGCCGGACACTTGGCGAACATATTTTTGTAAAAATCACCTCTTGGCCCGTTGAACTCATCCAATGCCAGCGGAGTTACGACAATCCCCGGAGAGATGGAGTTGATGCGGGCATCCCGTTCGCCCCATTTCACGGCCTCGGCCATTACACGTTTCACGTTGCAGCGTTTGGCCATCTGGTAAGCGTGCAGCGTATCCCGGATATTTTGAGGTTGAAGAATATCGAGCGAGAGCAGTTCCTCTGTCGGTGTGCAGGCCAGTTGCTCGTCCTCGTCGGCAGTGAGTGCAGGCATTCGGTATCCCGACTGGCTGGAAATCGTAACGCCGACACCACCTTCTTTGATAACTTTACCGACTTCTTCGAGCAGAACGGCCGTTCCGTATAAGTCCACTTTCAATATGGTCTCTATCGAAGCCTGCGACGGCGACACGCCCGCCGCATTGACAAGCATCGAAATCTCACCGTATTTCCGAGCCTCGGCAATCTGGCTCAATATGGATTCTCTGGATGAAAGATCCATTTCAACGGGTATTGCATCGAACCCGGCATTATTCATGATTCGGGCAATATCCTCTGCATTTTCCGGATTCTTATCACCCACGACTATTTTCTTTCCATAGCCCATGCGACGGGCTATTGCCATACCGATCTGACCGGCTCCGGTCAATATCATTACATCTTGTTTCATTTTCAAAATCTATTGCTTTAATTATTATTCTTAGTAGTTGCAAAATTACGGTATCACCGATTACCTGACCTTAACCCGATTACAGAGTATCTTACCGAAATTACGAATTGTCAGACTGCTTGTCGCCTCATGTTTTTACGGCGTATATGCAGGGCGAATAAACCGATACTACCGGATAACACGAGAAATACGATTCCCATAATAAAGATAAAACCGTAGGAAGTTGCATCGGCTAAAAGTCCCCAGCCCCCGGCAGCGATAGCCCCGCCTATGGCGATAGCCATCGATACGTTGGAGTAAATCCGAGCATAATTCTTATTGCCGAAAACAGAGCGTACCAACATCGGCGTCTGTACCGTCACTCCGGCGTAAGCCCAACCGAAAAGGAAACCGCCGATAATGGAAAGTGTTATCCCGACATGACCCATCAACAACAGCACCAAGCCCAATATACCCAGTCCGATGGTTGTAAGAATACCATATAACGTGCTCCGGTCGTTTATCATTCCCAGCAAAACTTTACCGACCGTGACACCGACCATAACCGCGGAGGCTACAAACGATGCCTGCTCCACTGAAAATAGAATTTCCTGCATATACGTCGGAACGAACACGTTAAGCGTTGCCGTCGCATTCATTAGAAACGCGAATACAATCAACCCGTAGAAGATAGGCATCCTGACAGCATGGGCATACTCGACTCCATCTCCCGTGGATTGTTTACCGTCTGATCGAGAGGAAACAGTGTCAGACAATTCGATCTCTCCATAAGGTTTCAGTCCCTTATCTTCGGGATAGTCGCGCAGGAGCAATCCCAAGATCGAAGTAACAATCACCATTATTATAATTCCGAATATCAAGTATGTCATGCGCCAGCCATATTCCGTAATAAGGAATCCCGCCAGCGGATTGAACAGTACGCCCCCGATTCCGGACCCGGCACTGCAAATACCGATAAAAATACCCATACGGGTTTTGAACCAGCGGTTCAACAGAGTGGGAAATCCGAGATAGAGTAAAAAAGCCAGCATTATACCGAATACGGCTCCCGCTACATAGAATTGCCACACGGCACTGAACAGCGACATCATCATGAAAGTGGCGGCTATTATCGCAGAACAGAGGGTGAGGATTACACGGACACTGTATTTTTCCAACAGTTTCCCAGCGAAAGAGAGCGTCAGCGTGGAAAACAGAAAATTCAGCGACATATATAATCCGAATTTACCGACATCGACTCCCAGTTCCTCGCTGACCGGCTTATAGAAAATGCCCGCACAACTCATTACCAATCCTACGATGACAAACATGATCAGGAAACAGCATCCCACGATAACATAACCGTAATGAAAAATAGGTCTTTTGTAATTTACCATATTCTACCTCCTTTCGTATAGGTTTCTATACCGAAATAAAACAATAAAATCGGATTCGCTTTCATATCTTTTCTTCCTTTTTAGCATTTTAGTTATACTTTATTCTGCTGCAAAATTAACCGGGTTCTTTGGGATGGAGCTTAAACGGATTACAGATTGGCTTACCGATATTACAGATTATTATCATGCACAAATTCAAAGTGTTACGTTGGCAATCCAGTGTCTTACACGGATTACAGATTCTCTTACCGAAATTACGGATTCTGACCTTTTTGTGATATTGGTAAACAAGGTAATTCTTATATTTGCCGTCAGAAAAACAACAAAGCAATGAATAAAGAACTATTGAATATTACAACCGTTACAGAATATAATGATATGCTGGGTGTGGAGACCCTGCATCCGTTGGTGAGTGTAATCGACTTGTCGAAAGCGAAGCCGATGAAACATATGAAACACACTTTCAGTTTTTATGTCGTATTCCTGAAAGACGAGAAGAATTGCGAGTTGATTTACGGACGTCAGCGTTACGATTACCAGAAAGGCTCTGTCGTGTGTCTTGCTCCCGGACAGGTAATCGGGGTGGAAGACACGGGAGAGACTTTTCAGCCTCAAGGGTGGGCGCTTTGTTTCGATCCTGAACTGATACGGGGAACATCGCTCGGTCGTAACATCCGGGAGTATTCCTATTTCTCATACGAGGTGAATGAAGCCCTGCATCTGTCGGAGCGGGAGCGGAAATTGTTTCTCGACTGTCTGGAGAAGATTCAGAACGAGTTGGAACACGCTATCGACCGTCTTAGCAAACGGCTGCTTGCTACCAACATTGAACTGCTGTTGGATTACTGCCTGCGTTTTTATGAACGGCAGTTTATCACACGGGAGCGGATTAATCACGATGTATTAACCCGCTTCGAAACGTTACTCGACGATTATTTCCAGTCGGACAAAGCACAACAAGACGGCCTGCCGACAGTCAGGTATTGTGCAAACGAGCTATGCTTGTCGCCCAATTACTTCGGTGACTTGATAAAAAAAGAGACCGGAAAATCAGCCCAAGAATACATACAGTTCAAGGTTATGGATATAGCCAAAGAACGTATATTGAATCCGGAAAAATCCATCAGCCAGATTGCCTATGAATTGGGCTTTCAATACCCGCAACATTTCACACGGTTGTTTAAAAAAGTGGTGGGACAAACCCCGAATGATTATAAAGGGCAAGCAATAACCGCGTAAATACGGATATGGAAGAATTTAGAATCGACATGCGCAAGCCTGAAGAGGCCGACCCCGCCGAAGGGATTCGTTGTGCGCAACTTTGCTTTAAGATTAACCACACTATGCCCATGACCGAAGAATATAACCGACTTGTGTCGGAGCTCTTTATGGGAAATATAGGTGAAGGAAGTCGTGTCATGTCTCCTCTGACAGTGGTGCGGGGTAATAGAGTGAAAATAGGTCGGAATGTGGTAGTGATGAATAATTCGCTCTTTATGGCTGCCGGAGGTATTACCATCGAAGATGATGTGATGGTAGCCGCCAATGTGCAACTTATCTCGAACAATCACGATTTATACGACCATCAGATTTTGACCTGCAAACCCGTCAGGCTGAAACGTAATTGCTGGATCGGTGCAGGAGCTACCATTCTCCCTGGTATTACGGTCGGGGAAAATGCGGTAGTGGCCGCTGGTGCTGTCGTTACCAAAGATGTTGAAGATAATACGGTCGTGGGTGGCAATCCGGCTAAAGTGATTAAACGAATATAATTCCACCAATCTATTCAAAAAGGGAACAAGATACCGACAATGGCATTGGTATCTTGTCCCCTTTATTTTTATCGAAATTATGTAGTCTGTCTTCAAGCGTCAGAGTGTTTCGAGTAATTCGATAAGACGTTCAGCGTGCACTACCGATACATTTTTTTGTTGCTCGATAAGTTCCGGTGTGGTACGGTTGCCATAACTTACACCGCAGGTATAAACACTGCCGCTATACTCCATTTGCGTGAGTCGGCAGGTTGCTTTGTAGCAAGCCAGAAATTCGTCGAGCGTGTAGCCCATCGCCCCCTCGTGGCTATACATCGCCTCAGGAGCTCCCGTCGTGAACGAGAGAACGAGTTTCTTGCCTTTGAGTTTGTCTCCGGTACTTCCGTGCGAGAAACCGTGACGGAAAGTCTCTTCCATCCAGCGTTCCAATATGGAGGGTGCGGAGTACC